>ERZ1645192.109-NODE-109-length-54189-cov-28.865611_pt1 | contig 54189 bp, 54 predicted proteins | sample MGYA00575354_ERZ1645192 | MGnify/ENA primary metagenome ERZ1645192 (study PRJEB40844, sample SAMN11349763) | freshwater sediment metagenome | isolation source: river sediment | host: Sediment | place: India: Faizupur Khadar , New Delhi | collected 2017-02-21 ... | reverse complement strand
GAACGGGATGGTGATTGATTTCGGCGATCTCAAGAAGATTGTCCGTGAAAATATCGTCGACAGGTTTGACCATTCCCTGATGGTCTCGGCACTGGCTCCCGCCGCCACCCTTGAAGCATACCGTCAGCACTTCGGCAATGTAATAGTGTCGTCGTTCCAGCCCACATGTGAAAACCTGGTGGCAGACATTGCGGCCACCCTGAAGGGAAGGGTGCCGGAGGGCACATATCTTCACAGTATCAGGTTATATGAAACAGCCACTGCCTGCGCGGAGTGGCATGCATCCGACAACAGATGAAAGAGGCAGATAATGACAGGAGGCTCTATCTGCTCGATGCGTACGCATTGATTTTCAGATCTTATTATGCCTTCATAAGAAATCCCCGTGTTACATCCCGGGGGATGAATACCTCGGCCATTTTCGGTTTCCTGCTTACCCTGGAGGATCTGCTGTCAAAACAGAGACCCACTCATATTGCCGTTGTTTTCGATCCGCCGGGGCCCACTTTCAGGAGCGAGCTTTACCCGGCCTACAAGGCGAACCGTGATGCCACTCCGGAAGACATCAGGATTGCCGTTCCCTACATCAAGCGTCTCCTTGCCGCCTTCCGGATACCGGTAATAGAGGTTCCGGGTTTCGAAGCTGACGATGTGATCGGGACTCTCTCGCGCAAGGCGGCAGAGCAGGGTTACAGGGCATTCATGATGACCCCCGACAAGGATTTCGCCCAGCTGGTAACTGATAATGTGCTCATGTACAGGCCAGGACGCTCTGGGGGTGAGGCAGAGATCTGGGGCAGGGAAGAGATAATAAGGGAATACGGTGTCGCTCCCGAGAATATTACCGATCTGCTGGGGCTGATGGGTGACGCCTCCGACAATATTCCCGGCGCCCCCGGAATAGGCCCGAAAACGGCCTGTAAGCTCATTTCAGAGCACGGGGCAATTGAGAGGCTGCTTGAAAACACTTCGGCGCTACAGGGCCGCCAGAAGGATATTATCGAACAGAACCGGGAACAGATCCTCCTTTCCAAACGTCTCGCAACAATTGAACAGAACGTGCCGGTTGAATTCAGGCATGAAGAGCTTCACAGGCAGGAGGTGGATACTGATGCCCTCAGAAAACTCTACGAGGAGCTCGAGTTCAGAACCATGGCTTCGAAGCTTGCGGCCAGCGGGGCACAGCAAACTTCACGGACAGACCTCCTGTCACATCCGCAGGATGATACCACGGCACGGGACTCGGCATCTGTTGCCGCACGGCCTCAGCCGGGAGAAGCACAGGGATCCCTCTTCGGGGAGATATCCTCACCTGCTGAAAATACAAAGGCAAACATAAACACCACTCCTCATAATTACACCCTGATAGAAACGAAGGAGGAAGCAGCAAGGCTGGCCACGGAGCTTTCATTGTTAACCGATTTCTGTTTTGATACAGAAACCAATTCCCTTGATCCGCTCAATGCGCAACTTGTTTCAATATCCTTTTCGTGGAAGCGCGGCTCAGGCACCATGCTCTGGCTCCCGCCAGAAAAAGACGAGGCGTTGAAACTACTGGAGCCACTCCGGCCGGTGCTTGAAAATGAAAAGATAAGGAAGACCGGGCAGAACCTGAAGTTTGACATACAGGTGCTTGCAGGATACGGTATTAGCGTCAGGGGACCGCTGTTTGACACAATGCTTGCCCATTACCTTCTTGAGCCTGACATGCGCCATAACATGGATCTGTTGTCAGCACAGTACCTTGGATATGAACCCGTTCATATAGAGGAGCTTATTGGAGAAAGAGGACCGCGGCAGAAAACCATGAGGGATGTTGACAAAGTAAAAGTCAGGGAATATGCTGTTGAGGATGCTGACGTGACATGGCAGCTGATGAAGATCTTTGAGCCAATGCTCAGAAAGCAGGAACTGGACACGCTGGCATCGGATATAGAAATGCCTCTTATCAGGGTACTGGCGGCCATGGAGCGCACCGGGGTGCTGCTGGACGAGACTGTCCTGAAAAATTACGCCGTCACGCTTCGTGAGAACATAATCAGGCTGGAACAGGAGATATACACATTTGCCGGGCATGAGTTCAATATATCATCGCCGAAGCAGCTTGGCGACATCCTTTTCGTAAGGCTGCGGCTCGACGACAATGCCAGGCTTACGAAGACAAAGCAGTACCGTACCGATGAGGAGGTGCTCCAGCGTCTTACGGGGAGGCACCCAATAATTGAAAAGGTGCTTGAGTACCGCGGACTGAAGAAGCTTCTTTCAACCTATGTGGAAGCGCTTCCACTGCTTGTCGACCCCGGTACAGGCAGGATTCACACAACATATAACCAGGCGGTTGCCTCCACCGGCAGGCTAAGCTCCACCAATCCGAATCTTCAGAACATTCCGGTGCGTGATTCCGAAGGCCGCGAAATTCGCAAGGCATTCATTCCCGCCGGGGGTAAAATTTTCCTCAGTGCAGACTACTCCCAGATAGAATTAAGGCTTATGGCTCATCTTAGCGGAGACAGCGCCATGATAGCAGATTTTCTCTCCGGGCACGATATTCATTCTGCGACGGCTTCAAAGATTTTCGGGGTGCCGGTGACGGATGTTACCCGCGAGATGCGTGCAAGAGCCAAGACAGCCAACTTCGGGATCATTTATGGCATCTCGGCTTTCGGCCTTTCAGAGAGGCTTACAATAGGCCGCAAGGAGGCAAAGGAGCTGATTGATGGCTATTTCAGTTCATATCCGGGGGTGAAGGCATACATGGATGAGAGCATACGCAGGGCCAGGGAGCTGGGATATGTGACAACAATGTTCGGCAGGAGGCGTTACCTGCCTGATATTCATTCGAGGAACCAGGTTGTACGGGGCAACGCTGAACGCAACGCCATCAACGCACCCCTGCAGGGCAGTGCTGCCGATATAATCAAGATTGCAATGGTGAGAATCGCCTCCAGGCTGGAACGCGAGATGCCCGGAGCGAAGATGATACTCCAGGTGCATGACGAACTCATTTTCGAGGTGGATGAAGAATACGTGGAAAAACTCGCCAGGCTGGTCAGAGAGGAAATGAAGGGAGCCGCTCAGCTGAGTGTACCGCTGGAGGTTGATACAGGTACCGGGTATAACTGGCTGGAGGCACACTGACAATGGCAGCGGAGGTCAGGGTTCTGTATTTCGGAGCGGCACAGGATGCCGCGGGGAGAACCGACGAGCAATTGACGGCGGGGGATACTGCGTCATTGCGCAACCAGCTGATATCCAAATACCCTGCCCTGAATCAGATTCCATTCCGGATGGCCCTGAACAAAACATTGCTGAAAGAAGAGTCTGCCTTGCGAAAAAGTGATATTATTGCAATACTGCCTCCTTTCCAGGGGGGCTGAAAACTACAATTCAGAAGATGAGAAACAGGTATCTGGTCGGGGGGCCGATAACACCTATACTTATATCAGAGTTGATGACGCTTGGCAGCGATGATACAGCTGCAGGAGCAGTTTCAATCTTCATCGGGAAGGTACGTGATGATGAGACTGACGGAAAGCGGGTAACAGCAATTGAATATTCTGCCTACGAGGAAATGGCAGTCAAAGCGGCGGAAGAGGTGATCTCGACTGTAAGGGCAGCTTTCAGCGATGTAAGGTCAGTCATCATTGTGCACTCCCTGGGAGTGGTGAAAGCAGGCGAGGCGTCGCTGTTTTTAATGGTCACAGCGGGTCATCGTGATCACGCAACCCGGGCGTGCCGCCATGCTCTTGAAATGGTTAAAGAGCGGCTGCCCGTTTGGAAAAAGGAGATATATTAGTATTTCAGATCCCTGCCGGAGCCTTCAGCAGTGATGCATATTTCGCCCTGTCTCCGGCGATCTCGACTGCTTTCCTGATCTGGGCGTCACGGCTGACTGAGTATTCTACTGTTCCCCAGTCATAGAAATACCTTCCGGCAAGCTCGGACTCTATCAGTTCTGTCACATCCGTAAGGTAAAGCGCCATCTCCCTGTCAAGGGTATGGCTGAGACCCGTTTTCAGCTTCTCAATCGCCTCCCTGTTTGCGTCATACAGGCCTTCCTCCATTGCCGTCCTGGACAGCTCTCCCAGGATACTCTCAGAGTCGGTGCGATATGAAAAACTCCTTTCCTTAAGGAAATTCTTAAACTGATCAAGGTCTTCTGCTCTGATCTTCAGGCTGTCAAGCACCGGTGGCTGGGGATGTGACCAGTAATATTCAGTGGCAAAGTCGAATATCATGTTCTGCACGAACAGTTCGCTTGTGAACCTGTTGAGCATGTCTGAAGGTACTGCTACATCGGGGATGATCCCGCCACCATCCTTTACAGGCCTGCCGTTTTTGGTTTTAAAGGTTTTTGTGAGCGAATCGGGAATAAACCCCACGCTCCCGTCCTCATTGCGGTTGGAGAAGTCAACAGCCTGAATGCATCTCCCGCTGGGAATATAATACTTGGCCGTGGTCATTTTCACCTGGGCCTTGTAGCTCAGGGGGCGTGCCACCTGTACAAGGCCTTTTCCGTATGACCTTTCTCCGACAATGACTCCACGGTCAAGGTCCTGCAGGGCGCCTGCCACAATTTCTGATGCGGAGGCAGAACTCCTGTTAATAAGGACCACCACCGGCATGTCGGGAGCAACCGGTGTCTTGTTTGTGCGGAATACCGCATCATATTGCTTTGCCCTCCCCCTGGTGCTTACAACCTCCTGTCCCGGTTTGACGAAGAGATTTACAATTTCGGCAGCCTCAGTGACCAATCCTCCGGGATTGCTTCTCAGGTCGAGGATCAGGTCTTCGGCTCCCTGTTTGTCCCTGAGGTCAATCAGAGCTTCACGTACTTCCGCGATGCAGTTCTGAGTGAAGTTGGTAAACCTGATATAACCGGTATTTTCGTCAACCATACCGTAATACGGGACGGCCGATATTGCAATTCTTTCTCTTCTGAGCTTTTTCGGAATATCCTGGCCGTTACGCCTGATTATGATTTCTGCCTCGGTACCGGGTTCGCCCTTGAGCATGTTTGATGCCTTGTCGGAAGAAACTCCCTTCAGGGATGTTCCGTCAATGCTTATCATCAGGTCTCCGGGCCTGATACCGCTTCTGTCTGCAGGGAAACCCTGGTAAACATTTGTTACAAGGATATAATCACCTGATTTTCTGATTAGAGAACCGAACCCGCCATACTTGCCGGTTGTCATGAAATCAAGATCACCGGTCTCTTCTTCGGGATAGTAGACGGTATACGGGTCCAGGGTTGCAAGCATGCTGTTGATGCTTCTTGTAACAAGTTTCTCCGGATCGATCTCATCCACATAAAAGGCATTCAGCTCCCTGAAAAGGGAAATGTAGATGTCAAGATTTTTGGTGAGTTTAAAGTCCTTGTTCTCCTGTCCCCCAAGCAGAAATCCGAGGGTAATCACTGCCGTCAGGGCAATTACCGGAACCAGAACTATCTTGTTTATTTTTTTACTTCTCATCAGTCAAATTTTCACAAAGTTAATATTTAAGCCCTGATACTCTTGATATCGCTTCAGCAACGCATTTTTCGGCATATGAATAAGGCCTGATCGTGGTGTCTGTCCAGATCAGGGCTATGTCTGCGTGACGTCCGGTCTGTTTCATTAACGAGACCAGTGTCTCTTTGTTTTTCCTCCATGCTTCCCTGATTCTTCTTCTCATGAGATTGCGGTCAGCTGCTTTTTTGAAATGCCTTTTGGGCACGGTAATGAGCACCCTGACAGAATGTATCCCGGCAGCAGCAGGAGTAAAACGGCAGATTACCCTCAGTGATGGCATATTCAGGGATTTCCCTTCAGCAAAGAGCTCGCTTATTGCTATAACCCCGCAGAGTCTCTCGCTCTTTTTGAATGATGCCTTCTGCATTTTAATTGTAAAAAGAAAGCATCAATCCGGGTGGAAGGATGCTTCCGGTTGTATTCTATGATTAACCTGTGCTATTTGTGATTCCTGTTAAAATCCTTAAGGAAGTTGTCAATTGCCATAGTCATTGATGGAGCTTTGGGATTGGGGGCCTGGAGGTCAAGCCTGAAGCCCTCGTTGGTGACCGCCTCGGCAGTAGTTGGTCCGAAGGCCGCAATCTTAACATCACCCTGCACGAAGGTAGGGAAGTTTTCCTTGAGAGACTTGATTCCCGAAGGGCTGAAGAACACGATCAGGTCATAGTCGAGCTCCTTGGAATCGAAATCCCTGCTTATCGTGCGGTACATTGTGCCGATAGTGTGCCGGATCTTATGCCTTGCAAGAAGCTCGGGAATATCTGATTTGTGCGGGTCTGAAAGTGGAACGAAGAAGTTTTCCTCCTTGTGCTTGATTATTACGTCAATAAGGTCTTCGAAGTTGGCTTTGCCGTGGAATATCTTCCTTTTCCGGTAAACGATGTATTTCTGCAGGTAAAACGCCACGTTCTCGGTAATGCAGAAGTATTTCAGCGTTTCAGGAACCGCTAACCGCATCTCCTCGCAGATTCTGAAATAATGGTCTATTGCAGTCTTCGAGGTGAAAATGATTGCAGAGAAGTCACCAAGGTTGATTTTTTGCTGTCGGAAATCCTTCGCGGAAATGCCTTCAACCTGAATAAACTGTTTGAAATCTATTTTCAGGTTGTATTTTTTTGCGAGCTCGAAATATGGGGATTTCGGATTGTTTGGCTCAGGCTGCGACACTAATACCTTCCTTATTTTCAAAGCCTTAAGTTTTTAGTTCAACCTTCACATTCATGCCGCCGGTCAGTATACACCAAGTAGTTTGAGAATGACCAGGACGGGCAGAACTTCAAGGGCACAAAGGTACAAAATGAAATAAAAAATTGAAACATGCCTGTCGTGAAAAATTAAAAGCAACCTTAAGGCTCTGATTAATAAGAATATAGAAACAACCACAATCCCTGAAATGATGAACGGAACCGGGTTGCCAATCTTAGCAAAAAGGATTAATCCGTTAAGTATAAAGAGAATTACCGAGCTGGCGAACCAGGAATTGTAGACAACGTTCATATACTCACGGAAGAGGCTCTTGAAACCGGTTATCCCTGCAAGTGCTATGCATAACAGGTGCCTCAGAAGAAGGGCTGCAAGAAATGAGCCAGCAATAATGGCTGTAAGTGCTACGGGGCCTTGGAAGCGGACGGGGCCGGCCATATCCGGGACCAACAAGGCTGTTGCCGTAAAAAGGCTGATATTCAGTATTGTAAAAGCATTTCTGAGTATCGGTGGCCATGAAAACACCTCTGACGTACCCGCGGGAACAATTTCTTCATGCCTGCGGAAGCTGATTGATGACAGTCCGGCAATTATGCTGCGCCGCCCGAAGGCTGTCAGCAGAGAGACAAGCAGAAGAGAAAGGGAGAGGACTATGAAGCTCATGTCAGAGTTTACGGGTCCGGATGGCCTCGGCTCACCTTCTGCACGTTTGAATCCGGAGACATAATCAGCTGTCAGGCCGGTTACACCCTTGTCCTCAGCTGAAGCAACTTCCTCCGGGGAGATCAGGGGAATGATCCGGCCCAGGCTGAACTCTGTCTGCCGCGCCGGCAGGCTGAGTGTGTCAGCGACAACACTGATTGTATCTCCCGGGCCGTTTGTCATGATAGGATTTTAAAAGTAAGCCGGCTTGCCTGGGTAGAGCTCGGACAGGATGTTGTTGGCCAGCCGGGAGGCTCCTATCCTGAAAAAATCAGGCGTAAGCCATTTGTCCCCAAGCATATTCCTGACAATGAAGTAATAAACCAGGGCTTCATCAGGGGTGACAATCCCGCCGGCAGGCTTGAATCCGATCATTATGCCGGTCTCATTGTAATAATCACGTATAGCCCTGCAGATTATCCATGCTGCCTCGGGAGTGGCAGACACACTGCTCTTGCCCGTGGATGTCTTTACGAAGTCTGCGCCTGATTCCATGGCAATTACAGAGGCCCGGTAAATATTTCTTTCGTCCTTCAGCAGCCCTGTTTCAAGTATGACCTTCAGGGTGGTGTCACCGGCAGCTTCCCTGATGGCCTTCAGTTCATCGATGACACCGTCAAAATCACCTTTCAGGAAAGTCCCCACGGGGATGACAACATCAATCTCATCTGCGCCCGTCCTGACAGCCATGGATGTCTCGAGTATCTTCACTTCGGTGAATGTCTGCGCAGTTGGAAAAGAAGCCGCCACCGCAGCCAGCCTGACGCCGCATCCGCCAAGAGCCTCATGTGTCACTTTCACGAAGTTGGGATAGACACAGAGTGCTGCCACATTGCTTATGTCATTGAAGTGATAGCTGAAGAGGGCGGTTCTTTCTGCGAAGCTCCGAATAGTTGCGTCACTGTCTGTTGTGTTGAGGCTGGTGAGGTCGATAAATGAGAATATTTCTCTCAGAATCGGAGCCCTGTCAATTGTTCCCGGCGTCCTTTTTGCCTCGGCAATGCATTCACCCATCTCGCCAGGCGAGTAGTCATTGTTTAAAAGTTTTTTATATAATTTGCTCATAATGAGTTTTATGTGTGATCAGCAACAGACTGTCTGACGGTTGTCAAACGCGGGTCAATTTAGTGGTTTTTGGTGAAAAGCAAATAAAAATCAGACTATTTGCGAAGGCTTTTATTTCTTGCCAGCGATGCAAATATTCCTGCGAAGCAGAGAATAGAAAACACTATAAAGCCGGTCTTCATTGAATCCATGAGCCGGGGGTAGTTGTCCGGATTGATTTTCTCCTGTCCCATGTATATCGCCAGAAGCATCAGAGCTATTGCCAGGCTCAGGGTCTGTCCGACGTTTCTCATGGTACCAAGCATGCCGGAAGCGTTTCCCAGCTGCCGGTTCTCTACCGAGCTCATTATTGCATTTGAGTTCGGCGAGGAAAACAGGGAGAATCCGGCTCCCATGATTATCAGGACTGCCACGATGAATCCCACGGTTGTGTGCTCGTTAAGGAAGCATAGCATGATCAGTCCGGCAGAAGTGATGCCCATGCCTGTTGAGGCCAGTACTCCCGGGTTGTATTTATCCGAGAGTTTTCCGGCAGCAGGAGAAATAAGTGCCATTGTAAGGGGCCATGACATAAGAACAAGTCCCGCTTCGCGAGGACCCAGGTCCCTGATGTACTGGAGGAAGAGACTAAGGAAAAAGCCGATTGCGCTTGTGGCAGCGTAATGTATCAGTGCGGCAAGGCTCGAAAAGGCAAAGATCCTGTTATGTGAGATAAGCGTAACATCGAACAGCGGATGCACGGCATTCTTTTCCCTTAGGACGAACAGAGGCATCAGCACCAGTCCGGTCCCGGTTATCATCCACCCCTCCACGGAGGGCAGCCTTGAGAATCCGTACATAAGTGCCGCCATGGAGATGCCGTAAATAACTGATCCGGCCCAGTCGAAACTTTCTCCCTTTGCTTCGGCCCATTCCTGCTTCATCTTTGTACGGATCAGGACAAGGCTGATTATTCCCATTGGTATCAGGAAGGCAAATATACTCCTCCATCCGAGGTATCGTGTAAGCAAACCTCCAAGGAATGGCCCCGAGGCCAGCCCCACATAAACTGCAGTCACATTGATTCCCATTGCCCGGCCTCTTTCCCCCGGGGGAAAGACCGATGTCAGGATGGCCATGTTTGTACCGAACATCATTGCCCCGCCAATACCCTGCAGTATCCTGGTACCGATCAGCCATCTGATCCCGGGAGTGAATGTCAGCAGGACCATTGAAAGAGTGAATACAACCAGACCCGCTGTGAACACCTTCCTCCGTCCAAGGATGTCTCCGGCCCTGCCCGCAGGAAGAAGGAGCATCGAGGTTGTGAGCATGTAACTGCTTATTATCCAGTTTAATGTAACGGCATTAAGGCCGAACTCCTCTCCGATGGAAGGCAGTGCAAGATTCACCGATGAGCCCATAAACGGGGTCAGGAAGGATGCAAAGGCCGTGACTGTCAGCACTGACCGTTTAAGCTCTTTTTCTGTCATTCCCTGTTCCTGCTGTCAATAATTATTGTAACCGGGCCGTCGTTGACAAGTTCAACATCCATCATTGCCCCGAAGATTCCTGTGGCCGGAGTTTTTCCAATCAGGCCGGCAGTGCAGGCTATAAACTCTTCGTACAGCGGTATTGCCTTTTCCGGTCTGGCTGCCCTGACATATGAAGGCCTGTTTCCCTTTCTGGTCGATGCGTGAAGAGTGAACTGGCTGACAATCATTATCTCCACTCCGGTATCTGCAGCAGAAAGGTTCATGATCCCGGCGCTGTCATCAAACAGTCGCAGGTTCACAATTTTGTTAGCCAGCCATGTTGCGTCATCATTTGTATCTGCATCTTCAATTCCGGCAAGTACCAGCAGGCCCTTTCCAATTGCAGAATATAACTTTCCGTCAATTGTGACGGAAGCTCTTTTCACTCTCTGGACAACAATTCTCATACAATGAAACAGGGTGGTAAAAATAGCAAATATTACTATTTTTGCGCCCATCAGTCAGTCATGGACCTGATTACTATCACAGCAATAGCCCTGGGCCTCTCCCTCGACAGCTTCGCCGTTTCGCTCTCCTGCGGAGTGATCGAGTCGAAGATCCGTTTCAGAAATGCCATGCGGATTGCCTTCATTCTTGCACTGTTTCAGGGCGGACTGACGGTACTGGGCTTTTTCCTGGGATCAGCGGTTTCAGACTATATCTCCAGGTATGATCACTGGCTGGCTTTTATTCTTCTGATGGTTCTCGGGATACGGATGATAATCGGCGGTATGAAAGGTAACTCTGATCAGCGGCCAATTGACATAAACCGTTTGCCTGTGGTGCTGACAATGGCGGTAGGTACAAGCATAGATGCTTTTGCAGTTGGTATCAGTTTCGCTTTTCTGAAGGTTCAGATCTGGACGGCAGGGCTTATAATAGGCGCCATAACCTTCCTGGCATCGATGACGGCGATCCGGATCGGCAAATCTGCCGGCACCCGCCTCGGTTCGAGGGTTGAAATCGTCGGGGGCGTTATTCTGGCGGTAATCGGGGTCCGTATTCTTGCAGAACACCTCCTGTCTGCAGGCTGATTATGCAGGCCCGGGCGTCACAGAACGGCAATGCCTGGCTGTATATGGTCAGGCATCTCCACGCCTGTCCGGATCAGGGACCCGCTCTGATATCTGCTCAAATTGGTATCATGAACCTTTCCCTGGCTGAAAAAGCAGCCATTTCCCTGTATCCGGCCCTCCTCAGCAGGTCATATGCTTCACCGAAATATTGCCCGACACGTTCCGGAAAGTGGGCGTCCGAGTTAACGCATACAGGCACCCCCTGCTGTGCGAAAAGATGAAGGTATTGTCTGTCAGGATAGAAATCACGAAGCGGTTTGTTACGTCCGTTCGTATTTATTTCGAAGGCAACTTCGTGGATCGCAAACGCTGAAGCCATCATGCTGTACAGGAGTGAGATGTCAGCCTGCGGGTGAAAGCGGTGTATCCGGACAAGGTCGGGATGTCCGATGATATCAAAGAAACCGGTGGATGCAGCCTCGCATACCAGGTTGAAATAGTTCTCATAGATCTGGTCAATATCCTTCCCGATATAGAATTCAGGGCCGAGGTCCACGGTTTCATCTCCCATATAGTGGACAGAACCGATTATATAGTCGAACGGGAACGAGTTGATAATCTTTTCGGTTTCCATCCAGGCGCCGGGAAGGTAGTCAATTTCGAGGCCCAGCCTGACAGCTATCTGATCCTTGTGCTCCCTCTTCAGCCGCAATATGTGTTCGGCATAAGCCGGAAGCCTTTCATGATCCATGCACCAGCGCGTGTCGCCTCCCAGGGGATTCAGGTGGTCAGAAAAGCCCATCTCCTTAAGTCCCTTGCTCAGAGCTGCCTCAACGTATGCCTCGGGCTCACGCTTTCCGTCACTGTAAACGGTGTGCATATGATAGTCGGTTCCGTAGATCATTTTTCCTGCTCTTATAAAATGACAGCCCTGATTCAAAAATATAAAAGCTGAACGGATAATGTCAGGGATTGTTCTAAATTTGTAGGAATAATGGTTTTTGAAGCAAATATCCCAAAAAGGAAATGCAATTGTCTCTCCTGTGAGCTCAGGAATCTTGTTTTTACCAACCTGGAGGAGGAGGATGTAAGGCGTGTCTGTGAATCGAAGGAGGAGTTTTCCTTTGCAAGAGGCGAAATCATTCACAGCGAAGGAGATCCAATACGTCACTTCAAGTATTTAAAAACCGGTCTTGTCAAACTCTTCAGGCAGACCCGGGAGGGGGACGAACAGATAATTACAATTACAAGGCCGTTTGAATTTGTGAGCAACACAAACGTATTCCATGAGGAAAAGTACAGGTACTCGCTCTCGGCCCTTGAAGATTCGATTGTTTGCTGCATCAGGATTGAATACATCAAGGAACTTATCCTCAGGAACGGGAAGTTTGCCCTGAACCTTATCTCTGCACTTTCACGAACCGCGGAGGGAATCATCTCACTCGGACTTGAGATCAGGAAAAGGAACCTGGCCGGCCGCACCGCATTTGTACTGCTTTATTTTTCAAACGAAATCTATCATTCCCGGATATTCGAGCTTCCGGTCTCACGGAAGGAGATTGCCGATCTGATCAGCATGAGTTCCGCCAACGTGATCAGGACGTTTTCAGAATTCAGGCGTGACGGCATCATAAGGGCCAACGGCCGTACAATTGAGATCACTGACATGAACAAACTGGAGGTGATTTCAAGGCGCGGGTGATCATTGCGCCAAAATAATTATCTTGATTGTGTTTAACCTTAACATGTATTTCCGCCATGAAAAAAATTACCGGAACCTTGATTCTATTGCTCTCTGCCGCCGTCCTACCCTCCGCTGAGGCACAGCAGCCCTCGCTGCCCGACTCGTCAGTCTATACAGTAGGTGGAACGCGGCACGGTGTAAGTTTCTTCCCGAGGGTGCAGCACCCGGGAGTTGAATACTCACCCGGCGACACTCTCACTTTTGACAGGTACCATACCTACGGAGTGATCTGCCACTGGATGACCCGCTGGGCGGAGGATCATCCGGAAATTGTGACACTGTATGAAGTAGGTCGCAGTTATGAGGGGAGACCGGTTATGCAGATGACAATTACCAGCAGCAAATACGGATCTGACACTGACAAGCCCGCCGCCTTCTTTGAGGGAAACAGGCACAGTGGCGAGATTACCGGGGCCGAATCTGTAATGTGGCTGGCAAGGCACCTTGTAGAAGGATACGGCACGGACCCGTCGGTAACCGATCTGCTTGATCACTTCACCGTTTACCTCAGGCCTGTAAACAATCCTGACGGCCATGATCTGTACCTCAACACGGCGCAGAGCAATCGCAGCACCGTGCGGCCGGATGACAATGACAGCGACGGACTCTTCGACGAGGATGCACAGGAAGACATTGACGGCGACGGCATCATCCTGACACTGCGCTGGCCCGACAGGAAAAACGGCACCCTGATTCCCGATCCGGATGACCCTTCCGGCCGGATCATGAAGAGAGTGCCCCGTGGTGAGGGCATATATGCCACGTCGCCCGAGGGAACCGATAATGACGGTGACGGCAGGATCAATGAAGACGGTATAGGAGGGCTTGACCTGCACCGCAACTATCCCGAGAACTGGAGGCCCGAAAGTGAATATACCGGAAGGGGCTTCACCCAGCGTGGAGCAGGCGCATATCCGCTTAGCGAACCTGAGACAAGGGCTGTTTTTGCCTTCCTGATGTCCCACCCGAATATCTATGTTGTTAACTCCATGGACACCACGGTTCCTATGCATCTCCGGCCTCCGTCAACATCACCCTCCGAGGAGCGGATGTATCCCGAAGACCTGAAGTGGTACCGTTATTTTGACGACCTTGCCAGGAAGATCACCGGTTATGAGAAGGCAGGAGATGTTTATGATGATTATGGCAACGGAGAACCTCTCTTCGGCCATGGCCCTGACTTCGGATACTGGTACTACGGTGCAATCTGGTATGGAGACGAGCTTTGGAACGGAGGAAGGACAAAGGATTATGACGGTGACGGTGACAAGGACCAGCTTGATATGCTGGCATGGGATGATGAGGAAAACAAGGGTGAAGGTTTTCATGAGTGGAAGCCTGTAAGCCATCCGATACATGACAGCGTGGAGGCTGGCGGATTCAATCCGAAATTCTTCAGCCAGAATCCCCCTCCTGCCCATCTTGAGAAATGGGCCTCTGGCCAGGCGCTTTTCAACAAGGAGCTCATCCGTCACCTGCCAAGGCTCGAATGGGAAGAATATTCGGTTAAACGGGTAAAGAACTACCGCGGTGATTCTGCTGATTATAAGCTCACAATCAGGTTCAGGAATACAGGCAAGCTCCCCACTGCCCTCAGCCAGGCTCACCTTGTCAAGATTGTCAGGCCTGATGAGGTAAAGCTGAAATTTGCGGCTGACTCTGCCGCATCGCCACTATTTAAGGTTATTGAACCGGCAACACCGGCATCCGGACGCGGAAACATGATGATGTCCGATGAGCGGAGCCGGAAACCTGAATATGTGACCACCACAGTGGGCTACACTCAGGGCGGGGCCACGGCAGAGGCAAACTTCGTCATCAGGATATACGGAGGGGCTGAAATAAAGGGATCTGCCACTGTTGAAACCACCAGGGCGGGTATACTGCCGGAGAAAGAGTTTATTCTCGGTAGTATAACTTCACAGGCAGGCTCTCAGGGCCGATGAAATGTCAGGATACCTGAAACGGTATCCGGTTGACGAAAGATGATCTGACGAGATCCGGCTGCCCGTTGTCAGGATAACAGCCATTTCGCCCAGAACAACACGCAACAGCCAGGCCGGCAAGCGCGGAAGGAATACGGGGAGCCGCTTCAGCCTTGCCACTTCACCCATCAGCTGATCATGTGTTACATGATGCGGGGCGACGGCGTTGAACGGCCCCGACATTGTGGAATCAGTGAGAGCCTTGTGATATATGCTGCACAGGTCTGCTATATGTATCCAGGGGAAATACTGATCTCCGGGAGCGAATCTTACGATCAGTCCCGCTCGTGCCGGTGCTGTCATCCGGTTCAGCGCTGATCCTGAACGGGCCAGCACCACCGCCGTCCTGAGCTTAACAACCCGTACCCCCGCCCCGGTAAAGAGATCGGCTGTAGCTTCCCAGAGCCGGCATGTCTCCCCCAGAAAGTCGCCTGCAGGTGGATCCGGCTCCGTGAAGATCCTTTCTGAGTTTTCTGAACCGTAGTAGTTTACCCCTGACGCAGTTATGAACACAGACGGGATTTTTCCGGTACCGACTGTCATCCTGTGAAGAAGCTGCCCGGAAACAGTACGGCTTCTGATTATTTCACTTTTCCGGGATTCGCTCCACCTTCCGTCACCTATATTCGCGGCAGCAAGATGAATTATTGCATCACCTTCCCTGAAGGCATCAGGGTCACAGTATCCACTTTCAGGATCCCATCTGTATGCCTGGTATCTGCCGTTCATTTTACCTCCCCGGGTGAGGTGCACCACCAGCCATCCCTCTGCTGCAAGGAGCGTGCTAAGGTAAGAACCGATCAGCCCGCTCCCCCCCGTAATTACTACCCTGTGCATCTCCTACTCAAGTGATTCAATGATTTCAATGGCATCAATAATGCATTTTTCACACACCTTCCGTGATAGTCCCTTTCGCGATATGTTTTCTTTTCCCTCAGGGGTGTTGAGATCCTCTCCGAGGAGTTCTGAGCACTGGTCGGTACCGTTACGGGCGGTGAAGATCCTGTTGAATTCCTTTACCCTGCCGTATACAGCGGTCTTGTCGCTTTCGGAGGGCAGGCCGGGGGCCCCGTGAGCCATGCCGAACCATATGTATGCCCCTGTGACGGCTCCGCATGTCTTCTGCAGCCTTCCCATGCCGCCACCGAATGCAGCTGCAGCCCTGGCTGTCTCACTGCTCTTTCCGGCACAGGCCATAAGCACTGCCTGGGAACAACTGTAACCCTCCCGGAAGTATTCTATGGCCTTGTCTTTAATATTCATTTACTTTTTTGTCAAAAATATTAAAAAAACCAAGCAGCTTAAGATTCCTTTTTTGATATGATTTTGAAATGTCCTAATTTTACCGCCTGCATTAAATTAGTATAAAACACATCATTTACAATGGCAAACCAGAAGAAAATCAAGGGAGTGATTGGAATCCTGACGGGAGGAGGTGACGTTCCCGGTCTGAACCCCGCAATCAGGGCAGTTACAATAAGGGCCAACAGGGAAGGGTATAAGGTGATAGGGCTGCGCAGAGGCTGGGCCGGTATCCTGGAGATAATCAGGGATCCGAAAGCTGACAACAGCCAATGCTTCCAGGTCCTGACCGATGACATGGTTAACAGGGCGGGAAGGACAGGAGGCACTTTTCTTCACACATCGCGCACAAGGCCAAGCCATGTGGCAAAGAACTATGTCCCCGACCATCTCAAGGATACATACAAGGATGAGATAAACGACATGACACCGGAGGTACTGAAGAACCTCGAATGGCTGGGGATTGATTACCTGATCCCGATAGGGGGTGATGACACCCTCAGCTATGGTGTGCATCTCTACAAGAATGGCGTGAAGGTTGTGGCCATTCCAAAGACCATGGACAATGACGTTCCGGGAACTGACTATTGCATCGGGTTCAGTACGTGCGTCACACGTACGATACAGATGACCAACTCACTTCGTACTTCGGCAGGGTCACACGAGCGGATAATGGTGCTTGAGGTGTTCGGCAGGTATGCCGGTTTCACAGCAATGCTTCCCACAATGGCGGGAGCTGCAAACAGATGCGTCATTCCTGAATATAAGTTTGATATCGAACAACTTACCAAGCTCCTTGTAGAAGACCGCAACTCAAACCCCAGCCGCTATTCGATAGTCCTGGTATCAGAGGGCGCACTGTACAAAGGCGGCGACATGATCTTCCAGGACAGTGAGCGCGATGCATACGGGCATGCCAAGCTCGGTGGCATCGGAGATCTTGTCTCTGCAGAGATAAAGGAACATACCGCCAGATTCAACAACGGCAAAACCATTAATATTATCAACCAGAAGCTTGGCTACATGGTCAGGGGCGGTGACCCTGACGCTGTTGACTCGATAGTTCCGATGGCATTCGGGAACCTGGCCCTTGACCTGATCATGAAGGGTATTCACGGAAGGGTGGTGGTGCTTAAGAACGGACGTTATGACAACGTTCCGATTGACGTGGTTACCTCCTCCAAGAAGGTTGTGAAGGTCTCGGAATATTACAATACCGAAAGGCTGAGGCCCTACTATTCCAATTTTGAGATGAAGCCTTTCTTCCTTATGGCTGCCGAGTATTGATAACATCTGACAAATCAGGGATAAAAAGAGTGGTGCCCGGCAAAACCGGGCGTCACTTTTTTATTTTTGCCTCAAAACAGGGCGATTGAAAAAGGGTACTGTCATAAAATCTACGGGGAGCCGTTACAGGGTGGCTGATGAGGAAGGGAACATCCATGAGTGCTTTCTCCGGGGGCGTTTCAGGGTTAGCGGAGTCCGCACCACAAATCCTTTAGCCGTAGGAGACAATGTGACATTTGATCCGGTAGAAGGTGTAATTGTAGCCCTGCTGCCAAGGCGCAACTATATAATCCGCAGGGCCTCGAACCTTTCGCGCGAGTCGCAGATATTAGCCGCAAATATCGATCAGGCGTTTCTTGTCATAACGGTTAAAATGCCTGCCACTCCGGTCGAGTTCATTGACAGGTTCCTTGCAACGGCCGAAGCCTACCGGATACCTGCCGTGATAATAATAAACAAGACCGACCTCTACGGAGAGGAGGAATTGTCACGGGTACGTCAGATAAGGGATGTATATGAAAAAATCGGTTACCGCGTAATGATTATATCAGCCACCGTTGACAGGAGCCTTACGGAGGTTGAAGATGCCCTCCGAAACCGGATAACCCTTCTCTCCGGAAACTCAGGAGTAGGCAAGAGCACCCTCCTTAACAGGCTCAATCCGGAGCTTTCTCTCAAGACAGGCTCCCTTTCCGATTACCATGAACAGGGTAAGCACATCACAACATTTCCCGAGATGCACCCTGTCGGCGGAGGGGGTTATGTCATTGACACCCCGGGAATAAGAGGATTTGGAGTAATCGACTTCGACCGAAAGGAGATCTACCACTTCTTCCCGGAGATCTTCAGGATCTCATCAGGGTGCCGGTTCTATAACTGCCTCCACCTTGACGAGCCGGGATGCACAGTAAGGGAAGCAGTGGCCCGCGATGACATAGAACCATGGAGGTACCGAAGCTATATCAGTATGATGCTTGAGAACAATGAAAAGTACAGATAAGCGTTATCCTATCGGTACATGTCAACAATGAAAAGGACCGCCCTTGCTGCATACATCGCGTTTGTTCTGCTGATGCTGATCACTTCGCTGTTCTATATCAGTCTCTACAGGAACCAGATTGAATACTCCAACAAGCTGCTTGACAGGCAGGTAATGATCGCGGGTTCTGACATTGACAATACAAGCATGTATATAGTCAGTGATCTGACCGAGATTGATTTCTCAGATGACATCTCTCTCTTCTTTTCTGACAGCGAGGTCAACGAAAGGGCCCGTGAGAAGATGAAACTGTACTACTCCAAGTATGGTGACATAATTGTAGGTCTTATGTTGTACAACACAGACGGCGATGTCTATACACTATACAAGGACGAAGAGCGTAATTCATGGCTTGACGGATCGTACAGGGCTCAGACGGTTCCCGCCATATATACAAGGGAAACGCTTGAGCCCGACCGAAACAGGTACAGGTATTTCCTCCCTGTCCTGAAGGATGGTGATGTTCTGGGCAACATCGTAATCACAATTGACTTCCGGCGCTATTTCTCCGGCATCTTTGCCAAGTATAACCTTGAAAAGTACCAATGGCAATGGGTGATCAGTGACACCGGTGAAGTTCTTTTCGATAATGGCGGAGAGAAAATCAGCTATTCAAATATTGACCGCATGGCTGTCTCTCTTAAAGAAGGCAATTCCGGCAGGCTTGCACATACTATGAGAATTGACGGTGGCGAGGCGGAAGAGATACTCTCATCATACTACCCTGTAAATATCTTCGGACTTGACTTCGGGCTGGTCTTCTCGGCACATACGGAGTTCTTTCAGAAGTACATAGTCAGGAATTCTGCAATACTTGGGCTGCTGACAATGTTCACACTGCTCTTTATAATATTCATTTTCAGAAGTCTGACAAGGAAACAATCCAGGGCTCTGGAGATTAAGACAGCTTCTGAAGAAAGCCTGCTTTCAATTATTGACCAGATGCCGGCGGGATTTATAATTTACAATGAAGGAAGAGAGATCATGCGTGCCAACAGGCAGGCGGCCTGCCTCTTCGCTTTTGATGATGAGGTGGCTATGAGCGGCAAACTCATGCCTGACCTGTCGCGGAATGAATATTCGATTGATATTGCCGGTCAGCTGGGGCAGGGGAAAGTGATCAGGCTCCCCTCACAGGGAGGAGAGAAAATCATTTTTCTTCACAGCATACCCGTTGTCTATAAGGGGGTAAGCTGCATGCTGGATGCGCTCATTGACATCACTTCACTCGAACTGGCACGACGCCAGGAGGTAGATGCAAATATTGCCAAGTCAGAGATGCTGGCACGCATGAGTTTCGAGATACGGACCCCGCTCAACGGCATCCTTGGCATGACGGAGATGCTGAACAGATCGGACCTTCCGGAAGAAACAAAGGAGGTTGCAAGGCTGCTCAGACGTTCGGCAGACCTTCTGCTCAACATCATCAATGACATCTTTGACGTCTCGAAGGTTGAGACAGGAAAGATGATACTTGACGAGATCCCGTTCAGGCTCCGTGATGAGGTGGCATACTGTATCAATCTTATCAGGCGGCAGAACCCCGAGATTCCCGTCAGGATCGAATCAGAAATAGAACAGGCAGTACCGGAAAACATCATTGGAGACCCGTACAGGCTCAGGCAGGTTATTACAAACCTTCTGACCAACTCTGTTGCAGGCACCCGGTCGGGACTGATAAAGCTCAGCTGCCGTGTAAGGAAATCGGACGGAAACAGCTTCACCCTTGAATTCACCCTGACCGACACGGGCAATACATATACAAGGGCTGAGATCAAGAGGTTGTTCGGTGATTACATCACCACAATCAGCGAACGCTCTGACTGGGCTGAAGACCTGAAGCTGGGTCCGGTGCTTGCCAGGCAGCTCACTGAGCTTATGGGGGGCGAACTTACGGCTGAGAGCCCGGCAGTGAAAGATGCCTCAGGGCAGGAAAAAGGCCTCAGGGTCACCTTCACAATCAATGTTCATCTGAACGAAAAAATATCTAAAAATATTGATCTTGGCCGGTATTCTGACCCGGGAGAAATAAGAACCCTGGTTATTACCGGCCCTCATGGCCGTGACGATGACTTCCTCAGCATCATGCACCGCGTGGGGCTTCCGGTATCGGTGACAAGCTTCCAGAAACATACCGCCTCACAGATCAGGTCAGGACTTAAAAGCGAAAAGGGGAGAAACATCCTCCTTGTACTGTTTGACGAGCCCGACAATGACGGTTTCGAGGCCGCAAAAGTACTTATGGATGAGGGTCTTACATCTGAGCATATTGTGTTGATGTTTACCTCAAGGGATCCGAAGGGGCATTACGCAAGGTGCGTTGACCTTGGAATAGACCATCTGCTTGTAAAACCGTTTGCCGCAGAAGACCTGATGAACATACTCAGGGAACACTTCCCGGCATTGAAGGAACTGTCAGCCAGGCTGAATTCCGACAAGACCGACGTTCCCCTGGTTCTGGTCGTGGACGATAATTACCTTAACAGGAAGGTTGTGGGATCACTGCTCAGAGTACTGGGAGTGGGAGCCGAGTACGCAGCCGGTGGATCTGAAGCAGTTGACATGGCAAGGGGAAAATCATATGACCTTATCCTGATGGATCTGATAATGCCCGAGACGGATGGTTTCGAAGCCTCCCGTATAATTCTCGGGCATAATCCGAACACTCAGATAATAGCCCTGTCCGCTGACAATATGCCTGAAACAAGACTGAGGGTAGAGCAGAGCGGCATGAAGGAACTGCTTGCCAAACCTGTCACGGTTGAGGAACTAAGGAGGGTTATTGACAGGTACCACAAGTCCGAAAAGTAATGCCATTCAACCTGAATAAACTGCCGGCTGATGAATTCATGCGACTCAGGGCTTCTCTCCCGGTTGCAGACGTCAGATCACCCGGAGAATTTGCTGCAGGACACATCCCCCGTGCAGTAAATATTCCGCTATTCGATGACGAACAGAGAGCGGAGGTGGGAACCAAATACAAAAAGGAGGGTAGTTCTGCAGCTGTAATGCTTGGTATTGACCTTGCGGCACCGGGAATGTCTGAAAAACTAAGATCAGGGCTGGACCTCGCAGCCGGAGGCAGACTCCTGGCTTACTGCTGGAGAGGCGGCATGAGGTCAGAGGCCATGGCATGGCTCTTTTCGCTGGGTGGCATTGAGCCATTTGTGCTCAGCGGAGGATATAAGGCATACAGGAACCATATCCTTTCTGACCTTGGAAGGGAAAGAAAGTACATAATTCTGGGAGGCCTGACAGGAAGCGGCAAGACCGGAATACTGAAGTATATGAAGTCTGCAGGAGAACAGGTCACCGACCTTGAGGGCCTGGCATCACACAGAGGCTCTGCTTTTGGTGCCCTGGGACAGGCCCCTCAGCCATCATCGGAACACTTTGCAAACCTGCTCTTTGATGACCTCAGTGCACACAGCGGTGATTCGCCTGTGTGGCTTGAGGATGAGAGCCGGAATATCGGAACAGTATTCATGCCTGACTGCTTTTTTGAACAGATGCAGTCAGCCCCGGTGATCGCCCTCATGATGAGCATAGAAACACGCATGCCCAGACTGCTCAGGGAATATACCTCATTTCCTCCGGAAGAGATTATGGCCTCTGTGATGAAGATCTCGAAACGGCTGGGAGGAGACCGGACCCGTGAAGCCCTTGACGCCCTTAAATGCGGAGACTACCCCACGGCTGTCAGGATCACTCTTGAATACTATGACAAGTCATATCATTATGGGCTGTCAAAGAGGCCCGGAGGTCAGGTTATCTACATTAACACTGAAACCGATGATGAAGCCGTCAATGCCGGCCTTGTCATGCAGGCAGCGGAATCGGTGAAGTAAATTCACCCATTTTTAAGTGACGAAGCGTCAACCCACCTGAAGACCTTGTCATACCGCCTTACAATATCACTTGTTTTTACAGAACAAAGCTCTCCTTTTTTAACTGTTGCGGCTTCTCTTTCCGAAGCATCCCTGAGCTCCCTGACGATAAGCCCCACTATTCCGGTTGTTGGTCCGGTAATGACAAGTTCATCACCTGGAGACAGATCACCTGTTTCAAGTTTTATCTCGGCAACGCCGGCCTTTGAAAAATAGTTGGTGACTTTCCCGAGGTAGATCTTCCTCTTTGTTGCTGCCGAGCCGTACGTGGTGCTCCATTCCCCCAGTTTCTGTCCCAGGTAATAGCCGTCCCAGAAGCCCCTGTTGAATACAGTCTCAAGCCGGTTAATCCACTCCCCGACCTTTTCCTGTCCGAATGTTCCGTCTGCAACTGCAGCAGCAGCCTCGCTGTAGCAGCGTGTTACCGTCTTCACATACTCAGGCGGCCTGGCCCGCCCCTCGATCTTAAGTACTCTTGCTCCTGCGTCAATTATCTGGTCAAGGAAACTGATAGTGCAAAGGTCCTTCGGTGACATGATATACTGGTTATCTATATCCAGCTCATAACCCGTCTCCCTGTCGCTGACTGTATAACCGCGCCTGCAGGTCTGGTAACAGTTGCCCCGGTTGGCGGAAGCACCGTACTCATGCAGGCTGAGATAACATTTTCCTGAGATTGCCATGCACAGCGCCCCGTGCACAAACATCTCCAGTTTAATTGGCTCCCCTCCCGGGCCACGTATATCGTCACTTATGATAACATCATGTATTTTCTTCACTTGCTGAAGGTTAAGCTCCCTGGAAAGGACGGCAACATCAGCCCATTGTGAATAGAACTTCAGTGATCCGGCATTTGATATATTGAGCTGAGTGGAGAGATGAACTTCAACTCCTGCCTCTCTGGCGGCCAGTATTGCTGCCTGGTCAGTGGCGATGACAGCGGTAATGCCGGCAGCAGCGGCAGCGGCAAGCACCTCCTTCATTTCACTGATTTCTTCGTCATAGACCACTATGTTCAGTGTGAGGTAGCTCCTCAGGCCATTGTCCCTGCAGAGTGCAACTATTTCCGGCAGGTCGGCAGTGGTGAAGTTATGTGAAGAACGGGCCCTCATGTTCAGCTTTTCCACTCCGAAATAGACTGAATCTGCACCTCCCTGTATCGCAGCTCTCAGGGCCTCCCATGAGCCGGCAGGGGCCATAACCTCTATGTCGCTTCGCTTAATCATTACTGTTTGGTCTCAGCCCTGTTTTTTGAGAATTATCCTCATGCAGCATCCGTGACCGGGCTCGGAACGCAGCACGAAAATCTTTCCCTTGTGATACTCTTCAACTATCCTTTTGGAGAGGGAGAGGCCAAGACCCCAGCCCCTTTCCCTTGTGGTGTAACCGGGTTTAAAGATAGTCTTGAAGTCCTTCCTTGGAACACCTTTCCCCGTATCCTCTACGTCAATGAAGGCTTCGGAGTTGTTTTCGCTCAGCCTGACGGTGATCCTGCCAGTACCCTTCATGGCATCAGCAGAATTCTTTACCAGGTTCTCGATTACCCACCCCAGCAGAACGGAGTTAAGTGGTACTGCCGTGCATTCAGAGGTTTCATCAACTACATTAAGGTCTATTGTGGAGGCGATTCTTTTCCTCAGGTAAGACGCGGTTGTCTCAGCCAGTACCGGCAGGTTGTCAGGCGCCAGTTTCGGCTTCGATCCTATCAGGGAGAATCTTTCGGCGACACGGCTCAGTCTGTCGACGTCGGCAGGAAGCTCTTCTGCTATGTCAGTCCCCGGGTACCTGCTGCTTATTATCTCACTCCATGCCGAGAGTGAAGAGGTAGGCGTTCCCAGCTGATGCGCCGTCTCCCTTGACAACCCCACCCATACCTGGTTTTGCTCAGCCATCCGTGAAGCGCTGAAGGCGACATAGGCCACACCGATAAACAGAAGTATCACAGCCAGCTGCACATAAGGATATATTCTCAGTTGCCGCAGCAGGGTGCTCTCGCGGTAATAGAGATGGTTCACTATGCCGTTAGGCAGCTCGATTGAGATCGGATCATTGCGTTTTGCCATGCGTTTCAGTTCACGGACCATTGCCAGGGTGTCAGTGGCCAGGGCCTGGGGCAGGTTCCTTTGCGATATGATGCTCTCCTCTTCATCGATTAGTATCACCGGAACAGTTGTGTTGTCCTCAATGATGCTGAAAAGAAATTCAAAATCGTCAGATGTAACCAGTCTCCGCGTGGCCTCCGCCCACTGCTCTGCCTTCTTGCGCTCCTCCTCCTTCAGCCTGTCTACCAGGTCATGGGTGTAGATAAGTGACCCGAATCCGATCACAACCGCAAATATCAGGAGCAGCACCTTCCACAGAAGTCTTTTTCGGTAGATGTTCATAGGCTATCTTTTCTTTTTGAGAAGGATCTTTATCGGGCTCTCCTTCACCTCTTCCTTCTGTGACTCAGCTTCAGCTGGCTGTTCTTTCCCCTCTTCCCAGGTGATGCTGAATTTAGGCTTGTTTTCTGCCGGCTTTGCCAGTGCTGTGTCTGAAGCGTACCAGCCATACTCCTCGTTGAGTATTCCTTTCAGGGACTGTTTCTCGGCAGCTATGTCGTTCTTTATATTGTCCTGGGCCTGTCCGAAATCATAACCTACACTTGTTTTGCCATTTACGCATTCTATCTTAAGCGGCACTGTTGCCTTTCCACTGCCGTCTACCTTCACCTGCCCGAACGAACTGACATCACGGTTCCGCTCCCTGGCCTTCCGGCTCATGACCTCCGAGAGAAGGAGACGGACATGATAGATATAATCGCCGTCAAAACCGTGGGTACCGTAAACGGTGAAATTAACGGCTGAAGAGTTTATAAGCATTTTCGGAATAGAGACAGTCCCGTTGTTTATGAAGATGTCATTTTCCATTTTAGAAAAGCTGATGTTTCTGAGTTCATCCAGGTCAAGGTATGCAGAAAGGCTTTCTGCCGGGGCGAAGCTGACGAGCTTTCCGTCATTGATTACAAGATGTGCCTCGGCCACAAGCGCCTTGCGGAATATCCTGTAATTTCCGTCAAGGGGCGACAGCATTGTCACATTGCCCGTTAGCCTGCCCCGGAGGTTGTCGCTCACAATGAAATTCTGACCGAAGTTACTGAATGATGTAAACGCAGTGTTGATATCCACATCTCTGACATCAAGGCTGGCCCTAGTAATAAACCCTCCATCCTGTTGTTTGCCAAGCATGAATTTTCCGGCAAGTACACCATCAAGTCCGTCGGCGGAAACCTCATCAAAGGTGATCACGTATGGCCTGTATGTTAATCTGCTGCTGAAGTTGGCAGCCCTGAAATTGTTAAATATCAGGCTGTCAGCCCTAAGAAGGATATTCGCTTTCACGTCTTCCGGGAAAAAATTTGCAGGCGTACCCGTGCTGTCAGGCCTTTCCCTGTTTGCAGGTACAAGGGCAGCGGTTACCAATCTGTCGACATGGACATCTCCGCTTATGTCAAGATTCCTGCCTCCTCCGGCTATCCAGGGGAAGAAGTTTTTCATGACTGTATTGAGAGTGAAACGCTGATCCCTGAAGGTAAAAGAAAGGTTGTCGGCAATCATGTCATTCTTTACAGCCAGAGAACCGTTAACATCTTTAACGGCAGTTCCGGTTTTGGCCAGTGTCGCGCCGAATTCCCGGAAGGAAAGCGAAATATCGGGATTCAGGTATGCAAGAGCAGTGGCCGGTTTTATGATGTCGGGAAGTGTCCCGGAGATTTTTATTTTCCCCGCGAGTGACCCGGTCTGGTCTTCAATGTATCCTGACCGGAAAATCCTGTCAAGGTCATCAAAGTCCAGATCACCCTCAAGGTTAAGTGCAATATGAGGTTTGCGAAGGTTGTTCATCATAAATGAACCCTTCACCGATGCGGATCCGTACCTGGCGGTTAGATTGTCAACTGTAAATCGGAATGTTTCGGCTGAATTGTGGTCGCCGTTTGTGAGGGCCCCGCTGAACTCCAGGTTATTGACCTTGAAGCCGGTGGATGAGTGGCTCATCTTTCCGCCGGCAAGACCGTATGTGACATCTATGTGAGGTGTGCCGGCATCACCGTATGGTCCGGTGATACTGCATCTGAGGTCAATTATTCCGGATGGTGAGAAGTTCCCGGTGGCGGTTTTCCATCTGTCAGGCAGCCGTGAGATTACTGATTCAATGCTTATTTTCTTTCCTTCTATTGAAAGGTTCAGGGTTGAGGATGAGTAGTTGACGTTTCCGGTGATATCGAACCTGAGATCAGCGATACTCAATGCTCCCTTTGCCACTGAAAGGGAATTTGCCGACTTCCGGAGTTTGACGCCTGCCTCCACCGGGAACTCCCTTATTGTTGTTCCTTCAAGGTTGATCGAATCAATCCCTGCTATCAGAGTTGTATTGAGATAGATCCCTGTCCTGAACAGCTCTCCGCCGAGGGTTGCCTGACTTACGCTCCCGGCTATTCGCATGCCGGAGCTCATGTCATTGTAAACTGCCCTGATATCAACCGCGCTGATGTTCTTCAGCCTGACGTTTTTACCATCTCCCTTCCTTTCGGAGAAAACCTCGTAGTTGATATCTCCCCTCTTGTCAGTCAGCAGGTTAACCTCACCGTTCCTTGCAGTTATTGACTTCACCGCCACCGTGCCTGTCAGAAGCGATGGCATGGATACCGTCAGGGAAAGCGAAGAGGCGTAAAGCAATGTATCATTGTCTTCATTCCTCAGTTGTTTCCTGTCATAATAGGGTGAGGGTTCAACAAGCAGGTCACTGAACCGGACTGTGATATTGGGAAATGATTCAAAGATCGTAATGCGCAGGTTGCCGTAAGAAATCTTCGTATTAACGCTCTCATTGACCTTCCTTATCAGGGCACTGGTCAGCTGATCCTGCCTGAGCAGTGCGTATAATCCAGGTACCAGGATGAGCAGCATCAGCACCCCGACGGCAATAAGCGCTATTTTCCGGAGAAGTTTCATGGCACCTGGCGGCGCATATTATTATTTCTTGCTTTTCTTAAGCAGGAATGACAGATCACTTCCGGGCCTAACCTCCATCGGCTCACTTCCGTACCTGAATATGCGTGAATTCCTGGGGCCGATAAGAGAGAGCATCTTACCTTCAATGAGGAACATCGTACCTTCACGGAGCCCGGCAACATACATTTCCCTGTTTACCTCGATAAACTCCTGTATCCTCTGTTCCCGGGTTTCACCGGCATGACCGGCAGGATTGGCATCGAGATAATGGGGATTGATCTGGAACGGGATGAGCCCGAAAGCCCTGAAGGAGGATGGCGCGGTAACAGGCATGTCATTGGTGGTCATAATTGTAGGGCAGGTTACGTTCGAACCTGCGCTCCACCCGATATACGGCGTACCAGACATCACCTTCTTCCTTACCGGGGCAATCAGCTTATTGTCTCTCAGGCATTTCAGCAACATCCAGGTATTTCCTCCTCCGACGACAATTGCCGGGGCGTCCATTATGGCCTTTACCGGATCCCTGAAATGGTGAATGGAGACTACATCGTGCCCCACCTCGTTGAATCGGTTCCTTACCTTCTGTTCGTACTCGTCATATGAGAATGTCACTGCGGCATATGGAATGAAAAGGGCCTTGACTTTCCGGCTCCCGAGGAAATCCCTGATGTTGTTTTTCGGGTAATCGAGATATGCCTCTCCGGCATTTGTTGAATTGCTGATAAGAAGTAGTCTCATAAGTCTTTCGTTTTACATTTTATGAAAGGGCGGCCAGCTGATCCACTGCCTTATGTATCAACGTTCCAAACTTACATAAAATCACCCGATTTTGTACAGCGGGCAGGTGGAGTGATTACGGTTTGAAAAATAAATAACAGAAAAGGGGGCTTCCTGCCGGAGCCCCCTCGATTCAGAAAATCAGCTTTTATCTATTAGTCGTTGATAGTAAACGCAATGCCTATTTCAAACGGATACAGTTCGGGTCCTTTTCCTTTCTCGAACATGGGGGAGAGGTAGCAGGTACCGTATACCTGAACCATCTCGTATCCCGCCCTGGCGGTCACTCCGTACCTCAGTACGTTGAGGTTGAAATCGTCATGGTTCTTGTCCTTCTGCTTCCCGTCATTGTAATAGACAACCTTCGTGTGTGAGCCAAGCTTCACGGCACCTATTACTCCGGCGCCCAGGTTGATTGTGCTTCCGTGCGACACCGGTATCTGCACCTCAAGCATTACCGGCAATATTCCGTAAACCGTTGCCAGCTTGCTTTTTTCGTATCTGACGGGCTCTGCCGGGAAGAACGGGGAGACTATTCCTTCTCCGTCAACTACTATTGAGTTGTTGCCGTCAAAACGGTAATTGTTAAAATTGATACCCAGGGCTGTAACCAATCCGAAATGGCGGGTAAAACCCAGGCTGACGGGAGGAGATACGATATTGAAAGCCGATGATTTGGCTGTATTGAGGTCAAGGTAGCCATCTATGGGCGAGTCATTATTCAGCCATTTACCCGTGGAGTAATTGTTGTAAGCTATTTCGACACCGCCGAGATGGCCTTCAAAACTCTTTCCGGGCCTGCCGGGATCATCCTCCTCACCGGAGTCTTCATACTCAAAGTCAATTTCGGTGTCTTCACCATCCTCAAGTATTCTTACGCCCTTTTTGCCGATTCTGATGACGGTTTCGTCACCTGTTTCCTCGATAGTGACAATATCACCGATCCTTACGGTTGATGTATCGTCGGCTCCCTCGCTGAAAACCACAGCGATTTCTTCATCTTCTTCCATGATCACTCCAGGCATGTCTTCGGCAGCTGCTACAAGTGTGTCTTCCGTAACTGAAACCAGTGTGTCGGGTGTGGTGACTTCCCTTGCCTGCTGTTCAAGCTGTTCGAGCTCCTTCAGTTTTTGCTCCTTTTCCTTTTCCTGGGCCAGTGCCGGGACGAGGATCGAAACGATAAGTACGATTGAGATTAATATTCTTTTCATGGCTTTAAATTGTTTGTTGTTTTATGCCTGGACGGACAGAGGTAATCAAAAGTTACACTCAGTGTGTGATTTTGTTCAGCGGTTTGGTGAATGAGAGCAGTGACGAGCTGAATGTGACAGCCACGGGCTCACCGTTTTTGTTGCTTGTACGGCCGAGTTCCATATCCCATCCGAGGATGTTATTGATGCCGGTGATGCATCCGCTGGCGATCATGTATCCGTCTATGTCTTTATCTTTTCCTGTCACAGCGCCGGCCAGGAAAGATATACTGCGCAGCATCCAGTTTTTTTCTTCCTGCAGCGTCCGGGCGGGATGAACATCCCTGATACTGATTGAGGCAATGGCCGGTTTTGCAGCCGGAGCCACTGATGAAACTGCGGCACGTCCGTAAGCCAGCACAAGTGGCTCAGCCCTGTCAATTTCTGTTATCCTGTCAGGCTCTTCCATCCCTTCTGCGGCCTGATTCTGAGCAACACGCATCGGCTGGGCTGACGTCACAGTAATCCTCTCAACAGAAACAACAGGGGGAGATCCCGGAATCTCTGCCACTGTCATCACAGGTTCAATGACGCCCTCCCCGGAATTTATGATTTTAAATTTAGCCCCTGCCGGGCCGTAGATAATAATGACAATCATAGCTGCCACTGCAAGCAGAGCCGGAAGTACGGTACGGCGGAATCCTGCAAGCACCGGAGACAGCCTGATGGCGGATCTCATGCCTGGCCAGCTCTCATTACCCGGTACAAGCCGGATGCGGCGAAAGCTCCGTGCGCGGTCTCTTCTGCCTTCATTGACAGTCATGACCGACTCCAGTTCTGACAGTGCCTCTCCCGAAAGGGCTCCTTCGGCCCATGCTGCAGCCAGCAGGTCGAACTGCTCATCGGTCAGTTCCTCCGGTCCGCGGAAAAGCCTGCGACCCGACGGCATCCTGTCACCGGGAGGCGTCAGGCGCGGGGAATCCATATCTTCCGTTATTGCCATACCGATGTCTTTACAAGATAGTTCCTGAGGGCCACACGTCCCCTGAAAATATAAGTCTTGACCTGTGCCTCCGATAATCCGGTTATTTCCCCGATTTCCTTATAGTTGTATCCTTCATAGTCTCGCAGAAGGATCACAGATCGCTGAATTGCCGGCAGCTTCTCAAGGGCACGGTGCAGCACCTCGTTCAGGTCGCTGCCGTTCTCTTCCGCATAAAGTGTGCTGTCATCGTAATATTCAACATCCACAAGCCTTGAGTCTTTCCTTATTACGTCAATCATCCTGTTGTAGGCCGTTGAGAAGAGCCATGATTTCACGGCGCCGAATTCAATCTCAGTTACGCAGCGCCACAGCTTCTCATATGTGTCCTGCACGATATCGTCAGCCCGGTGGCTGTCCTTTATGCTGCGGAGGATGAACCGGTAGACATGGTCACCGAACTCCCTGACGGCGTTATTATACTCTCTTACGGTCATTCAGGTCAATGCACTGACACCCTAAAGACGGCCTGAATACCCCAAATGTTACAGGTACCCGTAAAAAATTTGGAAGCGCCAGGTCTCAGACCCGGCGCCAGGCAAATTTGACCGGATATTTCAATATGATGCAGGTAGCGCCAGGTCTCAGACCCGGCGCTACATCATATCAAGGCATATATATTCCTTTAATGCAGTTATTTGGATTGGTATACCCTGACCCAGTCAACCTCCATTGAGGAGATGCCGCCGATTGGCTTGTCTACGCCGCCGGCCAGGTTGATATACATGGGTTCCTGGGGTACGCCGGTTGTCTGGCGCATAACCTCAACCCCGTTTATCTTCCACACCATGGCGCCAGGGGTCCAGTCAAGGGTGTAAATGTAGAAATCTGAGAGATATTTTGATCCGATGCTCTTCCTGTAATGGCTTCCCGGTGCGGTGAAAAGGTCAAACCATACCTTTCCTTTGCCTGATCTGCAGACGTCAACATGCGGCGTTATACGGTCACCAATCAGCCAGAATGCATTCCGGACATTAGGATCGGTGAGTTTGATCTTGGCTGTGAAAGTGCCGTACTTCTGCCTGAACGAGGCGCCGGTATTGATTATTCCGGAAGTGAAACTGAAGTCTTTGGTATAGAAACCCTTTGCCGGGTCCCATACCTTTCCGTTCATCTTCTGGGGTTTGGTAATTATGCGAAGCACACTGTGACGTACCTCGAAGTTGTCTGAGGGAGTGTAGCACTGAAGATCTGTTGAGATGCTGTAGCTGTCGTGCAGCAGCTTGTCACCAGGGTAATACCTGTTGATCCATTTGCTGCTGTCAGGCGCCGTTCCGTCGAACTCATCGCTGAAGGTAAGCTCCCTGCTTTTAAGTATATCGAACTTGTTCGAATCCTTTACACTGAAGTACCATTTGATATCCGGAGAATTCTTCAGGGTATCGTATTCTTTAAGCTCCCTGAACATATCGGTCTTATCGAAACGGCGCTTGTCAAGAAGATATTCCTTTCTTTCGTTGAAAGCCTTGGTTTTCAGATACTCCTGGAGTTCATAATACCTCTTGAGCCTGGCTGAATCCTTCACCTGAACCCAGTTGTGATATTCCTTCGAGTCACGGAACTTGTAGTAGCTGACCACATCCGATGCCCCTTTTCTGGTTTTGAGTTCCTGCAGTTTCTGATATTCGGGAGTGTCTTTGAATGTAACAGGCTTCATGTTCTTCTTCAGCAGGAAAGCCGAGGAGGTCACCAACGCCTGGAGCTCGGAAAACCTCTTTACCTTGTCGGGGTTGAGATTCTTTTTTACCTCCTTGTCTCCTTTCAGCTTTTTGAATTCAAGCCATTTGCCATATTCCTCCGTATCTTTGAATGTTACAGGCTTCATCCGTTCCTTCTGCTTGAATTCCGGCGATTGCACAAAGAGCTGAAGGTCTTCTATTTCCTTGATTTTTGAAGAACCGTCAAGCGAAGTGAAATTTTTAAGGATTGCGCTTCCTTCGGTTTTGAAATATGACACAATGTCTTTTGCCTTCTGCAAGCCCAGGAATTCTGTTTCCCTGGCATGTTCTTCGGAACCTTTGTATGTAAGCGACTCTATCTCCCTTCTTTTCTGTTTGAATCCGGCCGAATTGACACTTTCGTGAAGACGGTTGTATTTTGCCAGGGCTTCCGAGCCGGCAAAGGCGATCATCTTTTCATATTCGGCAATCAGAGCCTTCTCTTCCTGTTCGATCTTGGAGGTTGAGGGGATCATCCCCAGCATCAGCTTTAAGGTTGACATTGCAGGTTACTTTTTGGTATGGTACGGTTAAAGTTAAAAATCTTTCAAACAATATAAACGGCATCGGCCAATTATTTGTTACTTAGGCAATAACAAACAAAATGGACCGGTTTTCAGCAATTAGTTTATTTTCAACAGAATAAAAACGGATGAAGAAGCTCATTATTGTTACAGCCATTATAATGCTGGCCTCCTGTGCCACAATGAAGCGTACATCTGTTCCTGCAGGAGCCCGTTCCGTCACCCCTGCCGCGAACGTTCCCGCTGCGGAATTACCGGACGATCAGGACCACCTTATTCTGGCTACGCTCTGGTTCCAGAAATCGGCCGAGATGCGGGCCCTTTTCTACCAGTGCTTCCGGAATGCGGAGATTGCCCTGAAGGAGAATCTTGAATTGTCAGACAGAACCAGGAATGCTGCAGTGGTTCTTGACATTGACGAGACACTGCTCGACAATTCACCGTACCAGGGATGGCAGGTTTTGAAGCAGAAAGCATTCAACAATGACGACTGGTTCCGCTGGGTGGAACGGGCCAGCGCCAGGCCCCTCCCGGGTGCGGTTGAGTTCACCCGTTATGCCGATTCACTGGGAGTGGAGGTGTTTTATGTCTCCAACAGGACTGTGGAGGAGATGGGGCCGACAATCAGGAACATGGCCGCATATGGATTTGCCGATGCTGACAGCACACACATGCTGCTTAAGGAGACGACCTCATCAAAGGTGGAGAGACGGGAGCGGATAGAACAGAATTTTGAGATTATCCTGCTGGTTGGTGATAACCTGGCTGACCTCAGCCGTATTTATGAGAAGCGGGGCCCTGACTACGGCTTTGAGGCTGTTGAAAAGGACCGCAGGCTCTTCGGTACGAATTACATTGTGCTTCCCAATCCCATGTACGGCAACTGGCTCAATGACCTTCTCCGGACTGCCCCGGGCAGCACCGAGCGTGAAAAGCTTATTAAGCTCCTGGAGGCCTTCTGAATTAGAATACCCCGCAGCGGTTATAGCATTGTAGCACGGAAGCTGACAGGTCTGAAGGTACCGCGTAGCGGTTCAAGCATTGTAACAGGCAGATCTGGATGAACTTACCGCGTAGCGGTTACAGCATTGTAACAGGTAGATCTGGATGAACTTACCGCGTAGCGGTTCAAGCATTGTAACAGTCAGATCAGGAGGAACTTACCGCGTAGCGGTTATAGCATTGTAGAATCGGATAAAATTAAATAACCCCCCCATGACTATAAAAATAGACGAAAAAACACATAAAAATTTGCGCGTCTATAAATATAGTCGTATATTTGTGATGAAGGATTGATTGAAATGAAATGCCCGGCAACGGGTATTGGCTTGATATTTTAAATATTCTGATTATGCAACTGACGAAGGCTGAAGAGCAGATAATGCAGATTTTATGGGATCTGGAAGAGGGAGTCGTTAAGGATATAAGGGACAGATTTGACGATCCGAAGCCGGCGCGAAACACTATCTCCACGGTGCTGAAGGTGCTCGAGAAGAAGGGTTATGTGGATCACCGTGCCTATGCAAACGTATTCCTCTATTATCCCCTGGTTTCGAAGCGGGAGTATTCAAAAAACCAGCTGTTCGGGCTCCTCGAGGGATACTTCAACAATTCCTTTCCTGCAATGACCTCGTTCTTTGCAAGGGAAAAGAATCTTACTGTGAAGGATCTTGACAGGATACTCGATGAGGCCCGGGAAGAGCTCAATGAAGACCAACAGGAATAAAATATGGAACAGGCTGCATTTTACCTTCTGAAGTCGGCCTCATGGCTTGCCGGATTTACACTGCTGTACATCCTCTTTCTCAGGAAGGAGAGGTACTTTATGTTAAAGCGAATATACCTTTTAACCGGGGTGATTCTCTCGCTGCTCCTTCCGCTGATAACTATACATTACAGGGTTGAAGCACCGGCGCTTATGATTCAGGAAACACTGGGAGAAACATCGGATCTGCCTGCTGCGGCGGCGCCGGTGGAGGAGATTGTCGGGAAGACAGATAAGCTGCAGTGGTTCCTGATTATTTATGCTGCAGGCATCCTCTTCATGCTGGGCCGGACGTTGCAGTACCTCTTTTCGGTATACCGCGCGGTAAGAAGCGGACCGGTAGACAGGGAGGGAGATGCTTTGCTTGTCAGATCAGAAAAATATACCTCCGCCTTTTCATTTTTCAATTACGTTTTTATCAATCCTTCACTGAGCGGGCGTGAGGTCAGGGAGATACTGAACCATGAGATGGTGCACCTAAGACAGAAACACTGGTTTGATCTCCTGATTATTGAGGTGATGAGCCTGGTGCATTGGATGAATCCATTTGCGTGGATCTGCTCGGCACTGGTCAGGCAGAATCACGAGCACCTTGCCGATGAGGAGGCGCTGCAGCGAACTTCTGACCCGGCAGGTTACAGGGCGGCTCTGCTCAACCAGGTTTTTAACGCCAGGCTGATAAGCCTCTCCAATTCGTTCAACTTTTCTTTTAACACTAACAGGTTTGAAATGATGAAAAAGAAAGACTATTCTCCATACAGGAAGCTTAAACTGCTTCTTGTTCTGCCAATCACGGCAGCTCTCCTCTATGCGTTTGCATCTCCAAAATACGTCAATCCGGACCCTGTTCCTCCTGCCGAGCTTACTATAGTTCAACCGGATGTAATCACCCAGATTATTGTAAGGGGGGTGGTTTACAGAGAGGATGATACCCCATTCCCCGGAGTAACCGTGAACGTGTCAGGAACCACATTAATGACAATCACCGGCCCTGACGGCAGGTTTGAGTTCAGGAGCATACCCGAAAACGTGATTCTTCTCTTTACTCATGAAGGCTATAAATATTTACCACTTAAGCCGCAGTTAGACAAGGAGATGTCAGTTAAGATGATTCCCGATCCCGATTATGTTGATCCGGCAACGATAAAGCCTGATCCCGCAAGGAAGCTGCCCGTTGTTGTGGTTGACGGCGTGATTACTGAAGAAAATGAGCGTGCAGTAATGCAAAGGATGAAAGATGACCTGGGAGCCTTTATTTCCCTGAAACCCGAAGAAGCGGTGAAAAAATACGGAGAAAAAGGCTCTTCAGGGGCAACTGAATTCTGGTCCGTGAAGAAGGCCAAAGAAATGGGAATGAAGATACCCCTGCGCAGAAAATCTGAAAATGACTATCCGACATTTGATGGCAATTCGTACCTGGCATTCAATGACTGGGTGGTAAGTCGGACTGCCTACCCTGAAGAGGCGATACGGGAAGGAATTTTCGGGTGGGCACGCGTAAGCTATACAATTGATACCGAAGGCAACATCAGAGACATTAAACCGACAGCAGCAACAAATGTAATTCTTGGCAATGCTCTTGCAGGTGTCATGCAGAGCTCTCCGCGCTGGACCCCGCCGCGAAATCCGGAGATGAACGAACCGTTCACTGCCGACGTTGTAGCCAGGTTTACACTGCCCGATAAGGTGAGAATAGCAGAAGTATACGTGGTTGTCGAAGAAATGCCGCATTACCCTGGAGGTGATCAGGCCCTGTTCAACCATTTATACGAGAACCTGAAATATCCGCCTGAAGCAAAGGAGCAGGGAATCCAGGGCAAAGTCATACTCAGATTCGTGGTTACTGCCGAGGGCAAGGTGGCAGATATCAGTGTGGTCAGAGGTGTCCATCCACTCCTTGATGAGGAAGCCATAAGAGTGTTGGGCGGTGTTGCCGAATGGATTCCCGGAAGGCAGGGAGGCAAACCCGTCGATGTTTATTATTCTGTCCCGATAACTTTTTCACTCAAGGAGAACACTGATAATACAAAGTGATTTGACAGGTCTGCATTGAACAAATCCGGGAGGGACTATCTCTCCCGGATTTTTTTATGGGCCGGGCGGGGGAAGAATCAAATGACCCCATTAACACTATTGCCTATTGCCTAATCATCAATGCTGTAACCGCTACGCTATATTTTCAAAAAAAATTTGCAAATTATAAAATCCTGTTTTATCTTTGACCGACCGTTCAATCAAAAACGGTTTTTTAAGGGGGTTTATGTTGAATGAACGTTTAATCAAAAATCATGTCACCAAGATCATCTGCACAGTTTGAGGAGATGAGGGAGGAGAAGAAAACCCTCATAATGAATACCGCGCTGGAACACTTCTCTGACTACGGGTTCCATGCAACCACAATCAGTCATATAGCCAAACATGCCGGTATCTCCAAGGGGCTCATGTACAATTATTTCAAAAGCAAAGAGGATCTCCTGGCAGCAATCATCAACCGGTCACTCGATGAGATTTATAACAACTTCAACCCGGACCGTGACAACAACCTGACCCCCGATGAATTCGAAAATTTCATAAGAAGAATATTTGCCATCTTCCGTGAGAACAGGCAATTCTGGAAACTGATTTACAGGGTTATGCTTCAGAGGGGGGTGTACGAACACCTTTCAGATGATCCGGACGCTACATTCACAGTGGGAGGAATGCCTCTTATGGAGTATTCAGCATACATGGGGAACCTGTTTTCTGACTATTTCAGCAGGAAAAAGGAGACGGAAGGGGCTGATTATGATCCGGTAACAGAAATGCTTATGTTCTCAAACACACTGAAGGGATTTGCATTGACATATATATTTGCCCCTGACCAGTATCCGGATGAATATTTTGAAAAAATGGTTGAAACTTTAATCAGGAAATACAGATGAAAGGATTATTCAGACTGACTGCATCTTCAGCTTTAGTGTTTCTCATGCTTCCGGCAGAATCCATTCCGGCCACAACCCTCCCGGCCGAATTCCTTCCGGTCACATCCCTTCCGGCAGCATCGCAACAGCTTACGGCTAAAGAGATAGTGAAAAAGGCTGATGAGAAATTCAACGGCGAAAGGTCTGGTTACAGCGTGATGAGCATGACAATCGTACGCCCCTCCTGGCAAAGAACCGTGGAATTCAAATCATGGTCGCTCGGTGATGACTATGCCCTGACCATCATCACCGCACCAGCCAGGGAAAAGGGGCAGACCTTCCTCAAACGTGGCAACGAAATGTGGAGCTGGAACCCGGCAATCAGCAGGCTGATCAAACTTCCTCCATCAATGATGTCACAGGGTTGGATGGGTTCTGACTACACAAATGATGACATACTCAGGGAGTCTTCAGTTGTGAATGACTATGACCATTTATTTGAAGGAGAGGAGATGATTGACGGCCGTATGTGCCACAAGATCAGGCTGACAGCCAGGGAGGATGCCGATGTCCTCTGGAGCCGCCAGATGTGGTGGGTTGACAAAAAGGATTTTATCGTCTTAAAGGCCGAGCTCTATGACGAGGATGGCTTCCTTGTCAGGACTGAGCGCGGAACGGATCTCAGGACAATGGATGGCCGGCTGATTCCAACAACAATCGAATTGGTTCCGGCAGAGCAGGAAGGCCACAAGACCGTACTGAAAATCACTGAGATCAAATTCAACATCACTGTTGAAGAGAGCTTTTTCTCACAGCAGAATATGAAAACCATCAGATAGTGTCCCGCCAATGAAAGGATTACCGTCATGAAAGACCGTCAGCTCGCCTGGAGGAATCTCTGGCGAAACAGAAAGAGAACCCTTATCACTGCCGCATCGGTATTTTTTGCAGTCTTTTTTGCGCTTGTCATGAGATCATTCCAGCTGGGTACCTATGACAAGATGTACAGTGATGTAATACAATCATACTCGGGTTATCTCCAGCTCCAGACCCCCGCCTACCTTGACGAATCGACCCTGGATAACGGATTCACAATTGACCCGGACCTGATAAGCCTGATTGAAAAGGATCCCAATGTGGAGGCTGTGATTCCCAGGATGGAGTCATTTGCCCTTGCTGCAGCAGGAAACCGCACACAGGGAGTGATGGTGATCGGCATGGACCCCGGCAATGACAACAAGGCCCTGAATTTAAGGAACAGGATGGTCCGGTTCAAACTTACTCCCGGAGCTGTTGCGGCCCTTAAAGATGAAAACCTCCCCGGCCGGCTCGTCAAAAATATTGATCTCTTCACCGGTGAGGCCTTCACTGACACTGATGATCTTGTCACAATCCTGGGTATCAGTGATAAGGACAGCTCGGCAATCCTGCCTCTGATGAGGAAACATGCCTCATTCTCCGGCGAATATCTCGCGGATGGTGAGACCGGATTTGCAGTCATCGGAAACGGGCTGTCTGATTACCTTGGCACAGTACCGGGTGACACACTTGTCCTGATGGGACAGGGATGGCACGGTACATCTGCTGCAGGACTGTATGTTATCAGAGGTGTCGCAAGCATACCGAATCCTGAGCTTGACAACAGGTTTGTCTGCCTGACACTTGATGATGCCCGTTATCTGTACGGAGCCCCGGGAATGGTTACCTCGTCAATTATCGGAATCAGGGATGCCGGAGAAAAAGAACTTTCCGCCACACAGGCAAGACTCAGTGCGATCATCGGCACTGAACTTTCAGTGCGAAACTGGAAAGAGATGAATGCCCTGCTCCTCAACCAGATGGAAGCTGACAACCGAAGCGGAGCCATCATGATAGGCATTCTTTACCTTGTTATTGCCTTCGGTGTCTTCGGAACTGTGCTCATGATGATGGCGGAAAGAAGAAGGGAGTTCGGGATGCTTGTCTCAATCGGGATGCGCAAAGGCAGGCTTGCAGCCATCGTGGGTCTTGAGATGCTGCTGATGGGAATTCTCGGCGTGATTGCCGGTGTTGTCGCCTCCTTGCCGATTGTCTTTCTGGGTCATGCTAGACCACTGAGGTTCACCGGCGAGATGGCACGAATGTACGAGGATTATGGCTTTGATCCGGTAATGCCGATGCTGCTGCCTGATACATATTACATGTGGCAGGTGGTTGTGGTGCTCCTGATCCTCGCCGTTGCAATAGTCTTCAGCATCAGGAAAATATTCAAACTGAACGTAATCAACGCTCTCAGAGCCTAACTGCAAACAGCATGATCACATCGATAGCCTGGAAGAATGTCTGGAGGAACAAAACACGAAGCCTGACAGTTATTGCTGCGGTGACAGTGGGTGTGTTTGCAAGTGTCTTCGCCCTGGCAGCAATCAACAGTTCCATAGTTCAGAGGATTGATTCTGCCGTCAATGAGGAACTCTCCCATATCCAGATCAATACGAAGGAATTTCGCAGCAGCAGCGACATTCTCAGCACTATACCCGAATCTGAAAAGGTCACCGGCATTCTTCGGAATACACCCGGGGTGACCGGTGTCACAGGCAGGATCATTGTCAGGGGCCTCGCATCCACTCCCGCCGGCAGCGCCGGGGTGGAGATCACCGGCATTGACACCGCAGCGGAGAAGGAAATGTTCACCCTTGACCGCAAACTGATCCCCGGCACGGGAAGCTACTTCGGTGCCGGAACCAGGCTCAACAGCGCCTTCATTGGAGAAAAGCTCGCCCGTGAGCTTTACATAGTCAGGTACATACTAAGACCCGAATCATTCACTGACCTGAGTGAAAAAGGTGTTCCTCCGGCAGTGGCAGAAAAGCTCAGACCCCTGGAAGGTGTCCGGTACTCGACTGAAAAAAAGCTGACGGAGGCTTATTCCGCCCTGCTTACCGCGAAGGAGATAAAAAAGTACGGGCTTCTTATCAGGGAAGCTGCATGGTCATACCGGGAGGGTTCGAGGATCATCCTCTCTTTTCTTGACGTGAACGGCAATCAGACCGGAGCCGCATTCAGGATAAGCGGGATCTACCGTACCAACAATGATTTCTTCGAGGCGATGTCGGTCTTTGTCCCGGACGAGGAACTGCGCAAGCTTACAGGCATGGAGGACGGGGCTTATCACCGTCTGATTGCAAGGCTCGGGGAGGATGACCTTACCGACCGTGTCACCCCGGTGCTGAAGGAGGCTCTTCCCGGGCTGGAGGTGATGAACTGGAAGGAAATACAGGTGGACCTCGCCATGATTGCCGATTATATCAACCAGATCTATGCCGTGTTCATGGTACTTATCCTTGCCGCCCTTTCATTTGGCATTGTCAACACCATGCTTATGGCCGTCCTTGAGCGCACCCGCGAGCTGGGCATGCTCTCGGCAGTTGGCATGAACCGGAGGCGGATATTCATGATGATAATGCTTGAGTCCGTATTCCTCTCCGTTGTCGGCGGGTTTGCAGGTATGGCCGTCAGCGGGATCGTAATCGGAATCACCGGTCACACCGGGATTAACCTGGTCAAGTATTCAGAAGGGCTTGAAGCCTTCGGATACTCGGCTCATCTTTATCCGACAATCGGGGCAGACTTTTTTATAATACTTACTGTGCTGATAGTTATTACCGGTATTCTTTCGGCATTGTATCCTGCCCGCAAGGCGCTTCAGCTTAACCCGGTAGAGGCATTAAGGGGAGAATAACAAAAAATTATCATAGCCATGAAAGTAGTAGAGATCAATGATGTATACAAGACATACAATGACACGGAGGTCGAAGTAAGGGCTGTAAACGGCGTAACGCTTAGCTTCGAAAAGGGAGATTTTGCCGTGATAGTGGGACCTTCGGGCTCAGGCAAGACAACCCTTCTGAACCTCATAGGGGGACTTGACCAGCCCACTGCCGGGGAGATAATCGTGGCGGGTCACAGGCTCTCGGAGCTGAAGCCTTCCGAGCTGATTGACTTCCGGATGGATCACGTGGGGTTCGTATTCCAGTCTTACAACCTCATACCCGTCCTGACTGCGGCGGAAAACGTTGAGTTCATTATGAGCCTCCAGAAATGGCCCAAGGAGAAGCGGATTGCCCGCACTGAAGAGATGCTGCGGTCTGTCGGTCTTGCTGACCGTCACAGGAGCCGCCCTTCGCAGCTGTCAGGAGGTCAGCAGCAAAGGGTGGCCGTGGCCCGTGCACTGGCGCCGAGGCCGCAGTTCATACTGGCTGACGAGCCCACTGCCAACCTTGACTCAAAATCGGCCGAGACACTTCTTGATATCATGGAGAAACTAAACCGCGAGGAGGAGATGACTTTTATTTTTTCAACTCATGACGTGCGCGTTATGAAAAGGGCACGCCGGGTTATCACACTGGAGGACGGAAGGGTGGTATCTGATGAAAGGACAAATCATACGGCATGAAGCAAAAAATACTGACCCTGCTTATTGTTGTGATCCTTACCCCGGCAGGCTATTCACAGGAGACCATCCGGGTTGACGAGGTTTCTCTGACCGGTGAAGACAAGAGTGACCGGATAACGGCAGGCGGATACGCTTCATGGCTGCATACAGCTATGTTCGAAAAGCCCTCTGAGCCATGGATCAACAGCAGCATGCTTCATAACAGGCTTAATTTCAAGGCTTATGCCGGCAGCAAGATCACATTGGCCCTTGAACTTCGCAACAGGTTTGTAACCGGAGACATGATTTCCCTTGATCCGGCATATGTGAGCGGCCTCTCGGCAGATGCGGGCTGGGCTGACCTCTCCTGGAATATCTCCCGGGGAAGTTCCTACGTCATTAACACAATGATTGACAGGGCTTATATCGATTTCACTGCAGGTCAGCTGCAGGTGAGGGCCGGACGGCAGCGGATCAACTGGAGCCAGGCCCTCATCTGGAATCCCAATGATCTGTTCAACACATATTCCTTTTTTGATTTCGACTATGTCGAGAGACCGGGCAGCGATGCCTTGCGCCTGGTGTACTCCACCGGCCCCTCCTCGTCGCTGGAGGCGGCGGTTAAGGTTGACGGAGGCAATCGGGTTACCGCTGCCGCCCTCGGACGGTTCAGCCTGCTGAACACTGACCTGCAGTTTCTTGCCGGGATTACTGACGACAGGTACTTCACTGCCGGCACCGGCTGGTCAGGCGCAATAGGATCAGTTTCGGCAAGGGGTGAGGCAACCCTGTTTACCCCGGTTGACGGAACAGAAGGTGAAAACAGCAACTTCATTGCAACCCTGGGGATAGACAAAGCCTTCTCTGACAAGTTTACGGCCCTGGCACAGGTGATGTATTCAAACCATCCGGTCAGCCTGACCGGTTTCACTGATCTCTATAGCGGCGGCCTCACTGCCAGGCAGCTTGCATTTTCCGAATTCAGCGCTGCCGCACAGCTGACCTGGTCACCTGTCCCTCTCTTGAGCCTGTCGGCCTCTGCAATATGGTTTCCGGACCTCGACGGTTTCTATGCCGGCCCTTCGGCCGACATCTCCCTTGCGGAAAATGTAGATTTCTCAGTTTTGTGGCAGCACTTCAGCAGCACTTTCGGCGAAGAGGAAACCCGGATAAACCTCGGGTTCATCCGGATCAGGTATAGTTTCTGAATTTTTCATACTTTTACGGGCAAACTCCGAAAAAATGTCACTTGTCCATGAACTTGAGAAATCCGGTAACTGGTTATTCAGGAGAAGAAGCTGGCTGCCGGCAACGGTACTTGTTCCGGCGGCTGTGTATCTTTTCATCGCAAACCGAAGCGTAATCTATTTCAACTACACCTGGGAGATTGTCTGCATACTTGTTTCACTTGCAGGCGAACTTCTGAGGATCTATACTGTAGGTTACGTTCAGCGCACCGGTTCCGGCCGGAATGTAATGGACCAGATGGCTGACGAACTGAATACAAAGGGAGTTTATTCCGTGATCCGTTATCCGCTTTATACAGGTAATTTCTTCATGTGGCTCGGACCCGTGCTCTTCCTGAGATCAGTATGGTGGGTGATAGTATTTGTACTGGCCTTCTGGCTCTATTATGAGCGTATAATGTTTGCCGAGGAGCAATACCTGCGGCGCAAGTTCGGGGAAACATATGACACATGGGCTTTCCGGGTAAAGGCTGTTCTCCCTTCGTTCAGACATCATATAAAGTCAGATCTGCCTTTTTCATTCAGGACCGTACTGAAGCGTGAGTATAACAGCATTACCAACCTGTTCCTTGTGTTTGCTTACCTTGATCTCTGCCGGAACCTGGCTGTCACGGGAAGGTTTTACCTGGAACCGATGTACATAACCCTGCTGGTTGCAGCACTGATCTTCTGGTCTGTAATCAGGTACCTGGTAAAGAGAACCAGGTTCCTTTACGTCGAAGGCAGGTAACTTCCGGAATTGTCGTAACCAGGGGCTTTTATCTGTCCCTTGCTCCCATGAACAGCATTATGTAATAGATCAGCGTGGCAAGTGAGCCGAGAGCTGCTATCACATAAGTATATGCCGCCCATTTGAGGGCGTCTTCAGCCTTGTCATGAGTTCCTGAGTAAGTTATTCCTGCGTTTGAAAGCCATGCCAGCGCTCTCTTCGATGCGTTGATCTCGACAGGGAGGGTGATAAAGCTGAACAGGGTAGTGATTGCGAAAAGCACTATTCCTATGAGGAGAATCTCTGGTCTTGAGTTGAGAAGCACCAGGCCGGCAATCAGTACCCACTGTATCCAGTTGGAGGCGAAGCTGACCACCGGGGCAAGCTTTGACCTCATCCCCAGCCAGGCGTATGACTGTGCATGCTGCAGGGCGTGGCCTGTTTCATGGGCAGCCACGGCAGCCGCTGCAACGCTGGTTCCGGAATATACATCGCGGCTGAGGTTTATTGTCTTTTTAAGAGGATTATAATGGTCGGTAAGTTCACCTGCGACACTGTGAACGGTGACGTCTGTCACACCGCTCTCGCGAAGCATCTTCTCCGCCACATCACGGCCAGTCATGCCTGATGCGATGGGGACCTTCGAATATGTCCTGAATTTTGACTTGAGCCTGGCGCTGACAACCCAGCTCAGGATCATGAATACTATGAATATTATCCAGTAAGCTCCGTTATGTAAAAACATTGTTTCCATCATTAAGAATCAGTTTAAGTTTCTCTGTTCTTCAGCAAAACGCCTGCCATCTGTTATAAGTTCTGAAAAGAGGTCATTTTGTCATGCCGAATCAGCTTATCTTTGATGGCGATGCTGAAGGGTGCTGCAAAGATATTGTCTTTTTTGCTTCTGCTGCCGGTCTGGTTTTACAGGTGGTTTATTTCACCATTGACACCTGCCTCATGCCGTCATGTTCCCACCTGTTCACAGTATGCAATTGATGCGCTGAGGCTTCACGGGCCCATTACCGGTTTAATAATCTCCACCGGCCGGATACTGCGCTGCAGGCCGGGAGGCACTCACGGGTATGATCCGGTTCCAAGGTTCATCTTCAGGAGATACCGGGGTGGCGGATCACTACTGCGAAGGTCTCCGAGGTGCAGCAGGCTGAAGGAGCATGATTAGAAGGAGAGTTTCTCCCTGAGCATCTTGTAGCCGGCACGGCTTACCGGGATCTTTTCTCCTGACCTGAGTACGGCCACATAATTATCCTTGCTGTAGGGCTCCAGGCGGGTGATCTGTTCCACATTGACGATGTATGACCGGTGGACTCTCATGAACAGGCCGGGAGGGAGATGGTCCTCGTAGTATTTCATTGTCTTGGGTTTGAGAGCTTTACCCTCGCTGTAATAGATCATCACATAGTCATCTTCAGCCGCAAGGTAAAATACATTATTGAGCGGAATGATCTTTATTCCTGCTCCCTTTCTGAAGACTATTCTTGTCAGGAAACCCTCTGCTTCAGAGACTGTTGTCACCAGTTTCTCGATTTTATCAGGATCAGGCACCTGCTTCTCAAGCCGGCTCAGTGCCTTGGCAAGCGCGTCATCAAACCTCTCTTTTGAAAAGGGTTTGAGGAGGTAATCCACGGCGTTGAGCTCGAAGGCCCTGATTGCGTACTGGTCAAAGGCGGTGGTGAATATCACCTCGGGCTTTTCGTCAATTACCTCCAGCAGCTCGAAGCCGGTAAGCTTCGGCATCTGTATATCAAGGAATATAAGGTCGGGCTTCTTTTCCTTTATTTCCCTGGCCCCGCAGAAACCATCCCCGCATTCGCCCACAATCTCCACCTCCGGATGGTCGGTGAGCATAAACCTGATCAGATCCCTTGCAGGGGCTTCGTCTTCAATGATCAGTGCTCTGACATTTTTCATGTTCCTGTTATGTTGTTAATCATGATTTTCGAAAAGGAAACCTTACAATCACAGTGAAACTGTCATCTCCGTGATTTACTGTCAGGTCAGCCTTGTGGCCGAAAAACAGCTCAAGCCTGCTGCTGACATTCTTAAGTCCTATACCCGCTCCTTTCCTGGTAACAACCGAGTCAGTGTCAACGTTGTTGGTTACAGTTATTGTCACTATATCATTTTCCTTCCTGGCCGTTGTCTTGATTGTAACCTCCTCGGTAGACTCATAAACGCCGTGTTTGACGGCATTCTCATAGAGAGGCTGCAGCAGCATTCCCGGCATAAGCGCCGGCAGGCAATCAGGGCTGATATCTTCTTCTATGCTGAGCCTGTCTCCGAATCTCACCTTTTCGATCTGCAGGTACAGCCTGAGGCTCTCCATCTCGTTTCCGAGGGTGACCGGTTGTTCATTCCTCGACGAGAGGGAGTAGCGCATGAAGTCAGACAGTTTTACAATCATTTCCCTGGCCCTGAGCGGATCTGTCACTGTTAGTGAGCTTACCGAATTCAGGCTGTTGAAAAGGAAGTGCGGATTTATCTGTGACCTCAGCATCTTCAGCTCGCCTTCGCGTACCTGAGCTTCAAGCTGGGCCTGCCGTGCCACTTTTTCAGCCAGCCTCGAGGCACTCAGGAAAAGGTAATACACGAGTATTATCACGAAGTAAACAAGCACCCCTGCCGTGGCCCGGAAAACAAGGACGGAATGCCAGAAGATGTCATAATCGACCTTCTCGGTCACAATCATCCTTATGATGAGCTTTGTCCCGAACAGCCATGCAAGAATAGTAAGTGTTCCTGTCAGAAGGACGTTGATCACAGTTGTATAAACCTGGTTTTCCTCCTTCAGCAGGAACCTTACAGGGAACCAGACTGCCAGACCAAGGAGTCCGAAAATAACCATGGAAACCACCCCGTCAGCAATTGCAACATCGGCATGGCTTCCATAGCCGTAATGAATAAGAAGTGACTGGCTTGCTGCAAGAATCAGCCAGGCCAGCCACCACACAAGCAGCCTCGTTCTGTTTTCCAGTAACGGATGCTTCATATTCTATTTATAACTCTTGATCTCTCCCCCTCCGAATATCACGGTACCTCTGATGGTGAGTGACCTCGTATTGTCTCTGATGACGTCACCCCTCATCTTCCTGCTGTCAGAAAATCCCCCGAGGATGGGTGTGACCTCAATCACCACGTTCCAGCTATCAGGGACAATGATGGTTGTTCCTCCAAATATACATGTAATTTCAATTACGTTGTCACCCGGAGCGAGTGATGAACGGGTCAGGTCAACCTCTCCTCCTCCGAAGATTGATGTGATCTTTCCGCCCTGGAAATTCTCAGTGATAAGTTGCCTTTCGGCTCCGCTGAAAATATTTACATAATCAATATAATCAGCCTTATTTACAGTTGAAAAGTCGAGTTTCTTCACAAGTCTCTTCGAATTCAGAAGGAGCACAACGCCCAGAACTATGAAGAGCGCCGGCCAGAAGAAGTTGAATGACCTGAAGAAGTCAGTGAAGAGTTCCGGGATCAGGAAGAATCCTCCGACAGAGATCAGTACTATTCCGGGAGTCTTGTTGTCTGATCCGGTGAGGGTAATGACACCTATTACAATCAGCAGCATCTGCCAGCTGAATATTATGTCATCGATGAAGTGGTCAAGTGGTTCGGGCAGCATTGTCGATTTCTTGACAATGAGGATCAGTCCGGCGATGATAAGCAGCACCCCTATTATTAACCTGTTTGAGGTTTCCGGGTTTCTGGCTGTCTTTTTCAGTTCGTTTTCCATTGTTTCTGATTATTAGAAGTTATTGTTATTTGCAGCTTTTTGTAAGTGGTTTTAACATGAAGGCTACTCCTGACAGGACCAGTACAGCCGGCCAGTAGATCTTTTTGTAGGTTTCGGTAAGCTGTATTGCCATGTCAGGCATGAGGAACCAGAATCCCACTGCAAAGAGAATCACGGCTGACACCAGTTCGAGGCTGATGAGTGACCACAGTCCGAAGAAGATGAGCAACACCTGCCATCTGAAATAGTCAGGGATTTCTCCCAGCCTGAGAAGGTCAAGTTTTGCTACAATCATTATCAGTCCCAGTGATATAAGGAACTTTGCTATACCTGTGAACGGGTTGCCGTGCTTTTCTTTCATGGCGTCTGGTTTAATTTATGCGTCAAAAATATTAATGATGGTGCAACCCGTACCACTCATTTCCGGCGGGGAGCGGATATACACCGGTGAACAGCGAAGAAAGCAGCCGGTGTTACTTTTTTGTTCATAATTTTTTTTATTGGGATAGGATTTATAATTTTGCAGACCGAAAAAAAGGGAGATGCCCGGATTTTATTCCATACCGTTGGCGGGATTGAAGGAGGCCAGATATACCTATGAATTCAGGATAGGGAATGATTTCTTTGAATCCTTTGAGGTGTCCGAGATAAAGAGGGGAGAGTTTCAGGCGGTTGTGGTGCTTCAGAAGTGTTCGACGCATATAGAGCTTGACATAGTAATCAACGGGAAAGCCGTGGTTATATGTGACAGATGCCTTGAACCCTTTTACATGCCTCTTTCCTGTGCGAACAGGCTTTTTATAAGGCAGGGGCGTGAATGGGACGAAGCAGACCCGGACATGATTACGATGCCGCTGGATGAACATGAAATAGACCTTAGTCAGTTTTTCTATGAATACATCCACCTGGCTCTGCCCATAAAGCGAATTCACCCTGATGATGCGGATGGCAACAACACATGCGATCCGGAAATGATCAGGAAACTGAATGATCTCCTTGTACACGGTGAGGAAAAGACCGATCCGCGATGGGATGATCTGAAAAAACTGACAGGGAATAATTAACTCAATTCATTACTGCGATGCCAAATCCAAAACACAGACACTCCAGTACAAGGAGAGACAAGAGGAGAACACACTACAAGGCTGTGGCTCCCACAACAGCTGCATGTCCGAACTGCGGATCGGCACATCTTTACCACAGGGTCTGCCCCGAGTGCGGATACTACAGGGGTAAGCTTGCCGTCGAGAAGAAGACAACAGCCTGACAGGCTTACCGTTCAAATTCAGTGAACGATGAAAATAGGTCTTGATGCAATGGGGGGCGATTACGCTCCTGATGCTGTCGTGAAAGGCGCTTTTGATGCGCTCGGGCAGTTGCCGTCAGGAGACCGGATTGTGATTATCGGTGACAATGGCCGGATAAGGGAGGTCCTTGCATCAATCGATGCGGATCCTTCTCTGTTTGATATTGTCCCCACTTCACAGGTGATCGAGATGTCAGACCACCCGGCCAAGGCGTTTTCGCAAAAGCGTGATTCATCTATCGCGGTGGGTTTCGGAATGCTCAAGAGTGGTCTCATCGACGGATTTGCAAGTGCAGGGAACACCGGAGCAATGATGGTGGGAGCCAGTTATACCGTGAACGTAATACCGGGTGTTTACAGACCGGCGCTCGCCGCACTCATACCAAACGTCAACGGTAAATCATCAATCATTCTTGATGTGGGGATCAACCCTGACAGCAAACCTGACGTACTGCTTCAGTACGGGATGCTTGGCACCGTCTATGCAAAGCACGTACTTGGCATAACTGAGCCCACGGTGGGCCTCCTCAACATCGGAAAGGAGGAAGCCAAGGGATCTGCAGCAGTGAAAGCTGCACATGAACTCCTGACTGAAACCAACGATGTTCTCTTCAGGGGCAACATAGAGGGACATCACCTCTTCACGGACGAGATGACTGATGTAATAGTGTGTGACGGATTCGTGGGGAACGTGGTTCTTAAAATGGCTGAAAAATTTTACGTTGTTGCAAGATCAAAAGGCATCAGTGACAGCTTTTTTGACAGGCTCAATTTCGAGGTGGTAGGGGGTACGCCGGTTCTCGGCATCAATGAAAACGTAGTGGTCGGACACGGAATCTCAAACCGTACGGCCATAATGAACATGATACTCCAGACACGCGATGTGGTGCATGCCGATCTTGCAGGAAAGATCAGGGAAGCATTCGGAGCATGACTAAAATAAGGGCAGCAATAACAGGCATCAACGCCTGGACACCGGAATACCGGCTCACAAACCAGGAACTCTCCGAAATGGTTGAGACCACCGATGAGTGGATCATGCAACGCGTCGGCATAAAGGAAAGAAGAATCCTCAAGGGAGAGGGCAAGGGTACTTCTGACCTTGGAGAACCAGCAGTAAGAGGTCTGCTTGAAAAGACCGGGACCCGGCCGGAAGATGTAGACCTCCTGATCTGCGCAACAGTTACCCCTGACATGATGTTCCCGGCTACGGCCAACGTCATTTCTGACAAGGTGGGAATAAAGAATGCATTCAGCTTCGACATGAATGCCGCCTGCTCCGGATTCCTTTTTGCACTGCAGACTGCAGCAGCTTACGTGGAGACAGGAAGGTATAAAAAGGTGATAGTGGTTGGCGCTGACAAGATGTCATCAATAACAGACTATACTGACCGGACCACCTGCACCCTCTTTGGTGATGCCGCCGGAGCCGTACTCATGGAGCCTACATACGAGGAGTTTGGGATTATGGATTATATTTTCAGAACCGACGGTTCAGGAAGGAAGTATCTTCACATGAAGGCAGGCGGCTCGGTGAGACCAGCGTCTCATGATACAGTGGGCGGACGTGAACATTATGTATACCAGGAGGGACAGGCTGTGTTCAAGTTCGCTGTCTCCAATATGGCCGATGTGGCTGCCGAAATAATGGAGAAAAATAACCTCGGCCCTGAAGACATCGCCTGGCTCGTGCCTCACCAGGCAAACCTCAGGATCATTGATGCCACCGGAAGGAGGATGGGAATCCCACCCGAAAAGGTGATGATCAACATCCAGAATTACGGGAACACTACGGCTGCAACCATACCACTGGTTCTGTGGGAGTTCGAGAAAAAACTGAAGAAGGGTGATAACCTTGTCCTTGCAGCATTCGGGGGAGGATTCACATGGGGAAGCATTCTCCTCAGGTGGGCTTATGACCCGGCTTAAGGGAAGGGATATTTCGTCCTGACACTTTTCCGGACCTCTTTTTTTCCTCTTCCGGCACAATAAGTATTTATATTTACATGTTAAATAATTTCAGGGAAAAGGGAATAAACAAATCACTATGGCAAAAATAATGGAGACAGACAACGGCACGGCAGTCAACCTCATCAGCCAGGGGACAGAGATCACTGGTGACATAAAATCAACCGGTGATATCCGCATTGACGGTATCCTTAACGGCAACATGAACACCAAGGGAAAGGTAGTCATAGGACCCACCGGCAGGGTAAAGGGAGAAGTGGAATGCAAAAATTCAGAGGTTTCCGGCCTTATTGACGGTAAGATAACCGTGTCACAGCTCCTCAACCTGAAAGCTTCATCCAAAATCAATGGTACCATCATTACAAACAAACTCTCAATAGAACCCGGAGCTGTTTTTACAGGCAACTGCGTAATGAAGGAGGGTGAAAACGGTGGAACAGCAGCAGCCAAACCCAGAGAAGAAGGAAAATAAAGGCAGGGAGGGCCTCGACGCCTACTCCAGATACAGCACCATCGCCATCCAGATGGTGGTCATTATCCTTATCACATCATTCGGCGGAGTCAAACTTGACAAACTCGCCGGCACTGAGCCGATCCTGACGGTTGTACTGTCATTGCTTGGCGTGGCGGCTGCCATGTGGCTCGTAATCAAGGAGGCCTTAAGAAATAAATGAGATGTTCAAACCGGGGGCAGTCAGATTCTATTACGGCCTTTTGATCCTCACCATGCTGTTTATAATCCCGGAAACTGTCCTGGGCAGACTTCATCCGTCTTTTTTTCCCGCTTCTGAAGCCGTTTTTCTCACTGCCGGCTTTGCCCTTTCAGCCGCAATTTCACTTTTAATTTTTTTTAACGGATACTACTCCGACAGGGAAAGAAGTGTTTTTATGACACTAATTGCGCTGGGAGTGAAGATGCTATTCTCTTTTGTGCTTGCCCTGCTTTTTTTTCTCGTCTTTAAAAACGACACAACAGGTTCAGTAATATTATTTTTTATCCTATATTTGGCGTTCACCGGATATGTAGTTCTTACATTTGCCGGTGTCCTGAAAAAGAAGTCAGATTAAAGAAATTTAGCTTGAAAAACAGGTATTTATATCTTCTGGTCCTTGTGCTTGGTTTGCTTGTCGGAACTGTTCCGGCGAACTCTTCAGGAATCACGGATGAGGAGGGCAAAGCGCACGCGGGCGAAGGAGAATTTGATGCTGCTTCATTCATTATGGAGCATGTGGCTGACTCTCATGAATGGCATATTCTGACTAAGAAGGACGGATCAAGTGTGGCCATTTACCTGCCGGTTATAATATATGACAGGGAGTCGGGTTTCCATTTCTTCTCTTCGCGCAGAATTGCCCACGGTCACAGTTATAATGGTTTTGCAATTGCCCATGAGGGCAAGTATGCCGGCAAGATTATCAGGGTTGACCAGGAGGGTCACCATGACGGTTCAAAACCACCTCTTGACTTTTCCATCACAAAGGCTGTCTTCGGGATGCTTGTGGCAGCCGTAATCCTTCTCTGGCTGATGCTTGCCCTGGCAAGGAGATACAGGAAATCAGGAACCGTGGCACCCAAAGGGCTCCAGGGGGTGCTTGAACCGGTAATTCTTTTCATCAGGGATGACATTGCAATTCCGAACATCGGGGATCACAAGTATGCGAAATTCATGCCCTACCTGCTTACAGTATTCTTTTTCATACTGATAAACAACCTGCTGGGGCTTATCCCCATCTTTCCCTTTGGCGCCAATGTGACCGGTAATGTCAATGTGACGTTTGTGCTGGCGCTGTTCACATTCCTGATAACGCAGTTCAGCGCCAACAGGTCACACTGGCGGCACGTTTTTGCCGCTCCGGGAGTGCCTTTCTGGCTGCTGCCGATCATGATACCCATTGAGATAATAGGGTTGTTTTCGAAGCCTTTTGCCCTCATGATCCGTCTGTTTGCGAATATCACAGCAGGACACATTATAGTTCTCAGCCTTGTGACATTGATATTCATCTTCAAGTCAGTTGCTGTAGCACCGGTCTCCATCTTCTTTGTGCTCTTCATGGACTGCATAGAGTTGCTGGTTGCCTTCCTTCAGGCATACGTATTCACCCTTTTGTCGGCTCTCTTTATCGGGATGGCCACAGCAGAACCGGAACATCATTAAACATCAACATATCAATTAGTTATTTTAAAAATAGTTTTATGGAACAAGCAGTAATGTCATTAGCAGCAGTAGGTGCAGGGCTTGCAGTTATCGGTGCAGGACTTGGTATCGGCCGCATCGGCGGTTCGGCCATGGACGCAATCGCACGTCAGCCTGAGGCTTACTCAAAGATTCAGCTCGCAATGATCATCTCGGCAGCGCTTATCGAGGGGGCAGCCCTCTTCGCCATCGTTGTCGCAATGATAAAGGGCTAAGATCAGAAAAAGCCTGCAACGGTTGGTTGCAGGCTTTACAAATGAATTTTTAAAAACAGCATAAAATGTTACTACAAAGCAGTCTTGCCAGTCCCGCCATTGGGACAGTTTTCTGGACAACGCTTATATTCCTCATCCTGCTCGTCCTGCTCTGGAAGTTTGCATGGGGGCCCATCATGAAAGCCGTCAAGGCGCGTGAGGACATGATCAGCAATGCCCTCGATTCGGCCGAAAAGGCCCGTGAGGAAATGAAGGTGCTGCAGGCTGACAATGAGATCATCCTGCGAAAGGCACGCGAGGAGCGTGACAAGATACTCCGCGATGCCCGTGCAGCCTATGACCGCATGATGGCTGAAGCCAAGGAGAAAGGCCAGTCGGAGTCGGATGCACTTGTTCGCAGGGCGAGGGAACTCATCGAGCGGGAGAAGGTGTCTGCCGTTGCCGAGGTGAAGAAAGAAGTAGCCAGGCTGGCAATCGAGGTGGCCTCGAAAGTGGTCGGTGAAACCCTTAAGAGCGATGCCGAGCAGCAGAAGCTGATCGAAAGATATATTAAGGATATCGAAGCTAACAGGAACTGATAACATGAATTCAGCCAGGATAGCTGTTAGATATGCCAGGGCGCTCTTCGACCTTGCACTTGAAAGCAATGCCGTTGACGGCGTATACGGTGACATGAAGGCATTAAACCGTATCTGCTCCATGGATGAGGTAAAGGATGTGATCAGCAATCCTGTTATCCCGCAGCAGAAGAGAAAGGATGTTATAATTGCCCTTGCCGGCAGTGACGCCAGCAAGCTGACGGTTGACTTCATCAGCCTTATGTTCAGTCACGGACGTGGTGACTACCTCGCCGCCGCGGCCCGTAATTTTATTGACCTCACCCGCCGCCACAGGGGTATACGCCAGGTGACCGTGACCACGGCCGTTCCTGTCGATGATGAAACAAAGAAGGAGATGGCTGCCCTGATTGCGGCAGAAAAGGGAGGCACAATCGAATTCAGCGAGCAGATTGATGAGTCAATCATCGGGGGATTTATTCTCAGGGTTGATGATTCATACATTGACGCCAGCGTAAGGAACAGGCTTAACAGATTCAGAAAGGAATTTTCACTGGCAGGGTATGCCGAAAAGTAGTTTATAAGATTCACAGATATGACTAATATTAAACCTTCAGAGGTATCACAGATTTTAAGGCAGCAGCTTGAAGGAGTAAAGAC
>ERZ1645192.108-NODE-108-length-54408-cov-10.909297_pt1 | contig 54408 bp, 47 predicted proteins | sample MGYA00575354_ERZ1645192 | MGnify/ENA primary metagenome ERZ1645192 (study PRJEB40844, sample SAMN11349763) | freshwater sediment metagenome | isolation source: river sediment | host: Sediment | place: India: Faizupur Khadar , New Delhi | collected 2017-02-21 ... | reverse complement strand
AAGCTGGAGGAATACTGTTGCCGATTATCCTGGCAGGACCGGGGCTATTGGAAGGCCAGCCCTAAAGCTGGAGGAATACTGTTGCCTATTATCCTGGCGGGACCGGGGCTATTGGAAGCCCAGTCCTCAAGGCTGGATTAATCATGTTGCCAGTAATTCGGGCGGGTCCGGGGCTTTTAGAAACCGTAAAAAAAATCCCGCTAAATATTCGCGGGATATTAAAATTTCCGGCTATTCAATATTCTACCTACCTCCCCTGTATTGTCTTCTTCTTTGCTGGTTACCTGACTGATTTCCGTTCCCTGTTTCATTTGGAGTGCTCACTATCTGGTCAAACTCCTCCTGAGTAATATAAACAGGAACATATTCAACACCAAGATTTTCCAGCTGCCGGTTGAAAGCCATGAGATGGTTCCTTGATCCTCTGAGCAGATTTTCAAATACCACATTTATGTTTTCATTTTCAACAACTTCAAGGTACTCTTCCAGGTCCTTTATATCCAGTTCCTCAATCAGGGCCCCTGTTTCCATGGCTGCTTCAACCGATCCGGATCCTTTTTCAACCAGCTGAGCGTATAATTCCTGAAAATCAGCATTTGCAAAAACACCAGGTTCCCCGGTCTGGGTATACTCTTCCCCGTAATTTTTAAGCAGATATAGAACTGCATTCAGATGAGTGTCTTCAGCTTTTCCGATATTTGAGAAAACAGGGATTCCCCATTTTTCATACAAAAAAGCGTAAACATCCCTGGCAAGTTTTTCTTCTTCCTTCATATGAAGAAGGGTTTCAAGTTCATCATCCGTGAATGACAGATCCTCCGACAGACATGTCCCCAGGTTGCTGCCAACAAGCAGGGTGGTGCCATCAGCTGCAACATTCAGCAGATTGCTGAAACCATTGGCAGCAGGATCGTTGGTTTCTTTTGTACATGAACCTGTCAATAAAAGCAGGCTTACAACAAAGCCACTGATTATCACATGTTTAATTGTTTTCATAACCATAAGATTTTAGTTTTTAAAATGACTGATCGATAATTCGTCTGCCACGTCTCCTTCCGTAAGGTCCCCCTGGTCCGTAATGCCCGGTCTGAACATCTGCGGCAAACATTTCCCCGAACATCCTGTCGAGTTTTTCCTTTTGTTCTCCGGTACATATATTCTTGAAATTCATGTAATACCTGTAAGTATGTTTTTTCAGGTCTGCGTGAAGGTTTCCCACTGAGTCTGCCAGGGAATTCAATCTTGCCGAATCGCTGTCAGGTGATGACATTTCGATCAGCATAAGTCGTCGCAGATCATTTAATTCAAGATTGATATCCCTGACATTCCGCCGGAATGAAGGATTGAATTCCCTGAATCTGTTCATCTGTTCAGCGCTTAGGTCAAGTTCATCCCTGAACCAGCGTCCGCTGAATCTGACTGATGAATTCTCCTCTCCGATCGTCCCTGATCCAGGCACGGTAATTTCCGGACCGGGTTCGTGCCGATGGTAAACAATTGTCAGAATTGTAGTAATATTCAACACTGCAAGTACTACTATTGCCCATATCATTATTCTGGTCCTGTTCTCAGGTTTCATGATTTACCTCCTATTCCAATGAGAGAATATCAACTGATTCCAGTGAAGCGTCATTGATAAGTGCAAGCTCAAGTGGTATTTTGCCGGCATTCCCTGCAGGGCGTGACAAATTTCCAAGCATGATCCCGAAAAGGACAGCTGCAGCAAGCGACAATGTTATGAGAGCAGGTCGCAATATCCCTGCGCCAAGTGGGGCGTTCCCAAAACCTGCAGCGTCGAGCCTTTCAATATTAGCCAATACCCTTGTTACAAGAAATGGATCAACTTCCGTCTCTTTTTCGACCCTTATCACCCTGTTGGCAAGAAGCTGAATTTCACTTAGCCTTTTGCATGAATCACAGGTTTTCAGATGTGATTCAACCTGAGTCATCATACCGGCAGGCAGTCCGCCCCCGAGGTATGCATCCAGATTTTCCTGACATAACTGACAATTCATTTTTAATTGATTTTTATGGTTAGAAACAAAACTTATATTTTTCCTGCGCTATTTTTTATTTTTTCCCCGAACATTTTCTGATAGTTTCTCACGAAGGTTCTTTTTTGCACGCTGCAAAAGGGCTTCCACTGCTCCTTCGGTTGTGTTCATTATTTCTGCAATTTCCTTTTGTGAAAGATCATCATACTTGCTGAGTACAATGGCAGTCCGCTGGTTTTCAGGTAGACTGTCCAGCGCTTTCTGAATCCATTGGGAGTGTTCCTGCTTTATTATAATATTTTCAGGATCGTCTGTATCAAACGCGGGGAACTGTCCGGTCATTTGATTTTCTGATCCAAAGAAGGATTCAAGCCGATGAATAAAGGATTTCCCCGCCGATTTTCTGATCTTATTCAAAGATGCATTAACTGCTATCCTGTAAAGCCATGTGGAAAAAGCCGATTTCATTTTGAATTCAGGCAATGACTGGTAAGCCTGAATAAAGACATCCTGTGTCAGGTCATCAGCATCATCTTTGTTATGAACAAAACCCATACAGGTCCGGAAGACCAACTGCTGATACTTTTCGACAAAGATCCCGAACTTTTCCCTCTCACCCTGAATAATTAGCTTAATCAATTCATTTTCATTCATCTCAGATTATTTCCGGATGTTTTCAGGATACTATCCCCTTCTGCTTATTTCGACAAGTGTTTCGTGATTCTTTAATATAATATCCTTATCGTGAAGCTCTATCAGACCGTCCTTTTCAAATGATTTAAGGAGCTTCACGGTGCTTTCAGTTGAGATCCCTGCAAAATCTGCCAGATCCTTTCTTGACAGAAGCTGGAAAATTTCAGGGCTTTCAGCTTTCATATCATTCATATATAATAGAATTTCTGCAAGGCGCCCGTTCATTTGTTTGTAGTTGAGACTTCCGATAATGGCAAGAAGATTGTTATTCTGTTCACAATATCTCCGGATAAGACCGAAACCGAAATGACCGTTCTGTTTTATAACCTTTGCCAGGGTCTCCTTCTCCAGAAGATATGCCTGGCAGTCGGTCAGGGCGCTGGCTGAGTAACCGAAAATGTTCTCATGGAACACAGCTGACAATCCCAGGAAATCACCCGGGCGGATGATCCTCATATTGAACGATCGTGTTCCGTCACCTTCGAGATACTGCTTCGCCAGCCCTTTAATAAGGAACAAAACATATGAAGTGAAGGCTCCCTGCTTTGTAAGATTATCACCTCTCCTGAAAAGCACCTGTGTTTTCCCCTCCCTGATAATTTCCATCTCCTCCTGACTCAGGTTCCTGAAACACGGCGCCTGGATGTCACAGATGAATTCACTGTCGGTCTCGAATATTGTTTTCATTTAAAATCAGCTTATACCGGATGGTTTTATGGCCGCAAATTATTAAGAATATACAGACCAATACACAAAGCTGACCTAAATCAATAAAAAAGTTGATCTGTTTCAGCCTGAGGGTTGTAATACTCCTGAACCATTTTCTTTCCCGGCTCCCGGAGTCCTGGTAATTTTGCCGCAGTAATCATTAATCTAAAATCATGTTATACACAAATCTTAAACATCTCGAATCGGCAGCCGACCACAGGAAGGCGATAAGTGAAAATGAAAACGTAATGGTGATATGCGGACGCATGGGTCCGATGTGCATCCCGGTTTACGGAATCGCTGAAGAACTGGAGGAAGAGTACAGGCACGTGAAATTTTACGATATGGAATTTGACAATCCTGAATCCCATGTTATCAGGTCGCTTCCCGAGGTTCGAGGTTTTATGGGTATCCCTTTTACTATCTATTACAAGGACGGAAAAGTTGTCAGGGCCACATCCAGCATCCAGACAAGGGAACAGGTAAAGGCAATTCTTGACAAGGAGTTTTCAACCACTGTAAAAGCATAAAGATGGCCACTGTCAATCATTATGACGCAATAGTTATCGGAGCGGGGCCGGCAGGTTTGACTGCCGGTATCTATCTTTCCAGGGCAAGGTTAAGGACACTTATACTGAATGAAGGCACGGTAGGCGGGCAGATGGTTCTAACTCATGAAATTGCCAATTATCCGGGTGTGGAAAGCATAAGCGGCTACCAGCTTTCGGGCATAATGAAGAAACAGGCCAGGAATTTTGGCTGCGAAATAAAAACTGGTATCTCAATATCCGGACTTGGGCTGAATGATTCAATTAAGAGTGTAATTCTCTCAGATGGAACTGAATATACTGCAGATGCTTTAATACTTACTCCTGGAGGAAGATCCAGAACCCTCGGCGTAAAGGGAGAAGACGAGTTCAAGGGCAGGGGTATATCCTATTGTGCCACATGTGACGGTGACTTTTTTACCGACAAGGAGATCATAGTCGTAGGAGGAGGAAATTCTGCCCTTGAAGAAGCAGTGTCCCTTACAAAATATGCCAGTAAAGTGACAGTGGTGCATCAGTTTGATCATTTCCAGGCATTTGAACATGCCATTGAGGAAGCTCGCAGCAATTCAAAGATCAGCTTTATCATGGAGTCAGTCATCACACGCTTTTTTGGAAATGAAAAGCTTGAAAGTGCGGATATAAGAAATCTCGTAACAGGAGAAATCAATAATTTCAAAACTGACGGCGCTTTCATCTTCATCGGTTACGTTCCCAATACTGAATTCCTGAAGGGAAAAGTAACCCTCAACCAATGGGGGGAGATAATTGTTGACAGCAATATGGCGACAAATATTGAAGGGGTATATGCGGCAGGTGACAGCACAGCCAAGAAATACAGACAGGTTACAACGGCAGTTGGAGACGGAACAGTAGCCGCCCTTGCGGCTTCATCGTACATTAATGATTTAAAGACCAAAAAGAAACAACCGGCAGAAATTTAATATGAACACAGTACTAATAATCCTCGGAGCCTTGCTGCTTGCATTTGCAGTGCTATATCTTTTTGCAAGATCAAAAATGAAAAACATTCCTGTTGTGGAAGACAGTGAAAAAATACTTACGCTTACTGACAGGAATTTTCAGCATCAGACAAAGGACAGAATCGTTCTTGTTGATTTCTGGGCCGGCTGGTGCGTCTCCTGCTGAAAGATTAAATTTGTAATCAAAATAATACCATGGCACACAAGGAGTCTGTATCCACAAAGTGGCTTGAGAATATGGCCTTTGAATCAGAAATCAACGGCCACAAACTAATAATCGATGCCGGTCCTGCATCAGGCGGGGAAGATCGGGGACCACGGCCGAAGCTGCTTATGCTGTCAGCCCTCGGCGGATGCACTGCAATGGACATCGTTGCCATACTGAAGAAAATGCGGATCGATATTGACGGATTGAATGTAATTGTTGAAGGAGACCTTACGGAAGAATATCCAAAGCATTTTTTCAAAATGCATGTAATATACGAGTTCAAAGGAAAGGATCTCCCGCTTGACAAGCTTCAGAAAGCCATTGATCTCTCTTCGGAGAAGTATTGCGGTGTCAGCGCCGTTTACAGAAAAACGATGGAGATGACTTCGGAGATCAGGATACTGGAGTCATAAAAATCCAGAACTCCTTTTTAACCAGACAGAAATCTTATCATAACCCGGCTAAAGCTCCAGAGGCGTTTCATGCCTTATGAAAGTCTTGTTATCAAGGTCCCTGAAGGCCTGATTCAGTTCCTCCTCGGTATTCATTACGATTGGTCCTCCCCATGCAACAGGTTCCTTCAAAGGTCTGGCCGCAATAAGAAGAAACCTTGCTCCTCCGGGTCCGGCTTTAACCTTCAGTTCGTCAAATTCAGAGCTGCTGCCTGAAGAAGCAGCCATCAGCATTGCACAGGCCTTCTCTTCAAATTCAGTCAGGGCCTCATCAGCAGCCAGGGTTCCGTCAAGCAGATACAGGAAAAGGGTATGGTCATTGGGAGTTTCATTATAGGTCCAGATACTGCCGGGCTTAAGGTTAACATCAAGGTACTGAACCTTAACGTATTCTCCTTTCACTGCTCCATGGCGGCCTTTATAAAGGCCCGACAAAACCCTGACGGTTGCACTTTCTTCATTTACAACCTCAACATCCTGCTGCCTGATATCACGATAGGCCGGCTGAGTCATCTTGTCCTTTGCCGGAAGGTTTACCCATAACTGGCATCCCAGCATCCGCTCCGAAGCTATTGGCATTTCCTGGTGAATAATGCCTGAGCCGGCTGTCATCCACTGACACTGGAGATCGCCGATAACTCCCTTGTTGCCAAGACTGTCGCCATGGTCTATTTCACCTTTTAAAAGATATGTCACCGTTTCGATACCACGGTGAGGATGCCACGGAAATCCCTTGATATAGTCGCTGGGATCGGTTGAATCGAATCCATCAAGCATTAAGAATGGATCAAAATCCTTGATTGTCCTGTATCCCAATACTCTGCGCAAGCGAACACCGGCACCGTCGACGGCGTGCTGGCCTCTTACTGGCTGTATAAATTTCCTTGCTGACATAATGTATCTTACTTATTGAATTTCCTGTAATTTACTAATAAATTTCCGGTCAATAGAAATTCAACTCAATGAACTGGCAATAAATGGTTCCCGCTTCTAAGCAAATTGCTACATTTAATGTTTGATTGATAGTCCTTTAAAACGATCCATATGATTACAATGAGAAGGGTTTACGATCAGGAAGAGCCGGGGGAAAACTACAAGGTTCTGGTTGACATGTTCTGGCCCAGGGGTATATCAAAGGAAAAAGCAGACTGGCAGGAATGGATGAGAGAGATTGCGCCGAGCAACGAATTACGCAAGTGGTACAATCATGATCCCGTCAAATGGGAGGAATTCAAAAGGCTGTACAGGGAAGAGTTATCGGGAAAGGAGGAGTTGCTTCAGAGGTTCAGGCGGCTTGAAAAGGAGCATGGAACACTGACGCTTCTGTACTCATCGAAAGAAAAGGTGCTTAACAATGCTGCGGCGCTGAGGGAGTTTCTGCAAAAGGCGTGAAGGCATTAAGGCGTCAAGGCATTAAGGGGTGGAAGGATTAAATCCGGATTTTCATACATTTGGATGAAAGATTCAGATCATGAAAAAACTATATTACATCCTTGGAACACTTCAGGCCGTTACGGCCATAGGAGCAATTCCTGCAGGAATCGGATATCTGATGGATACATCAGGTAAGGGGATGGGTGCGTCTGTTGAACTGCTGGCAGATTCACCGTTGAAATCATTTCTCCTTCCGGGCTTGTTCCTTTTGCTGATAAACGGACTGGCCAACCTTGGCGCTTCTGTACTTTCATTTACCAGGAACAGGTATACGGGACAGGCCGGACTGGTTCTGGGAATAATGCTAAGTCTGTGGATTGTCATCCAGGTAGCCTGGATCTCATTGATAAGTTTTCTTCAGCCCTTATTCCTTATAATCGGCCTTATAAATGCCTTTATCAGCCTGAAAATAATCAAGGCAGGCACCTGAATCCCTTTCCACAGAGAATTGTGAAAACCCTCAGACATGAATAAAATCGTTTTTATCAATGCAAAATTCGGATATTGGATTTCGATCATTACAGCTGCAATTACCGTTTTGACCTTTGCCATTGCAATAAATACCCCTCCCCTGTCGGGTCCTTTTTGCCAGGCCGGTTGCTTTGAATATCCATATCACGAAATCATAAGCCGCTTCCCGAGAGATTACTACTGGATGTTCCCTGCCATAATCCTGTCTTTTTCCTACCTGGTAATGGTGATTGCCTTTCACAAAAGCGTTACTGAGGAAAATAATATTTTCAGTCTGACCGGTGTCGGATTTGCAATCATCAGTACACTGATACTGTCGCTCGATTATTTTGTCCAGGTTTCCTTCATCCAGTCCTCACTGCTTGCCGGGGAAACGGAAGGAATAGCCATGTTAAGCCAGTTTAATCCGCACGGATTATTTATAATACTGGAGGAACTGGGATTCATTACGATGAATATTTCATTTTTCTGCCTTGTCCCGGTCTTTTCAAAAACCATTAAATCCGAAAGAGTACTAAAGATTACTTTTATTTCAGGTTTCATTCTGATGATCCTGTCATTCGCTGGCATCTCAATCCTTCACGGAATCAACAGGGAATACAGATTTGAGATAGTAGTAATATCCATAACCTGGCTTGAACTGATCATTGCCGGCATCCTGTTCGCGGGGTATTTTAAACGAAGAGAAAGGAATTTGGTTGACGAAGCGACCGCATGACTGCATGACTGCAAGACATTTCCCCGGCTATAGTGTGATGTCATTCATTACCTCACCCTTACCCCATACAACGAAGTTTCCGTTGTAATAAACAGCGTATTACCGTCCGTTCCGCCGAAGGCCATCGACAGCGGCCGTTCCTCAAGGTTAATCCTTCTCAGCTCCTTTCCTGATTTGTCAAAGACAAATATTTGTCCTTCTGCTATGTAAATATTTCCTTCCTTATCAATTGCATTTGTGGTTTCCCCCCTCGGACAGAATAGTTTCTGATTTGAAAGTTTTCCCTTTGAATCGACATCCATTTCCAGGGTTCGCTTCTGTATCTCATCAGATGCAAATAGTTTCCCTCCCGGGACAGCAGGGAAGAGAGCGGCGCAACGTCCTATATCGTATGTTTCGGGAATGATTGTGACTCCGTCGGGAGCCACGAAGGCAGAATCGGGATAATATTCTGCAGCCGTGTCGAATGTGTAATGCCATCTGCTCGACGGATAATAAACCTTTCTTACCTGTGTCAGGCCGGCTGCAGCTGTTCTTGGCATGGGTTTAAAGGTTTCATCAGGATCATCCGGATCAAATGATGCCGGATATGCTGCCCATCCGCTGTTGCCGAATGAGCTGTAAGCCGGATTGTCGTCAGGAAGGCGCTTTACGGTTTCCTGTTTCCCTCCCGCCAGGAAGCCGGGCTGGGGATCATACCTGAATACTGCCAGCAGGTTATCCTCAGAGTCGGCTGCAAGAACAAGAGGCTGAAACGGATAATCGGCCACAAGTCTTCCGCTGCCGGTTTCGGCCGACCATTTGTAGATCTTTTTTAACCTTGTGTCGCAGAAATAGACATTGCCCTTGCTGTCGCTGGTAATCCCTGTCAGGAAATTGAAACCGGTCATCAGCTTTTCAGGCTTCCAGAGCTGGCCTGTAATCTGAAGGTTGCTCTGTTCTTTACCGCTGACAGTAAGTCTTGCGTATTCCCAGGGATAAACCGGAATCCTTTTGTTCACATCATAAACCGTAAATTCAGTGTTTACAAGCTTCTGAGTATAGTTTTTTACATTCCGGAATTCGATGTCCCTGCAATTCCAGACCTGAACCGCGAAGCTTTTCGGCGTATAAACCCTGATTACCCGATAGTTCCAGAAGTTGGCAAACAGCATGTTCCTGCAGCCCGACAGCTCCACGCTCTGGCATTCTTTTCCCTCGCGGCTTTCTTCCTCAAGCTGAAAGGCATACAGTTTCCAGTTCGATATGTTTTCGAACCTGGCTTCGTTACGGACATGATGTTCAAGAGAGATGGCATAAATACTGCACGGTGTTGAGGAATTGCTGGCATAAAGTCCGCTTGTGGCGTAACTGTTTGCTGTCCAGATATCCTTAATTGTCCCTCCCCCGTTTTTAGTGATCCAGAGGCTCCAGAACTGGTTATCCCAGGCAAGGTCGAGTCCTTGCTCACTGACGGGACTGTCGGGAGAACTTGCCGCTCTTGGGCCCATGCCGAAGGCAAGTGCACCGCGGGATGCTCCGCCCGGCCTGCCCTGCTGACCGCCACGATCCTGACTTCCCTGGCTCCCGGCTTCGGGTGAGGCGACCGGTTTTCTCATGGTTCCGTGACCGCCGACAAATTTTATATCATTCATCAGAGAGCCTTCTCCGGCCATCCATTTGCAGCCCACAGCACGGTAGTTTATTCCCCCGGTGTTCAATCCGATGCCATTCAGGATATCATCCCCTCCTTCCGACGATTCAACGATGGGTACCGGACCTCCGAAACCGCTGAAAGCAGGTTCGCTTTCGCTGATAATGAACTGGGTACCCATGGGGTGAAGTCCTATCAGGGCTGTACCGGGCTTCATCTTAAGGGTTCGTGTGATGTGATACCATCCCTGGGGAACATATATGTTTTTGTGCTTTGCAATTGCTTCCTCAAAGACCCTGGTATCGTCTGTTACTCCATCGCCCCTGGCTCCCAGTTCCTTAATGTTCACCCATGTCTCCATAGGTGGAAGGGAAGGGATTTTCCGTTCAGCTGAAGCTGGAAAAGAATTAAGGGGTTCAAAATACTTTATATTCATGTATTCAGAACCCGTTTCCATATCCTTCACAACCAGTCCGTAAGTAAAATCCTGCACCCGGTACATTTTCATTCCCGGCTCTATTTTTTCGCCGCTCTGACGCATAAGCGCCAGTACCGGAACATTTCTGCAAACCACATTCATCAGATTAACCTGGGTAAGGGCATGCTGTTCCCTGCTGATAATTATTGCAGCCTCCTTCACATTGTCGAAAATGCAATCTTCCATGAAGAGCCTGTCGGTGTCGTTTTCCCTGATCTCCACAGCGACCGGGACATTTCTGGCATGCATGTTCACGATTGCAAATCCCGTGTTATGGCATTGGATTGCAGCTTTGCGCTGACTTTCAAAGTAAGTGTCGACCATTGCAACCGGCCAGCTTGGTGAAGTTTGTCCGGCTATTATCCCGTAATCACCCCCAAAGAATTTCACATTCTCAAGTTCATTCCCAACCTCAGAAATACCTGCTTTACCCTTTCCTGTGTTTATGTTCATATGGCTTACAAAACCATGCTGGGCATAGTGAGTCCTGAGGGCTACCGCGATGGGATTGCCGTCTTCAATTCTAAGGTTTATGTTTGATATGGCGCTGTAGAATGTCCCGGCACCTGCATCGCCAGGTTGTCTTCCCTCAGTCACCAGGTTTCCTGTGAAGAAAATCATGTATTTTTCAGGATACTGGCTTTCGGGATCAGGTATCTGATATCCAGGGGAGTTTCGTGCAAGGATAATTTCAGGCCTTTCCTTCCCATAACCTATCAGTCTTACTGCAGGAGGGATATGGATGGTTTTGCTTATCATATACCGTCCTTCGGGAAGGAAAACAATTCCGAAATTCTTTTCCGTCTTCACCTTGTTAATGGCTTCCTGAAGCTGATCGGAAACATCGGTTTTTCCATCGGCTTTTATATTGAAATTCTCAGGAGTGAAAAAAACAGCTTCGAGATCTTTGGGTTTTTGGGTATAAACCGATTCGCTTTTCTTCCCGGGCGATTGAGCAAGAAGCAAAGCAGAAGCCGGGATCAAAACTGTCAGGGTAAGAAGTTTGTTCAATTTCATTGATTGGTATTTTAGGTATTAATTGCAACACATATATTGGATTGATATAAGCCAGTGGCTGACAAACTCATATAAAATTAAACCATTTATGAGTGCAAAAAGCAATGCTAAGATTAAATTTACACGGCATGTCTTTTATAAAAAAATGCTTTAAGAACAGAATGTCAAAATAGTAAAAAGATGGCAGCTAAGATTTTCGAATTTGATGCTTTGATAAGAAGCAATGATAAGGTAAATGCCGGGTTTATCGAGTTCCCTTATGATGTCGTGAAGGAATTTGGCGGAAAGGGCAGGGTGAAGGTAAAGGCGCTTATTGATGGTTGCCCGTACCGGGGATCGCTGGCAAAAATGGGTGGAGACTGTCATTTGCTGGGAATAACACAAAAGGTGAGAAAGGAAAACGGAAAAGATCCGGGCGACACAGTCCATGTTATTCTTGAGGAGGACACGGAGGAAAGGGCAGTGAAAGTACCGGAAGACTTTTTAAACCTGCTCAATGAAGATCCAGGACTGCTGGAATTCTTTAACGGGCTGTCCTTTACACACCGGAAGGAATATGTAAGATGGATAGTTGAGGCTAAAAAGGAAGAAACAAGGAAAAGAAGGCTTTTCAGGGCTATTGAATTGCTGAGGGAGAAAGTCAAGACACCGGATTAGCAGGAATTGTTTTTGCTGTCCAAATCCTTAAACATGGCAGTGTCAGTTTTCCCGGTTTTGATTTTCATAGATATTGAACATTTCTTCAATACTCCTTTCTCCGGAAAGTTCCCTGAAATCAGACCTTTCATCAATAATTCTCCACATCTCGGATTCTATTTCGTCTTTATTATTATGAAGAAAGTTTTTCTTATCCTCCTCAGGAAGATGCGAATGAAGGGATAGGAACTCAATAAAATTTCTGTTTTGTCTGAAGTTGTCAATTATTTCTTTTGTATTAAGAAGTCTTTCTGCAACTGACAGGACCTGAATTTTCTTCTTTCCGGTATCTGTGTCGTTCCCATTCTGTTCGAGTTCAATCTCATAGATATCAGTCTCATCAAGTTTAATGTTACCGCCCGGATGATTATCCTGAACTTTGTCAAAAATGTTGTTAAAAGTCAGCACATTAACTGAAGAATACAATTTTATTTTTTCAGCGAATCCAAAAGGAGACAAAATTGAAACATGTTCGTCCAGTTCACATTCATTCGCCCTGAAGGTAAACATAATAGTGTTTTTAAGGGTAAGCTGTTTCTTGCAATAGATTCCTCCCAGCACAATTGAATCCTCAATGTTTGCCGAGGATGCATAAATATTGCCATAAATAATGCAGTTCTTCACATTAACCTTCCCAAAATAGATATCTGAAAGGAACCTCGTCCGGATCTTGCTTCCCTGAATAAGCAAAGTTCCGGGGCAAATGACAGTTGATCCAAAAATAACATCTCCTTCAGGTTTTCCCTCGGAATAGTCAATCTTAATACTTGATTTACAATAGACTGCTCCTTCAACTGATATTCCCGAACCTTTGAGCGAAAGTTCGTTGGCATATAAACCGCCTCTTATCTGGGCCCCCTTTTGCAGAAAGACATCCCTTTGCATCTCAGCCCTGTTTCCAGGCATAATGTTCCCAAAATGGATCCCATTTACCAGATATCTAGTACTATCATGAATACTGTCTGATTCCATAATATATATTTTAAGCTGCTGTTTTCTATTGTTCTTCCATATCGGACAGAAACCTTTGTCTTTCTGATTCCGGAAGGTTCTCTACCAGAAAAGGATCCATAGCTGAAAAGACCTGGCTATAAAACTCACTTGAAGGTTCAGAATATATCGCAAGTTTTTTCATCTCTTCGCGGAGAAAGTCCAGATCACTATTTAATACGTCGTTTTCAAGTTCACACTCAAAAAGACATTCCAAATGTCTTTCTCCTGTCTGACGATCCTCTGTTTCAATAAAACAGAACGGCAGGTCATAGATCCCTTCTGACAATTCATTGCATTGGAAAGGAATGATGTCATCCGCCAAGGATTGTTTTGCCTCAACGTAGTTTGTTACCTGTTCAAAAGCATCCATGAAACCCTTATCGAGGCAAATTGTGCGGTCAGTAGCAGAAACCATGGCATGATCTGCAAGCAGGCTCGTTACGGGAAGTGAATCGTATGAAAATCTTTCCTGAACCTGCTGGTAATATATCCTGTCAATAATTTCATATGCATGACTATCCAGTTTTCTCAGGAAAGTCTCATGTTCCTTATTCAACTGATCAGAGAGACCCTCGTACCTGGTATTGATCCGTTCAAGAGTTTTGTCAAGGTTTTCTTCTTTCTGCTCAATATGATTTTCCGTTGATGCTATCTTTTTATTCAACACCTTTATTGTAGCCTGCCTGTTGATAACATCTGCCTCAATCTGCCCTTGAAAAAGACTTGTGAATTGATTAACAACGGTAGAATTAACCTCTTTTAGAAGGTCCGGAACAGCATGTAAAACTGTAAGAGGTTCAATAATTTGTTTAAGGTCTTTGTGAAGCCAGGTGCTTATCCTCTCACTTACCTGAAGTATTGAATCAATTTCCGGAGAGCTGACTCTCATCTTATCAGGAAACTGAACCTTAATTATTTCATTATCAGCCATATTATTGTCCTATTATGAGATCAATATCTTTCATTTCAATTTCAGTACTTGATTTGCCGCTAAGTTTGCCCGAAAGCTGGTTAATACCCCTTTTTATCGATCTCACCGGCCTCAGAAGAGAGCTGTCATCATAGGGATCAATTCCCTGAGCCCTGTTGCTTGCTGCTTTCATGGCATTGTTGAATCTCAATTCTTTCTGGATTCCCTGGCCGACCATAATGGATTTATCAAAGCCTGATTTGGTGGTCTTTTCGAGATTATCTATCCCGGATCTTACACTTTGGAATCCCTGCCTGTTAGTCTCTTCAAGGTGACCTATGCTTTTTGTGACTTCCCCAAAACCGGTCCGGTTCGTCTCTATCAGTTCATTGAATTTGTTATTCAATATTGAATTGGTTTCAAGATGAGCAGCACATATGTTACGTTGTACTGCATCCCTTCTTTCATCATCCATCCTTTTTGCCTTTGACAATTCAGTCAGTTCTCTGTTAAGAATTGACATTTCACGGTCTTTAACCTTATCAACTTCAGACAGTATTTTTTCAGTCCGGACCCTGATTTCCTCCTTGATTCTCCTGTTCGATTCCTCAATCTCATCTATTAGTTTCGATTGCAGGTTCTTGTAATTTGAAAAAACTTCATTGATAAATTTAATAGCTTCAGTTTCTCCATCGATCTCTGCTTTAAACCTGTCCATTTCATCCTTCAGGGTAAGTATTCCATTCAGATTATCGAAATACATTTTTTCGAGTTCCTTTTTCATTTCATTTCTGAACTCAATCTCTTTTTTTCTGACTTCGGAATAATCCTTTTCTCTTACCACTTTATTCTCTTCCATAAGATTATCATACAGGGGAAGGAATATCTCATCAAGCGATTTGTGAAGGGGTATGGGTGAAGGAATGATCTTCTCACACATCGGGCATTTCCATGCATTAAGGTCAAGGATATAATGGCATCTTGTATTCCCTGAGAACCGTTGTGGAGCAAGATCCTGATTACTGTGAACACTATAGTCCCGTCTCATCAGTTCGTCAGCTATTTCCTTATTGCAATCGGGACAATAGAAGTTGAAACTACTATATTGTGAATGATGGCTGAATTGGACAAATTCGGGTACAACCTGCTTTACAATTGAATCAAAACGTGAGTTTGCCATAGTCTTTAGCCATAGAGGCCACTTTTCAACCCAGTCGGAGCAGGCAGTATCCAGATTCTCGGTTCTTGCCAGTGTTTCTAAAAGTTCATCACCGGTTCCGCTGAATGTCTCTTCAGACTTCCGCAGGTACTTTTTCAGAACTGATTCTTCAAACAGGCTTGAGGATATCCTTTTCTTTTTAAGGTTGCTGAAAACATAATCCGCTTCAGTCAGGTGATCCATAATCTCCTTCTCGATACCACATAAGGAAATTTTTAGATTATCATGGCCCCCGGTGTTGATGCTGAAACCTGACTTCTCTCCTCCAAGAACAAAAGGTATGCTTTGAAGTTTTGACTCAATTTTGCGGAATTCATCTATAAATTCATTCCCTTTGTCCACAACCGGAAACAAGAAATTCTGCTTTTCTGCAGTAAAATTCACTGATGAAAGATACCTGGCACCATTTACCGAAGAAACTCCAAATTTCAAGGTTCCTGTTCCAAATCTCTTTACTGCCGATTTCGCAGGAACAAATTCCTCTTTAAACTGAGGAACCTCACGGGCGGCTTTTTCAATCCTCGTCTTATTCACGACTCTCTGACGGGTTTCAGTTATAACATTCCGGAAATATTTCCTGCCGCTAAGAAAGATGCCTGCAGCAAAAAGTAAGAAGAAAATACCAGTTATACCGTAGCCTTTGATTATTGCTATTACGCCAATAACAGAAACTATGCCAGCCAATACGTACACCCACCATTGAATCCCGTCATCCACATCTGAATAGTAGGTTTCAGTTTCCGTATAAGGTACTTCTTTTTCCTCCCATATGATGAGAGGTTCGTCCGGCACTTTACGAATTTCAGTATCATTGTAAACTTCAACTATTTTTCGTTGAAAGAAATCCGGAATTCTTTGATTATCTAATGGCATATTTAGGTTCATTGGAATTTAAGGTATAGAATTTATAACAGGACTAGTTTTTATGTCTTTGACACACTAATAAGAAAAATCAATCAGTTCGATAATATGATCTTGTAAACATATAACGTTTCTTCAGTTCAAGATCATTTCCAATGTTTTAGATCATTAATTTCAGGGAAAATTTCCGGATCCCTTTTTTTAGCTAACAGGAGCGAGTATCCAGCTAATAAACAAGCCGATTGAACTAATAAATGGATTTCAGAATATCCTTTCTAAAAAGTGCCTGGCAGGTTTTTAGCACAGGGTAAATCTGTTCACATTTTTAAAAAACATTATGTCGTAAGGGAAGCCATATCTGGATAAGTTACATAAGATGGCAGGTGCTCCTGAAAATGCCTAATGAAAGAAATAATGCGGATTGCCACCTAACCACCTGTCAGCAGCAGTGGTTTATGTCAGTTGTGCTGATATAGGTTATTTTAAGATTAAGAACATCTGCAACATGTTCGCCTCTTTCAAGAAGGTCTTCATCGTCTTCCTCATAGTACCAGTTGATGACCAGCTTTTTGCCCTTCAGCATTATCCCTGAAAACTGCTTTAACACATTGACAAGTCTTGCCGTGCAATAGCTGTTGAGATACTCAACACTAATATTTATTATTGTAATATCTGCAGGATTTGCCAGATACTTATCCAGCCAATCCGTTATCAGAGCGAAATTTGCTGATGTAGTCAGCACATTAGCCTTGCCCTTTATCCTGATAACACCCTCAGGATCGAGAAATATCTCGGGTGTGTTGTTTGTTGGTAAAAAATGTTTTTTTTCGATCAGAGGATCCATACAGCGCTGATAATAGTCCCTGTTTTGTTTTCAGATAAACTGAAAAATAAAAATCAAAAAATTTAGTCTGCTGATTTAAAACGATTTTTGATTTCAGGAATTGTGCAAAAATAATATCCAATAGATTAAATAACAAGTTCCAGACCAGAAAATGTCCGGTGATGGCCCCAGCCTGGATTGAAAAAATCGGAAAAGCTAAAAGGGATATTATCCCCACTGCCCAACTATTTTTTTTGTCATCTTCATTTCTAAAACGTAATTTTGGTTTCAGCTATGAAAAGACTATGAACAACCGGAGAATTCATCCTGTTCAAATATCTTCATTATTACTTAATTCCATATCAAATGAATGAGCATTGCTTCAAAAAGTGTATGCGGCAGCTACTCCTTCCGCTACAATTTTGCAGAAAGAATCTATTGCAAATTCTGCCGTTTGTGGTACTTTACCTGTTTACTGTACCGGAAATATTTTCCCAGGGCACACGATTACTGCGTCAGCCTTCAATCAATCAGAATAAGATTGCCTTTGTCTATGGAGGTGAGATATGGGTTTCAGATTTTGAAGGACAGAATATCCTTCGGCTTACCAGCACACCTGCCGTCGAGAGCAATCCATGTTTTTCGCCCGACGGACTTTGGATAGCTTTCAACTCAAACCGGTCGGGTGTTCAATCTGTCTATATAGTTCATTCCTCCGGAGGTTCACCAAAAAGACTTACATGGTATCCTGCTGCAGCTACTGTCTGCGGCTGGTCGCCCGATGGCAGCCGGGTACTTTATTCAACATCAAGGGACAATCCCCCGACTTCATTTGCCAGGCTGTGGACAGTATCGGTCGAAGGAGGGCCTTCCTCACCTGTATCTCAGCAATGGGCATCTGACGGATCCTTTTCCCCCGACGGAAAACGGATCGTGATTGACAGGATCCAGCGCTGGGATGTAGAATGGCGCAATTACCGGGGGGGACAGAATACCCCGCTCATTATCCTGGATCTTACCGACCAGACCGAAAAACTTCTTCCCAATGAATCAACAATGGATATCCGGCCGATGTGGCTTGGCGACAAAATATTTTTCCTTTCAGATCGTGATAATACATCAAACATATGGACATTTGATCCTTCTTCAGGAGAAATTGAACAGTTGACCCGGTATACCGGCTCAGATATCAAATGGCTGGACGGATCTGGAAATCAGCTTGCATTCGAGCGCGATGGCTATCTTCATATTTATAATCTGGATTCAAAAGATTCAAAGCAATTAAACCTGACAATAAATGCCGATTTCCCCTGGGCTGAAACCAGATGGGAGGATGTTACCCGGAGAGCGACCAATGCATCTCTTTCGCCTACGGGTAAAAGAATCCTCATGGAAGCAAGGGGTGAGATTTTTACCATCCCGGCTGAAAACGGGGATTCAAGGAATATAACCAATTCATCAGGCGCCGCCGATCATGCACCTGTATGGTCCCCGAAGGGAAACGACATTGCATGGTTCTCTGATTCAGGTGGGCAGGGATATGCTCTTCTTATTGCCTCTCAGGATGGGATGACGAAACCCAGAATTATTTCTGCAGGCGAATCAAAAATGGCATGGGAGCCAAAATGGTCACCTGACGGGAAGTACATTGCTTTCGCAGATGACAAGGTCAGGATCAGGATAGTTGATGTTGAAAAAGGTATTGTCAGGACAGCAGATACCGGAGGCGTCAATACTGAAAGAGGAAATATGGGACTCATCTGGTCGCACGATTCAAGATGGCTGGCTTATACAAAGACCGGATCAAACCATTTCAGACAGGTAAAGGCCTGGTCGGTAAAAAATGACAGTGTTTATGCCATGACTAATTCCTTTGCTGATTCATTTTCACCGGCATGGGACAGGGATGGTCGTCACCTGTATTTCCTTGCAAGCACCAACCTTGCCCTCGGATCAGGATGGGCCAATACAAGTGCAATTACTTCCGATCCGAGCTACGGAGCATACATCATTAACCTTAAAAAGGATGACCCTTCTCCTTTTAAACTAAAAAGTGATGAAGAATCAGCTGCCGCAGTTACGGAGAATAAGCTGCCGGAGGATGCAAAAAAAGCAACTAAAACAAAGGCAACCTCAAAGAAAGAGGAGAAGGACACAACCAAAACCACAGGCAAGGAGCCGGTTGAGGTAGTAATTGATTTTGAAAATATTGAAAGAAGAACTATTTCGCTTCCGGAAATGAGAGGTAATTTCAGGCTGACCATTAGCGGCCCGGCAGGTACGGTTTTCATTGGTGAGCAGAAAGAAGGGGTATCTGGATTTGTACTGCAGAAGTATACACTTGAAAAACAGGAAAAAAAGGAATTCATCAGCGAAGCAAGCCAGGTTTCAGTCTCCAGCGATGGAAACAAGATGCTGGCCAGGGTTGGAAACGACTGGAAAATAATGAACACTGCTTCAGCTTCAGGCAGTGATGCGAAACCGGTCAGGATCAGCTTAAAAATGCAACTTGACAGGCTTGCAGAATGGAAACAGATCTTTGAGGAAGCATGGAGATATGAAAGGGACTACTTCTACGATCCCGGACTGCATGGCCGGAACTGGGATGAGGTGCATGCCAGGTATGCCCCGCTGATCCCGTTTGTCAGGCACAGGGCTGATCTTACATATGTTCTCGACCAGATGAATGGTGAACTTTCAGTCGGTCACAGCTTCGTTGGCGGAGGTGATTATCCTGAGACCGACAGAGCTTCATGCGGATTGCTTGGAGCAGACCTGACGGCTGAAAACAGTTACTGGAAGATAAGCAGGATCTACACTTCTGAAAGCTGGAATCCTGAATTGACGGCTCCGCTCGACCGCCCGGGAATGAACATCAGGGAAGGATATTATCTTGTCGGTATTAACGGCAGGGAACTTACTGCCGGGGATGATCCTTTTCAATATCTTGATGGGACACTCGATGTTCAGACAACGCTTCACATAAACAAGGAACCTGCTTTCAGCGGATCCTGGAAGGAAGTTGTAAAACCGGTCCCGAGTGAATCAGGTTTGAGGCAGAGAGCATGGGTTGAGGATAACCGGCGGATGGTTGATAATCTCTCAGGCGGCAAACTGGCTTATGTTTGGGTTCCAAACACCAGCGGAGCTGGATTCGTCTCATTCAACAGGTATTTCTTTGCACAGCAGGACAAGAAAGGAGCAGTTATCGATGAGCGTTTCAACGGAGGCGGGCTGCTTGACGATTATATGGTCGACCTTATGAACCGCAGTCTCAGGGCAGCGATAACCAACGAAGCACCCGGAGGAAGTCCATTCCGTCTGCCTGCAGGCATCCTTGGTCCTAAAGTTCTTCTGATAAATGAGATGTCAGGTTCGGGGGGCGACTTCTTTCCATGGGTATTTCGTCATCAGAAGATCGGCCCGCTGATTGGGATGCAAACCTGGGGAGGACTGGTAAAATCGTCGGTACATTATTCCATGGTCGACGGCGGAACCTTAACGGCTCCTGACAATGCAGTTTATGATCCGGTTAGCAAAAAATGGATAGCTGAAAATGAAGGTATTCCTCCCGACATTCAGATACGGCAGGATGCCGTTTCACTGTCAAAGGGACTGGATCCTCAGCTCGAAAGAGCTGTCATGGAAGCTCTGAAACTTCTGGAGCAGCAGGGGGAGATAGATATGGCGCCGCCTGCTTTCCCCAAACCCGCAAAAACAGGGATGTAACAAAAGTATTCGAGCCCATGAAACTCACAACGCAATAAATATTATTCGCAACAGCATCAGTGATTCTCCCCGGGGTTTGTGAAAAGTCCTAAAAATATGACTCCAAAGAAGTCTTGCAATAATTGATACTGAAAACAGTCATCCCGCTTATCAGGGGTTTGCAATAATTGAGAACAGGAAATCTGGTGAATTATCTGATGAACCTTATCAAAGGGAAATAATATCTTCTCTGACTATTTTTTCTGACAAGAAAACTTACAACGATGGGATAAATAATGTTAATGAGAGACATAACCGCAATGAAATAAAATACAGAGTAAAGATAGGAAGTAAACGGAGATGGATTGCCATTGGTAAAATCAAAGCTAAAGACAAGACCTCCTATAAGTGATCCGGATGTAAGCAATGTCCACATAATCTGAAAATTTAATAAGTCTGCACCCTGACTGTTCAGACCGGTTATCCTGTCTCTTTTCGTGAACCAGAGAATGGCCGGGATTATCAGGTTCCCCAGAGGGATGAATACAAAGGATAAAACAGACAGGTGAAAAAATGAAAGGTAGCGGTTATCCTCCTGTTTCCCGTAATCAATAATATCCTCGACATTTACATCAAGAATGCTGCATAGCATTTTCAGGGTATTGCCCCGTGGTTCGGTCTCATTCTTTTCAATACGTTGCAGGGTTCTCAGGTTAATGCCGGCCATATCAGCTAGCTCTTCCTGCGTAAGACCTTTTCGCTTTCTTATCTCAAGGATTTTGGCTCCGATAGTTTCCATTCTTTTTAGTATTTGATGTGAATACAAATCTATATGCTGAACAGATCAGACTGGAATGGTTTTTCCACGGCATTTTTACGGCATTTATGCCAATTAACTGAATCTCAGAGAAAGATTATGATATTTCCCTGCTTCATTCACTTTCTTTTTTGATTTCCTGCTTCCTCAATTATCAGCACATCCCAGGGTGCAATCCTCAACTTTTGTTGATTTTTTACGTACTCTCCGGATAACAGTTCTTTAGCTTCCCCATACGGGTAAACAAAGTCCAGCGGCTTCGATGAATAGTTGTAATAGTAACGTATCTGGTTGTTTTCATCATTTCTTCCCGACTTGGTGATCAATGGCCAGCGGATATCCTGATCAGGTGTTTTAAGGTTGAGTTTATCAAGCTCGTTCAGAATAATCTTTTCCTGGATTGCATCAGAAACCAAGCAGGCTTCATACAAAAGTCCGCCATTGCCGTAATTGTTGCGGGTAATGGCCGGATAATCACCGAAATAAGGATGGTCGTAAAAAGCAAGGGGTTCAGCCTTATCGCAGATAAGGTACTCAGCCCAGGTATTCACTTTGTTATCCTGTGCTCCAACTCCGAAAGGATCACCCTTCAGCGACATCGAACTGAAGTTGGTGAATTCCTGGTAATAGAATCCGCATACCTCCCTCAACGGTCCGGGAGCCATAACAGGTCTTACCATAGAGTTCTCGTCACAAAATCCCGACTTGAATTGCATAACCACATGACCACCGTTCTTTACATAATCGCTGATCCTGTTCAACAGCTGGTCGCTTGCGATGTACAACGAAGGGATTATCACGAGCTTGTATTTTGAAAAATCTGTATTTTCCGGAAAAATGAAATCAACCCCTATGTTGTTCCTGTACAGGATGCTGTGAAACTGGGCTACGAGGTTATTCCTGTAGAAATCGTTCCCATTGTTTTCCCAGGCTGATCCGTTCTGGTCAAAAGGCATGAAGTTGATTGCATCGTTCGAATCGTGACTGAACAGAATTGCCACTTTGTTTTCCTTCTTCAGATTAACCAGCTTTTTGCCGATACGCTTGAGTTCCTGTGCTGTTTTCATGACCTCGGTATAGGCCCTGTTAGGCTGAAGGTCGTGAGAAAGGACTCCTTTCCAGTAAGTTTCCTGGCCGTAATGAATGGAATGCCAGTGCCAGTATTCTACCATGTTGGCCCCTGAGCCGAGATGGGCATATACATTCTGGCGAAGCTGGCCCGGATATGGCGGCTGCTGTATTCTTGAATTCCAGCCTATGGTCTGGGCATTGGTTTCGGTAATAAGGTAATTTAAGCCGTTCTTAACTGAACGGAAATAATCGCCTGCAAAGGCGATCTCGGTTCCGTTCAGACCATCCTGCTGTCCATGATAGACATTCACGGCCATCATGTCCATATACTTCGAGCTTTCAATCTGATCAACATCCTGAACAGAAGGCATAAAGCACTGCATGACGAACTGGTCAGGTCTTTTGTATTCACGGACGATCTCCGACTGCCATTTCAGGAAATCAGCCACTGCCTTCCTGTTGAAACGTTCCCATTCAAGCTTGTAGCCTGTGTTTGTAATCCCGTCACGGGGAGCCAGCTCATCCCAGCTGTCAATATTCATTCCCCAGTATTGGAGCCCCCATATCTTATTCAGATTCTCCGGCGTCCCGAATTTATTTTTCAGGTAGCTTCTGAAGCCAACATTGAAATCATAATTATTCACGTCCCGCGAGGTGGTTTCATTATCAACCTGAAAACCCACTATTCCCGGGTGACTTGCATAATGCTCCATCATTTTGCGGATAATCCGTTCGCAATAGAACAGGTAAGCAGGACTGGTTATGTTCATATTCTGCCGGATGCCGTAATAGGCGCTGCCTCCTCTCTGGTAGCTGAGCAGCACTTCAGGATGCTTGTTCCAGAGCCAGGCCGGTATTGAATAGGTAGGTGTACCGAGGATCACTTTGATCCCGGCAGCATGCATTTTGTCAATTATCCTGTCCATCCAGGCAAATTCAAATTCACCCTCCCTGGGTTCAAACAGGCTCCATGTCGATTCTCCGACACGTACGACCGAGATCCCTGCATCCTTCATCAGCCTGATGTCCTCATCAAGCCTGTCGGAAGGCATGTATTCGTGATAATAGGCGACGCCATAAAGAATGTTGTCAAACCTTGTCTGGGCTTCTCCTGCCGAAAGGGGCAGCAAAAAAAGCAATGACAGCAATAATCTGAACTTCATGATCCTTTTTTGTTGGTTATTGTTTTAAGGGCTATGTTTCAATTCTAATATCCCATAATACTTATCGTGCTCTCAGGTATTGCTGGGGCCAGGGGATCTGCACGCCGGACTCTTTTGCCGTCTTAAGGGGGAAATAAGGATTCCTGAGAAGTTCCCTTCCCATAATTATCAGGTCTGCCTGTCCCGATGAAAGGATCTCTTCTGCCTGTCCGGCGTCAGAGATCAATCCCACAGCTCCGGTCAGCATTCCTGTCTTCCTCACCATAGCTGCGAAAGGCACCTGGTAGCCTGGCTGAGCAGGTATCTTCGCATCATGGACATTTCCACCAGAAGAGCAGTCGAACAGGTCAACACCGGCATTCTTAAGAATGGCTGCCAGCCTGACGCTTTCTTCAGGAGTCCATCCCCCGTCGGTCCATTCTGTAGATGAAATTCTTACAAAAAGAGGATATTCCTCAGGCCACACCGATCGTACCTCGCGGACAACCTCACGAAGGAGTCGTGTACGGTTGTCGAAAGAGCCTCCATATTCGTCAAGACGTTTGTTGCTTAGAGGTGACATGAATTCCTGCAGAAGATAGCCGTGGGCGCTATGGATCTCTGCCATCCGGAAACCTGCCTCCAGCGCCCGGCAGGCAGCTTCCCGGAATCCGTCGATAACATATGCTATGTATGATTTGCCTGCCATTAAGGGTACTCGTTCCCCGGGCCTGAAGGAAATTTGTGAGGGAGCAACCGTTTCCCATCCTCCGTTCTTAATATCAAGCTGTTTCCCCCCCTCCCATGGAACAGCGCAGGAGGCTTTTCTGCCGGCATGGGCGAGCTGTACACATGCAACCGATCCCTGACTGTGTATGTATTCAACTATTCTGCGTAAACCAGGTATGTGATCATCACTCCATAGTCCGAGGTCGCCTGGAGTGATCCTGCCTTCGGGGCAGACAGCTGTAGCTTCGACAATAATGAGTCCTGTCCCTCCTGTCGCCCTTGTACCGTAATGAACAAGGTGCCAGTCATTGACCTTACCGTCTCTTGCCGAATACTGGCACATCGGCGACATGGTTATCCTGTTTTTCAGGGTTATATTTCTGATTGTGACCGGAGAAAAAAGTATTGACATCGTTTAACCAATAAAAGAGCAATATATTAAAAACCTGAATATCCCGGTTGCCGAGGTATGAGTGTTGTTCAAACTAATTCCTGCTGATATAGTAATCAAGCCCGGGATTTCATGAAGATCACCTCTTCAGCTCTTCAAATCCTTTTCCATATACGCCCATTACATTTGCAACGGTGATGAATGCTTTGTTGTCGATGCTTTTTATGATCCGGTATAAGTCGCTGGCCTCCTGTTTTCTGACTAGGGTGATAATCACTTTCTGGGGTTCCTTTGTATACCAGCCTGTTCCGTCAATAACAGTCACTCCTCTTCGCATGGTGGTAGTTATCTCATCGGCTATCCTTTCATAATGCCTCGAGAATATTAATATCTGGACCGACTGCCTGTTGCCTGACAGGATTGCATCAAGAGTATAAGCCTGTATAGCCATGGTAACAAAACCGTAAACCATTGTCTCTATCCTTTGAGCCGATTCCAGGTTTGTGAGAACAATATATGAAGAACTGATTATGAATACATCGCAAAGGAGGATCACCCTGCCCGGACTGATATTACGGTATTTGGTAACCACCATTGCAATAATATCCGTCCCTCCCGTGCTGCCTCCCTGGGTAAAGATTATGCCGAGACCAGTACCGCAAAGCATACCTCCGATAATAGCTGACATGAATTTTTCCTGCACCACGGCAGTGGGGATGAACGGTTGCAGAACCGTAAGCATAATGGCAGAAAGCACCACACCGTAAATAGTCTTTATCCCGAAACCCGTTCCCAGAATCTTCAGAGCAATAAGAATGAGAACCACGTTTATAGCGAAATAGGTGTAGCCCATTGGGATGCCTGTGGCATAGAAGACTATTGCGCCTATTCCTGAAACGCCGCTTCCTGATATCTGGTGAGGCAGAAGGAAAGCAGTCCAGGCAATCGAATTTATCAGAAGACCGAATGCTATCACGACATAGGTTCTGACATTGTCAAATATTGTACGCATTACCATGGGAAGTTAATTATTAAATTAGTTACTGGTTACTATTTGCTGGTATCGGCAGGGGGCAGGGGGCGAAAGATCCATTGCAATACCAAATACTGATTACTGAATACCGAATACCGATTACCGATTACTGAATACCGAATACCGAAAATCCCTGACTGCCAACTGCCAGCTTGAGCTAATCCACCAAGTGTTCGACAATTTCCGTGCCTTCAGGACCGTGAATCCTGATCCGGATCTTTCCATTGATGATATCTCCCCTGATACATGCATTATTGCTGTTCACAATAACAGGAAAAGCCGTTTTGCCTGCCAATGGAGGATTAAACGAGTATCTGTGAGTATGGCCGCTCAGCACAACATCAATTCCGGATTCATTGAGAACAGGGAGCAATGTTTCATCAAGGTGGAGGTTGCCGTGCCAGTTGCCGGCGCCGGGTGGCATATGCAGGAATACGACCTTGTTTGATGCATGTCTGAAAGCTCTGGACTTAACGGCCTCTTTCAGCCATTCTTCCTGTTCATTTCTCCAGGCATCAAAATCTGCAAGGCTGCTGTATTCGATATCCGAATCGGGTTTGTCCTCACCGCACTCCAGCAAAACAAATGCAACATCGCCGTTATTGAAGATCCTGTATGGTTTTCCCCCTGATACCGGAAAATAGTTCAAAAGAAAGTCAGCATAAGGTCCACGGGTTTCATGATTTCCCCTGACCATAGCAATCGGGATCCTCTTCGCAAAAAGCTCCACGGCGGCATCCATGAAATCAGAAAAAATTTGTTCCTCGCTATAAATTGCTGAAGACATATCGCCGTTGAAGACAACAAGATCGATGGAACTGAAGTCAATGTCCCTGGAAATATCCTTCATGAACTGGGCCTGTCCGTGAATATCATTGAACATCACAAAAGAGACTGTATCATCCTCAGCGCTGAATGTCTGAAACGAAAGGGAGTTCCGGCTGTAAGACTCATTGGCGATGGTTGTGCCAAAGATGATTTCCGAATCATTCTGCCATTGAAGGACTTCCCTGGAGAAAACGGCATAACGGTATTTTTTCCCGGGGGAAAGGTTTTCCACCCTGACTTTATGAAGGTTAGTGGAAGCTTGTTTTCTTCCCATCCGGGTGTCATAGTATTTCGGGCGTTCCTTACCATAGAAATGGCTCCCGTCGTCGGGAGCAATCTCAACCCATGAAAGGGCATTCCTGTTTGTCAGCCACATTATGGTCACACCTGTCTCGCTCATATCGCAAAGCCATGGCCCATGCATTATAGTGAATGGCTGATCCTGGCCTGACACAGAAATACCATAACAGGATAGCAAGGCAGAAAGCAGAAGGATTTTTTTCATTCTTTAAAATTTAAACCAGATTTTAAACAACAAGGTACACGTTTCTCTGGCAAGCAGCCATTTGCAAGAACCCTATTCTCAATCCTCGTGACCCACAGACAAAAATAACACAGAGTAGAAGATTCAATACCATTTATGTCCTTTTTTGCTCAATTATTCTGCCCATTGATAACTTTATCCGTGAAAAAGCATTTTGATATCAACAAAATGCCTTTGTTAAATGTTTATGCTACCATTAACCCTTCCTTAATATCTGAAAGAATAATTAACCAGTCTAAAACTCACCGGAATGAAAAAGTTACTTTATCTGTAAAATGCTTATAACGTTCACGACTATTTTAAATTTTCAGCAAGTTCCCTCAGCGATTTCGTGAGATTAATTCCTCCCCGGCACCAGGATGTGAATCAGGGTTACCTCGCCTTTGCAGGAGCTGACCTTACAGCCTGGATAAATATATGTTCAGTCCTGAAACCTCCTATATCGATCAGAAAGCCAGATTCAGGGTTGGTATCAGATACTTCCTTATGGATTGAAAAATTGCCAGGATGGTTCCAGGCAACTCAGAATCTTTTGTCCGACAATTTAACAGGATGATTACATTTGCAAATGTTGTTAAAAGCAAATGATTATTTCATAATGTTGTTGACCGTGACATTGCTCTTCCATCGTATTAAACTTAAGATAAGCCTGATAATCGTATTTTTGCTGACATCATCCGCCTGTTACGAAGTCTTTGCACAAGACACCATCCCTGAAAGATCCGAATACATTCCCGACATTTTTGGTATCCTGAAGACAAAAGCAGAATTCGATCTGAACAATTCTCTCATGAGGTTTGAAGTCAGAAATGCAAGGTTCGGGGCAACTGGGAAGATAAACAATCACATGTCGTATAAGGTTGAGATTGACCTTTCTGATGAAGGCGAAATGAAGATGCTTGATGCATATATAAAATTCACTCCTGTCAGCAATCTGAGTTTCTATCTTGGCCAGAAAAAAATTCCCTTCAGCACCGATTATATGAGAAACCCTGCTGAAAACATCTTTGCAAACCGCTCATTTCTTGCAAAATACATAAATGAAGGTATGCGTGATATCGGATTCTATGCCGGATATGGCATTGAGGGGCAGATACCTGTGAATTTCATGGTCGCCGCTGTAAATGGTACAGGAAACAATAATCCGCAGTGGATCGGCAAGCCCAATGTGGCCGGACGGCTTACACTGGGAGCTGAAGAAGGATTTCGGTTAACAGGGAATGTGTACTACGGAGACGTTGGTGAAAAAAAGGATCTCGCAATGCTCGGAGGAGAAATAAGATATACTGATGGCAACTTCTTTATAGAATCTGAATACATAAAAAGAATATGGAACGATTCTCTTTCGGTAAGAAGAAATGATGACGGATTGTACATTCATTCATACTACAATTTCCCGGTGAAGGGGAAAATGATTCAATTGATCAGTCCGGTTGCAAGATGGGATCTGATCGGTGAATCGGTTTTCAGAAACGAGGCCGATGCCAACAGGCTGACACTGGGTATAAACCTGGGATTTGAAACAAGACCATTCTACTCGGAAATACGTCTGAATTATGAGGAATATTTAAAATCAAGCCTCCCGATCCACACAGATAAACTGACACTTGAATTCATCGGCAGGTTCTGAAAAAATGGTTTTCCAGAGCATTCTGAAATAAAGAGGTTCAAACCTTTGGTAATTACTGTATTCAGAAATACCTACCTTTAGGCAAATGTGAAATTATGATAAGAACATTATTTACAATTCTGATATTCATAGCATTACAGCTTGGCATTACTGCTCAGGATAAGATATTTACTGCCTCCGATTACCTCAACAGGGAGCTGACACCGCTTTCGATAAACGGTCTTTCCTGGAGGCCGGGGCTCGATGCCTTCACATGGATAGAAAATGAAAGCCTGATCCAGCTTACCGTTCTCAATCCGTCCAGGGCTGATACCATATTAAAGCTTGAAGCGCTCAACGCGAAAATAAAGGATCTGAAAGAAAGTGAACTTCGGAGGTTTCCCTCAATTTCATGGACCGGCGGCAGCAGTTTTTATTTCACTGATCAGAACAGGATATTCCTGTACGACCTATCATCTTCAGAACTCAGGAAGGTAAATGAATATGAAAGCTCAGGCGGTAATTTGACCATAAGCGGCAGGAGCTTTAGCGCAGCCTGGACTATCGAAAACAAACTGTTTGTTTCCGTTGACGGGGAGACCATTCAGGTTGCCGGTAATGAGAACAAGGATATTGTGTACGGCCAGGTCCCTTCCAGGAACGAATTTGGCATTAATGCCGGCATTTACTGGTCGCCTGACGGCAGTAAGATTGCATTTTACAGGATCGATCAGAGTGAAGTCACCGGTTATCCGCTTGTTGATATCTCAGGCCGGATTTCAGAATTCTCGTTAATCAAATACCCTATGGCCGGAATGAAGAGCGAGAAGCTCTGTTTGGGCATTTTTGATCCTCAGCAGAATGAAACGGTTTATCTTCAGACCGAAGGTCCCGAAAACCAGTATATCACTTCGGTTACCTGGGATCCTTCTGGTCTGTTCATTTATGCAGGAATTCTTAACCGTGACCAGAACCATCTCTGCATGAATAAATATGATGCAAGAACAGGGAAACTGATTAAAAACCTTTTTGAAGAAAGGAACGACAGATACGTTGAGCCGTTGCATGAATTGTACTTTTTTCCGGGAGATGTCTCGAAATTCATATTGCAAAGCCGCCGTGACGGATGGAATCATCTTTATCTGTACGATACGGATGGAAATCTGCTGAAACAGGTTACAAAAGGCAAATGGGAAGTATTGAACCTGATCGGATCCGATCCTGCGGGCAATGAGATATTCTATGAGTCAACAATGGAAAGCCCTCTTGAGAAGCACCTGTACAGAACTGAAATCAAGTCGGGAAAAACTGAAAGGATAACCTCAGGTGAAGGAGTTCACGGGATTAATGCTTCCGCAGACATGCTCTGGTTTCTGGATACGTTCAGCGGACTTCAGATGGCAAGGGCATATTACCTGATCGACAGAAAGGGGACAAAGATTACCACACTGCTGGAAGATCCGGATCCGTACAAAGGCTATAAGACAGGGGAGATGTCGATATTCACCATAAAGGCTGATGACGGGATCACCGATCTCTGGTGCCGTCTTATCAGGCCCGTGGATTTTAATCCTGCACTTAAGTATCCGGTGTTTGTTTATGTTTACGGGGGCCCTCATGCGCAGATGATAACAAAGTCATGGACGGGAGGGGCAGGATTTTTCCTGAATTACATGGCTCAGCAGGGATATGTGGTTTTTACTCTCGATAACCGCGGTTCAGCCAACAGGGGCTTTGATTTCGAAAGTATCATCCACAGGCAGCTGGGTGAAACAGAGATGGCCGATCAGATGGCAGGGATAAGGTATCTTAAAACGCTCGGTTATGTTGATCCGGAGAGGATCGGAGTAAATGGATGGAGCTACGGAGGATTTATGACCATAAGCATGATGCTTCGGAATCCGGGAGTGTTCAGGACTGCCTGTGCCGGAGGGCCGGTTATCGACTGGAAATGGTATGAGGTTATGTACGGTGAGCGTTATATGGACACACCGATGAAGAATCCGGATGGCTATGAGAAATCATCTCTTATAAATTATGCTAGAAACCTCGAAGGAAAACTACTTATAATACATGGCACCAGCGATCCCACGGTTGTCTGGCAGAACAGTCTGGCTTTCCTCGATGAATGTATAAAGCAGGGAAAGCAGGTCGATTATTTTGTATATCCGGGCGCCGGGCACAATATGACCGGCAGGGCAAGGGTGCATCTTTTTGAAAAGATAGCCGTGTATTTCAACGATTATCTTAAATAACAAACAGATAAGCTTCTATTTCCCTACGCAATACAGTTTTTCTGCGCTTTTAAACAGATAAGTCTTTCCTGTCATGGCGATTGATGACCAGAACTTTGTTCCCTCGAGGGTATTTTCAACCAGTTTTTCGAATGAATCCCCTGCCCTGAATGCACGGGTTACGCCTCTTTCATCAAGGAAATATATGATATCATTATTGGCCCATGCAGTGGCCCATACTGCTCCAACACCGTTTATCCTCTGCTGATATTTCACGCTTCCGGTAAGAGGATCAAGAACTGAAATTTCTCCTCTCCCCCCAATTACATACAACCGATCCCTGTAGAGCAGCGGAGACGGATTTCCAAGTCCTGAATCCTCTGACATCCAGGCAATTTTGTCTGCACCAACTTCACCTTCAGCTCCCGGTTTAACGGCAAACAGTCTGGCCTTGGTCTCCCTGCCTCCGGCATTGCCTATAAAAAGAAGCTCTTCATTACCAACAGGCGACGGGATTACCTGTTCTCCGCCAATTTCCAGTTCCCAGAGAAGCTTTCCGGTTTCAGGATCATATGACCTGGCCTTTTTGCCGCAGGTAACCAACTCCGTCCTTAAAAGATTCTTCCAGATATAGGGAGTGCTGTATGTTGTTTTTTCATCGCGCATCACCCGCCAGATCTCATTGCCTGTAGCTGCATCAAGAGCTGTGATAAACGAATTTTCCTCATTGTCCGACTGAATAAAAAGCATATTGTTATGCAAGATAGGCGATGATCCTGTGCCCCATCCCTTCTGAGTGTAGAAAGCACCTAAATCCTTATTCCATAAGGGATTTCCCTCCAGATCATAGCAAAAGATCCCGTGCATCCCGAATGATGCATAAAGCCTTTGGCCATCGGTAACAGGTGTCTCGCAGGCATAAGTGCTGTTGGCGTTTTTGCCAATCCTGGGCGCTCCTTCATAAGGAATACGTGTCCAGAGCAATTTACCTGTAAGCAAATCAAAGCACTGAACCTCAAGTTTATATATTTCATTCATGTAGGTGGTATCCCTGACCTCAGGAATAGGAGGCACAGGAGGCAGAGGCGGCTGTGCAGGCTGTTGTCCCTGACCACCCTGGGGAGGCGGACCGGCAGGCATTGGAGGCTTTTCAGGTGCAGGGTTGACTTTAACAGGTACAGCCGAAGTAACAAAAATCCTGTTGCCCCACACTACCGGGGAAGAATATCCTGCTCCGTCAAGTAAAGCCGTCCACACTACATTTGTGTCGGTGTTCCATTTATCAGGAAGGCTGGCTGATTCGAAGGCCATATTCCCGTCAGGCCCTCTGAACTGTGGCCAGTTGGTTGATTTTGAACATGAAGAAAATGAAAGAACAAGGACTGTAATAAGCCCGGGCATTAGTGTGAATTTCATTAAGGACCTCATAAAATTTACATGTGTTTATTGTATCAGCATCATAGTTTGTGAAACTAATGCTTTTTTTCGATTCTACAAGGGGCGATCCACTATGGCTGAAAATTTAAAAAGTGAGGCAAACTCAGGTATTTTGATTTTTCCCGCAATTAACACAACTTCTTATTTTGTCAAGCAGTAGGTTCAGACTCTTAACTTCTTCATTTGAAAGATTTTGCAATAAGGTATCCATTTTTCTTACACAATCGTCCATTGATGAAATCAATCCGGCTCCTTCAGAAGTGATCTCAACATCCTTCTGCCTCCGGTCGTGCACATTTTCCTTCCTGCTTACCAGGCCTTTTTCAAACAGCTTTTCTACAACACGGCTGACATCCGAACTCCTGTCAAGCATCCGTTCCTTCAGAAATCCTATTGAAACAGGTCCTCCGGAATGAAATGAATGCAGTACCCAAAGTATATTATACTGTGCTTCAGTAAGTTTATGTTTTCTGAGAAGCTGAAAAAAATCATAAGTCAATTTGTTAACTGTATAATTCAGATTTACTATTCCCCGGTGGTAATCATTCCGGAATGGAAATTTGATCTCTTCATCTATGTTCATTTTTCTGGACGTTTATGATAATTCAGAATTCAAAATAATTTTACCTGATACAGATCCTCTTCCACCTCCTGTTAAATGATTTACCGGGAATTCTTCAATTTTTAGATGCACTATTCTCCAGAAGGTTTTCCTTCATGCTGATCCTGTACGACTTCAATGCATTACCCCATGCCACAACCTGGTCGATCATAGCATTAACGCTTTTCTCATGGTTCCGGGCCGGCTTGAAAACGCTGAAATTTTCGAAATCGGTAAACAACGACAGAATTACCTGTGCACGCACATCGGCGACCTGAAGTTCGCCCATAATGAGGCGCATCTGTTCAACAGCCCTCACGCCCCCGGCAGAACCGTAGCTCACGAAGCCTGCTGCTTTGTTGTTCCATTCGGCGGACAAATAGTCAATCGCATTTTTCAGAGCGGCTCCCGGAGCATGGTTGTATTCAGGAGTCACAAAAATAAACGCGTCCAGGGAATTGATTTTTTCAGCCCATACTTTTGTATGAGTATTTTTATACTGGTTCATTGCTGCAGGCACAGGTTCATCGAGCAAAGGCAGATTGAAATCTTTTATATCTACCAGTTCAAATCTTGCATCGCTTCTTTTTTCAGCTATTTCGTGCACCCATTTTGCAACTGATTCACCAACCCTTCCGGGACGTGTACTTCCGATAATTATTCCTATTTTCATCATAATATTGGTCTCCTCTTTTTTGGTTTCTTTAAGCATATAACAAGTGAAACCGAAATATGTTTAAACTTATAATGGCCGGACAAATAAAATTTTTAAAGGAAAAGGCCTTTCCATCACCAATGATTTTGAAAGCTGCCGGGAGTTGAACAACACAAAATAAGTCGGGGGGACACAGACATATGCCCTGTCCCACTCTATTTTGCTGCCCTGTTGAAGTGTCTCCGGTTATTTAATTTTTTTGATTTGTTACCTGAGTGATCAGGTCTCGAGTTCCTGGTGCCACGGTTTACCGGATGTTCAACGGCTAGAGATTCCGGGAGCCTGGAGATATCTACTTTATAACCGATAAGTTTCTCGATATGTTTCATTTTGCCAAGGTCCTGTCCGTTAAGGAGGGTCACAGCGATACCTGTTTTTTCGGCTCTGGCGGTTCGTCCGACACGGTGCACATAGTCTTCAGCATCGGATGGGGCATCATAATTAATAACCATATTGATGTCCTTAATATCAATACCTCTGCTCAGGACATCAGTTGCCACAAGCACACGGCATTGCCTGGTGCTGAACCTTATGAGTGTTTTTTCCCTTTCATTCTGTTCCAGAGCCGAGGAAATACCTTCCACCAGATATGTGTCACCTCTGAGGCCCTTTACAATATCATTTACTTTACGCTTTGTGGAGGTGAATATCAGAATGCTCCGGTGATCGGGATTATCATTCAGTAATGTTCTGATCAGCGGTAATTTCTGTTTCTCATCGAGATGATATACACGTTGCATCACACCGTCGGCAGGCTTCGACATTTCAAGGGAGATCTCCGCCGGATTTTTCATAATCTTTCTTGAAAGGCTCCTTATCCTTGGCGGAATGGTTGCGCTGAACATGAGGGTTTGACGTTTGACAGGGATATGTGATATTATCTTCATTATATCGTCATGGAATCCTATGTCGAGCATGCGGTCGGCTTCATCAAGGACAAGCATTTCTATCCTGTCAAATCTGACATAACCCTGGGTAAGATGTGAAATCAGCCTTCCGGGTGTAGCCACGATAATGTCAGCCCCTTTTGACAATGCAATCTTTTCCTGTTCCCAGCCGCTGCCGTCTCCTCCCCCGTATACAGCTATGGAAGTAATATTCAATGTATAAGCTATTCCTTGAATCTGCTGATCGATCTGTATTGCCAGTTCACGGGTAGGCACCAATATGAGTGTGTGTGTATGTTCGGGACGTTTTTTGCAGATGTCATTCATTACCGGCAGCAGAAAAGCAGCAGTTTTACCCGTACCTGTTTGGGCAGCTGCAATCAGGTCCCTTCCGGCCATGATGACCGGAATGGCTTTCTCCTGAATGGGTGTGGTCTCTCTGAAACCCATATATTCAATAGATTCCAGCAGTTCCGGAATCAGATCAAGTTTGTCAAATATCATTTATATTCTGTGATTTACCTATATGCATGAGAGCCTGCAAAGTTATTTAAAAAGGTGGGATCGGCAAAATCCCATGTCGTTTAGAAACTAATTTCATAGTATGGTTCTGATTTATGCTTAATATCATCAATGTTAATCTAATTATGTCGCCACTTTTTCCGTTTATTCCCAGGAGATTAGTTTAATTTTATTATACTGAATCCGGATAAAGCAATATTATCGGTAGTTAGATGTTTTCCGAACCACAAATGTGATTGTTAATTAATTAACAAAACCCCATGCGAATGAAAACTATTTCTGGATTTATAATCTTGCTGACAGGATTATCGGCCGGTTTAGCTTCCTGCACAAAGACGGATGACGGATCGACTGATACATACGGAGCTTACTCAGTTTTTGCATGGAATGATCTTGGGATGCATTGCCTTAATCCTGACTACAACAAACTTGTTATACTTCCTCCGTACAACAATGTAATGGTGCAGGTTGTAAAAAGGGGTTCGCCTCCTGAGGTTATTACAACCGGGCTGACAGTAGAGTACAAGCTGACAGGCAACACCTCATCTTACAACAAGAGATCATATGGTGGATTCTGGGATAATGCAAATAAGCTCTTTGGAGTCTCCCCTGCTCATGATATTGGTCTGAAAGGAAAGGGTTTATCGGGAACCATGGACCCATCGGGGAATTTTTTTATTGCTGAAGGGATTCCTGTAGTGCCTGTTAATGATAACAATACCTGGAATCCTTATCAGGTGGCAGAAATAACGGTAAAGGACGGAGCAGGCAAAATTCTTGCTGAAACCAGGGCCACCGTCCCGACCTCGGATGAGCTAAACTGCGCTAAATGCCATGGATCCAATGCCTTTGATGATATCCTGTCGGAGCACGATTCAGAGCATGGTACGACACTGTCAGCAGCCGTCAGTCAGCCTGTTCTTTGCGCATCCTGCCATCCGAGCCCGGCGCTTGGAATCAATACCGGACCCGAAAAGTATTTATCACAGGCTCTGCACGGATCTCATTCATCACGTGGTGCATCATGCTATGATTGTCATCCCGGGGCAACGACAAAATGCAACAGGAGCCTTGCACACACTTCGGATAATGGCAATTGCACAAATTGCCATGGAGATATGGCAAATGTTGCAGCAACAATTGCCGCCGGAAGGATACCATGGGCATCGGAACCGGCATGTGCGTCCTGCCATGAGGACGTAACAGGGGTCAGTACAGGAACAGCACTATACCGTAATTCACAGGGGCACGGCAGCATGTATTGCAGTGCATGTCACGGAAGTCCGCATGCAATGTTACCCTCAAGTGAAACATCCGATAATTACCAGTCAAAACAATTCCAGGGTTTTACTTCAAAAATTAAAACCATCGGCAGCTGTGGCGTCTGCCATGATTCATCGAGAGGCGAAAACGATTCAGAAGAGTTTGCTGAAGTTCACGGGGCATCCAGCCCTGAAAAAATAATTGGCTGCAGGGCTTGTCATACAGCTATCCCCTCAGCAACGGCAAACTGGCCTCATGCTTATACCTGGAAAAATTCAAACTGATTTTCTTTCACCATAAAGGCCTTTGACCTGACCATCTCCCGTCGGCGTAGCATAAACAATACGTACTACTTAGGATGAAATCGTTAATAAAAGTTAATGATGCATCGTAAAAATGTATCAAACAGACTTTTACCTTATATTTGGTCCGCTCACAAATAAAACTCAAAATATATGAAGTCAACCTGTTCAAAATTATTTCTGACAATATTATTAAGTACTGTTTCCTTAGCTATAGGTTATAGCCAGCTTTACGAATGGCGGGGCCCAGCCCGAAGCGGCATATATAATGAAACCGGATTGCTGAAAAAGTGGCCTGCAAACGGGCCGGCGCTTTTATGGGATGCAGAAAATATGGGTGATGGGTATTCTTCACCCACAGTAACCGAAGATGCTGTTTATGTAACAGGAAGAAAAGACAGTTCAGATGTACTTACAGCCCTGACCCTGGATGGGAAAAAGAAATGGGAAACTGTTTATGGCAAAGCCTGGATAAAAAACCATACAGGATCAAGATGCATTCCCACGTACTATAACGGTAATTTATTCCTTATCAGCGGAAGCGGCGACATTGTCTGTGTTGGGAAGGATGGTAAAATAAAATGGTCAAAAAATCATTACCGGTTATACGACAGCAAGCCAATACAATTCGGTATATCTGAATCTCCTTTGGTCGTCGATAATGTCGTAATTGCATCTCCTGCCGGAAAGAAAGCCTCACTCGTAGCATTCAATATTGCCGACGGCAAGGTGGTATGGGAGGCGGAACCAATCGACCAGGAGCCGCAGTATATGAATCCCAGGCTTATTGAATATGCCGGCAGGAAAATGATTGTAACCGTTTTGGGTACTTACATTCTTGCAGTCAATGCAAAGGATGGAAAGATAATCTGGAAATTAAACTATCCGGAGATCAATGCAGCAACCGGCAGGGTAATGAAAAATCACGCGATGACTCCCCTTTACAGGGATGGGCACATCCTCATTGCCAATGGTTATAACTGGGTTGCATTGAAGCTGAAGCTGGCAGCCGATGGAAACTCCGTCGATATTGTATGGGAAAACAGAAGTTTTGATCCGCAGCTTGGAGGAACAGTCCTTCTCGGGAATAATATTTTCGGAACAACTCATATGTCAAAGCCGGCAGACATGTGGGCATGTGTGGACTGGACTACTGGTAAAACACTGTGGACCCAGAGATGGTACGCGAGAGGTTCTGTAATTTCAGCCGACGGAATGCTGTACCTGTTCGAAGAAAAGTCAGGTCATATTGCCCTCGTAAAGCCCGATCCAACCAAACTCGATATTGTAAGCGAGTTCCAGATTACCAGGGGAGAAGGACCCTTTTGGGCTCATCCTGTAATTAACAAAGGGAAGCTCTACGTGCGGCATGGAGATGTATTAATGGTTTATCAGATAAAATCCAGCTGAAGGTCGTCCCGGAACAAATATTGTTGATCCAACTTATTTCTTAATTTGGTCCTTCAAATTTCGGAATGACCGGCGCCTATGAATGATCAGCGAAGTCTTTCCAGAACACTCGGGCTGGGTTATGTTATAATTTTCGTCTTTGCCAACATCATTGGCTCAGGGGTTTACAAAAAGATTGCCCCGATGGCTGACGGTCTTCAATCGTCCGCCTGGATACTTATTGCATGGGCCGCAGCCGGAATGATCACACTTTTCGGCGCTCTTAGCAACGCCGAGCTGGCTGGCATGCTTGCAGACACCGGGGGAGAATTTGTTTACCTGAAAAAAATATACAACCGTTTCTTTTCATTCCTGTATGGTTGGTCTCTGTTTACGGTCATCCAGACAGCAACTATTGCATCGCTGGCATATGTCTTTACCCAGTCGCTTAACAGTATTGTCCCTCTTCCAGAATTGTTTTCCGGCTGGCAGAATGCCACGATAGGAGGTGTTTTCTTTCCATTCCACGATTTCGGGATAAAGCTTACTGCCATTTTGCTTATTATGGCGCTGACGTTTCTCAACATGACGGGACTGAAGAGCGGCGCCCGGGTCAACAAGGTTCTGTTCTTCCTTGTCTGTGCAGGTCTGTCAGTTATCGTGGTATTGGGTCTGACCAATTCGTCCCGGGTCCCTTCAGAAATTATTGATCTCCGAAGCCTGAAAGGTGGTTCGGTTACAGTGTCTTCATTTATGACAGCAATGCTGGCTGCTTTCTGGGCATACCAGGGATGGGTCTCAGCAGGCTTTTTAGGGGGGGAAATTAAGGATGCCCGGCGCAACATACCCAAAGGGATCATCATTGGTGTTTTTGCAATAACAATAATCTACCTGCTTGTCAATTATTCCTACCTCGCGGTTATGTCGATTCCCGACCTGGTACGTGTGCATGAAGCAGGCAATCAGGTAGCCGCGATTGAGATGGTGAGGAGTTTCGCTGGATCGGGAGGTGTTCTTTTCATATCATTTCTGATACTGGTTTCAACCCTGGGCTGCCTCAATGCAAGTATCCTGACCGGCTCAAGGCCTTATTATGCAATGTCGCGGGAGCGGCTTTTCTTTTCAGGCATCGGGAAGCTGAACAGCCGCAATGTGCCGGGCAACTCGTTGCTGTGGCAGGGTATATGGGCATCAGTCCTGGTTTTGTCAGGCAATTTTGATCAGCTCACCGACATGCTAATCTTTGCAGTTTACATATTTTACGGTGCAATGGCCGCAGGTGTTTTTATATTACGTCGTACAATGTCTGATACCTACCGGCCTTACAAAGCCTGGGGTTACCCGGTAATACCGGCTTTATTTGTTCTGTTTTGCGCCGGACTCTTTATTAACACTATCATTACGAGACCGCGTGAGGCTCTGATTGGTCTTACCCTTATTCTGGCAGGTATACCGGTTTATTTCCTGTTTCGCAGGCGATACAGGCAGGCTGACAATAAAGGAATTTATTAATATTGCAGTACTGATGGTTTTAAGGATAAGACTCTTATAAAAATTCCGGAAACAATAATATTGACTTTGGCAGATGAAGAAATGGAGCTTTTCCTGGCTGAATAATAAATTCCCCCGCAATTATCTGATTGAAAATCCTGTTACGGGGGCTATTATAAATGCTTTATTCTGTTTCATTTTTATATTATTGTACAAACCGCTCCAGACCAAAGCATCGCCACATCTGAGCTTTGAAACTACAATGGCTGTCTATAGCATCGGATCGGGGCTTGCGCTATTGCTTTCCGTGTGGATCCTTAGTTTTTTCAAGTGGTTCTCCGATATCAAGAAGTGGACAATTCTGCGGGAGATTGTTTCAGTATTTCTTATCCTGACAGGCATCGGTACAGTGGTCTACCTGATGGGATTTTTGATCGAAACGCCATCCGGCCGGCTTAATATTGAAACATATCTCGATTCTGTAAGCAGATCATTTTTGCTGGGCTTGTTCCCCTTCATCTTTTTCTCGGCTTTGAACTACAAATACCTTTCTCCCGATACGGATCTGTACGGAATGAAAGATAACATCAAAACTCCACAGAAAAATAACCAGAAGGAACAGACAATCAGGATAAGTTCCAGGCTCAAAAAAGAGGAACTTAGCTTTTGCCCTGCCGATTTTGTTTATGCAGAATCGGATGGCAATTATGTTGTTTTCAATATTCTGAAAAACAATGACCTTAAAAAAGAGATAATTCGTAACTCAATAAGCAATATCGAGCAGCAGCTGACGGAGATACCGCATATCATCAGGACTCACAGGGCTTTTATAGTGAATCTGAAGAAAGTCAAAAGCAAACATGGGAATATTCTGGGCTACCAGCTGAGACTTTCGGGGACTGATGTAATTATTCCCGTCTCAAGAAACAATATCCGCAAATTCGACGAGGCATTTCAGGTGGCCCGTCAGTAATATTTGCCGTTCATCACAAATACTTGCTTTTCATAACAGAACAAGTGCGGGTTCTTGCGCTGCACAACAAATCATTGTCGTATATCCCAAATATTTGCAGCCTTATATCCTATTGCTTCAATTTGCCATGACGTTCTGAATCATGTTAAACCAAAAAAGGAAGCTATGGCAAAATCAAATTTAAGGAAGAGGAGCAAAAAAATGCTGGTATTCGGTGTCTTTTTTCTGGGACTAATTTCTTGTCTTGCAGGACAGGATAATAAAAGCTATGTAATAAGGGGAAGATTGATTGACAGTCTTAACCAAGAGCCTCTGATTTTTGCAACGATTGCTGTCAGGAGAACTTCAGGAACAACTTTTATAACAGGTTGTTCTGCAGGACCGGAGGGATATTTTGAAACTGGATCACTTCAACAGGGAAATTACGAGCTGCAAATAAGTGCATTGGGTTATGAAACTGAAACCCGTGTAGTTGATCTTAAACAAGATACGGATCTGGGTAATATAATGCTTGACCAAAGAATTGCCCTCCTTGAAGAAGTAACAGTAGCCGGAGAAAGAATCAAAGCAAGACAGGACGCAGGTATCACAACTTACTTTATGAATGAAAAAATTTACAGGATCTCTAATACCGGAACTGACCTTCTCGGTTACATACCCGGGATTCAAATCGACCTTATGAAGAATATTTCCCTGAACGGCAATTCAGGGATAATGGTCCTTATTGACGGCAGGGAAAGGGATAAAAATTTCATAAATCAGCTTGCTCCGGAAAAGATCGACCGCGTTGAGATAATAAATGTTCCTTCAAGCCGATACGATGAAACAGTTACGGGAGTTATCAACATAATTTTAAAAGAAAAAACAGCGGAAAAAGTGAGTGGTCATTTTCTTGCTGATATACCTGTTTTTAAATCATTTGTTTATTCATTCCCTGATTTCAGCGCTGATTTCAGAATTAGGAATCTTGGCTTTAATGTGTCTTATTCAGGAGCGTTCAGTTACTTTGATATTACTGAATCAGGCTTCAAAAAGACTGAAACCGGACCCGATGTGAGGGAGATGACTTCATTGCAGCTTGTCAGGCAAAAAGACAAGTCGCATAGCTTTCACTTTGGAGTGGACTATAGGTTGAATAAGCACAATGAATTCAGTTTTTACTCCTTTACCAACCCTTTTTCAAGGGAATTTGACGGGGATGTGGAATATCAGTTTTCCGGTATGACAACAGGGGAAAAACTTCTCAAATATTCAAAAAATGATACCGACAGAAACCTGAATTCGCATTTCTCACTTTGGTACAGGCATGGATCTGACAAGCCCGGCAAGGAACTTACCGCTGAAATTAATTATAGCAATTTCAGAGCTTGCAACGGTACCAAATATATCTCCGCTCACCCCGGAAATGAATATTCTGATGAGTATTCAAGCCTGATAAGACCTTTGCAGAATTCATTCAGTTTTCGCCTGGATTATGCATTGCCCCTTTCAGCCGGGCTGAAATTTGATGCCGGATTTAAAATCAGGACTCAGAAAATGCAGGACAGGATGTCTGACGGTTTCACTTATGGAGAGAATATTCTTGCTGCTTACTGGTCACTTGCAAAGAAAGGTCTAAAGTATACTGTTACTGGCGGAATGAGGGCAGAAAGATCCGCAACAGGATCAGGAAGCAGAACAGTTTTTTCAGGAATAACCATTCTTCCGCAATTATCCGTGACCCGTAATCTCACTGAAAAACAAACTCTTGAATTGTCATATAATTCAACCGCTTACCGGCCCAATATCTATGAATTGAATCCTTATACAAGCTTCATCGATCCTTTATCAGTCGGGACCGGCAACAGTGAACTTGAAAGTGAAATCACTCACAGGGTCAGGCTATCCTGGTCACGATCGTCCGGCAATAATTTTATATCCCCGGGAGTATTCCATGAATTGGAAAACAGATCGATTAACAGGTATGCCATTGTACTTGATGATGGCAAAGTTGAGTCCCTGATTGCCAATCTGGGGACTATCAGCAAAACCGGAGTTCAGTTTTCCGGATCAGTCAGAATTAATAATCTTATTACAGTCAATCCCTGGTTCAGGGTTTATAACATGCATAACAGCTTAAATGAGACTGCGAGGTTGAATAATATGGCCGTAAGGCACAAAATGGTAGTTGAAACAAGTTTTTCAGCAATAGCTTCGTTCAAAAATGACCTTGCCCTTTCATTCCAGTTTCAGTACAAAAGCCCTGTGATAGACATGCAGTCAGATTTTTTCAGCGATCCTTTATGGATGATTTCAGCAGAGAAGTCTTTCCTGAAGAAATTCAAAGCCGGGATAGTAACAGCTCTTCCCTTCACCCGGTCATTTACCTGGCAGGGCTATAAAACTAAAGCCGGATCACTTGAAATGCATAATCAGGGTGACCTGAAGCTGCCGGTTTTCCCTTTCTGGCTAAAATTCAGTTATAAGTTCAATTCAGGAGAAAAGAACAGGCAGAGCACAGGTTCAAGGGAAGATATTATTAAGATCCCAGAAAAGGGGTTTTAGTTCAATCCCGGGCGATGGCATTTGCCCGGTGACAGCAATACATCAAGAGCAGCAGATTTATTTGACTTCGCATTTCTGGCGGTGTAACTTACAACATTATTGTCGTATAATGAATTTCATATCAATAAAATGAGGAACGGGAGTTTTACCTCAATCGATTACCAAAATACTCTGCAATGATGAAACCCACATATATCAAATACACAAACACTTATGTGCATTGTTTTCAACCATGTGGGTTCCATCCGGCCCTTAAAATAAATATTACATCCGGATGAAAACGATCGTTGACCTGCTGGAGAACAGTGCTCGGAAGTTCAGGGACAATCCCTATCTCCTTGAAAAAAAGGGCGACAAGTACGAAGCCACAACTTTCCATGAAACCAGGCAGCAGGTCTTTAAGGTTGCTGCAGGATTCCTGGCCCTTGGGATAAAAAAAGGAGACAGGATCGCATTGCTGTCTGAATCAAGGACTGACTGGGTGATAAGCGAACTTGGCATTTTGTACACAGGTGCCGTAAGCGTTCCGCTTTCAATACTTTTGAAGGAAAGCAATGATTTGAAATTCAGGCTAAATCATTCAGAATCAAGATGGGTGATAGTTTCAGGTCATCAGTATGACAAAATTAATTCCATCAGGCATGATCTTCAGACCATTGAAAAAGTGATCCTGATGGATGAAAGGGAAACTTATGGCTCTGATGAAATTTTTATGGGAAAGGTCAAGAGCCTGGGAGAAGAATATCTGGCCGGGAATCCTGATAAATTTACTGAAGCATTCAATTCGGTAAACCCTGATGATTGTGCAAATATTTGTTACACCTCAGGAACCACTGCCGATCCCAAGGGAATAATCCTGACTCACAGGAATTATACAGCCAATATAGAGCAGGCGCTTACACTTTTTGATGTTCCGGCGTGGTGGTCAACCCTTCTTATTCTTCCCTGGGACCATTCATTTGCCCATACAGTAGGAATTTACATAATGCTGGCCGTTGGAGCAAGCCTTGGCGCCGTACAATCAGGAAAATCCTACCTGGACAGCCTGAAGCATATACCGCAAAATATTAAGGAGATAAGACCTGTTTTCCTCTTCAGCGCCCCTGCACTGGCGAAAAACCTGAGAAAAGGAATTGAAAAAGGAATAAGGGATAAAGGAACTTTCATTGAAAAGCTGTTCAGAAATGCCATGAAAGTTGCATACAATTATAACGGGAACGGCTGGGACCGTGGTAAAGGATTCAGGATTTTTCTCAAGCCGCTTTATTTCCTTTATGATATTATTCTGTTTAAAAAGATCAGGGCCAGTTTTGGAGGAAGACTCAGGTTTTTCGTCGGGGGAGCCGCGTTGCTCGACATAGAACTTCAAAAATTCTTCCTGGCCATCGGAATCCCGATGCTTCAGGGATATGGCCTGACTGAGGCTTCACCGGTGATTTCCGGAAATACGGAAAATAAATTCAAGTTGGGATCATCAGGGGTGCTGGTTAAAAATCTCGAACTGAAGATCTGCGATGAGGATGGGAATGAACTACCCTCCGGTCAAAAAGGTGAGATAGTCATCCGCGGAGAAAATATCATGAAAGGATACTGGAAGAACGAAACTGCAACAAGAGAAGCTATCCGGAATGGCTGGTTGTTCACGGGCGATATGGGATACATGGATCCGGATGGATTCCTCTTTGTTCTCGGCAGGTACAAGAGCCTTCTTATTTCAGATGATGGTGAAAAGTACAGCCCGGAAGGCATAGAAGAAACGATAACGGACAGGTCTCCCCTTCTCGACCAGATGATGCTATATAATAACCAGAACAAATACACTGTTGCACTGGTGGTGCCTAACAGGGATGCACTGGCCAGATGGGCAAAAATAAAGAACCTCAGCCTGACTGAAGAAACATGCCTTGTTTCAATTCTAAATGAAATAAAATCAGTTTTCAACCAGTACATGCCCGGAGGTATATATGCTGATCTTTTCCCGTCAAGGTGGCTCCCTTCCGCCATTGCCATTCTCGATGAACCATTCAATACTGATAACAAACAGTTGAACAGTCTCGGGAAAATGGTCAGAGCAAAAATCGTTGAAAAACATAAGGATACCATTGAATACCTGTACACCCCCGAAGGGAAGAATATAATTAATCCGGGGAACCTGGAATCAATAAGAAAAATCCTGAAACAGCCTTCCCAATAATCTGGCCTGACCTCTCCCGGGAGGAAGGCTAAAATATTAAGCTTAAAAGCTTGACTTCGCTTTACGTCTGGTGTAACTTTGAATAGAATTCCGGGGAATATTCCTGTCAATTAAGCATTTAATTAACTAATTAACAAATAGTATTTCTTGCTTAAAAACTAAAATCACCAGCGATGAAAAACTTTAGGATTGTTTTTGTAGTTATCCTGATAATGGTTTCTGGTTTTGTTTTAAAAGCTCAGACCATAACGGGTAAAACTAAGTCAGTTGACAATGAAGAACTGGCTCAGAAGCTTGTGAATCAGTGTGCCAACATTCACGAAGGGGAAAATGTCGTGATAACCGGCGGAGTACGTGACATGGAATTACTGGAGAACATTGCAGTACATGTCAGGAAAACCGGTGCTTTTCCGCTTATTGCTGTCGGAAGTGACCGTCTGACAAGGCGTTTCTACACAGATGTACCGGTAAAATATGACAGTCAGATCCCCGATTTTGACATGAAACTTTCTGGTTTTGTTAATGCTCAGATTGCGGTCGACTTCAATGAAAATCCGGGTCTGCTTGCCGATATTCCGCCGGAACGCATTATAGCCATGGCTAAAGCATCCGATCCGGTAACCGAGATTTTCATGGGTCGCAAAATAAGGTTAATCTCACTGGGAAACGAATTATATCCGACAGAAGCAAAAGCAAAACAATTCGGGATCACCCTGAATGAACTTTCTGATTTTTTCTGGAAAGGAATAAATGTTGATTACCGGGTGCTTGAAGCCACGGGGAAAGCAGTTAAAACGATCCTTTCAGCGGGGAAAGAGGTTCAGATAACAAATCCAAACGGTACCGATATAAAAATGAGGATAGAGAGCAGACCTGTAATCGTGCTCGACGGAATTATTTCTGACGAAGACCTTCGGGGAGATTTTGCCGGATCACAGGTCTATCTTCCTGCGGGAGAGGTCTGTCTGGCGCCTGTTCAAGGCACGGCTGAAGGCAAGGTTGTGGTCGACCATGCATTTGTCCAGGGTAAGGAGATAAACGGACTTACATTAATTTTTGAGAAAGGGAAGCTCATTTCAATGACAGCCTTATCAGGCCTGGAACCACTAAAGAAGCTTTATGATGCTGCTGAATCAGGTAAGGAAGAACTTTCTTCGCTTGATCTGGGCATCAATCCTGATATTTCGATTAAGCCGGGCAGCAAACTTGTTGCATGGATGCCGGCCGGCATGGTTACAGTGGGTATCGGTAACAATCTTTATGCAGGCGGTAATAACAAGAATTCATTTGGAGATGCATTCCATTTGCCGGGATCAACTCTCACGATTGATGGAAAAATACTTGTAGAGAAAGGAATCCTGAAGAAATAAAAACTGCAAGTGCTTTATCAGTACGTTTTGCCATTATTTAGTTTTCAGATTGTGAACCGACGACCCTTAAGCAATAATTCAAAGGGAACAAAACCAGGCAAGATAAACCATCTGAAATTCAATAATAATGCTGACCTAAATTTACCCTGATTTGTTCTTAATAATAATATATTATTGATTCTTAGCGCCTTTGTTCCTTCGTGGCAACTATTTTTTTGCTACGAAGACGCAAAGGTTTCGCCAGGTTTAAGAATTAATAAAAACCTTTAACTGGCAACCTTGGGATAATTAAAATGAATTGCAAGTTAAAAAGCCTGGTTTCTGGGTGATTCTCCCGCGTCAGAACTTACCTTGCTGTAAATGTTGTTATATTAGCGATCGCTCCGCGTGCAGGAATAATATAAAATCATGAGGCCATGAAAAAGCTTTTGTCGGTTATTTTTAAAACAGTTGATGACAACAGGTCAATCCTGCCAAGATTAATTGTTGGTCTGGTTTTTCTTTCTGAAGGAATTCAGAAATTTCTTTTTCCCGAACTTGTCGGTTCGGGTCGTTTTGAAAAAATAGGATTTGCAAATCCTGAATTTCTGGCAGCATTTGTAGCATGTTTTGAAATAACCTGTGGAATCCTCGTGCTAATTGGTCTGGCAGTCAGAATAAGCGTAATCCCTTTATTGATAATAATGATAACTGCAATTACAACGACCAAAATTCCAATATTAACGGAGAAGGGATTCTGGTCAATGGCACATGAAGCAAGAACTGATTTTGCCATGACTCTTCTGATCATCTTTTTATTGATCTATGGTGCAGGTAAGATTTCGTTTGATCACCGGATTGAAAAATAGAGAATTCCGAAAAATAAAAATACAGAGCATCATGCAGGGCAACATGCCGGCAATTGTCCGGAATAATCATCCCTGAAAAAACCAGATATTTCTTAAATTTGAATTCTCCCTATGTGCGGGACAAGTTTATAAGAATTATTACCTGATATATTTTTGCATGAAAAGGATAGTATTCATACTTTTTTTCATAAGCTCCACGCTGGGCGGCCATACTCAGATCATCAGGAAAGAAATCCCGGATAAACTGGTAGTTTTTACTTTCGATGATGCAGCAGCCAGTCAGTATTCATTTGTAGCTCCGTTGCTAAAGGAATACGGATTTGGCGCTACTTTTTTTGTTTGTGAGTTTCCTCCGAATTTTAATGATACGTCGAAATATATGAACTGGAGGCAGATAAAAGAGCTCGATCTTATGGGCTTTGAGATAGCCAATCACACGAAAAATCACCCCAATCTGCCGGCATTATCCCTTGATAAAGTTGAATACCAGCTAAGTTATATTGATAATAAATGTGATTCTGTGGGAATAGCCAGACCCCTGACCTTTGCTTATCCCGGTTATGGTCTGGATTCAACTATTGTTGACTATCTTGGGAAGAGAGGTTTCGTTTTCTCCCGTGCAGGGGGAGACAGGCCTTATGATCCCCTGGCTGATCATCCCCTTCTGGTTCCAAGCTGGGCAATGACCTCGAAGAACAAGGAACAGATCATGAATGCTTTTACGGAAGCGAAAGACGGGAAAATTGTCGTACTCACCATTCATGGAGTTCCCGACATTGAACATCCATGGGTTACAACTCCGCCGGAGTTATTTCGCGAATACCTTGAGTTTCTTGGAACGAATGGTTACCAGGTTATTTCTCTCAGAGAACTAACCAGATATGTAAACACGGCCGAAGCTTTAAGACTCATAAAACCTGATATTGGAAAAAAAGGGCAGAGATATTAATAAGATACAACTATCAGCTTTTCTTCTCTCATTCGTTTGAATCCGGTCACTTCTTTTTTGAAACGAGTTCATAGGAATGGTCGATCCAGGAAAACAATTCCTTATCGGAAACTGAACCATTTACAAGTATGGTATTCCAGTGTTTCTTATTCATATGATACCCCGGTATTACTGATGAATGCCTCTCCCTTAATTCAACAGCCAGAACAGGATCGCATTTCAGATTCAGAGTAAGCTCCCCTTCGAGATTTGCCATTGCAAAAATCCTGCCCTCTGTTTTGAAAACAAGTGTGTCTTCACCAAAAGGCATGCATTCGGTGACTTTTTTTTTCGAAATACAATACTCTCTCAGGACTTCGATGTTCATAAGCAGCATGATGTTTATGAAATCTATCGTAAATATAGTTTATTGCCTGCAATTTTACGAGCTGATTTATCTTTAAAAGCAAGTCAGCCACAGCTTAAGCCCCCTGAGCAGAGGGAATAAACTTATTCCGGCAAGAGTATATGTCACGCCCGGGGAGCCGGCCTGCAAAATATTTCCCGTGGTACCTGGCCGAAATGTGATATCGTTTCCAGATCGGCAGGGCTGCCATCAGTGCCTGTTGAATTTACCCGTATTACTTTCCCGGGTATAGCAGCCAGTGCGGCCCTGATTCCTGTTTCAGAATCTTCAAAAATAATTGTTCTGCCCGGTTCAGCTCCAAGTATCTGCATTGCAGTAAGAAAGATTTCCGGATCGGGTTTGCTTTTTATCCTGCCGTTATTGAAAACCACTTTTGAGATGTCGAACCAGCGGGCAAGATCGAGGTATTCGAAGTAGAAGCTTACATTCTCGATACCCGATGCTGTTGCAATGGTGAACCTGACTCCCTGCCCGTAAAGAAAATCGAGGAAATCCTCAACACCCGGAGCAAGCTTCAGTCCGGTTTCCCTGACCATCTTCTGGTAAATATTTTCCTTCTCGCTAATGAAAATATTTATTTCTTCCAGGGTAAGATCCTGATCAAAAAGCATTTTAAGTATTTCCTGGTTATGCTTCCCATGCAAAACACGGTTCTTTTGTTCATCCGAAATGGTGATACGGTGATAAGCAAGGAAAAGGTCCCAGGCTTTGTTGTGAAGAGGTGTATCCCAGAAAAGGGTTCCATTAAAGTCAAAAATTACGCAGTCAAAGCACATCTGTCAATGGTAATATTCTGCAAATATCGCAATTGAAATCAAAAACCAATATCACTCATGGTCGTGAATACAGGTTGTGAAGACTACTGAACCTGTGTTGTACCCCCCAGGACCTGGAACAGGGAACATTTTTGAACGGTAATTGTTTAGCATACAAAAGAGACCTCTCAAAAACTGAAATTAGTGTTCCCCAACGACAATTTTTCATAAACGATGGCAGCAAACAAGACAAGAGACGATATTGTGTTGAAATATGAATTTCATCACATGTTGGTGAAAAACTTCATCAATATCCTGTCAGATGAAGCTGCGGAAGGATACACTCACGGATTCATTACGGAAAATTTTCTTAAAGAACATATGACTGATTTTACTGCTAATATTTATCTGTGCGGGCCTCCTCCAATGATGGATTCGGTTGAAAAGATATTGTCAGATATAAAGGTTGATGAAAGGCTCATAATAAAAGAGGCAGTTTAACCGGGTCAGCAGTAAGTTATATACAAGGAACAATAATCTAAATAATCTAAATAAATTTGTTATGAAAAAATCAATTGCACATGCACAATGGAAGGGAAAGATCAAGGATGGAAGGGGGACTTTGAAATTTACAGGTTATGAAGGAGCCTATACCTTTGCATCACGTTTTGAAACCGGTCGAGGAACCAATCCTGAGGAATTGATAGGCGCGGCAAATGCCGGATGTTTTTCCATGTATCTTTCATTGCTGATCACCGAAGAAGGACTGATTCCTGAAAACATCGACACCAGGGCAGAAGTAACCCTCGACAAAGACGATACCGGTCCCATTATCACTGAAATAAAGCTTGATTGCAAGGTAATATGCAGTGGGCTGGATAAGGACAAACTGAAAGAACTGGCAGAAGTTTCCAAGGCAAAATGTCCGGTTTCAAGGTTATATGCAGGAGGGACCGCCAGAATATCTGTCGATACACAATTAATCAGTTAGCCAAATCAGATTTTCTTCGATGGATGAGTCATTTCAAAGGGGATAACCCATTCATCGAACTGTTTTTCTGTAAGGAGCTGCAGTTTAAGTGCAGCTTCCTTCAGAGTCAGGTTATTTGCAAAGGCTTCGTTGGCGATCCTTGCAGCCTTTTCGTAACCCAGATGGTTGTTCAGCGCGGTTACAAGCATCAATGATTTTTTAAGGTTCTCTTCAATCCGCTGCAGGTTGGGTTCAATACCGGCGACACAAAAATCATTGAATGTCTTACAGGCATCCGCCATCAATGAAGCCGACTGTAAAAATGCACTTATCATCAGAGGCTTATAGGCATTAAGTTCAAGAAGACCTCCAGCGCCTGCTATTGAAATTGTTGTATCGTTGCCAAGTATCTGTGCGCAAACCATCGTCATTGCCTCCGTCTGGGTCGGATTTACTTTCCCGGGCATAATAGATGAGCCAGGTTCGTTTGATGGAACAGTAATCTCTCCGATGCCCGACCTTGGTCCTGATGCCAGCAGCCTGATATCATTGGCTATTTTCATTAAGCTGACGGATAATCGTTTAATTGCCCCATGGGTTTCAACAATTGCATCATGCGAAGCGAGGGATTCGAATTTATTTTCTGCCGACACGAAAGGCATACCTGTCAGCCGGGCAATTTCGGTGGCGACCTCTTTATCGTATCCTTCAGGAGTGTTCATCCCTGTACCTGTTGCAGTGCCTCCGATTGCCAGCTCGGAAAGATGATCCAGGGTGTTTTTTAAGGCTTTTATCCCATGGTTCAACTGTGATACATATCCCGAAAATTCCTGTCCGAGGGTTAAAGGGGTTGCATCCATCAAATGGGTCCGGCCAATTTTCACTATTCCGTAAAAATCTGAGGCTTTTTCCGAGAAAGTTGCAGAGAGTCTTTCCAATTCGGGTATCGTTTTCACGACCAGAATCCTGTAAGCTGCAATATGCATTGCAGTCGGGAAAGTATCATTTGACGATTGGGATTTGTTAACATCATCATTTGGGTGGACAAAGCGTTCACCCGTTCCCGGCTTATTTCCAAGCAGAACATGTGAGCGGTTTGAAATAACCTCATTACAATTCATATTGGTATGGGTTCCTGAACCCGTCTGCCAGATAACAAGAGGGAAATTATCATCAAGTTTTCCTTCTATGATTTCATCACATACACGTGAAATGATTTTCATTTTTTCGTCTGACAGCAATCCGAATTTATTGTTGGTTATGGCAGCTGCTTTTTTTAAATATCCGAACGCATGAATTACTTCGACGGGCATCGATGCCGGGGGCCCTATCGGGAAGTTCAACAACGAACGTTGAGTCTGGGCTCCCCAGTACTTATCGGCAGGTACGCCAATCTCACCCATTGTATCTTTTTCAATCCTGTAATTCATTCCCCTGTAATGTTGTCAAAAAGAATAACAAACAAATTGAGATAATGTGCGAAGGCAGGATTTTCAGGCCGGTCAGGAAGAATCCGCCTGGTGCCCTTAAGGGTTTATGATCTTTCTGACCTCCTCAGCCCAGCCTTCCACTCCATATTTTTTACTTATTATCCAGCGATTTTCAACGGGTTTCAGAGTTCGCCCTTTATTGCGGATAATGATTGAGATATCAGTTATTGATAAAAAGTCATAATCATTGTAGCTGTCACCCAACCCGATCGAGATAAGAGGAACGTCCGGGAACATTTTCCGATAAAAGCCCAGAAGGTAGTTGACGGCATTACCCTTTCCTGATTCCATTGGTATTAAATGTGCAAAACGACCTCCCCTGACAACTTTGTAATTATAGGAATGTGAGAGCCTGATAATTTTTCTGAGGACCGACCTGCCGGGAGGTATGATAAATGGTTCTGAAAACCTTCGTTGACGGGCATTAGCTGCCTCCTCAGGCGAAAGCCCTGTATAAGAAATAACATCTTCAACGGTAAGATGGCTGAATCCCTGCAGCCTGATCCCGGTAAGGCGGCTGATTTCATCAAGCACATGAGAGGCCCGCATGGCAGGGTGGGCAAGGGGAATCGCATAATAACCATTGTCTGCTTGTTCCCTGGGAAAATCGCCTGGATAAGTTTCAGGGAAAAATATCCCGCCGCCATTTTCAACTACAAAAGGATGGTAAATATCCAAAGCCCTGATAATCTGAATAACTTCTTCAACTGTCTTACTGGTCACAGCTACAAGCGGGATGTTTTGAGCACGGACTGATGTCAGGACATCTTTTGCCGCCTCAAATGAATAAGTGTCAGAATCAAGCAGGGTACCATCAAGATCTGTGAAGATTATAAACATGTCAGTAAGATTCGACAGCCTCGGTTAGTTTGTCCATAATCCCTTCAATGGCTGCCTCAACACGCTTCCATGCAGGGATCATAGGAGAACCATAGGCATGTTTATGAAAATCGAGTGAAGCGGCCTCGATTGTCTGTGCAAACGACTCGACTATTGAAAGCTCTTCATGAAAATCAAAAGAAACTGTACCCCTGTAAATCTTGGCATACGATTCATATATCCCCACGCTTTCCCTTGCATGTTTCAGATATGTAAGCCTGATGGTTGTCAACATGTCGTTAGTCAGAATGACTCCATTACTGGATAAATGAGAAAAAAAAGTCCTGGCAATATCAGTGGCCATCTTGTTCAGACCTTTGTCCAATCCGGCGCCGACTTCCTGGTGCTTATGATCGTAGCGTTCAACCAGTTCAACCTGGCATACCTGTGAAACACGCACAATACGGTATATTTCGCTTAGCAATCCGACTTCGATACCCCAATCGGACGGAAACCTTAACATTCTTGCCTGGGAAACGAAAGTTGCAAATTCACCGGAAAGCGGATACCTGAAATCTCCGAGGTAATCGAGGAACTCGGTTGTGCCCAGTATATCCTTTAAGGTTCTTACCAGAGGAAAGTAGAATAATCTGGTTACACGCCCATAAAACTTTGTCTTATAGCGGATATAATATCCTTTGGAAAATTGAAAACTCAGGTTCATGACTGGAAAAATGAGCCGGGTGAGAAAATCCTTGCTATAGGTTACAATATCGGCATCGTGAAAAGCAATTGCAGATACTTCGTTTTTACCGATGATATATCCCAATGCGGTCCATACGGCACGTCCTTTTCCCCTGGGGCCCAATGGCAATTGCTCCTCGATCATGGCAATAACCTTCCTTAGTTCAGGACTGTCATTCCAAATCAGGGAAGCTTTTTCCTTAAGAGGTGCAATGATTTCCCCTGCTTTCTTAAATTCCCCTTCATCAGCCTGATCGAGAGCGATATAAACCCGTTTGATGAAGTCCGCTTCAGCAAGTACTTCAATGATTCTTTTCATGGCGTCACCTGACAGATCACGGAAAAGTGCAGGAATCAGAACTCCTACAGGAATTCTTTCACATGTACGCAGGATTTTTTTCTCCATTTTGCTTACATCAACGCCTGTAAGAAGGGAAAATGTCGGTACAACATTGAAATGAAAATCGGCCATGATGCAATAGTTTTCATTGATAATTTTCAATCCGGGAAGAGCATCAGGAACTTCCGGGTCAATGGATTTGCGTTCAACATGTAAAACAACCTGAACTTCCACTGACTATACTATAACAATGGGAGTAATGAAATGTTTGACAGAGATGGGCATATCCTCGTTTTTTCTGAAACAATTCATTTGCCGGAAAAAAGCCTCATACCGGGCCGGCTTGTTGAGATAAGTGTTCGCGATACCGGAATTGGAATTCCTGAGGACCAGCTAAACAAAATCTTCATCCGCTTTTACCGGGTCGAAGACAATCGTTTCTCCCGTCAGGAAG
>ERZ1645192.107-NODE-107-length-54585-cov-10.894022_pt1 | contig 54585 bp, 43 predicted proteins | sample MGYA00575354_ERZ1645192 | MGnify/ENA primary metagenome ERZ1645192 (study PRJEB40844, sample SAMN11349763) | freshwater sediment metagenome | isolation source: river sediment | host: Sediment | place: India: Faizupur Khadar , New Delhi | collected 2017-02-21 ... | reverse complement strand
TTTCCTATCCCTGACTCCCTCATTCCAGATTCCCTCATTCCAGACTCAAGATTCCTGACTCAAGATTCCAGACTCAAGATTCCAGACTCAAGATGTTTTATAGAGTACACATATACAATAATATAAGATGGCAGATATAAAGGAAGGGATTAATAGTGTGGTGGACCAGATCATCGCGGAGAAGGGGCGTGAGAAGAAGGCCCTGATCCCGGTATTGCAGGCTATCCAGAAGGAGATGCACTACCTTCCGGAGGAGGCGTTGCGCCGGGTCAGCGAGGTGACGGAGATGACCCCTGCCGATATTTTCAGTGTGGCCAGCTTCTACGCGCAATTCCGGATGCAGCCCGTGGGAAAACACATGATTAAGATCTGTGTGGGAACGGCCTGTCATGTGAAGGGATCAGGGCAGGTGTATGATGCCTTCATGCGTAAGTTCGGACTAAAGGAGGGAGAGCACACCGACGGGGAGGGGAAGTACACCCTTGAGAAGGTGAGCTGTCTGGGGTGCTGCACCCTGGCGCCGGTGGTCCAGATCGACCAGGTGACCTATGGCCATGTCACCACCAGCCAGGTCGACGATATCATCACCGATTTCGAGGCGCAGGCCGGTAAAAAGGGAAAGAAGCCATTCCGGAAGGCCGATGGGACGGAGATCCGCGGGGAGATCCGTATCGGCCTGGGCTCCTGTTGCGTGGCCAGCGGTTCCGAAGAGATCAAAAATGCCGTGGAGGAGACTGTAAATGCCAACGGGCTGAAGGTCAAGCTGAAACATGTGGGGTGCGTAGGAATGTGCCACCAGGTGCCCCTGGTGGAAATCGTTCCCACAGGGGGCGAACCGGTGCTCTATTCGAAGGTGAAACCCGAGGATGTCAAGGATATTGTCACCCGCCATTTCAAGCCTTCCGGGCTTCTGCCGAAGCTGAAGAGCAAACTGCTCGAGTCGGTCGAATATATCCAGACCGATGCCAAATGGGAGGGGATCGAACGGTATGCCCTGGATGTACGCGATAAGCCGGTGAGCTCTTTTCTGGGGAAGCAGATACCCATTGCTACCGAATACCGGGGGATGATCAACCCGCTCGATATGGATGAATACCAGAGCCGCGGGGGGTTCAGGTCGGTACGCCGGGCGCTGCTGAAGATGACCCCACAGGAGGTGGTGGCCGAGGTGAGGGCCAGTCATATCAGGGGGCGCGGAGGCGCTGGCTTCCCCTCGGGGATCAAATGGGAACTGGTGGCCCGCCACCCCCATCCTGAGAAATATGTCATCTGCAACGGCGACGAGGGGGATCCCGGGGCCTTCATGGACCGGATGCTCCTCGAATCGTATCCCTACCGCATCATCGAGGGGATGATCATCGCCGCCTATGCCGTGGGGGCCTCCCGGGGCTTTTTCTATATCCGGGCTGAATACCCCCTGGCGGTCAGACGGGTCAGGGAAGCCCTGGCCAACTGCTATGCGGCCAACCTGCTGGGAGAGCATATTCTGGGCACTTCTTTTTCTTTTGATGCCCAGATTTATGAAGGAGCGGGGGCTTTCGTCTGCGGCGAGGAGACCGCCCTGATCGCCTCCCTGGAGGGGCGCCGGGGCTATCCGCATATCCGTCCTCCCTTTCCGGCCGAAAAAGGATACCGCGACCAGCCTACGCTGGTTAATAATGTGGAAACGCTGGCCCAGATCTCGTGGATTCTCAGGGAGGGGGCAGCCCGTTTCAGCGCCATCGGCACCGAACACAGCAAGGGGACCAAGGTCTTCGCCCTGGCAGGCAAGGTGGCCCGTGGAGGACTCATCGAGGTACCCATGGGGACCACCATCAGGCAGGTCATCTTTGAAATCGGCGGCGGCATCGCCAACGGCCGCCAGTTCAAGGCGGTCCAGATCGGCGGCCCTTCCGGTGGTTGTATCCCCGCGGAACTCGCCGATACCCCCATCGACTATGAATCCCTCAACAAAATGGGGGCCATGATGGGCTCGGGCGGACTCGTCGTGCTGGATGATACCGACTGCATGGTCGATATAGCCCGCTTTTTCCTCTCTTTCACCCAGAACGAGTCGTGCGGCAAATGCACCTTCTGCCGCCTGGGTACCAAAAGAATGCTCGATATCCTGGTGAGCCTCACCTGCGGCACCGCCCGGCGCGAAGACCTCGACGAACTGGAACGGCTGGCCCACTGGACCAGGAAGGGTAGCCTCTGCGGATTGGGGAAAACAGCCCCCAACCCGGTGCTGAGCACCTTAAAGTATTTCAGGGAGGAGTATGAGGCCCACCTCGAAGGGAGATGCCCCACGGGTAAATGTACCCACCTGATCAAATATGTGGTCAACGATAAATGTATCGGCTGCACCCTTTGTGCCCAGGCCTGCCCCGCCGATGCCATCCCTTTCACGCCCCACGAAAAACACCTCATCAATACGGAAGCCTGCATCCGCTGTGACGCCTGCCGCCCCGCCTGCCCCGTAAATGCTATTGACGTCCTCTGAATGGAAAGCGGTGATGATAGGGGGACCCCCCGTTAAAGGTGGATCTCCGAAGTAAACAAAGACTTAAACTTAAGAGCAGTTCAATGATTAAACTCAGGATAGATCACCAGGAGGTAGAAGTTCAGGAGGGAACTTCGGTGCTGAAGGCCGCGGAGGCCGTCGGGATACACATTCCGGCCCTCTGCCTCCACAATGAGCTCGACCATTTTACCTCCTGCATGCTTTGCCTGGTCAAGGATGGCAGTGGAAAACTCTTCCCTTCCTGTTCCGTGATGGCGGCTGATCAGATGCAGATTATCACGGAGGATGAGGAGATCAGGGAGGGGCGGCAGATGGCCCTGGAACTGCTTCTGAGCGAGCATGTGGGCGATTGTGAAGCCCCCTGTCAGATCGGCTGTCCCGCCCATATGAACATCCCTCTGATGAACCGGCTGATCGCCGCCGGTAAATGGGAGGAGTCCCTGAAAGTGGTGAAACGCGATATCGCCCTTCCTGGGGTACTGGGGCGGATTTGCCCGGCGCCCTGTGAGGGGGCCTGTCACCGCAAGACCGTGGATGAACCGGTTTCCATCTGTCTTCTCAAGCGGTTCGTGGGCGATGAAAACGATCTGCATCCCTGGCCAGTCCCTCCTCTTGAAGGAAAACGGGTGGCCATCATCGGCGCCGGGCCGGCCGGACTGGCGGCAGCCTATTACCTTCGCCTGAAGGGCGTGGAACCCCATCTCTTCGACCGGGCTCCCAAGGCCGGGGGCCAGCTCCGCACCGCCATCAGCCATGAAATTCTCCCCGAAGAGATCCTCGACAGGGAGATCCACTCCATCCTCTCCACGGGGGTGACGTTTGTGGGAAATACCACCATCGACGACCGCCACTTCGAACAGCTGCGCCGCAGCTTCGATGCCCTGATCATCGCCACAGGTAATATCGATGATACGACCAAGTCTTTCCAGGTGGCCGGTACCCCCAAGGGTATTCAGGTCACCGAAGGAGGCTATGAGACTTCCGAACCGGGGGTGTTTGCCATCGGGAATGTGCTGCGTTCCTCCCGGCTGGCCGTTCGCTCGGTAGGGCAGGGCAAGGAGGTGGCCTTTGCCGTACTTCAATATTTGGCGGGTCAGCAGGTCACCGGAGAACCGCAGCCCTTCAACTCCCGTTTTGGAAAGCTGCGCCCCACGGAATGGGCCGAATACCTGAAGGAGTCGGTTGCCGGGAAGCGGCGTTATCCGGCCGACAGCAAAGGCTTCACTCCTGAGGAGGCCGTAGCCGAAGCCCGCCGGTGTATGCACTGCGACTGCCGGGCTGCCGATGCCTGCAAACTCCGCGCGTATTCCACCCGCTATGACGCCAGCCAGAAAAGATTCTCGAGCTCCCCACGCCGCGATATGACTAAAAAATTCCAGGCGCAGGGCATCGTTTATGAACCTCAGAAATGCATCAAATGTGGCATTTGCGTGCGGCTCACTGAAAAATACGGCGAGAAGTTCGGGCTGACTTTCATCGGCCGAGGCTTCGACGTCGAAATCGGCATTCCTTTTGACGAATCCCTGGATGCCGCCCTCGAAAGGGTGGCCCTGAAGGTCGCCCGGGGATGCCCCACCGGCGCATTGGAACCGGCCACTACCGGCGAGGTCAAGTGAAATGATTTTGTTAATTTAGTCCCAACATCTGTGTGGGGGAGAAGACCCTAACGCACATAGTATTTTTTATACATGCTGAATACTTACAAAAAAAACTTCCTGCGCTTCCTGCTAGCGGCCCTTCTGGCGGGGTTGGGCTCTTTTACTGCCCCGGCCCAGGATGCAGGGTGCTGGGGCCTCTTCCGTGGCAACCAGCGGCTCACGGGTAGCCTCTCGGCCAATCTGCCGGCGAAACCACAACTGTTGTGGACCTACTCCACCGGAAACATGATCAAATCATCACCGGTGGCGTGCGACAACCGAATCATCGCCGGTTCCACCAACGGAACCGTCTATTGCCTTGATATGAACGGAAAGCTGCTCTGGCAGTTCAAAACATCCAATAGCATCGAAGCCCCCGCCCTGATCCTCGAAGGCCGGGTCTATATCGGTAATCTGGAAGGCATCCTTTACGCCCTGGAACTCAAAACCGGAAAGAAACTATGGGAGTACAAGACTGAGAACCAGATCGTAGGCTCCGCCAACTGGTACAAATCAGGGAAAAACACCTTTCTCCTGGTAGGAAGCTATGACTATTATCTCCATTGTGTCGATGCCTCTACAGGTAAGGAGGTTTGGAAGTATGAATCCGATAATTACATCAACGGGGCGGCAGCCTGTCACAACGGCATGGCCATCTTCGGAGGATGCGATGGTTTCCTTCACCTGGTCGACATCGCCTCCGGAAAAGCCCTTAAAAAAGTCAACGTGGCGACCTATGTCGCTGGTTCCGTGGCTGTGGAAGGCCGCAAAGCCTGGATCGGCGATTATGACGGCAAATTCTCGCAGGTCGACATGACCGCAGGCACCATCACCTGGAAATGGGAGGACCCCAAAGTCAAACTTCCCTTTATCGCTTCCCCCGCTGTGGCCGGAAACTATGTCGTCACCGGTAACCACGATAAGAATATTTACTGTTTCGACAAAAACAGCGGTAAAAAGGTATGGAACTATAACACCGGCAACCGGGTGGAGGCCTCCCCCGTTATCGCCGGAAAAACCGTCGTGACGGCCAATATGAGGGGCGACCTGATCCTGATTGCACTGGCCGACGGCAAGGTGTTATGGAAATACGAGGTGGGATCAGCCATCATCAGCAATCCCGCCATTGCCGGTAACCGCATCCTCCTGGGAGCGGCAGATGGAAACATCTATTGCTTTGGAAACAAATAGAAATCTGGAATGAGGGAGTCTTGAATTCCGGCGAGCGCATTCCCCGTCCGCTCTGCGGCGGGGAAAGCGAGCAAAACACTAAAGAAGTCCTCTACGGAATCGGATTTCCCGCTGCTCTGCGGCGGGGAGTTTCAATTTGGAATGAGAGAGAGATAAATATCAATTTTTTTGGAATGAATATTATACAGATAATACCCGGGTCGGGGGGATCTTTTTACTGCGGCAACTGTCTGCGCGACAGTAAATATGTGGAGGCCCTGCGGAAGGAGGGTCATCAGGTGGTCAAGGTTCCCATGTATCTGCCGCTCTTTTCCGATGAGCACGACCTGAATGATATTCCTGTTTTTTATGGGGCGGTCAGTATTTACCTCAAACAGATGATTCCCTTCCTGCGGAAGGCGCCCTCCTGGTTTGACAAACTCCTCAATACCAGGCCAGTGCTGAAGCTGGCCGCCTCTATGGCCGGTTCCACCAATGCTACCGGTCTGGAGGAAATGACCCTTTCCATGCTGATGGGGGAGGATGGCAAACAAAAGGAGGAACTGGAACGTATGGTCGACTGGATGGCCGAACACTGCCACCCCGATGTCATTCACCTCTCCAACGCCCTTTTGCTGGGACTGGCCCGCCGCATCAGGGAACGCATTGATGTTCCCATCGTCTGCTCCCTCCAGGATGAAGACGTTTGGGTCGACGTGATGAAACCCCAATACCGTGAGAAGATATGGAAACTCATGGAAGACAAGGCTGCCGATGTCGATGCTTTCATCGCTGTCAGCCACTATTTTGCGGGTGTGATGAAGGAGAAGATGTCTCTTCCCGCAGAAAAAGTTTTTCCCATTTACCTGGGAGTCGATCCGGAGGAGTATGAATACATACCCTCCTCCGGAAAGAACAGAACCATTGGCTATATTTCGCGGATGTGTCATGAAAACGGCTTTGACCTGGTCGTCGATGCCTTTATCCTTCTGAAACGGCATGCCGCCTTCAGCGATGTGAAACTGATTGCCACCGGAGGCTTTACGGCCGCTGATCACCGTTTCCTCAAACAACAGAAAAGAAAAATAGCGCTTGCAGGTCTGACCGGTGAGGTGATCTTCCATGAGGTATTCGAGGGGGAGGGGAGAAGGGATTTTTTCCGGAAGGCAGCCCTGGCCTCGGTGCCCGTGCGCAATGGAGAAGCGTTTGGTATGTACCTTCCTGAGCTGATGGCCAGCGGCATCCCTATCGTGCAACCTGCCCTGGGAGCCTTTCCCGAAATCGTCAGCCTCTCGGGGGGAGGTAAAACCTACTCCCCCAACACCCCGGAAAAACTGGCCGAAAGCTGGGCAGACCTCCTTTACCACCCCGACATCCTGAACAACCTGAGCCATCATGCCCGGAAAGGGGTGGTTAAAGCCTTCAATATCCATGACCATGCCCGCGAAATGGTCGCCCTCTACCAGAAAGTCAGGGAAAGCCACTGATAAAAACCGGAGAATCGATGGATCTGAACCCCAAGCGCTTATTTTTGTTGAACAGAAAATGAATCCGGAAGATGCGGTCCGGGTGGGACGAAAGGTGCAGTGCGATGGAAAAATTACTTGTTTTAAAGGAGGTATTTAAAGGGTATGGCCGCCCGGGGAGCCATAGTTTCAGGCCTGTGCTGGCCGGACTGAACTGGGAACTGGAAGCCGGCACCCGTACGGCTATTGTTGGGCCCAGCGGAAGTGGCAAGACCACCCTCCTCAACCTCATCGGTGCCCTCGACCGCCCCGACCGGGGGGAGATCTGCTTCAACGGCCGCGATATCAGCGGTTACAGCGAGCCAGAACTCGCGCTGTTCCGGAACAGCGTTCTGGGTTTTGTCTTTCAGCAGCATCACCTCCTGCCACAGCTCACCCTCCTTGAGAATGTCCTGCTGCCCTTGCTGGCCACCAAAAAGGCCGCCTCCGCGGTGGAACGGCAGTGGGCTGAATCGCTCCTGCACCAGACCGGACTGTGGGAACAACGCCATCAAAAACCAGGTGAACTCTCCGGTGGCGAATGTCAGCGTACCGCCGTCGTCAGGGCGCTCATTAACAAACCACAACTCCTGTTGGCCGATGAACCTACCGGTGCCCTCGATGAGAAGAATGCCTCCCTGCTGGCTGACCTGCTCCTTTCCATCAGCAGGGAACAGGGGCTTACCCTGGTCACGGTCACCCATTCGCCCGATGTGGCTTCCCGCATGGACCAGCGCTTTCATCTCCGCGACGGACAACTCCTTCTCTGACCCTCGACCCTTGATGCCATGAACCGGACCCGGATGATACTGCGGAGCCTTATCCATTACCTGCCCCGCCACCTGCTGGTGGCCCTGGGGGTAGCCCTGAGCACCGCCATTCTCACCGGCGCCCTCTTTATTGGCGACTCCATGCGCTACAGCCTCGAACAAATCACCCTCTCCCGCCTGGGAAATACTACCCATCTCCTGTCGGTCACCGACCGTTATTTCCGGGCTGACCTGGCCACGGAGATGAACCGCGGCACCGGAATCACTGCTGTACCCCTGCTGCTCCTCGACGGCATGGCCGTGGCCGATGGGGGAGAAAACCGCGTTAACCACCTCATGGTGAATGGTATCGATGACCGTTTCCGGGAGATCTACCCCGGAATACCCCTCCCCGAGGGAGACCAGGTGGTCATCAGTGCCAATGTGGCCCTCCAACTGGGAGTAAGTACCGGTGACCCCCTGCTGGTCCGCATCACCAAAGCCACCCTGATGCCCCGTAATACCCCCTTCGTCTCTGAAAACGACCAAACGGTTACCCTGCGGGCCACCGTAGCGGCTATCCTGCCGCCAGAGGGGGCGGGCCTCTTTAACCTCCGTAATGCCCAAACCACCCCACGCAACCTCTTCCTCTCCCTCCACCGGCTCAACACCCTGATGGATCTCAATGGAAGGGCCAACAGAATCCTTTTTACCTCCCAAAACAGCTCTTTACTTTCCTCCGGCGGTTCAATGACAACTTCCCAACTGGATTCCTTGCTTCGTTTGTATCTGACGCCTGCCGATGCCGGCCTGCAAATCAGAGAGATCGCTGCTGCCGGGGAATGGGACATCACCTCGGAACGTATCTTTCTGGAACCCGAAATCAGCACTGCCTTTTCTGCCCTGCCAGGCAGCCGGCCCATTCTGACCTATTTTGTCAACACGATAGCCACCACCCGCAAAGAGGTGCCTTACTCCTTTGCCGCTTCCCTTCCGGGAACCCAGCTGGCCAAAGGGGACCTCATCGTTAATGAGTGGGTTGCTGCTGATCTGGAAGGGGCCGTGGGGGACTCGGTGACCCTCACCTGGTTTGAAATAGGTCCATTGCGCCAGCTTGAAGAAAAAAGCCGCCGCTTCCGGATGGCCGCAGTAGTGCCTCTGTCCGGGAGCTGGGCCGACAGTACCCTGATGCCAGCCATCCCCGGAATGGCCAATGCAGGCCACTGCAGGGAATGGGAGGCAGGGGTCCCTATAGACCTGGATAAAATAAGACCCCGCGACGAAGCTTATTGGAACCGCTACCGGGGAACCCCCAAGATCTTCGTGGCCCCCGAGCTGGCCCACGAGATCTGGGCCAACCGCTTCGGCTCCACCACTGCCATCCGCCTGCCCCGGGATCGCTTTTCTCCGACGGCTTTCATGACTACCTTCCGGGAGAAGATCTCCCCGGCTGCCCTGGGCTTTTCCCTTTCCGAAGTGAGAGCCTCCGGACTAGCCTCCGCCCGTGGAGGCGTCGACTTCGGCCAGCTTTTCCTGGGGCTTAGTTTTTTCCTCCTCCTGGCGGCCCTCCTCCTGACGGCCCTCCTCTTTCGCTTCAACCTCGAAAACCGCACCTCCCAGGTGGGCACCCTCCTTCAGTTGGGATTTACCCCCAGGCGGGTGACCTCCCTGCTCCTCTCAGAAACAGCCCTGGTGGCTCTGGCCGGCGTGGCTGCCGGACTCCTCCTGGCTGTGGGCTATGTCCAAATCATCTTCTCCTTCCTCAATACCCTCTGGTGGGATATCGTCAGAACACCGGTGATCTTCCTGAACATCAAAAGCACAACCCTGATCACCGGCGCACTCGTCAGCTTCGCCGTGGCCCTGCTCTCTATGGCTATTCCCCTCCGAAAAACCCTTCGCCAAAGTGTCGCCGACCTCCACCACCAACGGGAGATATCTTCTGCCTTCGGGCGCTCACCGCTGAAACGATGGATCCCCTGGTTGCTGTCCCTCCCTGCGCTGGGTCTGGTAGCCCTGCAATTGAGCGGCCTTATCCCCGCTGATCCCCTTCTCTTCTTTTTGGCGGGAGGAGCTCTGCTGGCCGGACTGGTGGCGACCTTCTCTCAATTGTTGGCAATCCCGGCCCCTGAGGAAACGATCCCGCAGAGAGATACTTCACAGATGAATCCTTTGCAGGTGGAGTCTCAACAAATGGAATCTCCACGGATGGAATTTCCTCAAATGGAATCTGCGCTAGGGGAGCTTCCGCAAGGGGCTTCCCCGGGGATGACGCTTCCGAAGATGCTTCTGCGCCAGGCCGCCCGCAACCGCCGCAGATCGATCTCTGTATTTCTCCTCTTTGCCCTGGGAACCTTCATCGTCGTGGCCACCGGTGCCAACCGGAGAAACCTCTACTCCCGGGCAGCAGATCTCTCTTCAGGGACCGGTGGGTTCACCGCCTGGACCGAACTGGCCGTTCCCCTCCTTTATGATCTCAACGACTCCGCCCGCCGGGCAAAGGAAGGAATCACCACCTCCTTCAGGGTGGTCCCTTTTGCCAGGGTGGAGGGCGACGATGCCAGTTGCCTTAACCTCCATAAAGTCGAAAACCCCTCTATCCTGGGTGTAGATCCTTCCCTCCTGGAAGGACGCTTCTCATTCGTTTCCCACACGGACGGTCTGGATCCCCGGAACCCTTGGTCCTCACTGCGCGATACCCTGCCAGGAGACGTAGTTCCCGGCATTGCCGACCAGACGGTCATCCAATGGGGACTGATGATGAAAATAGGGGATACCCTCTTCTATCAGGGGGAGCGGGGGGACACCCTCAGAATTAAGCTGGTGGGCGGACTGGCTCCTTCTCTCTTTCAGGGGTCGGTGCTCATCGCGGATACCCATCTCTACCGTTACTTTCCAACCCATAGCGGCAGCCACGTATTGCTGACCCAATGTACTCCCGGAGAGGAGGAAACGGCCGGGGATGAAATCAGGGATCTGCTGCGTGACCATGGCATCGAGATGACCCCCGCTGCCCGTCGTCTGGCTGAGTTTAATTCGGTCACCAACACCTATCTGGCCATATTCCTGGCCCTGGGGCTTCTTGGCCTTCTGCTGGGAACTCTGGGCCTGGCCCTGGTGCTGGCCCGCTCTGTCCTCGAGCGGCGCTCTGAACTGGCCACCCTCCTGGCTCTGGGATTCCGCCGCAATAGGGTGGTGGCCCTCCTGATGGGGGAATACCTCTTCCTCTTAACCACCGGAACCCTTTCCGGCTTCCTCGCTGCGACCCTCGCCGTCATCCCCTCCCTCACAGGATCCCATAACCCCGTCTCCGCAGGAAATGTCGCCCTGCTGATCCTGCTGATCCTGGTCAACGGCGCTGCCTGGATCTTCCTCCTGGCCCGCCTCCTGGTCACCCCTTCCCGCCTACTGCCCGCACTCCGCGACCTCTGAGCCTATTTTCGTCCTCTCGCCCCGAAATACTCACAGTCCTGCCCAAAACAGCAAGAAACAGATAAACAAGAAAATGCAGGGCATCCCCGAAGACCGGCCCTGCAATTTTTAATTCGGGGTATGAATATATGCTTGAATCCTTCAGCCGTTCCGTTATTTTTTGTAGCTTTAGGTCTGTTAAACTTTAAAATCTACCACTATGTCAGTATTGAAAGTCATTGAAATCTTGGCCTCTTCCGAAAAGAGCTGGGAAGATGCCGTCCAAAATGCCGTGTCTACTGCCTCGAAATCCCTTAAGGGGATACGCTCAGTGTATGTGCAGGAGCAGAGTGCTGTCGTTAAAGACAACAAAGTCGCGGAATTCCGCGTCAATTGTAAAATAACCTTTGAAGTATTTGATTAAGTTTTGTTAACCAATATTGATTTGTTATGGGATTGATTTCATTTTTAAAAGGCGCCGGAACCAAACTTTTCGGCAAATCAGAAGAAGTTAAGGAACAGGAAAAGGCTGACCTGGTCCTCAAACACATTGGCAGTTTCGGTTTTAAAACTGAGAACCTGAAAGCCGATGTGGAAGGTGAAACGGTTATTCTTACCGGTAAGGTAGACACCATTCCCAACAAGAACAGGATTGTGGTGGCTGCCGGGAATGTGGAAGGTATTTCCAAAGTCGACGACCGGCTGGCCGTCCTCCCGATCGGTTCGGAAATTCCGGTGATCCCCCCTACAGAACCTGAGAAAGAGTTCTATACGGTGGTGTCAGGAGATAACCTTTCCAAGATCGCCAAAAAATTCTACGGGGATCCTAACAAATACCCGGTGATCTTTGAAGCCAACACCCCCATGCTGACCCATCCCGATAAAATCTATCCGGGACAGGTACTGGTGATTCCTCCGCTGGATTAACCTGGAAGATAATAAAAAAAGAGAGCAGCCTGCGGGCTGCTCTCTTTTTTATTACCTGTCAACCGGACTGGTTATGCAGCACCAGTCATAGTTATGCAATCCCATCAACTGGTTATGCCATAAGCAGTTTACCGGTCTGGCAGAGGGTAGGGTGGTTCCCCCGGAGGGTTACCGTTTCTTCATCATTCTTCCCAGGAAGGACATGCCCAGTTCGGCGATGTCATCCATCACATTCCCGTCGTTGTCGCGGTCGAGGATCTGATTGATGACGTTTTGTGACTGGGGAGCCTGTTTCTTTTCGGTATTAAGGTAGCTGTTAAGCAGGTCTCCGATGATGCTGGGGTTAACTCCGCCACCGCTCTTTTTCCCAAGGAAACCCATCAGGATGGGAGCGGCCATCTCCAGGATTCTCCCCACAGAGGCCGCGCTCAGCCCTGCATCTTTGCTGATATATTGCTCCACATTTTGCCGTTTGTTGCCCAAGATGTGTTTCAGGATCCCGGCACCGTCGCTGATGACTTCCTGGTTGCCCAGGAGAGCGCCCAGATTGTCGAGCAAACTGCCATTGTGGTCACGCGCTACGGCATTCTGCAGGGCAGCTGCCCCTTCGGGTGTACTGCTGTTCTTAGCCAGGGCATTCATCAGGATTGGTATAGCACTGGCCAGGGCATTCTTCGCCTTGTCAGGCGTCACATTGGCCTGCCGGCTGATGACCTCCAGCGACTGATGATCTATCTGACCCAGTATCGTTCCTAAAATATTCTCCATAATCCTTTATTTACAATTATTTATTAATTAGTATCAGGCTTCAGGCGCCGGAGGAGGGGGCGTTGTCCCTTCTTCCTTCTTCTCCTTGCCCTTGAACTTTTCGGCGATATCATCGGCCAGATCATCCGCTTTATCGGCCAGGTTCTTTCCGGTGGTCTTGGCCTTCTCCAGCAGATCCTCTGCCTTGTCTTCCATCTTGTCGGCGAAACTCTTCAGCTTCTCCTTAATGCCGCTTTTCTCCAGCTCATCCACTTTGTTCTCCACATAGTCCTCGGCTTTTTCCCACATCTCTCCGGCCTTCTTGAAAGTCTCACTCGCCTTCACCTTTTCTGCCGTATCTTCAAAGAAATCTTCAGCCTTATCGGCCATCTCTTTGGCTTTATCCAGCAAACTCTCCTTTTTGGGCTGAGCTTCCTGATTCGTCTCTTCTGCCATAGTCTTTACCTTTTTTTAATTGTGATTAAAATTTGTTCCTAAAAATAATCATAAATATCCAAATTCTATGGGCGTGGTATATGAATTTTCAAGTCACTTTTCGTTCCGGTTAGTGAACAAATTTCAGCTTTCTCAGTTTATGAATCTGGTCATGGTTCAATACCGGATTTGTTTTCCATCCCTTGCGGAGGATGAAAGTGCGGGATTTTCCGGTGATTAGACTCCGACATGGGCCAGGGGGGATGTCACTATCGCGCCGTCTGCCGGAAACTGCTATCTTTGTACCAAATCTAAAACGAGGAATTATGAAGGCATTTATATTCCCCGGACAAGGGGCTCAGTATCCCGGAATGGGTAAAGATCTCTATGATCATTCCCGGGTCGCGCGTGAATTGTTTCAGCAGGCCGATGATCTGCTGGGGTTCAGCATCACCCGGATTATGTTTGAAGGCAGTATCGATGATCTGAAGCAGACGCGGGTGACCCAGCCGGCCATCTTTATCCACAGTGTGGTTCTTTCCAGGATCATGGAGGGGTTTGACCCGGCGATGGTAGCTGGTCACTCCCTGGGGGAGTTCTCGGCGCTCACGGCTGCCGGAGCGCTCACCTTTGAAGATGGCCTTCTGCTGGTTCAGAAGAGGGCTCTGGCCATGCAAAAGGCTTGCGAAGTTCAACCCTCGGGAATGGCGGCTGTCATCGGCCTTGATGATGCCACCGTCACTGAAGTTTGCGCCTCCATTCCTGACCTGGTGGTCCCTGCCAATTACAACTGTCCGGGCCAGGTGGTCATTTCCGGCTCTCTCGCCGGTATCGACAAGGCCTGTGAACTCCTTCCCGCCCACGGTGCCAAAAGAATAATGAAACTGGTGGTGGGGGGGGCCTTCCACTCCCCCCTGATGGAACCCGCCCACCATGAACTGGCAGAAGCCATCCGCACCGTCAGAATGACCCCGCCCCGCTGTCCAGTCTACCAGAATGTCACCGCTTCTCCTTCCTCCGACCCGGAAACCATCAGCCATAACCTGGTCATGCAATTGACCGCCCCCGTACTGTGGACCCGTTCGGTCCAGCAAATGGTGCGCGATGGGGCGACCTCCTTTATGGAAGTGGGGCCCGGGAAGGTCCTCCAGGGTATGGTGAAGAAAATCGCCCCCGAAGTGGAGGTCAGTGGTATCGAAACAGTCGCTGAGGGAAACCGGTAAACAGGGAAACCGGTTAAGTTAGTACGTAACGAAGGGCACCTTGCGACTGTTCAATTGCAGGTATCTGTATATAGTTGATTTTCCTATATTCAGCTTGGTGGATACCAACTTGACATTCTGGTTGTATTTTCCCAGATAATGGCTGATGATGTCGTTGGTATACTCTTCCAGAGTCTTCTCTTCGGCGATCAGGTTGAGAATGGTTCCGTTGGAAGAGACCTGGAAGTGCTCCCGCTCCAATGCCGGCCCTGTGGCCAGCACACAGGCCAGTTCCGTAATGGCTTTAAGTTCCCTGATATTACCGGGGAAGGGATACCCCAGCAACAACTCTTTGGCTTCTGAGGTCAGGCTCTTGCTTTCCATCCCGTTCTCACGGCAAAACTCATCGGCGAAGAACTTGGCCAGCATGATCACATCATGACCTCTTTCCCTCAGGGGGGGGAGGTGAATGGGTAACCCCAGCAGGCGGTAAAAGAGGTCCTGCCGGAACCTGTGTTCGTTGACCAGTTTCTCCAGGTTTTTGTGGGTGGCCGTGATGATCCGTACATCCAGGGGGATCACCTGGTTGCCCCCCAGCCTGATCAGCTCCCGCTCCTGAATCACGCGCAGCAACTTCGATTGCAGACTCAGATCCAGATCCGCGATCTCATCCAGAAAAAGAGTACCCCCGTTGGCCTGTTCAAATTTTCCCTGCTTGCGGGAATCAGCTCCCGTAAAGGCCCCCTTCTCATGCCCGAAAAGCTCACTCTCAATCAACCCCTCAGGGATCGCCGATACGTTCACCGCCACGAAAGGCTGGTTCTTTCTTTTGGAATTGAAGTGAATGCCCTTGGCTACCAGCTCCTTACCTGTCCCCGTCTCTCCCGTTACCGAAACCGAAATATTGGTAGAGGCCGCCTTTTCCATCAGCTTGAAAACCTGCTCAATCTGCCGGCTATTCCCCTTAATCAGTTTGTGGAAGTCGTACTTTTCATGAATCGCATGTTTCAGCGTTTCATTCTCGCTCCTGAGCTGATCAGAATTGTAAATGTTCCTGACCGTATGAACCAGTTTCTCACGGGTATCCGGACCTTTGACAATGTAGTCATAAGCCCCTGCCTTTAAGAGTTTTACAGCGGTCTCCACATCATCCTGCCCCGAAATGACCACCACATGCACATTCGGATTGGCTTTCAGCAGCGCCGCCAGCATCTCATCCCCACCTATGTCGGGTAAACGGTAATCAAGGGTCACCACCGAGGGCTTCTGACTGATGTTGGCCAAACAGCTATGCCCGGAGTGAAAAACCGAAATCTCATACCGACTGTTCTCTAATTGCTTCTTTAATACTTTGGCATACAGTTCATTGTCTTCGACAATGAAAATCCTGTAATCCTTCTTATCAGCGTGGGAGTCCATAAATAGTAAATTTGGTTCTGTGCTAAATGTTCCTTACACCCGTCCTAGTGTACTGAACATTGGTTATATCGTCCCAAATATACAATTTATTTCCCAAAATGGGAAATAAATTTATAAATTATTTTATTTCAGGACTTTTTCTGATGGTCATGATCCCTTCCATGAAGGTAATGGCTTTCCCTCCGATCCTGACCCGGTCGCCGCGGTTCTCACAAGTCATGGATCCCCCTCTGCGGGAAACCTGAACGGCTTTAAGCTCCATTTTCCCCAGGCGTCCTGACCAGTAGGGGATCAGGGCGGTGTGGGCCGACCCGGTGGCAGGATCTTCGTTGATTCCCACGGCCGGGGCAAAAAAACGACTTACGAAATCGACTCCATCCCCCGGGGCGGTCACGATGATCCCCAGATAGGGGAGTTTGGCCAGCATCGGAAAATCAGGAATGATGCGGCGCACTTCCGCCTCGTTTTTGTATACCGCCAGCAGGTATTTCCCGGCATGATGCACCTCCAGGGGACGTAAACCCAGAGCGGCCGTCAACCCCTGTGGCGTGGGAGAGAGCTTCAGGGGCGATACCGGAAAATCCATATAAAGCAACCCCTCCTCCCTGACTACCGTCAGGTCACCGCTCAGGGTCCTGAAAACGATCATGTCGCCCGGGTAATTCATATGGGTAAACAAAACATGGGCCGTAGCCAGCGTGGCATGCCCGCAGAGGCTTACCTCAGTGGACGGGGTAAACCACCTCAACTGGAAATAATCTTCACCGGGAATGTAAAATGCCGTCTCTGACAGGTTGTTCTCAAGGGCGATCTTCTGCATAAGCTCGGCGGAAAGCCAATCCTCCAGGGGAACCACCGCAGCAGGATTCCCGCTGAAGAGTTCGTCGGTGAAGGCATCGGCCTGGAAAATACGGAGCTTCATCTTGTTCTGATTTAATCTGATCCTGATTTGACTGTAAAGATACAACTGCCCCATCCATTTTCAATCCCCGGAAACCGAAAAATCAAACGATTTATTCCACAAAAGAAGATGCCATGACGCTATTGGGTATCCTGTGAACCGGAGCTCCTATTCCCTCCGGAAACCAGAAGCGGCAGAACTGAGAGAAGCTTCCTTTCAAAAGGCTACGGACAGCTTAAAATTGAGTTTCCGGGAGGTGAGATAGTTGGGGACTGCAAACAAATCGCCGTAACTGCTGGAAACCCAGAAGTAAGAGACGGTATTGTTGATGTTCAGAAGATTGAAGACTTCAAGGCTGAGAGAGAGGCTTTTAATTGGCCTGAGCCATGGAAGGGATGCTGGATGGCCGGAATAGATCAGTTCTTTGGAAACCCCCATATCGATTCTCCGGTAAGGGGGCATCCTGAAGAAGACATCCAGGGTATTGGGGGGATTGGAAGGCAGGCGCGAACCGTAATAACCGGCCAGGTGCATTTTCCAGGAGGGATTCCCCGGCAGATAATCCTGGAAGAGAAGGCTGAAATTCACGCGTTGGTCGGTAGGGCGGGGACGGTAGCCCTGTCCGTCGCCCTGCTGGTCTTCACGGGTCTGCATCAGCGATAAGCTCGCCCAGGACTGGATTCCGCTGACGAACTCCCCGTTGATCTTCATGTCCAGCCCCGTGGCATACCCCTGTGATACTTCATCGGCAAGGTACCTGATACGGACATTGTCGATCATATAGGGGACCAGCCGGTTCATGTGTTTGTAATACGCCTCCGTGGTAAACCTGAAGGGCCGGTTCCATGCCGTGAACAGATAATCGCTGCCGGCCACCACCTGAAAGGAGCGCTGCGCCTTGTTGTTTCGGTTGATCTCTCCGCTCCGGCTGATCAGCTCCTTGAAGAATGCAGGCTGATGGTACATCCCCGCCGATAACCTGAAGGAAACGGCCGACTCCCATCCCGGAAAGAAATTGAAGGTCATCCTGGGCGATACCAGCCACTCCCTGTTAAAATCCCAATAATGGGCCCTCACCCCGGCCGTCAGATAAAGATCACCCGACAAAAAGGGAAGCTGCCAGGTGTCCTGGAAAAAACCGGTCATCCGGTTGGTTGAAAGGTTGGATTGGCTGTTCAGGGTATAGTACAGCAACACTTCCGTGTCGGAATAGGGCAGGGAATAACCTGTGGAATCGCGGTAAATCCATTCGTTGATGGTGTTGTCGATGGCTTCATGTTGAAACTGAATGCCCCAGTTGAACAAGTGGCGGTCGGTGTTGAAAGCACCCCGGTGGGAGAAACTCAGCACCCTGGCCTCCAGGTAGTTGCGGGCGTGATTGAGAAATGTCCCCACCCCCAGATTGAGCACGCTGTCGCCATAGGCTTCCGACGACATGTTGCGTTCCAGCTCATTCAGATAGTAATCACCCAGAATATCATAGGTTTCGGCCTCTGAGGCAGAATAAGCCGAGACGATGAATTTGAGGTTCAAGTCATTCGAAGGATGGTAGTTGGCCGTGGCGGCCCCCAGCCAGGTCTGATAGCTGTCTTTTTCGCTGCCCTGGAAATAGATTTTGGTATTCAGCGGGGTTTGCCAGGTACCGAAGGTCGTCTCCCGGGTTTGTGGAATAAAACGGTAAAGGTTGTCGGCCACATTCCCCAGGAAGGAGAGGTCCAAATGGTCGTTGATCCGGTAGGTCAGATGAGTCTGGAGATCCAGAAACCGGGGATCGTATTCTCCCTGCTCATCGAGGCTCCCCAACAAATAGCGGTTGGTTTTATAACGGATACCCGTGATGTGGGACAACCTTCCCCCGAGGGTCAGGTCTTCCACATGCATGGAGCCTCCCAGGAGACTGGCCGATGCCGACCCCCGGAATTCCGAAGGCCTGCGGTATTTGATGTCCAGCACACTCGACATCTTGTCCCCGTATTTCGACTGAAATCCTCCGGCTGAAAACTCAATCGACGATACCAGGTCTTCGTTGATGAAGCTGAGGCCTTCCTGCTGCCCCGACCTGATCAGAATGGGCCGGTAGATCTCCACATCGTTGACATAAACCAGGTTCTCGTCGAAATTCCCGCCTCTTACCGAATATTGGGAACTCAATTCGTTGTTGGAGGAGACCCCCGGCAAAGTCTTGATCAGGGCTTCGACGCCCCCGCTGCCCGTCACCGGAAGCGAGCTGAGCATCTGCGGGTCTATCCGTTCTATGGTCCCCCGGTTCTTCCGGGTTTCGGTAATCTTTACCTCCCCAATCTCCTCGGAACTCTCTTCCAGAACCACATCAAGGGAAATCCGCTCCTCTGTATCTGCAGTGATCTTCTTCTCAACAGGACGAAACCCGATCAGTGAATAGACCAGGGTAACCTCCCGCCGGGCCGGTATACGCAAGAGGTATTCCCCCTTCCGGTTGGTAGTCGTCCCGATGGGGTAATCCCGTAAGGCGACATTGACCAGTTCCAGCGGCTGCCCCTCCCTGTTGGTAACACGCCCTCTCAGTGTGCCATTGTTGCTCTGTCCGGCAGCCCCCAGCGTGAAGGCTGCCAGCAACACCGCGCTGATCCATGTAATCCTGATTCTGAAAAGTGACTTCATCCTGTTCATTCCGGCAAAGCTAAGCGGAGCTCTTCATTTAACTATTAAAATTTATAAATATTGTTTAATAAGGGGCTGCTTATTTCATATACCTCCCGGAAAGGAGCCATGGTCCCCCTCCGGAATCATCAGCCTGTGCTTCATCTCCTGACGGTGATATGAAAACAGGCCTCTTTTTTCTCAGTGACCACAACCAGCTTCTTCTCTTTCCGGAGCTCCCCGATGGTCTCTGAGAGGAGCCTGATGGCCGCCGCATCGTTCACTGTTTTGCTTTTTCCCAGGAAATTTTTCTTCACCAAATTCTTATACGTGATGTCAAAGGTGGTCCCAAAGAGATGGGCCGAGAGGGTGGTGGCATTTCCATTGGAGCCTCTGAGCCGCCGCTGGCTCTCATTGGTCCGCAACAGGGAGGTGATCCTGAAATAATAATTCTCCATTCCTTTTTCCTCCAGTTTCTTGCGGAACCGTTTCCCGATGGCCTCCAGAAGATCTGACGCCTCCGGCACCAGGTAAGGGTAAGAGTGGGTCAGATGGCTGACTACATAATAGCGGTTGTCCTCAATCTCTTCCAGCTTGCCCTTATCCACCAGTTTTTCAGCCTGTTCCCTGATATTCTTTCCCTTCAGGGGGGCAATTCCCAGGGACTGGGCATACTTCAGGTGGAGGGCATTCAGATCTTTATAGATATGAACCCCTGCAGCACCGCCCGTTCCGGTCTCCTCACCCTTCCACATTCTTGCCGCCAGTCCCACCAGCAGCAACACCGCCAGCAGGATTCCGCCGATGCGTATCATCCGCTTGACCGGCTGCTTCAGTTTCCGCCGTCTGCTCTTTGCTACCGTTCCTTTTTTCCGGGTTGTTCCGCTCATCTCTTCCTGTTCGGTTGGGTTTTCTTCCTGCCGGTAACTCATACCCCCGGCTGTCACTCAATATGCTCCTGTTGATCGGAGAACAAAATTCCCCTCAGGCAGGCCAAAATAGACAAAATCCTCCTTTCTTCCTCCTTCCGGGCAGGATTTTATGAACAATCAGTGACCTGCAGTGGGGACTTTTCTTTTTCAAATGAGGGTTGATTTCGCTATGTTTGTTGACAAAGAACCGATCAACATGGCGCTCAAGACAAGACCTCTTGCGTCGGTGCTGGTAAAACCTGCCGGGCCCGACTGCAACCTGAACTGTAGCTACTGTTTCTATCTTCGGAAGAGTGCCCTCTTTCCGCTTCAGCCGCTACACCGGATGAGTGACGAGGTCCAGGAGGAGTTGATCAGGCAGGTGATGCAGCAGGGCGGTGCTCAGGTCAGCATCGCCTGGCAGGGGGGAGAGCCCACCCTGATGGGACTTCCCTTTTACGAGCGGGCCGTCGCCCTGGAACGCAAGTATGGCCGTCAACAAATGGTGGGTAATGCGCTGCAGACCAACGGACTGCTTCTGAATGAAGCATGGGCCCGTTTTCTGAAGAAATACGACTGGCTGGTAGGGATATCCCTCGACGGACCGGCCCATATCCACGACCACTACCGTCACGACCGCGGAGGCGCAGGGACCCACCAGCGCGTCGAGGAAAACGCCCTGATGCTCCTCAGGGAAGGCGTGGCTGTTAATGTCCTCTGTTGCCTCACCGCTTATTCAGTCCAGTTCCCCGATGAACTCTACAACTATTACAAGAAGATGGGCCTTTCCTGGATGCAGTTCATCCCCGTGGTCGAAACCGACCCCCTGGATCCTTCCCGGGCAGCCTCCTTTTCGGTGACGGCTACCGACTATGGCCGCTTCCTCTGCCGCATCTTTGACCTCTGGAAAGCCGACTTCCATAACGGGGAACCTACGACTTCGGTGCGCCACTTCGAATCGGTATTTCATACCTATGTGGGAGTGGACGCTCCCGAGTGTACTCTGTTGAAAACCTGTGGCCCCTACCTGGTGGTCGAACACAACGGTAATGTATACAGTTGCGATTTTTTTGTGGAATCCAAATGGAAACTGGGAAATGTGATGACGGGCAGGCTCTCTCAGATGCTCAACTCAAAACAGCAGGAGCTTTTTGCCTCGGCCAAGGCCATCCTCCCCGGAGAATGCCGCCGCTGTCCCTGGCTCACAAAGTGTTATGGCGGTTGCTCCAAAGACCGCATCAAAGACCCCCGTGACCAGAAAAAACCCCGCTTTTGCAATGCCTACCGGATGTTCTTTGCCCATGCCGACGCCTCCCTGACCCTTCTGGCTGAAAAATGGAAACAAAACCAGAAAGATCTCCGGGAACAGCAGGATACAGGGGGCACCTACCGGGCTTTTTTGGAGTAAACATGACTTTTCGGGTTGTTTAGTAAGACCGGGAAGGTTATATTTGGCCGCTTAAAGAACTTTAACTTCATCTTCATGCAAAAAAACCTGTTGCTGGGCGTGGAAGCCATCGCCCAGGGAGCCATAGACGGGGGTATCTCCGGCGTGTATGCCTATCCCGGGACTCCCTCCACGGAAATCACCGAGTACATCCAGGTGAATCCTGAGGCCATCAGCCGCAATATCCACAGGCGCTGGTCGGTCAATGAAAAGACGGCTTATGAGGCAGCCCTGGGGATGTCGTATACCGGGAAACGTGCACTGGTCTGTATGAAGCATGTGGGCCTCAACGTGGCTGCCGACCCGTTCATGAACTCCTGTGTGACGGGTGTCCATGGGGGTTTGCTCCTGGCTGTCGCCGACGACCCTTCGATGCACTCCTCCCAGAATGAACAGGACTCCCGGTTTTTTGGAAAATTCGGGATGGTGCCCATCCTGGAACCGTCGAACCAGCAGGAAGCCTATGATATGGTCTATGAAGGGCTGGAGCTTTCCGAAGCCTTGCAACTGCCTGTCGTTTTGCGGATTACCACCCGGCTGGCCCACTCCCGTTCAGGGGTGGAACGCAGGCCCATGAAAGATGAAAATCCCCTTCAACTGCCATCCAACCCCAAGCAGTTCCTGCTACTGCCGGCCTTTGCCCGCCGTTACTATCAGAACCTCCTCTCCAAGCAGACGGAGATGGTGCACCGGTCGGAGCACTCCCCCTGGAATTTTCTCACCGGTGGAAAGGACAACAGCCTGGGCATTATCTGCTGCGGGTTGACTTACAACTACCTGATGGAGAATTATCCGGGTGGAAGCTGTCCCTATCCGGTGCTCAAGGTTTCGCAATATCCCCTGCCGGAAACCCTGGTCAAAGCGTTGGGTCGCCGGTGTGAGGAGCTGCTGGTTCTCGAAGAGGGCTATCCCTTCGTTGAAGAACAGCTTTCTGATTTCTTCGGAAAAGGGCCCCGGGTGATGGGGCGGCTCAGCGGGGCCTTGCCCCGTGCGGGGGAACTCAACCCTGATCATGTGGCCCGTGCCCTGGGCCGGGAGGTCCATCAGGGATTAACGGTGCCTCCCCTGGTAGCCAACCGTCCTCCGGCCCTCTGCCAGGGCTGCGGGCACCAGGATGTCTACGCCGCCCTCAATGAGGCCATCGCTTCACTCGGCCACGGAAGGGTCTTCTCCGATATTGGTTGTTATACCCTGGGAGCCCTCCAACCTTATAATTCCATCGACACCTGTGTGGATATGGGCGCCTCGGTGACCATGGCCAAGGGGGCTTTCGATGCGGGACTACGGCCTGCATTTGCCGTGATCGGCGACTCGACTTTTACCCATTCGGGGATCACCGGATTGCTGGACTGCGTAGTGGAAAAAAGCGAGGTGACCATTATCATCCTCGACAATGAGGCGGTGGCTATGACCGGCGGCCAGGATTCCCAGGCCCTGGGGCGTATCGAAGCGATTTGTGCCGGCGTGGGGGTCGACCCTGCCCATATCAGAGTGGTCGTCCCCCTGAAGAAAAACCACGATGAAATGGTCTCCGTCATCAGGGAGGAGATGGAATGGAAGGGCGTCTCGGTGATCATCGCCCGCCGCCCCTGTATCCAGAAAATAGCCCGCGAGAAAAGGGAAAAACAAGTAACACAGTAACTATGAAGACTGATATTATTCTGGCAGGCGTAGGCGGACAGGGGATCCTGTCGATTGCGGCTACCATCGGGGCGGCAGCCGTGAAAAAAGGATGGTACCTTAAACAGTCCGAAACCCATGGCATGAGCCAAAGGGGCGGTGCTGTTTCGTCCCACCTGAGGATTTCCGACGATCCCGTGGCCTCTGACCTGATACCCCTGGGGTGTGCCGATGTCATCCTCTCCGTGGAACCCATGGAATCGCTGCGCTATCTCCCCTGGCTCTCTCCCCAGGGATGGGTCGTCTCCAATTCTACACTCTTTGATAACATCCCCGATTATCCTGATTTCAACCTGATCAAGGCCGAAATCGACAAGTTGCCGCAGGCTGTCCTGCTCGACGCCGACACCATTGCCAGGGAACTGAAGCATCCTAAGGGATCCAACATGGTGATGCTGGGGGCCGCCACCCCTTTTCTCCAGCTTACGTCCGGAGAAATAGCCGAGGCTATAGCCTTCATCTTCAAGAAAAAGGGTGAAGCCGTCATCGAAGCCAACATCAGGGCTTTCAACGCGGGCCTCGACTTCTCCATGAAAGCCTTCCGCCACTGATATTTTTTTCCTCCTAACCCCCTGACTCCCCGCCACTCCAACGGGGTGACCTGCCATGTCAAAAAACCAGAGCCTGGTTAAACAACTGGTTGCTTTTATTGTTAATTTGCAGGTTGTATCACTCCATTAAACTAGAATTATGTCCGTAAAAAATACCGATCCCATCGGGAATATGGAGCTGAATGCTCTGGAAGGACTCTATCACGCCTGGCTTGAAGACCCGGAATCGGTCGATGTCAGCTGGCACCATTTCTTCCGCGGATTCGACCTGGCGCTCCGACAGTTTCCGCAGAAACCCGAAGCGATGGGCACGGCCCCTGCGCATGTCAAGAAGGAATTCGGGGTGCTTCAGCTGATCCAGGGGTACCGGCAACGGGGGCATCTCTTCACCAAAACCAACCCGGTACGGAGCCGCCGCACCTATACGCCCTCGCTGGCTCCTGACAACTTCGGACTTGACTCCAGTGACCTGGACCACGTGTTCCAGGCTGGCAATGAAATTGGCCTCGGCCCGGCCCGGCTCAGAGATATCATCGCCCACCTGGAGGCGACCTATTGCGGTTCTGTCGGCGTGGAGTATGTCTATATCCGGCATCCTGAGGTGGTGGGCTGGCTGCGTGAAAAAATGGAGTCGACCCGTAACAGCATCTCCTTCAGTCCCGAAAGCCGTCTTCATATCTACCGTCATCTGGTGCAGGCGGTTGGCTTCGAGAATTATATCCACAAGAAATTCGTGGGCGCCAAACGTTTCTCCCTGGAGGGTGCCGAAACCCTTATCCCTTCACTGGATGCAGTGGTGGAACGGGGCGCTGAACTGGGTATCGAGGAGTTCACCATCGGTATGGCCCATCGGGGTCGGCTCAACGTCCTGGCCAATATCATGCAGAAACCCTATCGCAATATCTTCAAAGAGTTCTACGGTACCGAATATGTGGAGGATATCTCACTGGGTGACGTCAAATACCACCTGGGCTATGAGGGTGAGGTGGAAACCGACACCGGGAAGAAGGTGAAGCTAAAGCTAATGCCCAATCCTTCCCACCTGGAGACGGTCAGCGGACTGGTGGAAGGGTTTGCCCGCTCCCGCATCGAGGCGGTTTATGGCGGGGATACAGGTAAACTGGCCCCAGTGCTGATCCACGGGGATGCCGCCGTGGCCGCCCAGGGTATCGTCTATGAAACCATCCAGATGTCACAACTCCCGGGTTACAAGACGGGAGGCACCATTCATGTGGTCATCAACAACCAGGTGGGCTTTACCACCAACTACCTGGAGGCCCGCTCCAGCACCTATTGCACCGACATTGCCAAGGTGACCCGCAGCCCTGTTTTCCATGTCAATGGCGATGATGTCGAAGCCCTGATCTATACCGTCAGACTGGCCATGGAGTTCAGACAGAAATTCCGGTCCGACGTATTTATCGACATTCTCTGCTATCGCAAGTATGGTCACAATGAAGGAGATGAGCCCCGCTTTACACAGCCTACCCTCTACAAAATCATCGCCAGTCACCCCAATCCCCGCGATATTTATGCCTCCCGACTCCAAGCTTTGGGGATCATGAGTGAGGAAGAGGCCCGTGCGGAAATCCGCGCCTTTGATCAGCAGATGGAGCACAGCTATCAGGAATCAGAAAAAATAGAAAAACTGGACATCCGTCATTTTCAGGTGGAGGCCTACAGCCGTTTTGATAAACCGGCTCATCTCTTTTCCCAGCCGGAACTCCTCACTGCGGTGCCCTATAAATCCCTGCTTTCTCTTGCCGAGCGGATCAACCACCTGCCGGGGGAGATGAAATTCTTCAACAAGGTAAACCGCATCATAGCCGACCGACAGCAGATGATCCGTGACAACCGGCTGGACTGGGCCATGTGTGAACTGTTGGCCTATGGCTCCCTGCTGGAAGAGGGGCATCCGGTAAGGCTGAGTGGTCAGGATTCTGAACGGGGAACCTTTGCCCACCGGCATGCCGCCTTTACCCTCGAAGATACCGACGGGAAATACATCCCCCTGCAACATCTCTCAGAGGGACAGGCCCCCTTCAGCGTGCACAACTCGCTGCTTTCGGAGTATGCCGTCATGGGCTTTGAATACGGCTATGCCCTGGCACGCCCCGACGGGCTTACCATCTGGGAAGCCCAGTTCGGTGACTTTGCCAACGTGGCTCAGGTCATCATCGACCAGTACATCTCCTCGGCTTATGAGAAGTGGGGCCTTATGAATGGACTGACGCTTTTTCTGCCTCATGGTTATGAAGGCCAGGGACCCGAACATTCGAGTGGCAGGATGGAGCGTTTTCTGACCCTGGCGGCCAACAACAACATGCTGGTGACGGTGCCCACCACCCCCGCTAATCTCTTCCATTTATTGCGACGCCAGGTGAAGGGCCGCATCCGCATGCCCCTGGTGGTCTTTACTCCCAAGAGCCTGCTGCGCCACCCCCTGGTATGGTCCACCCTCGAAGAACTGACCACCGGGAGCTTCCACGAAATCCTTGACGATCCCCTGGCCGACCCCGCTAAGGTGAAACGAGTGGTCTTCACCAACGGCAGGCTCTATTACGACCTGCTGAAGCGCCGTAACGAGGAAGAAGTCAACTGCGTGGCGCTGGTCAGGGTGGAGCAACTCTATCCCCTGCCTGAACAACAAATCATGGAAGTCATCGCCCTGTATCCCGGGGCCCGCACCTTTTATTGGGCACAGGATGAACCTGAAAACCAGGGCGCCTGGCCTTTCATCCGGCGTAAACTGGGCCATCTCCCCTGGAAAGGAGTCACCCGCCCTGAGAGTGCCAGCCCGGCCGTCGGTTTAATGGAACAGCATAAATTGCGGCTCCGTAAGATCCTTGACACGGTCTTCGAATCTGACGAGTATTGTACCTGTAAAACCAATTGAACATGATCATAGAAATCAAAATCCCCAGTCCGGGCGAGTCCATCACCGAAGTGGAAATAGGCCGCTGGTTAGTGGAAGAGGGGTCTCTGGTGCGCCAGGGACAGGAGATAGCCGAAGTGGAGAGCGACAAGGCCACGCTGACTATCATTGCTGAGGCGGCGGGAAGAGTGACCTTTCTGGCAGCCGAAGGCCAATCGGTAGCCGTGGGTTCCGTGGCCTGCACCATCGATACCAGTGCAGCGCTTCCTGCCGGGGCATCCCTTGGGCCGTCCACCAAACCCCCTGTCGCCGCAGAGGCGCCCCTGGCTTCCTCCACCGCCGGCGCTCCCGGAGTACCCCTGTCTGAAGGGGGGCTTCCGGCGAAAGGCGTAACGACGGATGCCGCGGGACCAGAACTTACGGCAGATGCTGCCCGGCTCCGGATCACCGCCGTGGCTCGGGAAGTGATGAAGGAACACGGGCTCTCCGTGGAAGATCTCCTCAATGGTCTGCGCCGTATAGGCCGCCGGGAAGTGGAGGAGGTAGTCCGCCTGCATGAGACCCCTCCCGGGGAGGCCGGTAAGGCCTCTTCCTCCGGGAGTGAACCAGCCGCCACAGAATGGGGGGCCAATGGAACTACGGGCCTTAGCCGCGAAATCACCAGGGAAAGGATGACCCCCCTGCGCCGGCGCCTCAGCGAACGACTGGTATCGGTGAAAAATGAAACCGCCATGCTCACCACCTTTAATGAGGTTGACATGAGCGCCATCATGGAACTCCGCAGGGAGTACCAGCAACGCTTCACTGAGCAATATGGCTTTAAACTGGGGTTCATGGCTTTTTTTACCCGGGCCGCCGCCCTGGCCTTGCAAATCCACCCTTCGGTGAACGCCCAGATCGCGGGCGAAGAGCTGCTGATGCCCCAATATGCCGATATCGGCATTGCCGTACAGACGCCCAAGGGATTGATGGTTCCTGTGATCCGCAATGTTGAAAGCAAGAGTATTCCCGCTATCGAATCGGAAATCAAGGAGCTGGCAGAAAAGGCACGCAATAAAAAAATCTCCGTGGAAGAGCTCTCCGGCGGAACATTCACCATCACCAACGGGGGCGTCTTTGGTTCCCTGTTCTCCACACCCATTATTAATCCGCCGCAATCGGCTATCCTGGGCATGCACAATATTGTGGAACGCCCCGTTGCCGTCGGGGGAAAGGTGGAGATCCGCCCTATGATGTACATCGCCCTCTCGTATGACCATCGCGTTATCGACGGCAAGGATTCGGTAGGTTTTCTGGTCAGAGTGAAGGAGCTTATCGAAAATCCCGACAGGATGGCTCTCAGCGGCAAAGATCCTGCAGCGGTTCTGCTGGGGCTCTGACCTGCCGTGCGGCCTGTGCCTTACGACCCTTGCGGGGCTTGCGGCCCTGGCCTGTGGTACGACCCATATGGGGAAGGGCGTTTTATGATGATGATCCGCTTAATTCGCAACTGGCCGATGAATATGGGGTGGTTATTGGCACTTCCCACCATGAGCCGATGATGCGGGCTCATGATGAATGGCGCCGTTATGGCAAGGGCAAGTGGAATTACCGCGAGAACCCCGAAGTGCTCCGGGAATTCTGGCGGACCGGCCTTACCCGGATGGGCAGTTATGAGAGCCTGGTCACCGTAGGGATGCGCGGTGACGGCGATGAGCCGATGAGTCGCGACGCCGACATCGCCCTCCTGGAGGAGATCATCGGCGATCAGAGAAAGATCATTGCGCAGGTCACCCAGCGGGAGACCTCTTCCACCCCTCAGGTATGGGCCCTCTACAAGGAAGTCCAGGATTATTATGACCTGGGTATGCGGGTTCCCGATGATGTGACGCTTTTACTGTGCGACGACAACTGGGGCAAGGTTAGAAAATTACCCCGTCCCGGTTTACCCCCGCGCAGCGGAGGCTACGGTATGTATTACCATTTTGACTATGTTGGTGGTCCGCGGAATTATAAATGGATGAACACCAATTCTATATCACGGGCGTGGGAACAGATGAACCTCACCTTTCGCCATGGAGTCGACCGGATCTGGGTGGTCAACGTCGGCGATATTAAACCCATGGAGTTTCTGATACATTTTTTTTTGACATGGCCTGGGATCCGGAGGCCATGACGGTGGAAAAGATGGCGGGTTATACCCGAATGTGGGCGGAGCGCACTTTTGGCCCGCAACATGCTTCAGAGATGGTCCAGGGTAAATACGATAACCGCCAGTGGGAAGAGTGGATGCGGAACAATAGTATTATGGTAACCAGCCGCCACACTATTCCGCGGCCGGGAAAGCATGTGCTCCGGGTGGGCAGGGTAGACCCTGGAGTGGTCCTCCAGAAAATCATCATTGATACCGGAGGCGTCCGCAATAGCTACCTGGGCCCCCCGGCATTCCGGAGCGTGGGAAAGAAAGCCCCTGTTTCCCGTTAACACTCGCCGACAAACCTCATGGGGGATTAAAACCGGCATTAGAAAACTGCCCCAGTCAGCGTCTGGAGGCTTCGGTAAACCGCTCGTGATCCTGGAAATCCAGGATGCCCGGTTTTACATGAATAGGCCCCTGTCGGGTTCAACAGTGCCCGGGATTTCCTTGCGGAAGCCCGGAGTTATTAATAGCGCCTGGGCCCTGCATTCCCCTTCCGGGGTGCCACATCGCCCCTGCGCTGAAGAGGCCGCCGCGGAGCAGGCTGATCCTCCCGTGGCCGAGCTTCCTTGACCACAATCTGCCGCCCATCAACTTCCGCATCATTGAGGGCCTGAATGGCAGCCCTGGCTTCCTCATCGTTCCGCATCTCCACAAAACCATACCCCTTGGAATTGCCGGTCTCCCGGTCAAAAATCACCTTGGCGGAAGCCACCTCCCCATACTCCCTGAAAAGCTTTTCCAAATCCTGACCGGTGGTGGCCGGACTTAACTTAGCAACAAACAGATTCATAAAGAAAAATGGATAAAACTAAATCATGGGATATCATCCTTTCAGATGAAATCCTTGAGGTAAATTAGTGATATTTTGTGAATTAAAAAAGTGTTTGGGTAAAAAAAAAGGTCCCCGTAATACGGAGACCCTTTTTTTTAGGTATCAATTCCTGTAATCAGGAGCTGTGATTATTTTACGCTCAGGTCGATTTCGGCCCTGCGATTTTTCTCCCTGTTGGTTTTGGAGGTGTTGGGCACGGCGGGTTGTGTTTCGCCATAACCTTTGGAACCGATATAGGCGTTGTTGAGGCCTTTGGTGAGGAGGTACTTGACTACTTCCTGGGCACGTCTTTCAGAGAGACCCTGGTTGTAGTTCTTGGAGCCGATGGAGCAGGTATGACCATTGACCACCACTTCATAGTTCTTGCAGTCACCCAGTTTGGATACGAAAGCATCTAGGGCAGCCATCCCTTCCGCGCGGAGGGTGGACCTGTCAAAGTCGAAGTAGATGGGATCCACGTCGAAGTCAACGCAAGTCACGGGGCAGCCTTTGTTTTCCTTGAGACCGGGCTGGTTGGGGCACTGGTCTTCGCAGTCGATGACACCGTCACCGTCGCTGTCGAGGGGGCATCCCTTGGCGTCCACGGAACAACCTTTCGGGGTGTTGGGACATTCGTCCTTCGGATCCGGCACACCGTCACCGTCGGTATCGGGGCAGCCGTTGAATTTCTTCAGACCGGGTACATCGGGGCAATCATCGAGGTGGTCGGCAACACCATCACCATCCTTGTCGGGGCAGCCGTTGAGGCTGGCCAGACCCGGGGTGTCGGGGCAGTCGTCCTTGTAGTCGGGCACACCGTCACCATCCCTGTCGAGGGGGCAACCATCGGCATCCACAGCCACTCCGGCGGGAGTGTTGGGACATTTGTCCTTCCTGTCGGGCACACCGTCACCATCACTGTCCTTGCCTTTTCCCAAACCAAATTCCAAACCGGCGGTCACCGCAATGTGGTTGTCTTTGATGTTGGTAATACCTTCGGGACTGTAATTGTCTTCGAGGCCGGGTTTGAGACCGTCCATATATTTGCCTTCAAGATAAAGGGCAGACTTGCCTCCAATGGGGAATTTGAAGCCCAGACCGGCATTGAAATCAAGTTTCTTTTCATCATTGTCAGCCAACATGGTCGGGCCGGCAAAGAGATAAGGCTGGATCTTGGCGGTCGAGGAGAACAACTTGTCGTTGGCCAGTTTGTACCTTAAGTTAAGGGCAGCGTTGACAAAGTCGGTTTTGGACTCATCGTTCTGCTTGACCAGGTCGAGGCTCCTGAGACCCAGGTTGGCCTTCACCATCACATCAAACGAAGGACTGATAAACCTGCTCAGGTAGGCTTCGGGTGTGAAGAAAAGACTTTTCCAGGCGTTGTGATCTTCACCGCCTAACAACTCCTGCCTATAGGAGAAATAGGGACCGGCGCCTAATCCCAGGGCCCATTTGTTGTCGGCAGTTTGCGCCATAACAATGAGCGTCAAAAGGTTAGCAAAGAATAGTAATGTAAGTTTTTTCATATTCTTAAAATTTAGAGTTAATTTAAATTTTTAGCAATATATAAAATTAATCACTTCTCTAGATTCTGTTATACAAAACTAATTATTTATTTTTAATCTTCAGAATGAGCACACTGATAAATACAGGAAAATTAACCTTTATTTTTTTCAACATTGTTCACAATAATTGACATAGAGACCACGGGAACTGTTTATAAATACGGCAAAATCACCGAATTGGCAGTTTATGTTCACAATGGGGAAAAAGTGATCGATTCGTTTGCAACCCTGGTCAACCCCGGAATGGATATTCCCCTCCCTGTTTCCAGGCTGACCGGGATTACCAATCAGATGGTAGCCCAGGCGCCCCGTTTTGAGGAGATTGCAGCCCGGTTGGAGGAAATGACCGCCGGGCGCGTTTTTGTGGCCCATAATGTTAATTTTGATTATAGCTTTATCAGAGAGGAGTTCTACCGCCTCGGCTATGAATTCCGGCGTAAAAAACTGTGTACGGTGCAACTCTCCCGGAAGTTCCTGCCCGGGCATGACTCCTATTCCCTGGGAAGACTCTGTTCTGAGCTGGGCATCACCATTGAGGGAAGACACCGGGCCGCCGGGGATGCCCTGGCTACGGTCAGGCTCTTCGAAATCCTCCTGGAGAGAAGCCGTGAGGCCGCCCGACGCTCCTCCCCGGGAAAAACCCCCTCCCTCTTCTGATCTTCAAGAATCAGCTGCCACAAACCTTCTGACCAGAAAGAGCGCGTTGACCTTACGCTTCAGAATCACCGGGAGCTTCTCCCTGAAGGCCTTCTCCTGTCTCAGATTGCCCTTCCTGCGCTTCCTGGCCGGCAGAAGCCTCCTCTTCTGCGCTGAAATCAAGCAACTGCTTTTCCTGGAGCAGATTATACCACAAAATAATCTTCCTGATATCAGAGATGTATACCCGCTCCCGGTCATAATCGGGAACGACCTCCCCGAAATACCGCCTGATCTGCTCATCGGTAGCCTTGGCTTGTATCGCCGCACCCTGCTCATGATTCGCTATCTTCCTGAAAATCTCCTTCAGCGGCAAATCCCCCACGGCAGTGTACACAGCGATATCCTCTAATGAACTGATCCTGGCGGTAGTACTCACAGGCATCCTCTTTCCATTGATCAACGATTCTACAATGATCCGGTTCTTCGCCTCAGCCACCATCTTGAATAGCCCGGGCTGTCCTGAAATTGACAAAATTCCTTTCAACATTTTTTATTCTCTTTTTGCTCTGCTAATCCACTGATTCCTCCGGCCTCCTGGAGTCGGAGCGGTGCAAATTTAACAAATTATTCCCTCACCGCTCCCCGCCACTCCCGCATTGAACCGGGGTTCATCAATTTTGTCTATCGACTATAAATAAATATTTAGACAAAAAGTGTTAAATACCTTTATATATTATATTATTCGGGTTATATTTGTGGAGTGAAATTTAAAATGGAGAACGTTATGACTCAGTTACAATTCGACAACGCCCTTCTGGGATTACAGAGCAAGCTTCGTTATTATGCACTGAGCCTTACCACTGACCGGGAAAAGGCCGATGATCTCGTCCAGGAGACCATGCTTAAGGCGCTTTCGAACCGCGAAAAATTTGCCAGCAATACCAATTTTAAAGCATGGGTCTATACAATCATGAAGAATACATTTATTAATGATTACCGCAGGAGTGTCAAATCGAGAGGGACCCTTGACAGCACCAACAATGAATACCCTGCATCGGTAGCTCATTTTTATCCTTCACCCGATTCGGCTTATGGTTCGCAGGAGATCATCAGGTCGATTCGTTCGCTGGAAGATGATTACAGGGTTCCCTTCACGATGTTTCTGGAGGGGTATAAATACAAGGAAATTGCCGATGAGTTGGATTTACCGTTGGGGACGGTCAAGAGTCGTATATTTTTCACGCGGAAGAAGTTGGAGAAAGTTTTGGCTGAGTATGCTTTGAAATAGGCAGGCGCGTCAAGGCGTCAGCGGCATGCCCTTATAGTCTGCCTCACCGGCACGTATTCAGTGTGGGTAAAGACTATGATATAAGAAGAAGGTTAAAGTTCAGATGAAGGAGAGGCTTTGCAGGGGAATTCTGCAGAGCCTTTTTTATGTCAACGATAGGGCAAATTTCTGATCAGGGATTTGGTGTGTTGCGTGAAATTGGTTAATTTAAGGGATAAAACAGAAGGACTATGAAACGGGTGGTTTTGATGCTTGCCGAAGGGTTTGAGGAGATAGAGGCCATCGTGCCGGCTGATGTAATGCGCCGGGCGGGGTTGGATCTGAAACTGGTGTCGGTGACCGGGCAAAGGGAGGTCGCCGGTTCGCATGATATTCGGGTTATGGCGGATGTTCTCTTTGAGGAGGTAGATTTCAGCAGGGTTGATCTGGTGGTGTTGCCCGGGGGGATGCCGGGGGCTTCGCATCTCGATGCTCATGAGGGGGTCAGGCGGGTGATCACCGAGATGGTTCACAGCGGGAGGCTGTTAGGGGCCATCTGTGCGGCGCCGATGGTTCCGGGTCACCTGGGACTGCTCGACAAAAGAAAGGCGACCTGTTTTCCGGGTTTTGAGACCCATCTGTATGGGGCCAGGCTTACAGGTGAAGCCGTGGTGGTGGATGGACCGCTGGTCACCGCCAATGGGGCAGGAGGGGCCTTACCTTTTGCGCTGAAGCTGGTGGAGCAGTTGCTGGGAAGCGAGGTCGCCCACCAGACCGCGCACAAAATGATGGTTCCCGGTTATTGAGCAGGCTTATATTTTTCGCTTCAGAGGTTTTTGAGTTGCCTGATGGCGGCTTCAGGGTCAGTGGCGCCGAAGAGTGCGCTTCCGGCCACCAGCACATCGGCACCGGCTGCCCGTAGCCTCTGCCCGGTGACGGCATTGACCCCTCCATCTACCTCTATCAGGCACTCAGGGTTTCTTCTGTCGATGAGTTCCCGGAGGCGTTTTACCTTGTCGAGGCTCGTCTCGATGAAGGTCTGTCCTCCAAATCCCGGATTGACCGACATGATCAGCACCAGGTCCAGGTCAGGAAGGATCTCTTCCAGAAGATGAACCGGCGTATGAGGGTTCAGGCATACCCCGGCTTTCATGCCCTCCTCACGGATATGGGCTATGGTGCGGTGCAGGTGGGGGCAGGCTTCCCAGTGCACTGTCAGGTGTGACGCCCCGGCACGCGCAAAAGGCTGAATATACTGGTCGGGATGAACGATCATCAGATGGACATCAAGGGGTTTGGTGGCCACACGGGCTACATGTTCCACTATGGGCAGTCCGAAGGAGAGATTGGGGACAAATACCCCGTCCATGATATCACAATGGATCCAGTCGGCTTCACTCCGGTTGATCATTTCCACCTCTGCTCCCAGATGGTTGAAATCGGCCGCCAGCAATGACGGAGCTACCATATGCTTCATAGCTGCAAATATATCAGCTTATTTTAAATTATGCCCTGAAAAAGTCGCATGGTACTTCGACCACAAAAGGACATGTATATTTGTTCCATGTGACTTCCACGGGCGTGAAGAGCTGACATAGACCTCACTCCGGGTTATTGCTGAAGAATAAGTTATTAACTAACAATTATATAAGTGAAATATTGATATTGGAGGGTTGGGGATGGGACCAGTATTCCCCCAGGTGGGGGTTCAGCGGAGATCGGCTCACTGTCCCAGGTAGGTCTTGAGAAGCTGGTTCCTGAATTTATTTTTCAGTTTTTTGATGGCTTTCTCCTTGATCTGTCGCACTCTTTCCCGGGTCAGATCCATCCTTTCGCCGATTTCTTCCAGGGTCATGGCCGGAAATTCATTCAGTCCGAAGAAATACCGGAGGATGTCGGCTTCCCTCTCGCTCAGGGTGGAGAGCGACCGTTCGATCTCCTTGCGCAGGGAGCCCTTCATCAGATCGTTGTCGGCCACCGGAGAATCGTCGTTCAGCAGGATATCGTAAAGCGTATTCTCATCGTCGTCGCGCAGGGGAGCATCCATGGAAATGTGGAGGGAGGAGAGGTTCATGGAGTCTTCGATCAGCTCGGGTTTGAGGTCAAGGACCGAAGAGAGTTCTTCCATGGTGGGTTCACGCTGGAACTCCTGTTCCATTTGGCTGAAGGTGCGATTGATTTTGCTGATGGAACCTATTTTGTTCAGCGGCAGACGTACAATGCGGGCATCTTCGGCCAGGGCCTGCAGAATAGACTGCCTGATCCACCACACCGCGTAAGAGATGAACTTGAATCCGCGGGTTTCATCGAACCGCTCGGCAGCCTTGATCAACCCCAGGTTCCCTTCATTGATCAGATCAGATAAACTCAACCCCTGGTTCTGGTATTGCTTGGCTACCGATACCACAAACCTGAGGTTCGATTTGATCAGCTTCTCAAAGGCTATCCGGTCCCCCAGTCTGACCCGCTTGGCCAGCTCTACTTCCATCTCGGGGGTAAGTAACTCTATCCTCCCGATCTCATGTAGGTACTTGTCCAGAGAAAGAGTGTCACGATTCGTAACTTGCTTCGATATTTTGAGCTGTCTCATATACCGGGGCCTATTCAGGGATCACTTCTGTCAGATGTTTGTGTTTTTTACTCCAGAATTTCAACGGGTGAAGATAGTAATTTGTTGGTTTTTTTTGTAAATTTACCAAAAAAGAAGACACTGAATCCCCTTTTCATACCGTGTCATTTCATTCGTGTTCTCAATTCTCATCCCGGAGTATAGAAGTATCTGACATGTTATCAATATGTTCTGACATGTTCCCCAGCTAATAAATACCGAAAAATAGTTTTTGGACTTAAATATAAAAAGTTTCAAAAAATTAAAGGGAGATTTGTGTATTGAAGATTTTAAAAGTAATTTTGCAGCTCCATTCCGAACAATTCATTTCGTATACTTCGCTATTGTTCGAGGAGATCTGCCAAAATTCAACTTTATTTCAAAACAAATTTTACGATGTTTGATATTTCTGAACTTGAAAAGAAGCTCTTATCCGAATTGCGTGAAATCGGGAAAGAACTGAAGATAAAGCGTGTGGAATCCTTTAAGAAGCAGGATCTCATCTATAAGATACTTGATCAGCAAGCGGTGCAGGAGGCTGAGAAGAAGACGCAGCAGCCCGAGTCCAAGGTCAGGGTAGTCAAGACGCGGGCCCCCAGGGTGGAGTCTGAACCCCAGGGAGGTGGTTTTGTGGAGCCTGCTCATCCTCATCCTGTTGGGGTGGAGGCACCCGGGACCGGGGATGACCCGGCACCGGATTCTGTCGCTCAGGAAGTACCGCAAAAGGAGGCGGGAAAACAGGGGGGAGGCCAACAGCATCAGGGTCATAAGGGGAAGAGTAGCTATAAGGATCTGATCCGTAAGGTGATAGGTAAAGAAGGTGGGGTGAAGGCTCCGCCTGTGGTGGCGGCCCCTGTGGAACCCGAAAACGGGTCAGGAGAGCCTCAGCTCCCCTCATCTGACCAGAAAGGGCAGTCGCGGCATGAGCAACTCCGGGCCATCATGAAGGAGTTTTCCAAAGAAAAACCGGCTTACAAGGAATATCCAAAAGGTACCCCGCACAAGAAGGGAGTCCCCATCGAAGATGAGCTGGTGACGCTTTCGGGAGAAGAGATGCTTCCGGAGGAGAAGGAAGAGAATGAAGGGGTGATGGTCGCCGGCCAGGAGGCCCCTGCAGCGGAGACCCTCCCCGACACCACCGGTGGAGTGCCCGTAAAGGAGGAGGGGACATCTCCTCAGCAACAGGGCGGTTTCCAGCGTAAATTCAGGCAACCCGAATGGCAGCAGAAAAAGGATCAGCAACGCAATCTCAAGCAGACTGAAAAACAGCCCGAGAAACCCCAGATCGATAAAAACTTCGAGTTTGACGGTATTGTGGCCAATACCGGGGTATTGGAAATCATGCCCGAAGGGTACGGTTTTCTGCGGTCGGCCGATTTCAATTATCTCAGCTCCCCCGATGATATTTATGTTTCTACGTCCCAGATCAAACTCTTCGGCCTCAAGACCGGTGATACCATCCGGGGCACCATCCGTCCACCCAAGGAGGGAGAGAAGTTTTTTCCGTTGATTAAAGTTCTGGAGATCAATGGCCGTTCGCCTGAATACATCCGTGACCGGGTGCCGTTTGAGCATCTGACGCCGCTCTTTCCGAACGAGAAATTCGAGCTCACCGGCAACGGGCATGACAATATCTCAACCCGCATTGTCGACATGTTTGCCCCGATCGGGAAGGGGCAGCGCGGTCTGATTGTGGCGCAGCCCAAAACGGGGAAGACCGTTCTGCTGAAGGAGATTGCCAATGCCATTGCCGCCAACCATCCTGAGGTTTACATGATCGTCCTGCTCATCGATGAGCGGCCTGAGGAAGTGACCGACATGGCCCGCAGTGTCAATGCCGAGGTGATCTCTTCCACTTTTGATGAACCTGCCGACCGGCACGTCAGGGTCGCCGGCATGGTGCTCGAGAAAGCCAAAAGACTGGTCGAATGTGGCCATGACGTGGTCATCCTCCTCGACTCCATCACCCGTCTGGCCAGGGCTTACAATACCGTCCAGCCTGCCTCCGGAAAAGTGCTCTCCGGCGGGGTCGATGCCAACGCCCTCCATAAACCCAAACGGTTCTTCGGGGCTGCCCGTAATATAGAGGAGGGCGGTTCGCTCACGATCCTGGCTACCGCCCTGACAGAAACCGGCTCCAAAATGGACGAGGTCATCTTCGAAGAATTCAAGGGAACCGGTAACATGGAACTCCAGCTCGACCGCAAACTCTCCAATAAACGCATCTACCCGTCGGTCGACATTCCCGCCTCCAGCACCCGGCGCGAAGACCTGCTGCTCTCACGCTATATCCTCGATAAAATCTGGATCCTGCGCAACTATCTCGGCGGCATGAACTCACTGGAAGCCATGGATTTCATGAAGGACAGACTCATGAAAACCAGATCTATGGAGGAATTCCTGATCTCCATGAACGCCGACGTCTGATCACCCCGCCTGATCCCGGTCGCTCCTTATTTTTAATAATTATAAATAGCAGATCAAGCTCAATTTTGTAATCTTTGGATTGCAAAATCATCTTTTGTCTGCTATTTTTGTCTCACTAAGTTATAAAGAGTGGAATCACTGATCAGGCATCACTTTTCTTTACTGGAGTCGGTCCGGCCACATTTTCCGCGCAGGCTGGCCGACAGGATCGACTGGGAAGAGCGGCTGATATGTATCAAGGGATTCAGAGGGGTGGGGAAGACCTCCTTTCTGTTGGATCATATCAGGGAGGCTTACGGGAATGACCGGTCGGTGATGTATGTTAATCTCAACAATTTTTATTTCACGCGGCGGAGGCTTTTCTCGTTTGCCGATGAATTTTCGAAGCTGGGGGGGAAGGTGTTATTCCTCGATCAGGTCAACAAATACCCGGGGTGGTCGCAGGAGTTGCGGCAGTGTTACGAGGAGATACCGGAGTTAAAAATCGTCTTTACGGCTTCACCCGTGCTGCGGGTGACCGATGAGAATCCTGATCTGAACGGTATTGTCTCGCTCTATCATCTGGAGGGGCTTTCCTTCAGGGAGTACCTTAATCTGCAGACAGGGAGTCACTTTGAGCCGCTGGAATTCACGGAGATCCTCGACCATCATGTGGAGAAAGCCCGGGAGATCACCTCGCGGGTGAAACCGCTGGCCTATTTTGCCAATTATCTTCGTTCGGGGTATTATCCCTATTTCAACGGGGAGGGAGATTTTTATTCTGACACCTTGCTCAAGAACATCAATCTGGCCCTGGAGACCGACATTCCATACATCAATCAGATGGAGCTGAAGTATCTGCCCAATATAAGGAAACTACTCTATCTGATTGCTGCGGAAACGCCCCTGGCCCCCAATGTGAGCAAGCTGGCCTCCGGCATCAGTACTTCGCGGGCCACTGTCATGAATTATCTCAATTACCTGCGGAATGCCCGGCTGATCAGGTTGATTTACAACAACGGAGATGAGGAGGCAGCGCGCAAGCCGGTGAGGATAATCATGTACGATACCAACATATTGCAAACGGTAGCTCCGGAACGAGCCGACCAGTCCAATTTGCGGCAGACCTTTTTCTGCAACCAGGTGGGGACTTTTCACCACATTCAGGTTGCTCCGACGGCAGGTTTTCTGGTGGGGGGGCGTTACCTGTTTACCGTGGGAGGCCGCAAATGCGAAGCCCCGGAAGGGGAGTTCTGTGCTGCCGATATGATCGAAGCCGGTGAGGGCAACCGGATCCCGCTCTGGCTTTTTGGATTTCTCTACTGATGATGGAATTAAATTGATAAATACCACATAAACTAAGTCTGTTATGGCAAAACAAAAAAAGTTCATTACTTGTGATGGTAACTATGCGGCTGCGCATATCAGTTACATGTTCAGTGAGGTAGCCTGTATTTATCCTATTACTCCTTCCTCGACGATGGCGGAATATGTGGATGAGTGGGCGGCTAACGGGAAGAAAAACATGTTTGGCCGGCCGGTGCGGCTTGCCGAGATGCAGAGTGAGGGAGGTGCCGCGGGGGCCGTCCACGGGGCCCTTCAGTCGGGCGCTCTGACGACCACCTATACGGCCTCGCAGGGTTTGCTGCTGATGATCCCCAATATGTATAAAATTGCAGGAGAGTTGCTGCCTACGGTTTTCCACGTGAGTGCCCGGGCCCTGGCCGGCCATGCGCTCAGCATCTTCGGTGACCACAGTGACATCTATGCAGCCCGCCAGACGGGTTTTGCCATGCTGGCCGCCGGGTCGGTACAGGAGGAGATGGACCTGGCCGGCGTATCTCATCTGGCAACCCTCAAGGCCCGTGTGCCTTTCGTCTCTTTCTTCGACGGCTTCCGTACTTCCCATGAAATCCAGAAGGTGGAAGTCATCACTACCGAAGAGATGCGCCAGTTGGTTGACATGGAGGCCATCAAAGCCTTCAGGGACCGTGCCCTGAATCCCGAGCACCCCGTGACCCGCGGATCGGCACAGAACCCCGACATTTTCTTCCAGGCCAAGGAGGCTTCCAACCGCTATTACGATGCCGTTCCCGACATTGTCGAAGGGTACATGCAGGAAATCAACAAGCTCACAGGAAGAAATTACCACCCCTTCACCTATTATGGTGCTCCTGATGCCGAGAACATCATTATCGCCATGGGATCGGTGACCGAGACCATCCGTGAAACCATCGACTATCTGCTGTCGCAGGGTAAAAAGGTGGGGCTCATCGCCGTCCATCTCTTCCGTCCTTTCTCCCCGAAATATATCAACAATGTCCTGCCTGCTTCCGTCAAAAGGATTGCGGTGCTTGACAGGGCCAAGGAACCCGGTTCGGAGGGAGAACCCCTTTACCATGATGTGAAGTCGCTCTTCTATGGTACCGGCCGCACCCCCCTGATCGTAGGCGGGCGCTACGGACTGGGATCCAAGGATACCACGGCCGCCCAGATCCTCTCGGTTTATGAAAACCTCGAACTGGCAGAACCCAAGAACGATTTTACCATCGGTATTGTGGATGATGTCACCTTTAAATCGCTGCCCCAGAAACCAGAAGTTGACCTTTCGCCTCCGGGTACTTACCAGGCCAAATTCTACGGTCTGGGTTCCGACGGGACTGTTGGGGCCAACAAAAACTCCATCAAGATCATTGGTGAGTCCACCAACAAATATTGCCAGGGCTATTTTCAGTACGACTCCAAGAAGTCGGGAGGCTTTACCTGTTCGCACCTGCGCTTCGGCGAGAAACCGATCCGCTCGACTTACCTGGTGACCATGCCCGATTTCGTGGCCTGCCATGTTCCGGCCTACCTTCATCTTTACGATGTCCTTAAGGGGCTCAAAAAGGGAGGTTCGTTCCTGCTTAACTCGATCTGGAGCCCTGAAGAGACCAGGGAGCGGCTGCCCGACCATATGAAGAAATACCTGGCCGACAACGAGATTAATTTTTACATCATCAACGGCACCCAGCTGGGCGTCGAACTGGGACTGGGGAACCGCACCAATACCATCATGCAGTCGGCTTTCTTCCGGATTACCAACGTCATTCCTTTTGAGATGGCTGTGGAAGAGATGAAGAAGGCCATCCTCAAGACCTACGGCAAGAAAGGCGAGCAGGTAGTGAAGATGAACTATGATGCCATCGATGCCGGAGGAGCCAATGTGGTGAAGGTTGAGGTCCCTGCCGAATGGAAGAATATCACCGTGAAGGCAGAGGAGGGTGATATCACCCTGCGGCCCAAATATATCACCGATTTCGTGGATGTGATCAATGCCCAGAAGGGGGATGATCTGCCCGTGTCGACCTTTCTGGGGTATGAAGATGGAACCTTCCTGCCAGGAACGGCCGCTTACGAAAAACGGGGTATCGCGGTGACGGTTCCGGAGTGGAACCCCGACAACTGTATCCAGTGTAACCAGTGTGCCTATGTTTGTCCGCATGCCGCTATCCGTCCGTTCCTGCTCAGCCCCGAAGAGGTGGCTGCCAAACCTGAGACGATGGTGACCAAACAGGCTACCCCCTCGAAGACCTTTGGCGACCTTCATTTCCGGATCCAGGTGAGTGTGCTCGACTGTACCGGTTGCGGTAACTGTGCCGACATCTGTCCGTCAAAGGACAAGGCGCTGGTCATGGAACCGTTGGAGAGCCAGCTGGGTGAGGTTCCGCACTGGGAGTACATGGCCGGGAAGGTCTCCCTGAAGGAGAACGTGGTGGAGAAGTCGAAGCTGGTGAAGAATACCCAGTTTGCACAGCCCCTCTTTGAATTCTCAGGAGCCTGTGCGGGTTGCGGGGAGACACCCCATATCAAGCTGATCACCCAGCTCTTCGGGGAACGGATGATGGTGGCCAATGCCACCGGATGTTCTTCCATCTACGGAGGATCAGCACCTGCCACCCCTTATACGAAGCACAAGAATTCGGGCCACGGTCCGGCCTGGGCCAACTCCCTCTTTGAAGACAATGCCGAATATGGTTTCGGAATGGCTGAGGGGGTCAACGCCCAGCGTGACCGTATCGCCTCCATCATGGAAGCTGAACTGCAGAACGGCATCTCCGAAGAGGAGAAGGAAGCTTTCCGCAACTGGCTCGATACCCGCCATCTGGCGGAAGCTTCGGTGGCCAGCTCGGCAAAAGTCGTGGCCGCCCTACAGGGCAAAACTGGACAGTATGCCATTGATATTCTTGACCTGAAACAATACCTGGTGAAGAAATCGATCTGGGTCTTCGGCGGCGACGGCTGGGCCTATGATATCGGTTACGGCGGTCTCGACCATGTCATGGCCAGCGGACAGGATATCAACGTGCTGGTTCTGGATACCGAGGTGTACTCCAACACCGGAGGCCAGTCGTCCAAGTCAACCCCCGTTGGGGCAGTGGCTAAATTCGCTGCCGCCGGAAAACGGGTCCGCAAAAAAGACCTGGGCGCCATGATGCTCTCCTACGGTTATGTTTACGTGGCCCAGGTCGCCATCGGTGCCAACCAGTCCCAGTTCCTCAATGCCATCAAAGAAGCCGAAAGCTACCCCGGCCCATCACTGGTCATCGCCTATTCGCCCTGTATCAACCACGGCCTGCGCAGCAGCATGGGCAAATCCAACGAAGAGATGAAAAGAGCCGTCGAAGCCGGCTACTGGAGCCTCTTCCGCTATAACCCGCTCCTCGAAGCCGAAGGTAAAAACCCCTTCCAGCTCGATTCCAAAGAACCCGACTGGTCGAAGTTCCAGGCCTTCCTCAACGGCGAAGTGCGGTATACCTCCCTGAAGAAATCCTTCCCCGAAGTGGCCGACGAACTCTTCGCCGCCGCCGAAGAAAATGCCAAATGGAGATATAACTCCTATAAACGGCTGGCATCCATGGATTTTAGTAAATAAGCCGCGATCTTATGACGCACCAATGGTTGGATCGATAGGATTCCTCCAGCCATACCAACTTAAAGATGAAGGGCTGCCTACGGGCGGCCCTTCATCTTTGTGTACTTATTGTTAATTCGTGGACCTTCAGGAGGGATAAAAAACTCAAAAACCATAATAGTTTTCTAGTTTTGCTCCAACTAAGCAGATATGGAACCCAAAGAGAAAATATTGGCCCGGACGGGCGAGCTTTTTCGGATGATGGGCATGAAAGCCCTTACCATGGATCGGGTAGCGGCCGACCTGGGGGTCTCCAAGCGGACGATCTACGAGTACTTCGGGGACAAGGAGGCTTTGATGCTGGCGTCTTTTGATTACATGATTAAGAAGAACAACCAGTATCTTATTGCGGTGGCTTCGAAATCACCCAATGTAATTGAGGCAATTTTTGTAATTGCGGAGATTCAGCACAGACAAATGGTCACGTCGAATCCCATCATCTTTGATGACCTGAAGCGTTTTTTTGTCAAGCTGAATGCCTCCTATTACAACAACCGGGAGAAATGCCGGGAGTTTTCGGTGGTTTTCAATCTGTTGGAGCGGGGCAAGCGGGAAGGTGTCTTCAGGGAGGAGCTGAAAATTGATATCGTGGATACCTTTATGATGGAGTTGATCATGTTTTTCCATGTCAGTGAAGCCATGAAGAGCATGAAATTATCGCAGGAGGAGGCGGTACTCAACATATTTATGCCTTATCTCCGGGGGTTGTGTACGGCCAGAGGGTTGGAGCTTTTAGAACAGTACCACCCTGGGGCGTGGTCTTTCCCGCATCCGCAGTGAGGCCTGGCCAGTGGTGACGTTATTGGTTGGCATGTTGGCGGGCCGGCTCTGTTTTTGCCGGAGCCGGGTTGTTGGGGTGGCGACAGAAGTGATTGAGACGGGGTTTTGGGCAGGAGGATATTGTTAAGTCATTATTAAACAGAGATTGATATGAGATTGAGACGATTGATTTTAAGTGTTGTGCTGATGCTGGGGGTATGGACCGGCATGGCGCAGGAGAAGCTGGTTTTTGACCTGGAGGGGGCCAAGCAGCAGGCCATTCAGTACAACAAGACACTGAAGAATTCGGCGTTGGCCATGGAGAAGGCGCAATATCAGCTCAAGGAGGCGATAGCCGCCGGGTTGCCGCAGATTTCCTCGACCATGGATTACTCCAATGCCATGGGGGCCAAGCTCTCGATCCGCTTTATGGAAGATGCTCCTCCCACGGAGATTCCCATCAAGCCTACCAGTAATTTTAACCTGCAGGTGGGGCAACTCCTTTTCAATGCTCCTTATTTCGTAGGGATTGAGCTGGCCAAACTGGGGAAAAGCCTTACGGGACTGAACTACGAGAAGAGTGAACAGCAGTTGCTCTCGCAGGTGACCAGTGGCTACAATCTGGTGCTGATGTCGGGTGAACTGCTGGATCTGCTCAGCAAGAATGTGATCAACCTGAAGGAGATTCACCGGAAAACCGCGGCGGTGGTCAGGGTGGGGATGATGGAAAAGACCGACCTTGATCAGTTGGAAGTTCAGATCGCGGCCCTGGAAAATACTGTGAACTCGACGGAACGGCAATATGAGATGGCGCAGAACATGATGCGGTTGTTGCTGGGGCTGGAACCGGGACAAGAATTCAGCATAAAAGGAGACCTTAACCAGGCCTTAACGCTGTTGAATGGTACGGCACCAGGGCAGTTTATGGCTGACATGAATCCCGACTACAAGCTCCTGTCCATGCAGGAGAAGCTTACCGAGAAGCAGATTAAAATGGCGTATGCTTCATTTTTTCCGACCCTGACCAGTTTCTATTCGCGGACCGAGAAGATACTCAAGCCTGACTTTGACATGTCGCCCAAGAATATGATCGGACTGAATCTGAGCATTCCCCTCTACTCCGGAGGTCAGAAGATGGCGAAGGTCAGGCAGGCCAAGACGGACCTGGAGACCATGCGCAATAGCAGGGCCCTGCTGGCCGACCAGCTGGGGGTCCAGGAGAGGCAGCTTCAATTCAACCTGAAGAATGCCGGAGAGACCTACCTCAACCAGGTGAAGAACCTGGAGGTGTCGCGCAGGGTCTACAGCAGCATGAAGTTAAAATTCGAGCAGGGGTTGATTTCGGGACTGGAGCTGGTGACGGCTGACAACAACTACCTCAGGGCGGAAACCGATTATCTCTCAGCGGTGTACCAGCTTCTGCAGGCCCGGGTGGAACTCGATACCCTTTATGGAAATATGAAATAATCATTAACGAAAAATATCATGAAGCGGATTACAATTACCATGTCAGCCTTAGGGCTGGCCCTTCTGGTTGCCTGTTCCGGAGGCCAGGAGAAAAAAGTTGAAGCGGTTGGCGCGAGCGTGCAGCCCAAAACGGAAAAAGTACGGGTGATTAGTCTGGAGACCAGAAAGATAGCCCATTCCGTGGAGTATACGGCCACCCTTCAGGGGTATGAGGAGGTGCACCTGGCCCCCGCAGCCCCGGGAAGAATTGAGGCGATATATGTGGAAGAAGGCAGCCGCGTAGCCAAGGGGACCGTGCTGGTCCAGATGGACCGCACCCAGCTCCACCAGGCTGAGATCCAGTTGAAAACCCTGGCCCTCGATTATGAACGCCTCGACACCCTTCAGAAGGTAGGAAGCGTCGCCCGCCAGCAGTATGACCAGATCAGGGCCCAGTACGACATCGCCCGCTCCAACGTGGAATTCCTCTCCGAGAATACCCGCCTGAAGGCACCCTTCAGCGGCATCATCTCAGGCAAGTATTTCGAACCCGGTGAGATGTATTCGGGGAGCCCTGTGGCTACCGTAGGCAAAGCCGCCATCCTCAGCCTGGTCCAGATCGACCGCCTCAAGATGGTCGTCCCCGTTTCGGAGAAATACTACCCCCAGATCAAATCAGGCATGGAGGCCTCTATTAAAAACGATATCTATCCCGACCGCTCCTTTACGGGTAAGGTGAGCCGGGTTTTTCCCACCATTGATGCAGCTACCCGCACTTTCAGCGTGGAGGTGGTGATGGCCAACGGTGAAGGTCTCCTCCGGCCTGGTATGTTCGCCCGCGTCTCCTTTGATCTGGAAGAGGTGGAGGCCATCGTCCTGCCTGCCCTGGCCGTCCTGAAAATGCAGGGGTCCAACGAAAGATATCTTTTTGTTGAAAAAGAGGGCAAAGCCAGAAGAATTCCCGTCACCATCGGGACCCGTTTCGATGATATGATCGAAGTGGTCTCCGACCAGCTCACCACCGGCGACAGGGTGATCGTCAGCGGCCAGTCCCGCCTGCTGGAAGGTGTAGCCGTGGAAGTCGTTTCAGAATGAACCAGGGTAGACTCCCTTAAACAGTTATTGATATGAGTATATACAAAACATCAGTCAACAAGCCGATTACCACTTTGATGATCTTTACGGCCATCATCGTGACCGGGATCTATTCGCTGATCAATATTCCGGTGGACCTCTACCCGGAAATGGAACCCCCCTTCATCTCGGTGATGACCACCTATGCCGGGGCCAATGCCGCCGACATCGAAACCAATATCACCAAGCAGTTGGAGGAGTCGCTCAACTCGGTTGACGGCATGAAGGAGATCACCTCCACCTCTTACGACAATTTGTCGATTATCAATGTGGAGTTCGAATGGGGGACCAACCTGGATGAAGCCAACAACGACATTCGCGACGTCACCGACCGGCTTTATGATTTTCTGCCGGAAGGTTGCGACCGGCCGATGATCTTCAAGTTCAATACCAATATGATGCCCATTCTGGTTTATGCTGTTACGGCACGTGAGAGCTATCCGGGCATTGAAAAGCTGATTGAGGAGAAGGTCATCAATCCTCTGAACCGCATTGAGGGGCTGGGTTCCGTAGGCATGATGGGAACACCCAAAAGGGTGATCTATGTCGATGCCGACCCGCGGAAACTGGATGCCTACAACCTGACGGTAGAGCAGATCGGCAACATCATCGCCGCTGAAAACCTCAACATGCCCTCGGGGAATGTCAAGATGGGCACCACCGACTACCAGCTCAGGATTCAGGGTGAGCTCAGCGGAAGCGAAAAACTGCGTAGCCTGGTGCTGGGGTCCTACAACGGGAAAAGTATTTATCTGGCTGACGTAGCCACGGTTCGCGACTCCCTCAAGGATATCTCCCTGGAGGAGAGGGTCAACGGTGAACTGGGGCTCCGCATCTTCGCCATGAAACAGTCGGGGGCCAACACCGTCAAGGTAGCCCGCGAAATCAACGCCTCCCTGGAAAACCTGAAGAACGACCTTCCTCCCGATATTAAGATCGACCTGATCATGGACACCTCCAAGTTCATAAAGGGATCGATCAGTAACCTTTCAGAAACCTTGATGTGGGCCTTTGTCTTCGTGATTCTGGTGATCCTGGTCTTCCTGGGGCGGTGGAGGGCCACCTTTATCATCGTGCTGACGATTCCCATATCGTTGATCATGGCCTTCATATACCTCTTTGCCACGGGGAATTCCATCAATGTCATCTCGCTCACCTCCCTCTCTATCGCCATCGGGATGGTGGTGGACGATGCCATTGTGGTGTTGGAGAATATCACGCGGCACATAGAGCGGGGGGCCTCACCCCGTGAGGCGGCCATTTATGCCACCAATGAAGTGTGGCTGGCAGTGATCATCACCACCCTGGTGATTGTGGCCGTATTCATGCCACTGACCCTGGTGGGCGGCATGACTGGGGTTATGTTCAACCAGTTGGGATGGATCGTCACCATCACTATTGTCACCTCCACGCTGGCAGCCATCTCTCTGACCCCCATGCTGGCCGCCAAACTCCTGCGCAACAGACCCGTCAATGAAAATCCGGGCCGGCTGAGCTGGGACCGTACCTTCAAACCCGTCCTCGACTGGCTCGACGACTTCTACGTCAATACCCTCCGGTGGGTCCTCCTCCATAAAAGGTTCACCATTATCACCGCCCTGGCTATATTTTTATCCTCGTTCCTTTTGCTTAAGTTCATCGGTACCGACTATATGCCGGAATCGGATGAGAGCAGCCTGAGTGTTACCATCGAGCTGGAAACCGGTACCCGGGTGGAGGAAACCATCAAAACGACCCGTAAACTCGAAAAAATCATCAGGGAGAAGTACCCGGAAGTCAATATTGTCTCCTCTTCTTCAGGCTCTGACGACGAGGGAAGCATGTTCTCCCTGTTCCAGACGACGGGTTCGAATATCATCAGCCTGATGATGCGGCTGGATGATGTGGACCAGCGGCAGCGCAGCGTTTGGGACATCTCCGATGCCATGCGGGCCGATTTTAAACAGTTGCCTGAAATTGTCACCGCGGTCTTCACCACGTCCAACAATATGATGGGAGGGGCCGCCACCGTCGACGTAGAGATTTACGGTTATGATTTCAATACCACCAATTCCCTGGCCGAACAGGTCAGGACTAAACTCCTCACTGTCAAGGGTGCCAAGGATGTGGTGGTCAGCCGCAAGAAAGACAAACCAGAATTGCAGATTATCCTTGACCGGGAAAAAATGGCCCTTCATGGTTTAAATACAGCCATGGTCTCCGCGAATATCCGGAACCGGGTCAGCGGCATGGTCGCCTCTCAGTTCAAGGAAGAGGGGGATGAATATGATATCAAGGTCCGCCTTGAGGAAGAGTACCGCAATTCGGTAACCGACCTGGAGCAGCTCTCGATCATGTCGCCGGCAGGAAATACCATCAAACTTAAGGAGATTGGTGAGGTGAAGGAATATTGGGGCCCACCGAGCATCCAGCATAAACGGAAGGAACGTTTGGTGACGGTTTCCACAACGCCCGATAAGGTCTCCCTGGGGACACTGGCCGAGAATATTAAAACCGCCATCAGCGACATCCCCGTACCGCAGGAGGTGATGCTTAACGTGGGGGGTACCTATGAGGACCAGCAGGAGTCGTTTATGGACCTGGCCATGCTCATGGTGGTCAGTCTTATCCTGGTCTTTATCGTGATGGCCTCCCAGTTTGAATCCTTCACGATGCCCTTTGTGATTATGTTCTCCATTCCCTTTGCCTTTACCGGGGTTATCGTGGCGCTCTTCCTCACCGGAACGACCCTGTCGCTGGTGGCCGGATTGGGGGCTGTGTTGCTGATCGGGATCGTGGTCAAGAACGGGATTGTGCTCATTGACTTTACCAACCTGATGCGTGACCGCGGCTACGAACTCTACGAAGCGATCGTCATGGCTGGAAAATCAAGGCTCCGCCCCGTGCTGATGACCGCTGGTACGACCATCCTGGGGATGCTCCCCCTGGCCCTGAGTACCGGCGAAGGCTCCGAACTATGGAAACCTATGGGGATCACCGTCATCGGAGGCCTGGTCTTCTCAACCATCGTCACCATGGTCATCGTTCCCGTGATGTACGGCATCTTTGCCCGCCGCGGCGAACGCAACAAGGTGGAGAGAGTGCGGAAACAATATCATTTCATGGATTAAAAAAAAGACCCTAATGAAAGCTGTTTTTATCATTTTTAACCAGGCCAATACCGAAAGGGTGGAATATATGTTTGACAAGCTGGGCATCAGGGGCTACACCTGGTGGACCAATGTCAACGGCCGGGGAAGCGTCGACGGAGAACCCCGCATGGGCACCCATACCTGGCCCGAGATGAACGCCGCGGTCATCACCATCACCGAGGATGACAAAGTGGACCAGATCCTCTCCACCGTCCGTAAAATCGACGACATCAACAAGGAAGTGGGCATTCGCGCCTTCGTGTGGGATGTCCTTAAGACGGTGTAAACGCACGTTCTTCAGTGATTCAGCGAAGACGTCAACCGCTGGTCATCCTGTAAGAACCTTAACATAAAAAGGAAGGCCGGGCTTTTCAGCCCGGCTTTCCTTTTTATATAAATGTTGAGTCCTTCGCAAAATGGCCTGCTGCATGCTGACCCTTCAGAAGGAAGGATCTGCAGAAGACCCCCGGAAATTCAGCTCCCGGCTCATGTGGCATGCTGCCCCGGTGGAGCATGGCGTGCCGTGATTCCTCTGGCTGAGGCAGGCCTCTGCTCAGAGATGATAGATTCTATCCATGGCTTCCAGGACCTTCTCACGCGTGGCAAAGGCCGAAAAGCGGAAATATCCTTCCCCGGAAGGACCGAAACCCGATCCGGGGGTGCCCACCACGTGGGCCTTCTCCAGCAACAGGTCGAAAAAATCCCACGATTTCATGCCATCACGGGTCTGAACCCAAATATAGGGGGCATTTTCGCCGCCATATACGGTATAGCCACAAGCGGCCAGGCTTTCGCGGATCAGGGCAGCATTCTCCATATAATAGCCGATGGTCGCTTCCACTTCCCGTTGCCCCTCTTCTGTGAACACGGCTGCCGCGGCCTTCTGAACAGGGTAGGAGACCCCGTTGAACTTGGTCGTATGCCGCCGGTTCCATAATTTCCTGACCTGTACTTCGTTGCCCTGACTGTCATAGGCCATCAGCGCTCCTGGTATCACCGTATAGGCCAGCCGCGTTCCGGTGAAACCGGCCGTCTTGGAGAGACTCCTGAATTCAATGGCTACTTTTTCGGCTCCCGCGATCTCATAAATAGAGTGGGGGATTTCCGGGTCACGGATAAAAGCCTCATAAGCCGCATCAAACAGAATGATGCTTTTATGTTCCAGGGCATAGTCGACCCACTTCTTCAACTCCTCACGGGGGGCCACCGTTCCTGTGGGGTTGTTGGGATAACACAGGAAAATCAGGTCGGGTACCTCCTCCGGAAGCGCCGGGATGAAATGGTTTTCGGCCGTACAGGGCAGGTAAATGATCCCCTGGTAGTACCCGTTGGCCGCCGCATGCCCTGTCTTGCCTGCCATCACCGTGGTGTCGGCATAAACCGGATAGACGGGGTCGCAGATGGCTACCTTGCTCTGAAGACCAAAAATCTCCTGGATATTGCCGGTATCACATTTGGATCCGTCGGAAATAAAAATGTCATCGGCCGTGATGGCCGCCCCCCGGCTGCGAAAAGAACGCTCCGCAATGGCCTCACGCAGAAAATCATACCCCTGCTCCGGTCCATAACCCTTAAAGGTCTCCGCGGAAGCCATCTCTTCCACGCCCGCATGAAACGCCCTGATCACCGAGGGCGCCAGGGGCTGCGTCACATCCCCGATTCCCATCCTGATGATCCCGCTCCCGGGATGGGCCTTCTCATATTCCCTTACCCTCCGGCCGATCTCGGGAAACAAATAACCCGCGGCCAGCTTCTGATAATGCTCATTAATCAATGCCATTGCTTAATATTGTTTATGTTAATACTTATACCTGCGGAAACCCCTGGCCCTCCTGAAAACAAGATTGAAACGCAGGGAGATGACCCCTTCCCCGCAAATATAAAACAAAAAATAAGCCCTCCCCGGACCTGCTCTTTTCTTCACAGTTAGTTAACAATCAGGACTGATTTTCTGTTTGTTACTTGAAATATTTCTAAATAAGCAGCCAATTCCTAATTTTGAGAGGTAATTTAAAGAATAATGTCAGTTAAAAAGTTACCAATCAGTCAGGAAGAACTGGAAAGAATTACGGAAGTTTACCCGACGCCGTTTCAGCTGTATGATGAAAAAGGCATCAGGGCCTATGCACGCCAGTTTCTGGCTGCTTTCTCATGGAATCCCGGTTTTATGGAGTATTATGCCATCAAGGCGGCCCCCAATCCATATCTGATGAAGATCTTAAAGGAGGAAGGCTTTGGCATCGACTGCAGTTCACTGGCGGAGCTGGAGCTGGCTGCTGCGGTGGGACTCCGGGGGGAGGAGATCATGTTCACCAGCAATGACACGCCAGCAGCCGAGTTCATCAGGGCCCGCGAACTGGGTGCCATCATCAACCTCGATGATATTTCCCATATCGATTATCTGGAGGCGTGTGCCGGGATGCCCGATACGATCTGCTTCCGTTACAACCCCGGAAAACTCAAAGAGGGGAATGTGATCATCGGCCATCCCGAGGAAGCCAAATACGGGCTGACCAGAGAGCAGATGGTTGAGGCCTACCGCATCGCCCGGGATAAGGGGGTGCAACATTTCGGCATCCATACCATGGTGGCCTCCAATGAACTGGACCCCCTCTATTTCGTGGAAACGGCCGAGATCCTTTTCCGCTTGATCGTGGAGGTCCGTGACCGGCTGGGGGTCGTCATTGAATTTGCCAACCTGGGTGGGGGCATTGGGATTCCTTACCGGCCGGAACAGCGCCCTGTTGACCTGGAGGTGATGAGCCAGGGCATCAGGAAGCTTTATGAGGAGATTATCGTGGCGGGCGGACTGGGGGGTCTGCGGCTCAATTTCGAGTCGGGACGGGCCATCACCGGCCCTTATGGTTATCTGGTTTCACGGGTGCTCCACATCAAGGATACCTATAAGAAATTCGCTGGCCTCGATGCCTGTATGGTCAACCTGATGCGCCCCGCCCTCTATGGAGCCTATCACCATATCACGGTCGTGGGTAAAAGCCAGGAACCCCTCTCTGAAATCTATGATGTCACCGGTTCACTTTGTGAAAACAACGATAAGTTTGCCATCGACAGGGCCCTGCCCCCCCTGAGCCGGGGTGACCTGCTGGTTATCCATGATACCGGAGCGCACGGGCATGCCATGGGTTTTAATTACAACGGCAAACTGAAGTCGGCCGAACTCCTCCTCAGGGAGAATGGCCAGGTGGTTCAGATCCGCAGGGCTGAGACCCTCGATGATTACTTTGCCACCCTGGATTTCGGGGGATTAAAGGATTTTGAGGTCTAAATCATGAAGATCGCCTTCGATGCCAAAAGGGCCTATCTGAACAAGGCCGGACTGGGGAATTACAGCCGCAACACCCTGGTGGGCCTGAATAAGTATTACCCTCAGCATGAGTACCTGCTGTTTACCCCTAAGGTAAGACGCGACATCTTCAAGGAACACCCTTTTTTCAAGACGGTGACCCCCTCCACCTGGATGCCTGATCTGATGACTCCCCTGTGGCGCTCCTGGTTTCTTTCCGGAATTATCAGGAAGGAAAAACCTGATCTCTTTCATGGCTTGAGCAATGAACTCCCTTCGGGGATCCATAAATCCGGGGTTAAAGCGGTGGTGACCATTCACGATCTGATATTTCTCAATTTTCCGGGGCTCTATAAAGCCATTGACCGGCGCATATACCTGACCAAGGTGAAGTACGCCTGCCAGGTAGCCGACAGGATCATCGCCACCAGCCGTCAAACCCGCAACGACCTGGTGCACCATCTGGGGGCCGATCCTGACAGAGTGGAAGTCCTCTACCAGGGCATCTCCGAGCGCTTCTTCCTCAGCCATTATTCCGAAGATACCCGCAATGTCCTGAAGCGCTACCGGTTGCCTTCCTCCTACATCCTGACCGTAGGAACCATTGAGGAGCGTAAGAACCAGTTGGGAGTCCTACAGGCCCTCCACCGCGGACGCATCGACCTGCCCTATGTCATCGTGGGCAAAGCCACTCCCTATCTGGAGAAAATTCAGGATTACATCGAGAAACATGATTTGAGGGAGAAGGTCTTTATCCTGCGCAATGTTCCTGATTTTGACCTGCCCGCACTCTACCAGAAGGCCACATGCCTGGTCTACCTGTCGCATTACGAGGGCTTCGGACTACCCATTATTGAAGCCATGGCCAGTGGTTGCCCGGTGATCACCTCTTCTGTCTCCTCCCTCCCGGAAATCGGGGGCGATGCGGCCCTCTATTGCAACCCCAACGACGAGGAGGCTGTCATTCATTTGATGCAGAAGGTCACCGGTAATGCCGCGCTCGCCACAGACATGTCACATAAGGGAAAGAAAAGGGCCCGGATGTTCCACCCTGAAGACCGCACCAACGAACTGATGGCTTTTTATCAAAAAGTGACGGGCGATGAATGAGAAAGATCTGATGGCTGCCCTGGAGACCCTCCGCAATGGAGGGATCATCCTTTACCCCACCGATACGGTCTGGGGTTTGGGCTGTGATGCCACCAATGCCCGGGCCGTGGAGCGGATTTTTGAACTCAAGAGACGCCCTGACCATAAAAGCATGCTGGTGCTGATGGAGAACCCCGCCCTCCTCGACCGGTACGTCGAAGAGATCCCCGAAGTAGCCTGGGATCTCATCGATTTGACCACCACTCCCCTGACGATTATCTTTGACCGGGGACGTAACCTGGCACCCAACCTGGTGGGCGACGACGGCTCCATTGGCATCCGTTTCACCAGGGAACTTTTTTCTGCCGAACTTATCCGCCGCTTCCGCAAACCGGTGGTCTCCACCTCGGCCAACATCAGCGGGGAGAAAGCCCCGGCTATCTTCGCTGAGATCACCCCGGAAATCAGGGACGGCGCCGACTATGTCGTCGAATACCGCCGCGATGATACCACCCCCGTTAAACCCTCCTCTATCATTAAGCTGGGCAGCGACGGCCGCATCGATATTATCAGACCCTGAGGCTGGCCTCCCTGCCTTCACCAT
>ERZ1645192.106-NODE-106-length-54988-cov-11.669288_pt1 | contig 54988 bp, 45 predicted proteins | sample MGYA00575354_ERZ1645192 | MGnify/ENA primary metagenome ERZ1645192 (study PRJEB40844, sample SAMN11349763) | freshwater sediment metagenome | isolation source: river sediment | host: Sediment | place: India: Faizupur Khadar , New Delhi | collected 2017-02-21 ... | reverse complement strand
CCCCCCCCGAATTTCATGAGCCCCGTACGAACCCCCCCGCCGGCGCCTTTTTCCGCCCCCCCCCCCCGAGGAGGATGGATCAGGTCCGTGCCGAATCGCGGACCGCCCCGTCCCCGTCTTTCGGTCGTACGAGCTGCTTCCACTCCCGATCATACGCCTCGGTGGTCAGGTGCTCGGCGGCGAAGCGCCGCGCCAGGGCTTTTCGCTCCTCGCGTGCCTCCGGCGACGCGAGCAGACGCAGAATGTCGTCGGAGAAATCCTCCGCCAGGGTGCAGAGTGGGAATCCGTAGGCACTGAGATCGAGCGCTCGGTCGATGAACCGCGACACCGTGGCGCAGCACCCGTAGGCGAGGGCGTCGAGCACCTTGATCGGCGTCCCGGTTCCGACGATCACCGGCGCGGCCACGATGGCTGTCGAGCGATAGAACGGCTCGAGATCCTCGACCTCGTGCAGCAGCAATGCTCCGGTGGCGTTGACGTCGTTTGCCAGCGGGTTGCAGATCCGACCGACGATCACCAGACCGACCTTGCGGGCATGGAGACGGGGCTGGAACACGTCGCGCAGGAACCATTGAGCGCTGGCGACGTTCGACGGGTGATCACTGCCCACCAGCAGGACGTCGATCCGCGAATGCCGTTCCAGCCAGTCGTCGAGCCGCTTGGCGAATTCCGGTTCCATCAGCTTGTTCGGACGGCCGAGCAGGATCGTTTCGACGATCTCCGACTGTCGCGTCGGTACGACGTTGGAGGGTACCGGGATCTCCCCCCGGCGCGACACGTTGTGTTCGACCGAGCCGTATTCCGCCAGCCATTCCACCAGCGCGGCGCGGTGCGGGTGCCGAACATCCCGCGCTTCCGGGTAGGCCGCCCGGACATCCGCGCGTTTGCCCCAGACGTACGACAGGAACCTCGGAACGTCCGTTGCCGCCGGGCCCAAGGCCAGGTCAGAATGGTCGTCGGGAAGGGACTCGAGATAGGCCCTTGCGTTGGCCGCTATTTCACCATCGACCCAGTGGCCGTAGAGAATGCCCCACGTGCGGAATTTCGCCAGCGACTCCGGGGAGCGCAGGTCGAAGGCCTCCTGAAGGTCGGATCGACTCCGCCATGTCTCGAGATCCGCCCGCCCCAACCGGAAGGCACCCGGCGTCCATCCATCGAAACTCCGATCCACACCGGTCGGGGGAAGAGCGAAGTGGACCTCGTAGCTCCGGTCGAACTCGCTGATTTCCTTGTGGTCGCTGCGGCTGATGGCAACGATGCGATCGGCGACCTTCATCGCCGCCAGTTCGGATTCGACGTCCTCCATGTCGACCTTGCGGCCGGCCCGGATGGCGTGTTGATAGGCCTGGATATCGTGGGTCTCCAGGATGACCCTGGTGTCCGGGCGTCCGATCAATCCGAGACGCTCGGCGACCGGTAACAGGTGGACGTAGTTCAAGCAGACGTAGTCGATCCTACGGTTGGCGATCAGGCGGATGACGGAAGCAGGAACGCGCACGTAGGTGTTGAGCTCGGTCAGCAGCGCCGTCGAGGTCCCCTGCTCGGCGATCGTCCGAAGCAGCTTGACGCGTTCGTCGCTCGGCTCCTGGTTGGTGATCCAGGAGTAGCAGTCGAAGTCGTAGCCGTTGACGCGCCACCCCACGGCATTCTTGACCAGATACCCTTCGAGGGCATCGTCCGAATGCAGGAACCCGCTATCGTCGGGATAGGGAACGTAGAGGTCGAAGATCTCATATCCCTGGCGTTCGAAGAACGCGCGCTGTGCCTTATAGACGGCACTCACCCCCTGCGAGAGTACGTCGTTGCCGATCCACAGTACGACCGGCGCTTCTTCGGCGGCTTCGACGTTGCGTTCGACGACGCTGGCGACGAATGCGGCGTTCGACATGAACAGCGGGCTGGTCTTCACGAAGGCTTCGGTTCGTTCGACCAAGTGATCGCGATCATCCAGCAACGTGCTGCAGGCATGGGCGAAGGCCTGCACGGTCATCTCCGCGGCCACGCAGGCTGATCCGGCGAATGTCGTCGCCATGTCCGTGCCGGCGGTCACCACGACCGGCATGCCGAGTCGCATGGCTTCGAGCACCACGCCCGACCCACGGATGGCATAGGACCTCTTTTCGTACGGGAGCAGCATGGCGTCGCATTCGCTCATGGCCGTGTAATATCCGGCCATGGTGTCGAACTTGCCGTAGAGGACGATGGTACCGTCGCTCCGCGTTTCCTCCTGAAGCGCCAGGATCTTCTCGCGCGCGGCGCGCACGCGCGGCGTGTCGTTGTCCGACGCCGCCGAAACCTGAATGGCGAATCTCACCGCTTTCGGGCCGTGGCGACGCACCAGCACCTCGATTATTTCGGGGACGAGAACGAAGCCTTTCTCCTCCCGGGCCTCGCCGAAGTAACCGAAGACGACCGGCGCATCGGCGGCCCGATCCTGCCGCCGCCTGGTGGCGAGTATCTTGGCACGTGCCAGATCGATGCTCGACGGGTTGAGGACGATCGGGAAGATCTCCCCCGTCTTCTCGGCGAAATAGGACTGCAATACCGCCGACTCGACCGTGAAGCGGAAGCGGCTCCGCCGGGCGGGACCGAGCTTCCGAATGGAGCGGATGACGCTCGTCTGCCGGATACCGTGCCCGCCGAAGCCGCCGTCGTCCATGCAGATGCGGATCGAGAACGTCGGCAGGGTGTTGAGCGGCAGCGTTGCGACCAGTTCCAGGATGCCGACCATCAGGGTCGGGTAGGGCATGTGGAGATAGACGACGTCCCGGTCGTTCAGCGCCATCTTGCGCATGAACGCCAGCAGTTCCTGCGCGAAGACACTCGGCACCACGTGTGGCTGCGACCCGTCCTTGAAACTGGAGAATGCCGGCTCGGCGCGAATCGGGCCTTCGATACCGTCGAGTTGGGCGGACCAAGCGCGGTTGGTTCCCACGACACATTCGAATCCCGCGGCCTCGGCGGCGTGGCAGACCATCCGGGTGAGACCGAAGTGGTGCCCCACGTAGCCGATCAGCTCGGGTTCCACATAGGCGAAGCGTCGTTTCGGAGCCATGATTCGCCCGCTCGCGAAAAGGCTCGCCGCTGCCCCTGGTGAAAACGGGTCGCCGCCGAGGAGGCCGAATGCCGACGTGGCGACCGCGAACAGGCCGGTGCGGAGTGCCGGATTCGACTCCAGCGACGTCTCGAACACCGCTGGATCCGACTGCAGCCGTTGGAAGAGGTTTCGCCGCACCTCGGGACACGGCGTTTCCCCGAAGTAATAGCCGTCGGCGGCACCCGGGCGCAGAAGGCGGGGCGACAAACGCGCGATGGCCTTGGCGGGATCGCGGGCGAGAGCGACGAATTCGTCGGCCGACAGGAACAGATGGAACGGTGCCGTCTCGTAGTTGGTGACGTTGAAGCGTGCCGTCAGGTTGCGGTGCCGCCCGTTCGACGGATCGTAGAACGAAACCGCTCCCGACTCGCGCAGCGTCGCGAGGCAGGTCGTGCGCGCGTCGAGCGAGGGTCTCCCCTCTTCGGCGACCATGAGATGGAGGTGGGTCCGCCTCAGATTCCCCCCGGCCTTCACCGCCGCAGCGGCCGTCGCGACCGCCTCGACGGCACCCCACGGCACGTCGACATGGACCATGAGATCATGCGACGGCCGTTGCCATTCGGTCGAACTCGGTGCTTCGCGACTGCGGATCACCACCGGTGGTGCCGCCCGGACCTGCCGGAGAACGGCGAGCGTTTCGGAAGCCATCCGTTCCGAAGTGAACGCGAGGCTCAGCTGATGCCCGGTCGTGGCGACGGTCTTCAGCGTCGGTGCGTCTTCGAGTGCGGCGGCGATCTCGTCGGCCATGGTGGTCGGCGACAGAGGATCTGTCAGCGGAACGAAGCCGCCACCGAACCATTCCTGGAAGACCGCCAGGTTCGACGCGATGACCGGCGTTCCGGCGCGCATCGCCTCGAGGACGGGAATGCCGAATCCTTCGAAGAGACTCGGAAACACCAGCGCCTGCGCCCCTCGCATCAACCCCAGAAGCTGTCGGCTGGTGACGAACCCGAGATCGACGATGCGGTGCCGCAGGTCCGGAAACGACATCAGATCGCGATAGACGTGATCCCGCTGCTCGACGCAGGACGCGCCTGTCAGCACCAAACGGAGATCGGAAAGGCTCCGCCGGTCGCCGAGTTGCCGCATGGCTTCGAGAAGCCGAAAATGATTCTTGTGTGGCCAGTTGACCGCCGGATAGAGGATGTAGCGACCGTACTTTTCGGTGAACGACGCACCGGACACCGACTCTCCGGCCTTCTGTTCGGCGTTGAACGGTGCATGAGGTACGACCGACACCGGGGCATCCGGCGAGTACGCCTCGATGATCCGTTGCCGCTCGGCTTGCGAAAAGGTGAGGATGCCGTCGGCCATCCGAGCGGCGGTCGCGTATTCCGCATCGCGTATCAGGCGTTCTTCCGCCCCGAAGAAGCCCGACAACATCCGGTGTTGGATGTCGTGGATCGCCGACACACACCGCAGCCGAGCGTAGGTTTCGCGTTCCGGCAGGCCGGTGAACGGGGCATAGAGAACGTCGACGCGTTCGGCGACCCTGCGCAATGCGTCGGCGTGCGCCCCGCGCTCGCCGACGATCATGCTCAGGTCGGGAACCTGATGTGCCGCAGCCGAAAACAGCCTCGCATTGTCGGGCGATACGACGACCTCTACCGGCGTCAGACGCGCGAGATGCGTGACCAGATCGGTCACGTAGGTTCCAGCCCCCCCCGAACCGCCCTTCAAACCTACGAAATGGAAACAGTCTATTGCGACCTTGAACATGTTTACCCTCGATGCAGGATTGAACGGAAGAGGCCCCTTCTTCACCGATCGACCATCTTCGCTTCCACCTGCTGCAGGATCCACCGATAGGTGGACCGCAGACCGTCGTCGAGGCGGGTGCTGGGTGCCCACCCGAGCTTCTCGCGGATCAGACGGTTGTCCGAATTGCGACCGCGAACGCCGGTCGGGCCGGGAATGTGTCGCTTGTGCACGGTCTTGCCGGCGATGGCGGCGACACGGTCGACCAACTCGTTGATCGTCACCATCTCGTCCGAACCGATATTGACCGGACCGACGAAATCGGAGCGCGTCAGCCTGATCACGCCTTCGAGGCATTCACTGACGTGAAGGAACGAGCGGGTCTGCGAGCCATCGCCCCAGATGTCGATCGTGCCGCCGTCCTCCACCATCGCAACCTTACGGCACATCGCCGCCGGTGCCTTCTCACGGCCGTCGCTCCACGAACCCAGCTCGCCGAAGATGTTGTGGAAACGGGCGATCCGCACGACCATGCCGTGGTTGCGCGCGTAGGCCAGATACAGACGCTCGGAAAACAGCTTCTCCCACCCGTATTCGCTGTCGGGATGAGCCGGATAGGCACTGTCTTCGGCGCAGTTCGGGTTGTCGGGGTCGACCTGATTTTCTTGAGGATACATGCATGCCGACGACGAATAGAAAACTCGACCGCAATTGCGGCGTCGCAGGGCTTCGAGCACGTTCAGGTTGATCATCGCCGAATTCTGCATGATCTCAGCGTCGTTCTCGCCGGTGAAAACGAAGCCGGCCCCGCCCATATCGGCTGCCAACTGATAGACTTCGTCGAAACGGCGATCGACGATGTCCCGAACGAACGACTGGTCGCGCAGATCACCCACGGCGAAGTCGTCGGCAGACGTCGGCTCGTAACGCGGGTACTTCAAATCGACGCCGCGCACCCAATGGCCTTCCGATTTCAGCCGCTTGACCAGATGACTACCGATAAACCCACCGGCTCCACACACCAAGATGGTCTTTTTCACTGTAATTTCCCCTCGAATAGACAAAAATACCGATGCGGAACTGAGGCGACACTGTTCCGATCAAGCCGGCCCGCAACCTATTCGCACCGCTTGGCGACGTCAATCCGAAGTGTGTCGTAGCAGCCGCCGGACATACATCGACCACGCGCATCTCCGGCCGGTATCCGCCCGACCGCGCATACCGAAGGCGAAGGTGGCCTCGGAACCTTCGACGAGCCGGCGCCGCGCGTCGCAACCCGTGTCGACATGGGCCTTCACCGGTCTTCCGCCCGGCGCAGTCCTCGAAGCCCCGGGCGGAGAACGCCTCGCTCGGAGATGCCGCTGGTTCGCTCGACCGGATTCGACACCGCTGATCGCGACGGTTGGAAAACCGCCCCCCCCTTGCCGGCCCGGTGAGAGGGTCGGTGCAGTGCCGGCCTGCGCGACCGAACGCGCCGTATGGGCTGCGCTCCGCGAGCGACCGAGACCGAGTTCTCATCGACCTGCAACGGCATGACCTCGGTGCCGAAGTCGGCGAGAACCGACGCGGTGCCGACATCACAAGCCGAGCGGATCCCCCGAACAACCGCGCGCACTCCCGGCCCCGGTCGCCCTGCCGGCTAGGCCTCGTCCCTCACCGCGTTCGTTGCCGGCGCTGCACCCTTTTCTGCAGACTACGGACTTCGTTCTGGAACCAGTACTCGATCCGTCCGTCGATCGGTGGGTGTCCGACGTCGCCGTCCGCGGTCCGACTGACGTCATTTTCGAACGCTTCGCTGACCTCTGGATCCTACCCCGATGCGGCGCCGACTCGCCGCTGTGCGACGGGCAGCCCGCCTACAGAATCTCGCCGCCGGCGGGTTCGTGATGGTCCTACCCGAAGCACTCCGATGCGACCGGTCGCGGTACGAAACGCTGCCGGACGAAACCCTGGCCGATGCCGTCAGGTCCGGTCTCGACGATCTCGGCGCGTTCGCCCCGCCGGTCGTTCGTTAGCCGGGCGGGGATGGCTATTCGGCAGGAACTCGGGTCGGCCGCCGAGAGACCCCGGTCGTCGACGCGGTGGACCCGATCGCGCAGCGTCCGGCGATTCGAGCTGCCGATCCAAACGCGTATTCGCCGTCCGAGCTGCCGCGCCCGGCCGCAGAAGGAGGGAACGGAAACCTCTGGCCGGGGGACATCGCGACGGGAAGCCGCTCGAGGTCCGAAGCCGAGCGGTCCGTCGGAAGCTATACCGCAACGGCAGCGCCAAACCTCGCAACACCTTGGAACAGCGGTCCGACACCCCACCCCTGCGCTGTCGTCCTCCGAGCCCGATGGCGCTGCCGCCGGCGGGTTGTTCCGATGAAACGACGAAGCCCCCGGGTCGTTGGACCACGGGAGCTCATTTTGGTTGCGGGGGCCCGAGTTGCCCGAGAGAAGGCACTCTTGACGGCTCCAACCGTTCGCAGATGCGCCGCAGAACAGGTGTCTCCATCGTCACAGAACGCTCCTGAACTACTGCGACCGAAGGCTGAAGCAGAGCCCGGGAAGGAGGGGTTGGCTGCTGGCCGGATCGTATCTCGTGAGGTGATGTAACAGTTGGGAAAGTCATCGCAGGAGCATCGCTATGGCCGGAGCTGCGAGGAACAAGCCGACCGACGAACCACCGATGACCGGCGTGTCGATGAGTTTACGGACACTCGCGGAGAGCAATCGGCCGCGCGGTACGGCTGACCGGCCACAGGCGTCCTTCGATTCTGCATGATGGAACGGCGACCAGTTCACCCGGAGCTTTGTGAACTTGAAAATATATTTTAATTACAACGCTTTGCACCCGACCAATTGTCGAACCTCGCCTTCGGTTAGACACCTTTGTTCCCGCTTCCCCACTCTTTGCTGATGGAGAAGCCTCAACTTAAGAAGACGCGATGTGCGGTGCTGCAGGACTATTCCAATGATCCGATCAAATCGGTCGGAGCGCTCCGAGATCTGCGCAATTCCAACGGCCGCATCGCGCCGGAAGCGGAAGCTGCCGGCGTTGCGCTTGGCTGACTTAAATCGCATAGGCGACAAGCACTTTCCGAGTTTAGATCTAATAAAGTCGACCCATTCTGGATCAATCGACGCGGCGTCCGATCGCGGCATTCAGCCGTTTGAGACGTCCCATGGATACTTGTCATGCAGGTGCCCCTGCACGAGCGGAAGCTGGTCCTCAAACCTCACCGTCCAGTAGCCGTCGCCGTCGCGTGGATTTGTGATCTCGTAGCTCTTGCCGCCGATCGCGACCAGGCGGGTTCCGAAGATGTTCGACAAGTAGCGGCTGGCGCGGCGCGCGTATGCCGCGGCCTCTGCGCGGACATCAATCGGCGCCTCATCGAGGCCTTCGGCCTCGTGCTTAGCCTCGTTGAGGTCACGGTAGAGTGACTCGAAGTCGTAAAGGAATGGGGTGGTGACGCGGTCGGCAACCTTGACCTCGCCACACGCACTGCAGATGTTGACCAGCAGTTGGTCATTCGACCACTGGCTGTCGCCGTGCTGATTGTGGTTCTCTTCCAGCAGCACGGCGGTCGGCAAGATACGGCCGCTTTGGCAGTGCGCGCAAAATGGGAAGTTGATGTCCACGAGGTCGAAGCGGCCCTGATCGAACACAGCGACCTTATAAAGTGCACCCTCAAGCTGTAGTGGCTCGTAGGAGGCTAGTCGTTTGAAAGCGATATTGGTCGTGACGTCGATCCGGTACATGGCGCCGTCCACGACGCCGACAAAATCAGTAGCGTCGCCGATGTCGGCCGCGACAATTAGATTGAGATCCCTGCGGTGTTGTTCGAAGAAGGCGACCTCCGCCTTCAGCCCCGCATATCCCATCGGGCCGAGCGTGGTGCAATAACTGTCGAGCCAGGTCTTGGCAACAGTTGGGTCCTTCTGCATCTGGGCGAAGATGATCCGCCGCTTCTCATTATAAATCTCCGCAGGGTTGCGGTCTTTGGCTTTCTTCCACATCTTTCCGGCCATAATCAGGATACCCTACCCCTGGAGGCAAAGTTCGCGGCGAAATAGTCGATCACCTCCGACGCCTGGGTGCCTCTGCGAAATTCCTTCTGCGCCTCAAAATCGAGGTCCGGGAACATGTGGATCAATTGATTATCCTTGAAGAGAGGCAGAAGGGCATCTGGATCAAGGCCCTCCGTACGCTGGCCGGTCATGATGTAACCCGCCTCAAGCGCAGCACCGATCATGACGTCCGCCAACTGGATGGCCGGGCTGGTCTTTGAGTTGACCTGAGTTACCTCCGTCAGCTTCAAGGGGAATTTGAAGCTTGCGATCGCCGTCTGCCGCAACTCGACTTCATCGGTGTGATCTATGAAAGCCTGCAGTAGGTCATGGTAGGTGGCTAAATTCTTCGACTCGTCGTGCTCAACGCGATAGGGGCCGTCAGCCATAACTTCCATCCGGCTGATCAACGCCTGCATGACCACCATGGCGAGGTCGGTCGAGATACCCGGCGTGGCTATCGCTCTCAGGCAGTCCGGGCACGCATCTCTCGCCAAGGGTCCAATTGCCTCGGGAAATGCCTGCCAGTTGGTACGGCGCGCGGCAACGACGAGGGCGCGGAGGCTCTCGGGTGTCTTCTCTTTCACCGCGCGCTGGAAGGCCGCCAGCATCGCCTCGAACGGCTCAGCTCCTAGCATCGTTCGCCCCACGACACTCAGCAGCGATCCCATCGCATAGTTCTGGCCGTCGGCGTAGAAGTCGACCCCGCGCTCATAGTACCAAGGCTCCACGGCGTAGTCGCAGAACATCAGGATCAGCATGTATCGCTTGTCTAAAATGTGTGTGACGCACTTGTAACTTTGCAGAAGATCACGCAACAGTGCAAGAAGATGACGTCGACTGCTAGGGCGCCGCGACAGGACGCGATATTTCAGCTCCGGCGCTTGGCGACGCGGAAAGTGTTCATCGATCAGGCGAGCCGCATCCTCGTCGCTGATCGCGATCGCTGCGGCGCCCTGGAGACGTTGCTGAGGGTTGAGAAGGTCGAACCCAGTGTAGCCGCTTTCGTCGATCCGGAAACATTCCATGGTCACGCCTCCCGTCCGCCGCTCCTATATAGGGACGCATTGCGCCGGAAGGTGACACTAGATGCCTTCTGAACCCGCTGTCATCGGGGCGTCCAATTGTTGGGAGGAAGCAATAGAGCCGATAATCCAATTTTACTCCAGCTTCAGATGTTCCCATTCGGCAATCAATGCAGTATAATTTAATTTAAACACTGACTCTTCGTTACCTTTGAGTGGAGTTACTTGTGGAGAAAAGAATTTTCGGCGTAATATGTCAATAATTCGAACATCATCCGGGTCAATTTCGCTAAGGGCGCACTGCATTGCCCATAAGCCCAGCCTGCCGCCCTCTTCTGGAAGCGCGGGTTCCTCGCTGAAGTAAGGATAAACGACGCGAGTATATTGTCCTCTTACACGCGCATGAAGGGCGTCATGTATGCGAATGATGCCTCCAATGCCTTCGAATCGCAGATTTCCATGGACGCTCTTTGGGACTATTTGAACTGGTTCGTTTGACCAACGCAATTTTGCGGCAAGAAGCTCGATTACTCCATCCTTCAGGAGTGGGTATAATCTCTTGAATCTTCTATTTGAGCGTATACGTGCATCAGTCATTTCTGAAAGGTCATTAGAACCAGCTATGTGTTGCTTCACGTCAGACCAGAATGGAAGGTAAAAATCACCACCTTGGCTGCGATTTCCACCTTCTTCTTTTTTACGGTCGAGTCGAATATCCTCCTTCAGGATCGATCGGCGGAGTGGTTGCGGCGCATAGAACAGCCGCAGGGCTTTGCGGAGCGGAATATCTAGCGCTGACACAACTACCTCCATGACATGTTTTTAAACTCTTAGTATATGCCATTCTCAAAAATATATAAATGGTTGTTTGTCGTCCGATGAGAAGTCCATCGATCGCGTTCTGCCGCACCCGCCCAGGCTCAAGAAACGGAATGTGAATCGTCATTGAGAAATAGGCGGGCAGTCTGTGAGTCCGCCCGCTGCAAAGATTGGCCATGCCGCGCATCAGTTGATCGTGTATTCCCGCCAAGGGATCGCGTTCAGCGGCACTTCCGACATGAACTTAGCAATGTCCGGCCGACCGTAGAAAGTCGGGCGGCCACGCCCATCCTGCGCCATCAGGACTACCGGCACGCCGAAGACCGGCGTGAAGCCCTGAATGGCATCGGCCGCCGCCGTCCGGTTCTGGACGACGTGCGGCTTGACGACGACAACGGCGAAGGTCTGGCCTTGCTCGCGAATGACGGCACCTTGAACGCGCATATTGGTCTCCTTACGCCGCCATCTTGAGCTGACGGCTGTTGATCCAGTCCCAGGCTTCCTGCGGCAGCCAGCCCTGGTAGTCGCGGGTCACGCCGATCACGAGGAAGAAGTCGTTGTTGTCGACGTGCGGCGCGATACGGTCCCAAACGCCCTTGGCATCGAGGCTGGTATCGACCAGCCAGGTCGATCCGAGAAAATGCCACCAGGACGAGCCGCAGTTCTTGATTGCTTCGTACAACGCTTCATAGTTCTGACCCGGACGCTTCAGGTCGTAGTTGATTGCATAGATCATGTTGGGTCTCCTTGACCGGTTTCGACGCGGGGCCGGACAAGGCCGGAAATGCGTCCTGACTCCCTATGCGGAAGCCGGAGCCGTTCGCGGACATCGCCGCACGTGTCCGCGCCACGGCTTTCTTCCCGCATAGGGAAATTGGAAGGAGTGCCATGGCGTGAATTCTGGCCAGGTCGCAACCCATCGCAGCCGTGACGAGATCGCCGACGCGATCCGTACTCTCACGCGCGCCGATTGGGCGCGCCTGCGGAAGATCGCCAACTACTACGCGCGGCCCCAGATCGGGCCGAAAGACCTCCTGCAGGAGGCGTTTGCCCGCGCCCTTGATGGCCGCACCTGTCCGGCACACGTCGATGTGGTGAAGTTCCTAGCCGAAGCGATGCGCAGCATCGCCGATGGCGAGGGCGAGAAGGTCGAGCACCGGCTGCCGCTGGTTTCTATCGTCGCCAAGACCGGCGAGGCCTTGCCGGAAGCCCTGAACCACCCCGATCAGTCGCCGACCGCCGAGGGCAGGTTGATTGGCGAAGAGGAGGCCGGCCTTCTTCGCCGGAATATTCTTGCTATCTTCGATGATGATCCAGTCGCCCAGATCATCGTCGAAGGCATGATGGAGGAGATGAATGCGGAGGAATTGCGCGAGCTGTCCGGTCTCGACAAGACCGCCTACGACAGCAAACGCAAGTTGATCCGCCGCAGAATTGACAAGCAGTACCCCGAGGGATGGACGCCATGACCGGCAACGACAAAAGGGAGCGTAACGCGCTCAACCGGCTGGCCGATGCCCTTGTCGATGACATTTTCAACACGTCCGACGAGGACATTTTGGCCGAATTCCGTGACACGCACGGCGATCCTGATCGCTATGCGGCCGAAATGCGCGAGCTGTTTGATAAGAGCATTCTGATCGCCAACAAGAAGCGCCTTGCCGCCGCCAAGGCCGGTGCCGCCGCGAGCCGCAAGCCCGCGCCGATATTGTCGTCCGGACCGATCGATATGGAGGCTGCGCGCGCACGGCTGCGAGCCATCGCCAATACGCCCGGCATCCCCCAGCGGGTGACGCTCGCCGCGCGAAATGAGAACGAGCTTTCCGACAACGACATTCTCGGAATGCTCGACGACCTGCGGGAGCTTGGAGTTCTCCCACCCGACGATCAGGGCGGAAAGCCGTGATGGCAATCTCACACGCTGAACGGCTCCTTCAGGAGCTGGGGATCACCGAGCCGGACGAGATCGACCTCGAGGCGATTGCCTTCCATGTCAATGCGAGGGTCCGGTTCCGTCCGCTCGACGGCTGCGAGGCCAGGATCATCGGCCATGGCGACGAGGCGATCATCACCGTCAAGGCCGACAGCCATCCACGGCGCAAGCGCTTCTCAATCGCACACGAGCTGGGCCATTGGCATCATCATCGCGGCAAGTGCCTTGCCTGTCGCCTTGAGGAGTACCAACCGCGCAACGCGCTTTCGCCGGAACGGGCGGCTGACGGCTACGCCGCCGACCTTCTGATGCCCTATTACCTCTTCAAGCCGCTAGCCCGTCAGCAAGGAAAACTCACCTTCAAAGTGGTCAACGCGCTCGCCGAGATATTCAACACTAGCCGCCCCGCGACTGCGATCCGGCTGGTAGAAAGCGATCATTCTCCCGCCATTCTGGTCTGCCATGGCCCCAAAGGCCGGAAATGGTTCACCCGCGCCCCCAGTGTGCCACAGAAGTGGTTCCCACAGGATTCTCTCGATGCCGAGAGCTTCGCCTTTGGCGTTCAGTTCGGCCGGAATCCGGATGATCCCAACCCGCGCAAGATTGGAGCCGATGCATGGTTCGATCGCAGGGACGCTGATCGGTTCGAGGTGCAAGAACAAACCATACGATCCGGCCCCGATGAAACGCTAACCCTCATCCTTTTCAATGACCCCATGATGCTGGACGAGCACGATAAGCGGGGAAGCTGGATGCGATAGCAGCCCCACGATGTTCATGTGCTGAGCGTCCGCTTCGGGTCGAAGGACGTCGACCGCACCACGCCGGAAGCGGAAGTTGATCCCAGCTCGCTTGGCGGCCTAAGGGGGGGGCGTGAGGTGGCTGTCCGCTTCGTCTCGCAATTCCGACCATACCGACGCGCCGCCGATGACCACCTCTCTCGTCAGCTACACCACCTCAGGGGACACGATCTCAATGAGTTGCTGGTCGATGTTCCGAGTTGATAGACGAACTGCCGATGACCAGCGTGACGATGAGACTGTGGAGGCTCGTGGAGAGCAGTCGGCCGCGCGCCACCCACTTCAATTGGCGTGCATTCGGCGCGGTTCACCCGCGACCGAGACCGATCCTGCTTCGCAGTTCTTCCCTCCGTGGAATTGCGGAACGGCTTGCGCCGGACTACGCGGCGCCGGTCGGCGATGCTAGGGTCGCGCCATGGGGGAAGCACGAAGGATCGATCGCAGGGCGTTCCTGACGACCTCGGCCGGGGCCGCGGTCGCCGCGGTCGCGTGGCCGGCGCGCGCCGCGGGGGCGCCGGTGCGCATCGCGCTGACCGCCGCGGCGGTGCGTGACGAACTGCCGCTCTACGACCGTTGGGCGGCCTATCTCGAGCGCCATTTCGGACGCCCGGTGCATTTCGTCCAGCGCAAGACCTACCACGACGTGCTCGAACTGCTGCGCACCGGCGATCTCGATTTCGCCTGGGTGTGCAGCTACTCCTTCACCCAGGCCTGGGACGCCGGCCTCGTCGATCTGATCGCCGCGCCGGTCTACCGCGGCAGCCCGACCTATCGCTCCTATCTGATCGTCCACAACGACGACGCGGCCCAGCGGCTGGACGATCTCGCCGGGCGGAGCTTCGCCTTCACCGATCCGGACTCGGCGACCGGCTACATCATCCCGCGCGCCATGCTGCGTGCCGGCGGGCGCGATCCGGACCGCTTCTTCCGCCGTACCTTCTTCACCTGGGACCACGGTCAGGCGATCGAGGCGGTGGCCGAGCGCGTCGCCGACGGCGCGGCGGTCGATTCCTACGTCTGGGACTATCTCGCCGCCAAGCGGCCGCAGATCGGGCGGCTCACCCGCAAGATCGGCCAGTCCGAGGCCTTCGGCTTCCCGCCGATGGTGGCACGGCGCGGCATCGATGCGGCGCTCGCCGAGCGGTTCCGTACGGCGCTGGCGGCGATGCCGCGGGAGGCGGACGGCCGGCGCGTCCTCGACGAAATGATGCTCGACGGTTACGTCGAGGTCGGCTCGGCGCACTACGACGGTGTCCGGGCCGCCGCGGCATCGGCCGGGGCGCGGGCCGATGCCCAGCCGCCGTCGGCCCTATGAGCCCCTGGCGTCCCTCCAGCTGGAGCCTCGCGGTCAAGTTGCCGCTGATCGTCTGCCTGGTGGTGGCGGGCGTCGCCGGCGTCACCGGCTTCACCGTCATCCAGAAGGAACGGATCGAGCTGCGCCAGGCGCTGGCCGAGAAGGCGGTGCTGCTGTCGCAGTGGATCGCCGCCGCCTCGGCCGAGCCGATGATGCGCAACGACGTCTGGCCGATCTGGCGCAGCCTCCGTCAGGTGACGTCGAAGGAAGTGGACGAGGGTCGCGACGTACTGACCGCCATGGTGCTCGACACCGAGGGCGTGGTCATGGCCCATCTCCAGCCGGGACTGAACCCGATCGGCCTGCCGTTGCACACCGACGGCGACGAGACCCGCCTGCTCGAGCGGGCGCTGCGCAGCGAGACGACGCTGGTGCTCGAGGACCCGGCCGGCGGCTTCGTCGAGGGGGTGGCGCCGGTCGTCGGCGGCGGCAAGCGCCTCGGCGTGGCGCGGGTCCGGCTGTCGACCCGGGTGTTGGCGCAGGCGGTCGGCGAGGCCACCGGGCTCGTCCTCCTCGCCACCTTCGGTCTCGCCCTGATCGGCAGCCTCGCCGGCATCTACGCCTCGCTCCGCGCCGTCCGGCCGCTCGGACGTCTCGCCGACGCCATGTCGTCGCTCGCCCGCGGCGAGCCGGTGGCGGTGCCGGTGCGCGGCGCCGACGAGATCGCCCACCTCAGCGTCACCTTCAACGCCATGGCGGCGGAGGTCGCCGAGAAGCAACGGCTGGAGCGCGAGCTGGCCCAGGCGGAGAAGACCGCCGCTCTCGGCCGCATCGCCGCCGGCGTCGCCCACGAGGTCAACAACCCGCTCGCCGGCATCCTCAACTGCCTCTCGACCCTGAGGGACCACCCGAAGGAACCCGGCCTGCTCGAGCGCTATCTGCCGGTGATCGAACGCGGCCTCCTGCGCATCCGCGCTATCGTCCAAGATCTGCTCGTCGAGCAGCGCGCCGAACACGCCTCCGAGCCCTGCGGCCCGGAATGTCTCGACGAGGTGCGCGACCTCATCGCCGCCGAGATCGAGGGCAAGTCGATCGCGCTCGACTGGCGCAACGAACTGCCGCCCGACACGATGTTCAACCGCCAACGCCTGCAACAGGCGCTGCTCAATCTGCTGCGCAACGCGGTGCAGGCGATGCCGGCGGGCGGGCGGCTGAGCGTCTCGGCGCGGCGGGAGGACGGAGTTCTCGTCATCGTCGTCGAGGACACCGGCGTCGGCATCGCCCCGGAGGACGTCGGGCGGGTGTTCGATCCGTTCTTCACCTCGCGCAAGACCGGCACCGGCCTCGGCCTGTGGATCACCTGGCGCCTCGTCCAGTCGCTCGGCGGCACCATCGAGGTCGCCAGCCGGCTCGGCGAGGGCTCCCGCTTCACGCTGTCCATTCCGCTCGGAGGCCCCGATGGATCGATCGCCGACTGATCTTTCCGGCCTGCGCGTGCTCGTCGTCGAGGACGACGAGATCATGGCGATGTCGCTGGTCGATCGACTGCGGCTCGAGGGCATCGACGCGCTCGGCCTCGGCACCGTCGCCGAGGCGCGGGCGCGGCTGGCGCGCGGCGATATCGATCTGGTGGTCAGCGACATCCGCCTGCCCGACGGCACCGGCCGCGACCTCTTCGAGGAGGCCGGCCGGCAGTCGCCGGGCCTGCCGTTCCTGCTGATGACCGCCTATGGATCGGTCGCCGACGCGGTCGCGCTGGTCAAGGCCGGGGCGATCGACTACCTGGAGAAGCCCTTCGATCTGCCCGACTTCATCCGTCTGGTCAGGCGCCACCTGACGGCGATCGCCGACACCCGCCGCCACGGCGGCGGCGACCGCTTCCGTCTCGGCATCGGCCTCTTCGGCCAGGATGCGAGCGTGCTGCGGATCGAGCGGACCGTCGCCCGTCTCCACGAGAGCGACGCCGCGGTCTTGGTCTCGGGCGAGCGCGGGCTCGGCAAGAAGCGGCTGGCGCTGCTGGTCCACCGCACCAGCCGCCGGGCCGCCGGGCCCTTCGTCGAATTCGACTGTCGCGGGGTGCGCGCGCCCGGCGCCTTCGAAGCGGAGCTCACCGCCGCGATCGCCGCCGCCGAGGGCGGCACGCTGTACTGCCAGGGCGTCGAGGAGATCGTCGGCCCGCGGCTCTCCGTCTTCGTCCGCCTCTTTCCGCGACCGCACGGCGACGTCCGCGTCGTCAGCACCCGTCTCGTCGATGGCGCCGAGGAGGCAGCCGACAGCGGCCGAGCGGATCGCATCTGGGATCTGCACGGCATCCACATCCGCGTGCCGCCCTTGCGCGAGCGGCCGGACGACATCCTGCACGTCGCCCGCATGCTCCTCGCCCGCGCCGCGGCGGCGGCGGGACGGCGGATCGAGGGCTTCTCGCCGGCGGCGGAGGAGTTCCTGACGGCGTTGCGGCTGCCCGGCAACGGTCACGATCTCAAGGCGATCGTCGATCAGGCGCTGGTGCGCGCCGACGGGCGCGTCGTCGAGCGCCACCATCTCCAGGAGGGTGCGGCCGGGGGTTGCGCCCCGATCGATCTGCGCAGCGCCGTCGAGGAGGCCGAGCGCGGCGCCATCCTGGCGGCGCTCGCCTACAACGACCACGTGATCGGCAAGACCGCCGACTCGCTCGGCATCTCCCGCAAGAACCTGTGGGAGAAGATGCGGCGCTACGGCCTCGACGGTTGAGCGCCGCAGTCCCGTCGGCGCCGCCGAGGTTCATCCCGAGATGATCCGCGACATTGGAATTCTTCCGATGAAGGAACCGGGCCGACCAGCCGGAGCGCGACAGTCGAAACGTCGCTCTTCTCGAGCCGCCTCCGCAACGCCATCGCCGAAGCTTCGTAGCGGCGCGCCCATATGCGCAGTCCGTGATATTTCAAATCGATCAAAATCTCCGGCGCTATGAGTATAAATCGAGCGAGAACGCTTCGAATACAATGTTACCGGATGGTAACACTCCTGTATTCCTTGATATGGACTACCTATACTCAAGAAAAGAGTTGAGGGCCGGACGTATTCGGGTGCATTCCTGACGACGCATCGACGACCCGCCGAGCTTCGGAAGAGGGGTCGTTCGTGGCGAGGGTCCCGGCCGACGAGCCGTCGTGCGCCTTCGCCGAGCGAAGGGAGCACCGGAATGCGTGCGACACGTCGAGATATTCTCAAGGGGATGACTTCTCTGGCCGCGATCTCGGCGGCCTCGTCCGCCGTTCCGGCCTTCGCCCAGGTCGGTCCGAGCGCGGTCGGCGCGGCGGCCGAGGAGGTCGTCAAGTCGGTCTGCGTCCACTGCGTCAACTTCTGCGCCATCGAGGCTCGCAAGGTCGGCGGCGTCATCCGCTCGATCCGACCCGACCCGGCGCGGCGCGACATCTACAACCACGGCCTCTGCCCGAAGGGCGTCTCGGGCGCCTTCACCTCCTACAATCCCTATCGGTTGAAGAAGCCGCTGAAGCGCACCAACCCGAAGAAGGGCCTGGACCAGGATCCGAAGTGGGTCGAGATCACCTGGGACGAGGCGTTCCAGACGATCTCCGAGCGGCTCGCCAAGATCAAGGCGGAGAACCCGTCGAAGCTCATCTGGCAGCACGGCCACGGCAAATACCTGATCGGCGACAACTTCCCCAAGGCCTTCGGCAAGGCCTTCGGCACCCCGAACATCATCCACCGAACCACCACCTGCGAGGCCGCCCGCCACGTCGGCGACGACGTGACCTGGGGCTACCACGGCATCATCCCGGACGTGGACAACTGCAATCTGCTGATCGCCTTCGGTACCAACTATTTCGAGGCCGAGCAGTTCGCCCGCTGGCTTGACCACGCCGTCACCCGCGCCAAGGAACGCGGCATGAAGGTGATCGTCGTCGAGCCGCGCCTGTCGCATCCGGCGGCCAAGGCCGACATGTGGGTGCCGATCCGTCCCGGCAAGGACGTGGTCTTCGTCATGGCGCTGACCAGGCTGCTGATCGACGCCGGTCAGATCGACGAGCCCTTCCTCGTCACCTACACCAACGCCCCGCAACTGGTCGGCCCGAACGGCCGCATCCTGCGCAACGCCGCCGGCGAACCGCTGGTGTGGGACACCGTTACCAACGCCGCGGTGCCCTATGCCGAAGGCGTCAAGCCGGCGCTGCGCGGCTCCTTCACCGTCGACGGCAAGACGGTGCGCACCGGCCTCGAGGTCTACTACGCCGACCATCTCGCCGAGATGACCCCGGAAGCCGCCGGCGAGATCGCCGGCGTGCCGGCCGAGACCATCCGCGAGGTGGCGAAGATGATCGCCGCCGAGGTCCGCCTCGGCACGACGACCAAGGTCCAGGGCTATTCGCACCGCTATCGCCCGGTGGCGCTCTACACCTGGCGCGGCATGACCGCCAAGGAGTTCGGCGTCCAGAACTGGCGGTCGGCGCTGATCCTGCAGATGCTCCTCGGCATCCCCGACGCAGTCGGCGGTCTGAAGCTCGGCAAGGTCTACGACCACCCCGAGTACATGGAACCGGCCAAGTGCGAGTATCCGCCGAAGCGCGTCGACCTCGCCAAGAGCGTCTATTTCCCGAACGGACACCACGACGTCTGCCAGCAAGTGGCGCTGACGGTGCTCGATCCCAAGGCCTACGGCCTGCCCTACGTTCCGGAGATGCAGATCTTCTATGCGACCAACCGGCCGATGTCGACCGCCGACACCGGACCGCAGTTCGCCTCGATGGAGAAGACCTTCAACGTCACCATCGAAGTCCACATGACCGAGACGGCGTGGATGTCCGACATCGTCCTGCCCGACCTCGGCTATCTGGAGAGCTGGCACTTCGCCCCGACACGGGCGAGCCCGTGGGCCAAGCACACCGCCATCCGCCAGCCGGTTGTCTCGGTCTTCGGCCTGAAGCACGACGGCTACACCATCCTGTGGGAACTGGCGAAGCGTCTCGGCATCCTCGACGCCTACGTCGCGGCGATGAACGACACCTGGGGCCTCAAGACCGTCAAGTTCGAGAAAGGCAAGGAATACGGACCGAAGGAAGCCGTCGAAGTGATCTGGCGCGACGCGACCGGTGGCAAGCCGTTCGACGACGCGATCAAGACCGGCTTCGTCGGTGGAACTGTCAAAGCGGAGGACTTCTACGGCAAGGGTGTCGAAGCCAAGTGCAAGGGGCCGGGCAAGCCCAAGCTCCAGTTCTATGGTGACGGTCTCGCCGGTACGGCCGCGGTCATCGAGAAGACGGTCTCCGAGAAGGGCGTCAAGAACCTCGACGTGGAGAAATACAAGATCGCCTACGCGCCGTTGCCGCGGAAGGAACATGCCTTCCCGACGCCGCACGTCGAAGCCGCGAAGCTGCCGTTCTATCTGATCAGCTTCAAGCGGATGTACCGCAACCAGTCGGCCTGCTCGAACACCAATCCGATCCTCAACTTCGCGCTCGGCAAGGACGCGGCAGAGAACGCGGTGCTGATCAACGGCCGCACCGCCGCCTCGATCGGCGTCGCCGACGGCGACCTCGTCACCATCGAGACGCGGATCGGCAAGGTGACCGGCAAGTGCAAAGTCACCGAAGGCATCCGCCCCGACACCATCGGCGTGTCCTACCACTACGGTCACGCCATTCCGAGTTGGCCCGAGTATTCCCGTAAGGGCATCGACGTGAACCGTGTCATCGAGCTCCATCCCGACGTGATCTGCGGGATGAACTCGACCAACGACACCAAGTGCAACGTCACGAAGGCCTGAGGGAGGGGACCATGAAACTCGCACGCGTCATCGACACCAAGCGTTGCATGGGTTGCCGGACCTGCGTGGCGGCCTGCGCGGTGGAGAACCACTTCACCCCGGGCTCCCCCTGGAACGTCATGATCGAAGCGGAGGGCGGCACGTTCCCGAACGTCTACCGCACCTTCATGACCATGAACTGCATGCATTGCGAGATCCCTGCCTGCAAGCTGGCCTGCGACAAGGCCGGGTTCAAGGCGATCTCGAAGAACGAGTTGGGCGTGGTCCTGATCGACTACGACAAGTGTACCGGCTGCGGCTACTGCGCCGCCGTGTGCCCCTACGGCGTCCCCCAGTTGAACGGGGAGAAGCTCACCGGCCTTTATCCTGGCGAGCAGGCCACGCCCTACGAAGCCATCCCCGCCGCCGAGCGCCATCCCACCCATCGCAAGAAGCCGAAGGTCGCCGAGAAGTGCACCTTCTGCTGGCACAAGCTCGAGAAGGCGGTGAAGGACGGCAAGACCGACCGCATCGGCAAGGATCCCGAGTATACGCCCGCCTGCGATCTGGTCTGCCCGGTCGACGCCCGCCTGTTCGGCGATCTCGACGACCCGACCTCGGAGGTCTCCAAGGCGATCGGCACCAAGAAGGCGTCGCAGCTGAAGCGCGAATACGGCACCGCACCGCAGGTCTACTACGTTCTCGATGGGGGGGAAGTGAAATGAAGACCTTCCTGATCGCGGCCCAGATCCTGGCCGTCGCCCTCTGCGGAAGCGCGCTCGCCCAGAACACCGAGGCCGGCAAGCCGGTCGGCGCCGGCATCCTCGCCGAGCAGCTGCGCGAGGGCGTGGTGTCGCCCGGCGACAAGTACGACCTCGAGGTCGGCAGCCGCTTCCATCGCGTCCACACCAAGTTCATGGCGATCGGCTGTCAGTCCTGCCACGCCGGGGTGAAGTTCCCGGAGAACGTCCAGTTCCTCCGGCGTGAGGAGTTCCCGCTCGTCGCCTATCCCGGCGCGGTCGACCGCTCCAACTGCCTCGGCTGCCACAAGGGCGAGGGGGCACTGGCGACACCCTTCTACGGAGTGCCGAAGAAATGACGGCCCTCCCGGTCATGTCCGAAGCCGAGCGGCGGGCGGAGGCCCTTCGGGGGCTCGCGGCGCTCTACGCCGCGGCGCCGACGGCCGAATGGCTCGCCCGGCTCGTGCCGCTCGCCCGCGCGGCGAGCGACGACGACCCGGTCGCCGAGATCCTCGCCGCCCTCCGCGACGAGACGGATCTCGAGGCCGCGGCGGAGCGCCTCGCCATCGAGCACACGCGACTGTTCGGCGGCCTCCAGGAGGGCTACGGCCCGCCGCCGCCCTACGAGTCGCTGTGGCGCGAGGGCCGGCTGATGGGCGAGACCACCGAAGCGGTGGCGCGCGCCTATCTCGCCGCCGGCTACCGGCCGTCGCAGGAATGGTCGCCTTTCGATCATCTGGTCGAGGAACTGCTCTTCCTCGCCTCGCTCGCCAACGGCGAACACGCGTTCGCCGAAAGCGGCCGCGACGCCGAGGCACGGTGGGCGCGCGAGCGTCGGCACGAGTTCCTCGACCGCCACCTCCTCGCATGGGTGCCGAGCTACGCCGAGACGATCGCGGCCGAGGCCCGCGAGCCCTTCCATCGCTCGCTGGCGCGGGTGACCGCCCTCGTCCTCACGGAGGACGCTCGCCGAGCGTCCTGACCGACCCGACCCGACGGGGCACGGCCCCGCACGCGAACCGAGGAACCCGAGGGTTCCCAAGGGGGATCGATGAACCAGCCTCTGAACCGCCGCACGGTCGGGGCCGTCCTGCTGCTCTTCGCCGGGCTCCTGGCGACGTCGCCGGCGGGAGCGCAGACCAAGGGCGCGGCGCCCAAGGATCCCGAGACGATCGCCCAGATCCAGGCGTGGAACGGCGAATGTCTCGCCTGTCACACCGAGGCGGCGCTGCACAAGCCGCCACGGCCGGGCATGGACATCAAGGCGCTGTCCGAGGCGCTGACCGATCCGGCGAAATACGACCGGTCGAACCACGCCGGCATGGCCTGCAAGACCTGCCACGTCGGCGGCTATCGCGACTGGCCGCACAAGGGACCGGCCCAAGCGGTCCCCGGCAAGGCCGAGACGCTCGACTGCAACGAGTGTCATGCCCAGAAGTCGTGGCACGTCGACGCCCAGGTCGCCAAGAGCGTGCACTCGAAGAACCTGAGCGAGAAGTTCACCTGCAGCACCTGCCACGATCCGCACGTCTATCAGACCGCGGCCAAGCTCAAGGAGCCGGCGAAGATCGTCGCGCAGGACAACGGCATGTGCCTCTCCTGCCACCAGTCGGACGAGAAGTTCGCGGCCTTCGGCGGCAAGCTCACGCCGGCCAAGAAACGCCCGGACATCGACGCCATCCACGCCTGGCTGCCCAACACGAAGCTGCACTGGAACGCCGTGCGCTGCGTCGAGTGCCACACCCCGGTCTCGCCGACGCGGACGCTGGCGATCTCCCACGAGATCCTCGGCAAGGACAAGGCGCAGCGGGACTGCGTCACCTGCCACAGCCAGGACTCGGCGCTGAGGACCGGTCTCTATCGCCACGTCGCCGAGACCGAGAGTGCCGAACTCGGCTTCCTCAACAGCGCGGTCCTGGGCAATTCCTACGTGATCGGCGCCACCCGCAACACCCATCTCGACCGCTTCGGTCTCGTCCTGATCGGTCTGGTGTTCGCCGGTGTCCTCGGCCACGGACTGATCCGCATCCTCGCCGCCCTCGGCCGTAGGAGTGTCAAATGAGCGACCGTGTCTTCATCCTGCCGCTGTGGATCCGGCTCTGGCATTGGACCAATGCCGCTCTGATCCTCCTGCTGACGATCACCGGGGCGAGCCTGCACTTCGCCGATCCGAAACTGCCGTTGGTGCCCTTCGAACTCTCCGCCCGCATCCACGACATCGCCGGTCTGGCGCTCGCCGCGCTCTACCTCGTCTTCGTCGTCGCCAACGTCGTCACCGGCAACTGGTGGCAGTACGTGCCCAAGCCCGGCGGCTTCGTCGAACGCTGCAAGAACCAGATCGTCTTCTACTGCTGGGGCATCTTCCGCGGCGCGCCGCATCCCTATCCGCCGACCGCCGAGGCCAACTTCAACTCGCTGCAGCAGATCATCTATTGGATCGTCATGTATCTCCTGATGCCGATCCTGATCGTCACCGGTCTGATCTTCCTGTGGCCGGACTTCGCTCCGAAGCGGGTGATGGGCATGGACGGGCTGGTGCCGGTGGCGCTGCTCCACTACCTGACGGCGGTGCTGATCGTCTCCTTCATGATCGCCCACATCTACCTCGGAACCACCGGGACCAAGGTCTCCAGTCTCTTCAAGATGATGATCACCGGCTGGCACGAGCACTGACCGGTCGGAGCACCAAACGGTCGAACCACCCGACGAGGGGGGACCGGCGAGGGGGCGAAAGCCCCCTCGTCTCGTTTCGTCTCGCGCCGCCCGACGCTCACGCCTCCGGGTCCGGCGCTCCCACGGTCGTTCGCGCCGCGCGACGCCGATGAGACAGCCGCAGGATCGCCACCGGCGTGGCGACCACGGCGAGGAGGGCGACCCACTCCAGGATCTGCCAGGAGAGCGAGGCTCGGTGGACGTCGTGGAGATGTTCGGCGACGGCCCACGCCTCCCCATCGTCGAGGCGGGCGCCGTTGACCAACCGCATGCGCACCACGGTGAAGTGCCAGCCGAGCCGGCCGTAGCGCGTCGCCTCGATCCGCTCGAGGCCGTGGCAGGCGGTACAGCGGTCCTCGACCAGACGAACGCCGAGCGGGCGCGCCGCCCGCGCTTCGGCGGCGAGGCGTTCCGCCTCCGCGTCGCGTCGCGCCCGCTCGTGCGCCCGTTCGGCCTCGCGCGCCACCTCGTCGGCGATGCGACGCCGCACCCGCTCCGCCTCTTCGGCGTCGAGCGCCGGCGATGTCGTCGCGTAGCCACGATCCTCCATCTCGGCCCGGGCCACGCCGATCGACAGGGTCGAGGCCAACACGACTCCGGCAACGACCGCCCGGCGTCTCACTTTCCGGTCTCCGCGCCGGGAGGAAGCGGCGTGGCGCCGGTTCCCGGAACCGGACCCGGTAGCGACGTGAGCGGTAGTACCCCCGGGGCAGGACTCGGGCCGTCCATGACGATGCGCCCCGGCGGAACCGGGGTCGCCGGGGCCGTCACCGGCCCGGGAGCATCGTCGCCGGCGCACAGGCCCAGGCGCGGCTGGGTCGCCGCCGTCCCGCCGAGGAGAGCGACGGCGATCGCCACGGCGACGGCCGTCACCACGGAGCGGGACGCGGTCATGACGGCGGGGCGCCGCGGCGCCGGGCATAGACCTCGTCCGACCATCCGGGCTGGCTGGTGACGTGATCCATGGTGAGGCCGGCGGCGACCAGCCGGTCGGCGATCTCGGCGAGATCCTCCGCCGTCACCTCGCCGACGCCGCGTGCCGAACCCTCCGGCAGCGGGCGTTCGATCTCCGCCTCGAAGCGGGTGATGCCGCTCTCCATCTCGTGTTCGATCATCGCCCAGACGATCCGAGCGAGATGGAGATGCGGCTTCGCCAGATCGTGCGCGACGCACGCCTCCTGGAGGGTCTTCAGGAACGGGCCGATCCAACGGCGAGGATGCCGGCGCAGGAAGCGCTCCGCCTCGGCGGCGGCGGCGAGCGCCTCGATGTCCTCACCCTTGCTCGCCAGGGCGACGGCACGATCCAGGAGCGCCGCGAGGAACTCGAACTGGACCGAGACGTGGTCGTTGAGATCGTGGAACGCCGGATCGCGGACGAAGCCGTGGCGTTCGTAGATGCGGCCGATGTCGAACTCGCTCTCGCCGAGGAAGGCGCCGTCGACATAGATCGCCGTGTTGATGAAGACAGGAGCGGGAGGCGTGGAGAACAGCGCCGCGTGGAGGCGCTGCAGCGCGACGTCGTCGGCGAGGGTCCAGACCTCGCCGGTGAACGCCTCGATGTCCCCGGCGACGTCGAGGCCGATCTCTTCGGTGATCGCGGCGAGATCCTCCGGCAACGCGCCGGCGAAGGCGGCATGGAAGGCCTCTCCGCCGGGTGCCGCGAAGGCGCGGGCCATGCAGAGCCAGAAGTCGCGTCTGGCGGCGAAACGAACGGCCTGGGCGCGGGTCATGTCGTCCTCTCGGAGGGATGGGGAGATCGACCGGCGGGCGGCGGCCCGCCGGTCGCGATGGCGGTTCAGCCGTTGCGCGAACTCGACCACCGTTCGGCGAGCGCGTAGACGACGTTGGCGAGCGCCACGGCGACGACGAGCAGTGCCCATTCGGTCGGCGACGGGGCATAGTGGACGAGACCGCTCGCCCAGCTGCCCTTGAACATCGGCACCTGCTGGCCGCCGATGATGAACTCGTAGCGGCTGATCAGCAGGCCGATCATCACCAGGAGCGCCGCGACGATCTGCGCCGAGGCCCTGGTCCGCGTCGACGGCATCGCCATCAGGATCAGCGGCAGGACCGTGCCGCCGAGGAGACCGACGTAGAACAGCGGCTGCGCTGTGATGTACTGCCACACCTGCAGGCCCTCGGCGTTGCTCCACAGTCCGGTGATCGCCCGCCCGAGGACGAACATCAGGTGGAGCGCGATCACCGCCGCATGCAGCTTGGCGAGCGGCCCGCCGAGCAGCGCCTTCAGCCCGGCCGGCATGCCGGCGTCGGAGAAGCCGTAGGCGAGGTAGGTGAAGAACACCGTGAAGGCGATGCCGCCGATGAACGACTCGATGAGAAAGGCGACCGGCGTCTCGCCGCCGAACCAGAACGGCCGCATCGCCATCATGCCGTAGACAGAACCGGCGATGAGGGTGACGAGCAGCGCCAACGCGGTGGCGGCGATGCCGAGCGTCCGACGGCCGACGCCGACCGTACCGCGGCCGCTGAGGTCGAGGGCGAGGAGCACCAGCACCACGGTGTAGGCCCCGACGCAGAGGATCTTCCAGAACAGCGGCGAGGCCGTCTGCAGGGCGAAGGGAGCCGTCAGGAGCGCCCGGAACGGATGGCCGAGCTCGAGGAACAGCACCGCGACGCCGCCGACCAGGCCGGCGATCGCCAGCCGGATGCAGCGCTCGACCAGCGGATCGAAGTCGCGGAGGCCGAACACCAGCGACAGACTGGCGACCAGCACCAGTCCCGTCGAGGTGAGCAGGAAGTAGTCGTAGACGACGACCGGCAGGCCCCACACGACGCCGAGGTTGGTCGTGTTGAACGAGGCATGGCCGGCCCCCGCCAACTGGCTGAAGGCATAGCCGGCGGCGATGATCAGGCCGACGGCGGCGACTGCGAGATGAAGTCCGGGTTTGAACGTGGCTTGTGCGGTCGTCATGGTCGCCTCCCTCACGCCTTCTTGTTGGAACGCTGGCCCGGCACGACGGGAGCACCGCCGCCGGACAGGTAGTAGACCTGCGGCTTGTTGCCGGTCTCCTCCTTGAGCCGGACGCCGCCCTTGTCGGCGATCAGCTGGCTGACCCGGCTCTCGGGATTGTCGAGGTCGCCGAAGTAGCGGGCCTTCGGTGCGCAGGTCCGCACGCAGGCCGGCGTGTGCTCACGGGTGGCCGGATTGGCCTCGTCGAGATCGGCGACGCCCTTCGGCGCCTTGGAGATCTTGTGGTAGCAGAAGGTGCATTTCGACACGACGCCGTGCGGCTGGATGCCGATGCCCTTGGACGGGTCCTCCATCGCGTCGGGCATGCGATAGGGCGGGTTCCACGAGCGTGTGCCGTCGCCCGGGAAGGCGGCGCGGGTGTCCGGCTCGATCGTCGCCTTCTCGTCCATGTAGAAGCGCACACCGTAGGGGCAGGCGATCATGCAGTACTTGCAGCCGATGCACTTGTTCCAGTCGACGAGGACGACGCCATCCTCGGTCTTCCAGGTCGCCTTGGTCGGACAGACCGCGACGCAGGACGGGTTCTCGCAGTGCATGCACGGACGCGGCAGCCACGAGAGGTTGACGTTCGGATAGGTGCCCTCGTGATAGAAGAGTACGTCCTGCCAGTTCTCGCCGGGCAGCCGGTTGTTCTCCATCGCGCAGGCCGTGGTGCAGGCCTGGCAGCCGGTGCACTTCTCCAGGTCGATGACCATTCCCCATTTCGTCATGACGACATCCCTCCCTCGCGTCAGGCGCGCTCGACGGTGACTTTTGTCGTGTAGTAGTTGCACTGGCCGGTCACACGGTCGGACTGATTGACCGTGGCGTGACCGCAGTGCCCGCCGAAGACGTTCTTCGACCAACGCCCGCCGGCCCAGTGGCCGTATTCCATCGGCAGCACCAGCGTGTCGGGGCGGGTTCCCTCGTAGAGCCGGCAGCGCACCTCGATCTGGCCGGCCGCCGACTTGATCTTGACGACGTCGCCGTCGGAGATGCCGCGGGCCTTGGCGGTCACCGGGTTGATCTCGACGAAGACCTGCTTGCGGCCGCCGACCACCGGCTGTTGGTGGGCGATCGCCATCGGGATGTTGGCGCCGCGTCCTTCGGCGTGCATCGCCGTCTTGGGGGAGACGAGGTAGAGATCGCCGCCGCCCGGATGCTTCGGCTCCTCCCACACCGGGAACATCAGCCGCGCCTTGTCGCGCCCGGTCTTCTCGGCGACCCAGTCGATGTTCTTCTCGAGATAGCCGGAGCGGATCTCGAACTTGCCGCTCGGCGTCTTGAAGAGCTTCGCCTTGACGTCGTCGGCCGACATCGGCTTGGCGTAGGCCTTGCCGTCCCACTCGAAGAAGTCGCCGCCGATCTGCTGCCAGAGGTACGGCTTCTTGTACCAGACGCCCTGCTCCACCCAGCTCTCGAAGGAGTTGACGCCGTTGTCGCCGGGGTCCTTCTCGAAGCCCTTGGCGAGATGCCGGATGACGTTCTCGGTATTGCCCAGGGCCTTGTAGTATTCGCCGGTCTTGCCCTTGATGCGCTTGCCGATCTCGATCAGCGTGTCGCCGAAGTACTTGGTGTCGTAGAGCGGCTTGATCGCCGGTACGCGCAGCTGGGCCATCGGCCAGCCCTGGAAGGGATAGGTCGGCGCGTCCTGGAGGCGTTCGAGATAGGTGTGGTCGGGCAGGATGAGATCGGCGAAGTGGCCGGTCTCGCTCGGGAAGGGCGAGGTGTCGATGACGAACACGTCCTTCAGCGCTTCTTCCCACTGCTGGCCGTTGGGCGCCGTGAAGATCGGGTTGGTGAGGTAGAACATCACCGTATCGAGCTTGTAGGGTTTGCCCTTGAGGTGGTTGGGGCCGACCTCCTGCAGCATGTTCTTGGCGAGCAGATAGCCGTCGACGTGACCCTTGAGGTCGATGCGCGGCTGCTTCTTCCACGCCCCGTTCTGGGCGTAGTCGTCCATGTAGGCCTTCTCGTCGACCGGCATGGCGCCGTAGGACGGACCCATCTGGTACATCAGCCCGCCCTTGGCGTAGAGCGATCCGACCAGGGCGTTGAGGGTGTGGATCGCCATGCCGTTCATGATGCCGTTCGAATGGGCGTGGGCGCCGCGTTCGAAGAGCGCAATGGCCGGGCGGGTCGAACCGAACTCGCGCGCCGTCGCCAGGATGTTGTGCTCACGGATGCTGGTGATGCCCTCCGCCCATTTCGGCGTGCGGTCCTTCAGCTCGATGTTCCACCACTCGGCGAGGCCCTTGACCCACTTCTCTTCGAAGCTCGCCGGGTCGACCGTCTGGCCGGCCTTGAAGCGGTTCACGCCGTCCTTGAAGTCGCCGACGAAGGAGCGCTCCCACAGGCCCTCGGTGAGGATGACGTGGGCGATCGCCAGGGCGAGGGCGCCGTCGGTGCCGGGCTTGATCAGCAGGCCGCGGTCGGCGGCGGCCAGCGTGGTGTTGAGGTGGACGTCGACGGCGGTGACCCGCGTCTTCGGCGTCTTCTCGCCGCGGATGTAACCCCACACCTGCATGTTGTTGTTGTAGGGCCGGAAGGCCTCGAGGAAGCTCGCCCCGAACATCAGGAGGTAGTTGCAGTTGCGATAGTCGTAGGCGCTGTAGGAGGCGTTGCCGTCGGTGCACTGCTTGGACAGGATCGAGCCGTCCGAGCACATCGACGAGTGGCCGATCGGCACGTTGGGCGAGCCGTAGAGGTCACCGAAGGTTCCGAGCAGGCCGGCGCAGGAGGCGCCCCAGCCGCGGCCGAAGCACAGCGAGAAGCGATGGCTCTCGCCCTTGTCGCGCAGCGTGTTGAGCCGATCGGCGACGGTCTGCAGCGCCTCGTCCCACGAGATCGGAACGAACTTCGGGTCCTCGTTGCGCCCCTTCTTCGGGTTGGTGCGCTTCATCGGGCTCTTCCACCGGTCGGGGTCGTAGAGCACGTAGATGCCGAGCGGCCCCTTCGGGCAGAGCTTGCCGTTGGCGATCGGATGATTGGGCGAGCCGTAGATCGCGTGGACGCGGCCGTTGGTAGTGTAGACGTCGATGCCGCAGCGCGCCGGGCACTGATGGCAGATGCTCTTGGTGATCTTGGTCGCCCCGCTCGCGGCGCCCTGCGCCTGCGCCGTGTCGTCGCCGAGCGGCAGGCCGACCGTCGTCGCCGTCGCCGCCAGCGCACCGGTCGCGCCGGTGGTCTGCAGGAACCGCCTGCGCGTGGTCGAGAGGTTCTGATCGTCCATCGCGTTCTCCTCGCCTATCGGGGGTGTCGTTCTTCCGCCCGCGTTCCCCCATCGCGGGCGGCGTCTCGATCGCGCGCGTCGGCCGTGGGCCGCCGGCGCACGAGTGCATGAGCGAAACTCGCCAGGGTCTCGTCCTTGCGGCAGGCGCCGCAGACCGCCTCCGAACCCTCGGGCACGAAGGTGGCGTCGCAGCGCACGCAGACCGTGAGTGGGCGCCGACGCAGTTCGATGCGGCCGTCGATCGCTCCCTCGCCCTCGGCCGTCACCGCGACGGAGCCGGTCGGGCAGGCGGCGGCGCAGGCGCCGCAGCCGATGCACAGCGTCGGATCGAGATCGAGCCGATCGACCTCGCTCGTGTGGCGGCTCTCCAGCGCCCCGGTCGGGCAGACCCGGGCACAGGTGGCATTGCCGCAGCAGGTCTCGGCGACCGTCACCGACGGGAAGAGCCGGGCCGGCAGTTCCGCGCCCCCGGCGAGGCGGTGCAGCCGCTCGGCCCGATCGGAGAGCCTCGCGGTGGCGAGCCGGGCGGGCCGGAGGGCGCGGCCCTCGGCCACGATCGGCGTCGGTGCCGGTCGAATCAGACGGGTGAAGAGGGCGCGCCGCGACGGGCGTTCCTTCTCCTCGACGTCGGTCCGCGCCGGCAGGGCCTCGCCGCGCGGCAGCGGCCGGGTCGCGACCTCGAAGGCGTGCCCGCGGCTCTGCCCGAGCACGCCGAGGAGGGCGGTCAGCGCCTCCACGGCGCCGCTCCACGGTTCAGCCGTGCCGCCGCGTCGGCAATCGGCGCACCAGCCGCGGTCGACGACGAGGGTCGTGCCGGCGGCGATCTCCGCCCGGGCGACGAGGTGATCGGTCCCGAGCGCGCCGAGGCAAGGAACCACGGTGGCGGCGGCGACGCGGTGTCTCTCCGGCACGCGAGCGCATTCGAGGATCAACGTCGCCGGACGCAGGAGGTCGTCGATCGGGGTGGCGAGCGCCGCCGTCGGGCAGGCGGCGGAACAGGCACCGCAACCGTCGCAGCGGCGCGGGTCGATCGCGACGCTGCGTTCGCCGACGGCGATCGCCTCGACCGGGCAGGCTTCGGCGCAGGCGGCACATCGCCCGGCCGGCCAGCGGACGGTGAGACACGCCGCCGCGTCGAGCACGGCGATGCGTCGTGACGGGTCGCCCTCCGCCGCGTCGATGCGGGCCGATCGTTCCACGGTCTTCCTCCCCACGAGCCGCTTGGCGCGGTCTTCGGGGAGAACAGGAGCAAGGCCGGTGCCAAGCCCGCGCGCTCTGGAAATCGTCGAATTCCGGTGTGCGTCCCCACGGGAGCGTTCGGAAATCCGAACGTCGGCCGCCGCGGGCGTTCCGATATCCGGACGCGCGGGGCGATCAGGCGTCGTCGGGCACGACGATGCCGAGGCGCTTCATCTTCTCCCACAGCGTCGTGCGGGAGACGTCGAGGAGGCGTGCCGCCTCCTGCATCTGGCCGCCGGTCTCCTCCAGCACCCGCTCGATCTGGCGCCGCTCGGCGTCGTCGCGGGCGATGCGCAGCGACCGCGGCCGCGGCGACTCCACCTCCTGGCCGTAGCGCTCGGGAAAGAGGTCGCTCGGCATGATGGTCTTGCCGGTGGCGAAGAGCACGGCGCGCTCGACCCGATTGCGCAGCTCGCGCACGTTGCCCGGCCAGCCATGCTCGAGCGCCGCCTGCTCGGCGAGCGAGCTGAAGCCGTGGATCGGCTGCGCCGCCTCCTCGCGGAAGCGATCGAGGAAGCGTTGCATCAGCCAGGGAATGTCGTCCCGCCGCTGCGCCAACGGCGGCACCGAGACGGTGACGACGTTGATCCGATAGAACAGATCCTGGCGGAAGCGCCCGGCGGCGACCGCCTGCTCCAGCCGGCTGTTGGTGGCGCAGACGACGTTGGCGCCGAAACGTACCGTCTGTTCGCCGCCCACGCGGGTGAAGCAGCGATCCTCGATCAGCCGAAGCAGCTTCGCCTGCATGGCGAGCGGCATGTCGCCGATCTCGTCGAGGAACAGCGTGCCGTCGCGAGCCCGTTCGGCATAGCCGCGATGCAACGCCGTGGCGCCCGAGAACGCCCCCTTCTCGTGGCCGAAGAGTTCGCTCTCCATCAGCTCGGCGGGGATCGCGGCGCAGTTGACCGCGATGAAGGGTCGCTCGTGCCCCCGCCCGCGTTCGTGCAGATATCGGGCGCAGACCTCCTTGCCGACACCGGTCTCGCCGAGGACGAGAACGGGCGTGGTCTTGGCCGCGACCCGTTCGAGGATCTTCTCGACCTGCCGCATCGCCGGCGAGACGCCGAGCGCGCCGCGCTCCGCCGACGGCGTGGTGCCGTGCAACAGGGCGCTCGCCCGCTCCAGGAACTTCAGCATCTCGAACGGCTTGGCCAGATAGTCGCCGGCGCCGGCGCGGATCAACGACACCGCCTGGTCGACCGTCCCGTGGCCGGTGACGAACATGAAGGGCGGGACCTTGCCGTGGCGCGCCAGATCGAGGTAGAGCGCCTCGCCGCTGACGTCGGGAAGGCAGATGTCGCAGACCACCAGATCCGGGTGGCTGCGCCGCATCCCCTCGAGCGCCTCGGCCCCGGTCGTCCACCAGTCGACGTCGGCGCCCTCCAGCGACAGGCTCTGAACCAGCGACTCGCCCATCAGCGGATCGTCTTCGACGATGGCGATCCTGCGCCCCTCAAGCCACATCGCGCACCCTCTCGGCGGTAACGGTGGGTAGGAAGACGGAGATCCGGGTGCCGCGCCCCTCGGCGGCCTCGACCGTGATCGTCCCGTCGCATTCGTCGATCAGGCGGCGGACCATCCACAGGCCGAGCCCGGCCCGATCCTCGATCGGCGCCCCGGCGGTGGCGGCCGCCTCGAGGTAGCGCTTGGTCCGCTCCGGCATGCCGGCGCCCTCGTCGGCGACGCAAAAGCGCAGCCCGTCGCCGCCGTCGCGGGCGGCGAAGGAGATGGTGCCGCCGTCCGGCGTCGCCTTGCAGGCGTTGAGCAGCAGATTGAGCGCCATGTCGCGAACGGCGACCGCCGGCAGGCTGGTCTCGGCCGCCAGTGTGTTCTGCCACTTCAGCGTCTGACGGCGCCGTTTCAGCTCGGGCTTGATCAGCAGACGGAGGTCCTCGAGGTCGGCCGGGCCGAGCGATCGCCGCGCTTCGTCGGTCCGATAAATGTGGAGCGCCGAGCGGACGACGTCGCGGATGCCCTGGAGACCGCGCTCGAGCAGACTGATCGACGTCTGGCGGACGCGTTCCTTGTCGCCATGGCGCTTCAGCGCGTCGAGCGCATTGAAGAGGCCGCCGAGCGGATTGTTGATCTCGTGGGCGATCGCCGACGAGAGCCGACCGAGACTGCCGAGCTTCTCCTCCTCGGCGAGGCGGATGCCCATCGCCTCGCGCTCGTCGACGGCGCGGGCCATGCGGTTGTAGGCGGAGAAGAGGCGGCCGAACTCGCTCTCGGGGTCGGGGGCGTGGTGGTCGGGGATGCGCTCTGGACTGCCGGTTCGTCCCCGCCCGAGATAGGCGGTGAGGGTCGCGACCGGCTTCATCATGCGCCGGACGACGACGTATCCGAGGGCGGCGAGAACGAAGATCACCGCCGTGTTGGTGGCGATCAGCGACACCAGCACGTCGTTGCGCTCGGCGGCGAGGCGGGCGATGTCGATCTCGGCGTAGATGCCGCCAACCTCCCGGTCCTGGTGGACCAGCCGTCGCCCGAGGAGGGCGCGCGCGCCGGTCGCCGAGACGATCAGGTCGGTCCCGCCGGAGAAGCGCACGATCGTCGGCTCGGGCAGGCGCGAGTCGACTGGAAACAGGCCGGGATCGCTCGAGGCGAGCACCGTCCCGTCGGCGCGCGCCACCGTCGTCCAGGCGAGGTCGAGACCGCGATAGCCGTGGGCGGCGCGTTCGAGCGCGTCGAAGATCTCCCAGGTGTCGTGCTGCAGGAGATGCGGCAGGATCGCCGCCGTGAGGCCGTCGAGATAGGCGTTCGACAGTTCGCGCAGATGCTTCTGCTGGGTCGCGTCGAAGCGGTGCAGCACCTGGTTGGTGAACAGCGTGCCGACCAGGATCATCAGCACCGCGGCGAGCGCCGGCACCTTGATCGAGATCGGCCAACTCTTGGGTGGGCGCCGCAGTCGCGCGAGCAGGCTCGCCATCAGGTGGCACTCCGTACGATCCGCGCCATCTCGGCGATGCCGTCGAAGAGCGAGGCCTCGCCCGGCACGAAGCCGTCGAGCCGCAACATGTCGAGCAGCGGCTTGCCGAGTGGATCGTTCCCCATCACCAGGAGCGCCTGACGGACTGCCGCCAGCTCGGGCGCGTGGGCCCGCCGCCGCGAACAGGCGATCGGCGGGAAGCCGAGCGGCTCGGAGCGGGCGATGATCCGCGTCCGCGCCGTCAGGTGCGGTTCGGTCTCGGCCAGCACCTCCCAGACGTAGCCGTCGACGCTGCCGCTCATGGCGAGGCCGCTGCCGACGGCGCGGACGACGTTGCGGTGGCCGTGGGTGAAGATCGAGCGGCGGAAGAACTGTTCGGGGCGCTGCCCCATCGCCATCAACGAAGCGCAGGTGACCAGATAGCCGGAGTTGCTGTCGGGGTCGGAGAAGGCGTGGATGTCGTCGCGCAGCTCCGACAGGCTCTTCACGATCCGGCCGTTGGTGATGATCAGGTAGGACGAGTAGAGCGGTCGCCCCCGCCACTGCGGCACCGCCACCAGTTCCAGCCGGTCGCGGAAGGCGACGTAGGGGTAGCCGCAGATCCAGGCGAGGTCGAGGTTGTCGGAGACGAGGAGGGAGACGATCTCCTGATAGGTCTTGCGCTGCACCAGCTCGACCTCGAAGCCGGAGGCCTCGGCGAGGTACTTCCTCAGGCCGTCGAGCAGGACGAGATCGTTGGTGAGGAAGACCGGCGTGAGACCGAATTTCACGGTGCGGCCGAACCCGGCCCGCGCGATCGCCGGCCGGGCGAGCGTCGCGGCCGCCGCCGCCCCGAGGACGATGGAACGTCGGGTCAAGCGAGTCCGTTCGACCGGCGATGAGCCGTCGTCTGTCGGCATTTCCTCCCCCCGCGTTCGACTGTGTCGTCGAATTCTCTCGGGTACGCGTCGATCGATCGGCGAAGTACGTCGCGATGGCATGCTTCGCTTCGTCGCGCCGATGCCGCGACCATCGTGACTCCGAACCAGGGCGTGATGCAAGGACACGGGCTGGACCGGCCCGCCGCCGGTCGGCGGCTTTCGACCGCTTCCAGCCGGCACGGGTGGCCCCACTGGCCGATTGCCAAATCATCCATATATCGAGTATCGTCGATATATGGATGAAAAGCACGCCCTGCTCGCCTTCTCCGCCTTGTCGCAGTCGACGCGGCTCGCCGTCTTCCGACTGTTGATCACTCACGAGCCGGAGGGACTGCCTGCCGGCGAAGCGGCGCGTCGTCTCGAAGTTCCGCAGAATTCCCTGTCGACCCATCTCGCGGTGCTGACCAGGGCCGGCCTGATCACGGCGGAACGCCGCAGCCGATCGATCATCTACCGGGTGCGGACGGAGAGCATCGCCGCGCTCGCCGAATTCCTCCTGCACGACTGCTGCCGAGGAAATCCGCTGGTCTGCGCCGATCTCGACGCGGTGCCCCCCTCGGCCTGCGCGGCGGGCCGCCTATCCAGCGAAGAGAACTACGATGGCTGATCGCGTCTTCGACGTCCTGTCCCCGATCAACGGCGACAGCGCCCGCGCGATCCTCATCGAGAGCCTCCCGGTGAAGGATGACGCCGACCGTGGCGCCGCCGTCTCGGGCGACAGCCGCCCCGCCTGACGACGATCGGCTCGCCCGCGCCGCAGCGAAGACCCCGACGAGGTATCCGATGACCGCTCTCGCCACCCCGACCGTCGCGCCGTCGCTGATCGATCGGCTCAACGCCGACTGCTTCTGCATCGAGGTCGATCGCGAGCACCTGTGGGACGAGATCGATCGCCGCTGCGGTGGCGTCGTGCCGCGCGCGGCGATGACCAACCTCTTCTCGACCGTCCCGGTCTTCGTCTCCCAGCCCGATCACGCGGCCATGGTCGCGGTTGTCGCGGCGATCGAGCATGCGGTGGCAAACCCGGCCTATCGAGAGCGCGTGCTTTCATGGGCTCCCGACATCACCCGCTTCGATCCCGGTCCGATCGGCGTCTTCACCGGCTACGACTTCCATCTGACCCCCGAAGGCCCCCGCCTGATCGAGGTCAACACCAACGCCGGCGGCGCCTTCCTCTGCGCCTTGGCGAGCGCCGCGCAGACCGCCTGCTGCCGCGAGGTCGAGGCGGCGACCGGCCTGTCGCCCGAAGGCGACCTCGAGGCCCGCATCGTCGCCATGTTCGAGAGTGAATGGCGTCGCCAGGGGCGGACGACGCCGCTGCGCACGATCGCCATCGTCGACGACGACCCGATCGACCAGCCACTCTACTGGGAGTTCCGCCTCGCCCGGGCGATGTTCGAGCGGCACGGCTACGACGCGGTGATCGCCGACCCGCGCGACCTCGTCCATCGCGATGGCCGGCTGTGGGCGGGCGACCGCGCCATCGATCTCGTCTATGACCGCCTCGTCGACTTCGCGCTCGCCGCCCCCGAGCATCGCGCCCTGCACGACGCCCATCTCGCCGGCGACGCCGTGGTCACCCCGGCCCCTCGGGCGCATGCACTCTATGCCGACAAGCGCAATCTCGTCGTCCTGTCGGACCCGCAGGCGATGGCCGGCTTCGGTCTCGCGCCGGCCGACCTCGACGCCCTCGGCGCCGTCCCCACCACCGTCGCCGTGACCGCGGCGAACGCCGAGGCCCTGTGGCGCGACCGCGCCTCCTACTATTTCAAGCCGACCGGCGGCCATGCCGGCAAGGCGGTCTATCGCGGCGACAAGACGACGCGAGGCGTCTGGGAGCGCATCGTCGCCGACGGCCACCACGTGGCCCAGCGTCTGGCAGTGCCGAGCCGTCGCAACGTCTTGGTCGACGACGTCCCGACCGAGCGCAAGGCCGACATCCGCCTCTACACCCACGCCGGCGAGATCCTCCTGACCGCCGCCCGGCTCTATCGCGGCCAGACAACCAACTTCCGCACGCTTGGCGGCGGCTTCGCGCCGGTGATCGTCCCGGCGAACCACGGGGTTCCATAGTCACTCAAGAAACTCTCCAGCAGCAGACGACTCGACATCAAATTTTCGAGCATCAATATGTAAACCTCTCAGGAGCGCCGGTCAGCGAAGTCGCAATGCTCATAAAATTCGAGAGAGGTCGAATTTCATGAGCCGGTACACACCGTCTCTTTGCGTCTGTCAACATTGAAACCGCGTCATCACGTGATCTTACTATGACGACTTTTCCCGCTGTCAACATTGGACGGGCGTACTGGTCGTGAGCGCAATCTGCTGCGAACGCTCCTCTTCTCACCACGCCCAGCGGGCGGCGTCTCGCCGCCCGCCCCATGGATCCCTGCAACAACTCGGACTGACGTCGAACCAACGTCAAAATGACGTCGAAAAAACTTTTCTTTGCGAAATCCCATTATATATCAATTAGTTGACTGTCGAAATCAGATTTCGATGCCCAACTCTGAGAATTCGGCGCCCATCGCCTCCGCAGTTCGGTCATCCCGCATTCGTCTATTCGGGCCTCCGACCCGAAAAGATTGCGGCGCCCCACAGCTGATGAGCTGTGGCATCCCACACGGCAGCTCTCGATTTTGTCTGCCTAATATAACCGACTAGGAGTGTTTGCTTCTTGCTTTCATCAGCTCCACGATCACCGAGAAGGAGCCGATCATGACCACACAGTTTCTACACATCGATGGCTATTCATTATCACGTAAGCGAGGAAAATTCGGTGCTTCGGACATTCTCGCCGAGGCGGCCCGCGTACCGACCGCCTGTCGCCACCTTGACGCGCCCCAGCCGCCGATCGTCCGCTTCGGTCGGTCGCCGACCGAGATCGAGATGGTTCTACGGGATCGCGTCGCCGCAGGACACGACCGTCTCGGACGCGCGGTCTCGGTCGCGAGCCTGGTCCTGATGACCGCCGTCGCATCGTGGCCGGAGCCGACCGATGTGACCTTCGGCTCACCCGAAAGCCGCGCACGGTATGAGGCGTGGCGGTCACTGACCATCGGCTTCTTCCGTCAGCTCTGGGGCGACGCACTCCTCGGTGTCGTCGAACATGTCGACGAGCCCTACCCGCATCTCCACCTCTTCGCCGTTCCGCCCCTCGATCCGACAGGGGTCCTCACGGTCGAGACGATCTCGGAGCCGCATCGGGTGCAGGCGGAGAAGCGCCGGGCCGGCGGTAGTCGCGCAGAGTATCGCCAGGCCTTTCGTGGCGCCGCGGTCGACCTGCAGGACGCCTACTACGCCGCGGTCGGCGCCCCCTGTGGTCTCGACCGTGTCGGACCTCGGCGGCTGCGGCTGACCCGGGCCGAAGTGATGGCACGCCGGCGGGCCCAGGAGGCCGAGCGGAAGGCCGAGGCCGAACGGCAGGCGGAATGGGTGCGGCGCGAGGCGGAGATGCACCGTGAGATGGACGCCTACCGCGCGCGCTGCGCCGCCGAAACCGCCGACCAGATCAATGCCGATCGGGAAGCCTCCGCCGCACTGAGGACGAGGGCGGCCGACGAGATCCGTCGCGTCCAGGCCGAAAACGACTACCTCCGTGACGAACTGGCACGTCTCGGATGGGAGCCCTCTGGGGAGGCGAAACCGGCGAGGTGATGTTCATCGACGGTTCGACACGACCGACCCAGATATTGGCATCACAGCCTCGATCTTCGTCCAGGCATCGAAGAAGGTCTCATCGACGGAATGGTTCTTTATTTTCTGGGAAATGAGCGCCGATGACGTCAATTTAACAAATTGTTAACCAATGAATTGGATCCCGCGTGACTCCTGTTCTAGGAGCTGCCAGGCTCATCTCCGTCGGACACCCGTCCGATCGATTGGACCAACGGTCGCCCTAGGGGCGACCGCCGCCGGGGCTGGCACCCCGCCGACGGTCTGATCACGAACCAACCAGATGGAACCAGGTGCCTCATGACCAAGACGATCATCGGCGCCCCGTTGCGCCACCGCAATCCCCACCCTTCCCGCCTCTCGATCGACGCGATGCCGCTGCCCGTCAGGCTCCCTCCGGAGATCCCCGGCTGCGACCTCGGCGGCACGCGGCTCTGCCGCGCCGTCTGCCGCCGGCTCCGCCGCCGCGGCTGACCCGCCCCCTCATCGCCATCGAGATCGATCCGAGCCCGGCCCGACCGGCTCGGCGGGAGACTTCCCATGTCCAAATTCCAACCTGCGTACTCGGCGCCGCAGACGGCGTCCGAGCCCCGTTCGCTCCTCTCCGGCGCGGCCGTCGTCGCGCTTCGTGAACCGACGCCGGTGGTCAAGACGGCGGATGCGACGGCGATCGACGCCTTCGTCCGCTTCGGTGCCGTCGACGTCCCCGGCGTCTACGTCGCGTCCTGGCGCCTCGGAGACCGGGTCCACGCCTACGTCGGCCAGTCCGGCTCTTCGGTCGCGTCCCGTCTCCATGATCCGAAGTTCCGCCATGTGGTCCCGCCGGAGCGGATCGTGACCATCACCGGCGACGATGATCGGCTCACGCAGGTCCAGACCCGGGTGATCGAGCGCACCGTTCACCTCGCCTTCGTGCAGGCTGGGGTCCCCGTCATCGGACAGGTGCCGGCCGGTGCCGTCGTCTCCGCGCCCGAATACGGGATGCTGAGGGCGTTCAGCGCTGCGGCCATCCGTCAGATCCAGGTCGCCGGCCTCGGACTTCAGGGTCTGTCGCCCCGCGACGGGCTCGCCGGTCCGGTGACCGAGCCCGGGGTCGTTCTCGAGACCGTGCCCCAGGGCGCTCGGTTCCGCCTCGATACGAAGGCCGTCGCGGCAGAGATGATCGAAACCGTCCGCGACTTCGTCATCACGCCCGGGTCGATCATCCGTGACCCCGGCCCGGATCCTCGCACCCGGACCATGGGCGTGCTTCGCCTCGAACTCTCCTACGCGGGTCTGCTCGAACCTACGGATTCCGGCCGTCTGAGGGTCCTGCGGCCGGTCCGGTTCGCGTCCGTGTCCGCCGCCACGCGTTTCGTGACCGGCCACGAAGGCGCTTCGCCCTCCCAGTGGAAGCGCGTCGACGACGGCGAACCGTCCGAGCCTCGGCGGGTCCCCGGGGTCCTGCCCCTGCTGCCGGTTCTGCCGACCCTCCTCCTCCCGGCCGGTTCTCCCGTGATCAAGGAGAATGTCGCCTCGGACGATCCCGACACCGCCACGAAGCTCGGAGGGTTCCGTCATGGCTGAGGGCCCCTTCACCAATCTGAAGTCGCTCGATGGGGTCGACGTCGAGGCGTTCCTGTCGTCTTCGAAGCCGACCGCGGCGCTCGACCTCCTGGCTGAAGCCTCGGTCGCCGTCGCCCTCGGCCGGCGGGAGCGGACGCGCCTCGCCACGGCCACCGGCCTCGCCGTGATCGTCGAGGTGCCGGGGGCCACCTGGATCACCCCGATCGCCGGGGCGATCGAGAGGCTCGCCCGGGCCGCCAAGGTGATTTCGGTCTCGGCAACCATCGGCAAGCGCTCCGTGGGCGACCGCTTCGACGAGGAGCGGGCGGTCATGGCGCTCGCCGGGGGGCGGACGGTCGTCGCCGTCACCAGCGCCCCGGACCAACTTCCCACGTCGTTCCTCGCGACCGCGGACATCCGGATCACCGTCGAAGTGCCGAAAGTGGAAGCCGTCCGCCGGGTGATCTCCGACGTCTGTGACGGATCGGCGCGCAGCCTGCGGGCCGGGGACGTGGTCGGCCTCGGCCTCCACGATCTCGCGGCGGCCATCCGGCCGGGAACGGCGCGCGCGGCCATCGAACGTCTGAAGCGCGCCTCGGCCCACAAATCGCTGGTCACCCTGCGCTTCCCGGACGCTCCCCTGGTCGCGGATCTCGTCGGCTACGGTGAGGCGCAGCCCTGGGCGGTCCAGGCCGTGTCGGACTTCGCTCGGCAGCGCTCCGGCGCCGCGGTTCGCCTCACCGGCGCCATTCTGGCCGGCCCGCCGGGCACGGGGAAAACCACGATCGCCCAGTCGATCGCTCGGTCGGCCGGTGTTCCGCTGGTCGTGTCCAGCGTGGCGTCGTGGTTCTCGACCAGCCGCGGCGACCTCGATGCGGTGATCAAAGCCATGCAGGCGACCTTTCAGGCTGCAACCGAGACAGCACCCTGCATCCTCTTCCTCGACGAACTGGACGCCCTTCCGAGCCGCGCTCGGCTCTCGCCCCGCGGCGCCGACTGGTGGACGCCCGTCATCACCGGCTGCCTCCTCGAAGTCGACCGTCTGCGGGCCTCGGGCCGGGCAGTTCTCCTGATGGGCGCGACCAACCACGCCGGCCACATCGAACCCGCGTTGTGCCGGCCCGGGCGGTTCGACCAGGTGATCGAGATCGCCATCCCCGAGGGCGACGATCTCGCCGGGATCTTCCGTCAACATCTCCGAGGGGACCTGACCAACGCCGACATCGCCCTGATCGTTCGTCTCGTCCGTCGGGCGACTGGTGCCCAGGTGGTCGGATGGATCGAGACGGCGCGCCGGACGGCCGAGGCCGCCGGCCGCGCCATCGGCCGCGACGATCTCCTCGCCGCGGCCATTCCCCCCGACCTTCGGTCCGAGGCCGAACTCCGGCGGGTCGCGCTGCACGAGGCGGGACACACGGCGGTGGCCCTCGCGCTCGGCGCCGCCGTGCGCCAGACCTCGATCGTACCGGTCGCCGAGGCCGCCGGCATGACCGCGGTCGGCGAGCCCTCGGGCGATACCCGGCCGGATCTCGACACTCGGGTGGCGATCGCGCTGGGCGGCCGGGCGGCCGACGAGGTGCTCGGGGCCGGCCCCGGCGCCGGCGCGGTGGCCGATCTCGCCGCGGCGACACGGATGGCCGCGATGGCCAGGGCTTCCTTTGGGCTCGCCGGAGGGCTCCTCCACCATGACCCGGACCTGCTCGCCCATCGCCTGGCGATGGATCGGACCTTCGCCCAGGACGTCGAGGCCGACCTGCGCGCCGCGCTGACCAGGGCTCGCTCGATCATCGAGGAGAGACGCGCCCTGGTCGAGGTGATCGCCGGTGAACTGGTACGGCGGAAGGTTCTCGACGCCGAGGATCTGATCGCCTTGATGAAGCGCCGGAAGCGGCAGAGCCCTCCGAGGCCTGAGCGATCCACGCACGAGACGCACGATGTCCCCGTCGTGAACCGCGATCATTCTGCAGGTCGGCGGGCCCGATCCCCGACGGGTTGAGAGGTCAGTGAGCAAGACCTTCCCGAACTCGGCATCGCTCGGGGGGCACCCCGAGCGATCATCCTTCAATGCCGATCGACGATCCTCTCCCAGAAATGATCTCGCCGGTGAAGGAGCCGTCGAACTGCAGGATGACATTGCGCCGGCTCGATGACCTTCTCGGTATCACGCCCATCCCTGGGGCAAGGGTCCTTCCACGCGCAGCGTCTCATCCGCACCGCGACGGATCGTTGGTCACCGCGGGTGCTTGGGCACAGGCAGACCTTCCTCGAAATGCCATTCGAGCGGCTCGCGCTCGATGTCGTCGTCGATGTACGTCGTCCGTTCGCCGACGAAGCCAGGCTCGCCATTCAGATCGGAGATCACCCCCTCCCGGAAGTGGACGAGGCCATGCTGCCAGACGGTCGTCATCTCCTCGAGATTTCCCTCCGTGTGGACGACGTGACGACTGCAGTCCGGAACGCCGGCCTCGATCAGATCGCCGACGATCGGGAGATCTTCCATCTCATACCCATCTGCGACGAAGCACAGGGCCAGTTTCAGATTCTCGAGGTGGCCCCAATATTCCCCGACACGACGGCCCTCCGCTCCGACGATCTCCAGCCTACCCGCATGTGGGTACATGACGGCGCCGACCATCTCGGCTCGGGAGTCCGCGAGCACGAAGTAGAGGTTTTCCTCGAACGAATAGTGGGTGCGACCGAACGGCCGGGCCAGGAACGTGACCAGCTCGTCGAGGATCATTCCCTCCTTCACGAGATGGAAGCTGGATCCATCCCCGAACCTCATGAACGGCTGCCGGAAACCGGTCTGGACGGAAACCGCGCACGGGCACCTGGAAACACCCGCCCGCCCAGCCACCTCGTCATAATCGGGTCGATGTGAGACGTCGCCGCCGGCCTCGTACCAGTCGAGGATCCTGCGCATGGCGGTGATGATGTGCCCGAAAACCGGAAACCCCCGGTAATGGAACGGCCGCCACGCTTTTCTCACCGTGCTCACGAAATCATCGGCGACGTCGTCCCAGTTCTTCAGCGGCTTGGCGTCCAGATGCCTCATGAAATCGCTGCATTCTGCATCGAAAGCCGCCCGGACCATCTCGCCGATCCATTCGACATCGCCCGCATCGATCGACCGAATTTCTCCGATGTTTCGATAGGAAAATATCAGATCGAAGAGTTCGAAAGCTCGATACTTCTCGTGTTTACTCTGCCCCGGGGCGAGGCAATCCAGTCGATCGAAATCATAGGCGTCGAATTCGTAGTACGGGGGGAATACATCGATATCCGGACCAGGGTCTCTATGATCGTCGAATTCTGGATAGGGTTCATCCGAAGTCGGGCGGCTTTCATCGAAGATTTGCTCGTCGAGAGCCCCCCGTGCGACGAACGGGCGGTGGCCTCCGGCCTCTTCCGTGCCCCCATCCGGCTCGACCGAGACCGGGCCCAGCGTCAGACCGGGGAGCTTGGCATTCCAATAGGCCCAACAGCGCGTCGCCATTCGATCGTATTCGTCGCGGATCAGTGTTCTAGCCCGAGCAGAGAGACCTTTATTTTTCTCCGATTTCGGCATGTCCCACCTCCATGAATGGTATGTCACCACGCCGACGTCGAGCGAGGCAAATTCTGATTCAAATATTGAGAATTCACGGATATCGAATGCACCGATACAGGTATATTATTACAATTATTTCGAATTTTCAATAGTATTTGTCGATCAGACAAGAAATAGAGAAATACATCATTTTCAAACGCATTTCTGCAAGTTTTCTTATACCTGGATGCTACGACTTCCGAAGGTCACCCCCGGTCAATGCGGCGAAATGACGAGCACCCGAACCCGCTGGGTTCAGTGGCTCCCGTCGGTTGGGCAGCTCGATAAGCTCCGCCGACCTGAGAGAAGGGCATTACCAGTGAGGGGGAAGTGGCAGAGTGACCCGGAGCACGGGTCGTAGATGTAGCTCGGTACGTGATCTGCAGGCTCTCGTCACAGCTAGGCATTCTTCGCTGGAACGAAGGCGAAGCTCATCAGCAACGCCCCCCAGATCGACCCTTCAAATTAATCACTCATGTCATCGAAATCTTCATCATCGCGTTTCGATCAAATTTCACGCCGTTTGGTGGAGTGGGATTAACCAACATAACAATCATTACGTTTGAACTTTCTCATAGTTGTGCAATCATCGGCTTCATCATCGTCTAACGATGATTTTTCCACGCGTTCGTGGGTCTGCCGAACGGCGTTTCGGCTCTGCATCGCGAAAGAGCATCCGCACCTGCGGGTGAAATTCGGGAACCATGCAGAACTCGCCGGCGGTACGACTCCGACCGTAGATGAGCGTCATCGCACTGTGGTCGGACCCCGAAACGTGGAGTCTCGACCATGGCCAAGAAGCCTTCCTCTTCCCTCTACACGTCGACAAGTTCTCTCTCTGACGCAGTTTCGAGTTACTTCAACGGCGTGAATAAGACTATCAGCTTCACGCCTCCGAATGAAGACTATACGCCGGAGGTACGGGACTACCTGTTCTATGTGATCCACATCGGACCGCCGAGCGCATCGAGAATTCCCACAATCGGGCTCGAATTCGTGGATGTGCGGATGGACACCACGGGTGACGTCTTCCGTATCCAATATCTCGCCCACTCCACGTCGCGGATCCCGACTCCGCGGGCGCATTGGCACTCCGTGGACAGAAACCTGTATTCGCGCATCGAACTTCTTGTCCGAGACGACAATCATCGCGACAGTTATCTCGTCCTTACGCATCCGGATGCCTTGCCCCTGCTCGCGGATATCGTGGCAACCGGCCGAGCGCGGTTGCGGGACGTCAATGGACCGACGATCTCTTTCGGGTCGACGCGAACCGGCCACGTCGAATGGACGCCAGTCGACAGCGAATATTGGCAGGCGCAGCTGAAACTCGACGACGGTGCTGGTGCCGAGCATTTGGAAGTGCTCTGCGCGGCGACTGCGGTTTGGATCGATCCTCGGACTGGAGAGATCGGATTGGTCGACGTCGGGAAAACGACCGACGTCGTTCATGACCTGTTGTGGTTCCCGCGCGTCCGGGCTTCGGGGGCGGTTCTGGCCGAGGCGGATTTGGGTGCACGAGAAGGGGCTCTCGCCCCGAGACCCATTCCCGATTTCGGGCAATCACAGGTAATTCATGCCTCTCCGACTCCCATCATCACACTGTTCTCCACCGATCGTCGCGACAGCAAGTCACGGAAACAACGTGGCAGAAAGAACGGGAACGTCGAGCGCATCCCCCTGGCTCGGCTCTCTTTTCAGTATGAAACGTTCAAACTTCACGCCGATCCACGATCAGATGTCGCCGCTCTTCTCGACGGAAATGCTCCTGTCTGGATTCATCGCGACCCGATCGCCGAGGATAGGGCACGGCGGATGCTCGCAGAATCCGGTATGAAGACGATTTGGAATATGATGTGGTGGGCGCGTGTATCCGAACGCAACTATCAAGACTTTACTCTTCCGAATGGGAAATCTTGGCCCGCGTGGCTTCAGCATACCCTGCCGGAGCTGCGGAACGATCGATGGAATATCGTCGAGCACGCATATTTTCCCTGGCGGGTTCTGCATGAGGAAAGCGAATTTATCGCGGACGAATATGACGATGGCGCTCCGATCGACTGGCTCAATTTGAAGCTCGGCGTCATGATCGAGGGTGAATATGTCGACATCATCGGGCCGCTCATCCGCATGATCAGGAAAGGCGAACTCGATCGGAACAACGTCGATGGACAGGAGCGGATCGCGGTTACCGTCACCGAGCGCCGCATCCTCCTCATTCCTAAAGCCCGCCTCGTGCCCTACCTCGAGGGGCTCGAAGCTCTGTGCACGGTTCGCTGGAATGGAGGGACGCCGGCGCTTCGCAGCCCGTACCTGCTCGCCGTACTGGCGCGCCTTCTGAGAACTGAAACACCGGACGAGTTGGCTTGGCAGAGAAGCGATGCGCTTCGAGATCTGGTCGAACGCCTCCGCAACACGGAAACGATCCCCCGGATCGTGATTCCGGGCGGGTTCAAGGCCACACTCAGAGAATTTCAGGTCAAAGGAGCATCTTGGCTGAAATTCCTCTCTGACAACGGCCTGGGCGGAATTCTCGCCGACGAAATGGGTCTCGGAAAGACTCTGCAAGCGCTGGCCTATATCGCGGCGGAAAAGGCGAGCGGCCGGCTCGACCGCCCGGTCCTCGTCGTGGTCCCGCGGTCCCTCCTCGGACACTGGGAGAGACAAACGAAGACGTGGGCCCCTGACCTGAGGATGTGTGTGTTCCACGGATCGGACCGTGAACTGGGTAGCACAACTCTTGGCGCGTGCGACGTCGTGCTCACGACCTATGGAACCGCCGCGCAAGACGAAGGCCTGTCCGACGTCGAATGGTCGTGCGTCCTGTGCGACGAAGCGCAGCTCGCCAAGAACCGGGACACGGCAACGGCCGCCGAGTTGCGGACATTGAAAGCGAGAGTCCGCTTCTGCCTGACGGGAACCCCTCTCGAGAACAATCTCGACGAACTTTGGGCGCAGTACGACTTCGTCGTTCCCGGCTATCTGGGCGATCGGGAATCCTTCCACCTCGAGTGGGCCACCCCCATTGAAAAGGACCGCGACGAGCGCCGTCTCGCAGACCTCGCCGTACGCATCCGCCCCTTCCTGCTGCGTCGCACGAAGGCCGAGGTCGCACCGGATCTGCCCAAGAAGGTCGAGAAAGTGATCGAGGTGAAGATGCGCGAGGCGCAGCGCGTGCTCTACGACACGGTCCGGATCGCCATGGTCGGGCAGGTGCAGAAGGCGCTCGAGGAACACGGGCTCGATCGCACCTACCGTCCTCTCCTCGCCGCTCTCACGAAGATGAGGCAGATCTGCTGTGATCCGCGGCTCACGCCGGACCTCCCGAATTCTGCCACGGCTGGATCGGCGAAGCTCGAACGCCTCGTGGCGCTCGTGGAGCAGCGTGTCGCCGGCGGGCACAAGGTGCTGGTCTTCTCCGCATTCGCCAAGATGCTCGATCTCATCGGCACGGCCCTCGACGACGTCGGCATCGCCCATGTCACGCTCACCGGGCAGACTCAGGATCGCGACAAGGTGATCGCGCGCTTCCAGGACGAAGACATCCCGGTGTTTCTGATCAGCCTGAAGGCGGGCGGCGCCGGGCTCGATCTCTCGGTCGCCGACACCGTCGTCCTCTATGACGGCTGGTGGAATCCCGCCTCTGAAGCGCAGGCGATCGATCGTGCCCACCGCATCGGTCAGGTCAGACCGGTCATCGTATATCGTCTGAAGGCCTCGGACACGATCGAGGACGAAATGGCAAAATTGAAGCGCCGCAAGTCGGCTTTGGTGAATGCACTCATGGAGGCGACCGACGAGAACGCCGATAAGGAAATGGAGGCCGATTTGGCCGGCCTGAACGAGGAAAAGATCAAAGGAGCCATCGAGGAGATCGTGGCGGCCTTCGGCACCGCAAAGGACGGGTAACGGAATAGCCTCGGCGGACCGCTGGATAAGTGGCGGTCCGCTGAGGCACACCGCCCACATGATGCCACGGACATCCTGCCTCCCGTCTGCAGTGCTCGGGCGTGGACATACCCGCACCTCTCCCAGCACCCGACGCCAAGGCCCGGCATCTCGTCAATATATTCTCCGTCTATCGGTGCCATTCCACGGCTCTCTGATGACTTCGCCATCCTGAACAGATGCCTATTTAAATGGTTTCATCTGACATGACTCACTAGATTCGCCACACTTGGAAAATACACATCTTTTTTGGTTGACATTCATTTCAGTTATTCATATGATGCGACCGTTGGATTTGGTGTTTTCCACGATTACGTGGGTGATCCAAGATGCCTATTGAGGTCATTGACTTCGAGACAGCGACACCGATCCGGCCCGGCGGCCCCGTCAGACTTCGCGTTTGGCGGGGCTGTCGGCCTTTTGGGGAGGGCAGATCGAGGCCTCGGCAAAATTGGCAGCACCACGCCCCGGATCCCCTTTGAACGCGGGAACATGGCGAGAGTGCTGCCTATTCGGAATCGGTGAATTCTTGGCGCTTTCGTCCGGATGCCAAGGTCCGAGAGTCCCTTGCGGTAATTCTCCGCGCTTTCGACTCTGTATATTTACTTGATCATGAGGAGAATAAAGTGACCACTAGTCGAAGTGTCATCACTGACATTCAGCCCAAGACCATCGTCGACGCTGCACGCGCCAATGATGTGCCCATCCGCTTGTTGTGGGGGATGCCCGGCCCCGAAAATACTGCGGTGGAATGGCTCTCCTGCTACGCTCTCGGCCAGGGCGTCGTCATCGTCGAGAATTACACGAACGGCGATGGATGGCAGGCGTATACCGCCGGAAGCTCGGCCAAGGTCGACGACATGGTCTCGGACGTTTTCCAGAGGTGCGGTATCAGGCGGCTCACCTGAACCGGGAGAGCGCGGGCGACTGGCGACGAGGCGCCCGATGACTTTTTCAGCGACCGACCCGCCCTACAGCTGATAGGGAATAGGGGAAGCGCCGGTGATATCGCCCCTACGGAAGAGGCGTGGAACGAATGAAGCCGCCCCTGAGTGAGCTACGCGCAATCACCTATGCGAGATTCTCCTCGATCGAGCAGCGTGACGAGTCGATCGTCGACCAGCAGGCGGGGAATCTTCGCCTCGTCGAGCAGAACGGATGGACCCTCGTCGCCGAATATGCCGACGCGGCGATGTCCGGAACATCCGACAACCGTCCGGGCTATGCCGCTCTGAAGAAGGCCATCGTCGCCGGCAAGTGTGACGTCGTCGTCGCGGAGTCTCTCGACCGCCTCAGCCGACGCCTCGCCGAGGTCGCGGCCCTTGCCGATCTCTGTCGGGCTCATGGCGTCACGATTCACACTTGCACGACGGGGGCCATGAATACCCTGACCATCGCCGTCCTCGGCGGTGTCGCGCAGAATTTTCTCGAGGACCTCAAAGTCCGGACACGGCGCGGCATGCGGGGGAAGGTGGAGGCCGGCCTCTCGGCCGGTGGCCTCGGCTTCGGATACCGAGTCGCCTCGGCCGCCGACGAGACCCTCGGCCGGCGTATCATCGACGAGACCGAGGCCACCGTCGTCCGCCGAATCTTCAAACTCTACGCCGACGGCATGCCGCCCCGCGCCATCGCCGCTCTGCTGAACGACGAAAACGTACCCGGTCCCGGCGGTCGGGTCTGGGGCGACACCACCATCCGCGGCCAGATCGACCGCGGAACCGGCATTCTCAACAACGCACTCTACATCGGCGAGATCGTCTGGAACCGCTGCCACTACGAGACCGACCCGGCCACCGGTAGACGGAAGGCGCACCCCAATCCGCCCTCTCAATGGGAACGGAAGGCCGCACCGGACCTCAGGATCGTCGACGACGACCTGTGGAACCGGGTGAAGAACCGTCAGGGCCAGGTCCGCACTGAGATGGCCCGTGACGAGAACGGGAATGCGCTCAACCGCGTCCATCGCAAGCGTCACTTGCTCTCCGGGGTGATCCACTGCGCCGAATGCGGGGTGCCCTTCGCCATGGTCGACTCCTTCCGCTACGCCTGCCCGACCCATCGGTCGAAGGGAACCTGCAAGAACGACCTCAAGATCCGCCGGACCGAGATCGAGGGGTACGTCCTCGAGATCCTCCACGCCCATCTCGCCGACCAGAAGGTGATCGACCGCGTCGCCGCCGACTTCGCCAAGGCTGCGTCGAACTGGAAGGACCCGACCGCTGCCAACCTCGCGCTCGCCCGCAAGGCGTTGAAGGACACCGAACGCAAGATCGACAACATCACGCAGGTGATCGCCGAGGGAACTCGCTCGCCCGCGCTCCTCGCCAAACTCGAGAAGTTGGAAGCGAACAAGGCCGACCTCGAGAACGAGATCGCGGCGCTCGTCAGTGTCACCCCGAAACGTCCGGTCTACGACAAGGCGACGGCTCTGATCATCCTCGAACAGATCCGTGACCATCTGCCCGACGTCGTCGGCGCCGACTGGGGCGATACGGCTCTCAACCCGGTCGCATCCGTCGTGCGTGAACTGATCGAGCGGATCGACGTCGGCTACGACACCGACGGCTCCGTGGCGATCACGATCTCCGGCGACATCCTCGGGCTGGCGCTGGCGACCGGCTGGGCCGAGGTCCCCGTCGACGCGGAAGTCCTTGAAAACAAAAGACCCTCCGGCTTGGAGCCGGAGGGTCTTCTTTCGGTGGTTGCGGGGGCCGGATTTGAACCGACGACCTTCAGGTTATGAGCCAGTGAAAATTGCGGAAATACCTGTTTCTATTCAACAAGACGCGTGTCGCCATGTGCCATTTGTGTGCCATGGAGCCGATAGTAGCAGACGGAACCGTGTGCCGTGACCATGCAATTCGCAGAAATGGCCGTAGAAATTCTATCACATTTCAGGAAACAGACGAGGGAACAGGATATCAAGTGTCTCGGCAGGAAAACGCAGCGAGACCGGTCCCTTCGGAGTATCCGATGCGAGCAACCCGGTCGATAACACATCCATCAGGATGCGGCGGGCGGTGCGCTCGGGCAAACCTGTAATGCGGGAAACCTCACCTCTCTCGAACTCGCCGCGCATGAGTGCCTCTTCCAGTAGTCGCGAGGCCTGCGGCTTCAAATTCTCACTTTTCTCGACGTAAGTTTTCAATCTGCGAGCCAGATTTTCGAGCTCGAACAGTTCCGACATGAACGTCACCTGGTCGATGCAGACACGCAGGAACCACAATATGAACTCCACGAATGACCTCTGCGAGAGATTGCCACGACCATCAAGATCACCCTGTCGCGGCATATCCGCATGATCCATCATTCTCTTGTAGTCGCTCCGGCTCTCAAGACCTCGCGCAAGGCCTCGAGAAATCGACCAAAGACCATGTGCTCCTATGCCCGCCTGATGAGCCATGGCATGGCTCATCAGGCGACTGACGCGGCCATTTCCGTCAGGAAAAGGGTGAATGTAATTGAAGCGGTGATGGGCGGCCGGAATGGCAAGAATGCGGGCCGCCTGTCCCATTCGATCGAACCGGTAACGGTCGGCGAAATAGGCCATGAAATCCTGCACCCGGTTGCTCGATGGAGGCTGATGTCTTCCCACCGAGACATCCTCCTCGGCTCCCGAGCGCCAGCGACCCGGAGTCATGATGAATGTACGGCTGCTTCCCCGGATGGCCAGCATCCTGACCGGCGCGTCACGATAGAACTCGTGGTGCAGCCACAGGAGAAAATCGGCCGAAGCGGGCTCGGGTAAACGCCCTTCCGCCGCCATGGCATCCAGTTTCGCCTGGACGCGCACATGGGCAGCCGCCTCGATCTGGAGATCCCGCCGCTCTTCGTCTCGATCGAATTCGCCAGCAAGTGCCCTCTGGATATCACGAGGGCGCGTGTGATGGCCTTCGATGAGATTGCTGTAGTAGGTGTTCATGATGCGCACGAGCGAAGCCAGATTGGCTGCCGTGCGCGGATGCAGCGACCGCCCCAGGATCGCCGACGCGCCCGAAAGTTCGGCCACGGCATCCATCACCCGCTCGGGCGCCTCTTCAAGGCGCGCAGGCTCAATTCGCTGCACACTCTCCATACCAATGATCATAATCTGGCCGATCTATGAAATTATTAACATATTGACGATAAATTGCTTTTCTTATCGGCGCAAGATATTTGGCCGATCCTTTGGCCGATTTGACTCGTGGTTGCCCATGATGGTCGCGCCTCTCCGAGCCGCCGGTAGGACCTTGTCCCATTCGGATTGGCGGGGCCCATCAACCGAAACTCTCGGTGACGCGCAGGATATGGGGCGCCCGCGTCTCGATCACGCGGCGGATGTCGCCGAGGATCGGGTGGGCGATCCCTTCCTGCGCGAGCTCGGCGATCAAGGCATCGGCCTCCCGCCTGATCGTCGCCGCCATGTCGTTCAACGTGCGTGTCAACTGGCGAGCGGCGACCTTGGTATCCGGAACCAGGGTCAGCCAGTGCTTCAGCAGGATCGTATCCGGCACGGCTCGTCCGCCGATCGCCATGGCCATCCGCTTCTCGAGCCGGGGATAAACCGCCGTGCACAGGATGTCATAGGCGGGCGCGAGATCGGTGCCGGTGTCGCCATGAAGCAGGGAATGGTTCTTGGCATGGGCGTCGGCATTGCCGACCAGGTAGTGGAAGATCATCCGGCGGATGAAGGCCAGCCGGTCGCGTGCGGGTCTCGCCGTCGCAGACTGGATCAGATCGAGGCAACGGGTCGTGCCGAGCCCACCTTCCGCCTCGTATTTGAGTTCGGGCGGCACCGACAGCGCCTGACAGAAATCCTCCTGATGGAGCCGCCGGATGCGCCCCTCTGGTGAGACCTCGCGATCGTACCGCTCGACCAGGATGAACGGGATCTCGCCGACATGACGCATCGAGACAGCGGGGACGTCGATCTTCAGCCGGGCGGCGAGACGCAGGCAGAAGAGTTCGTTCTCCACCGTCCCTTCCAACCCTTCGATGAAGGGCTTCAGGATGTGGGTGGTCGGCCGTCCGCCCTTGGCGATGCCGATGCGGCCGTCCTCGACGCAGACGGCGAGCTTGTCCTGGGCTCCGGCGAGCGACATGCGGATTCCCTCCTCACCGGCAAGCAGTGGCCGCATCCGCAATGTTTCGAGCACCGCCAGCAGGCGAACCGGAGAGAGGGCTTCGATCTCCGTCTTTTCGTAAGGAGGGGGTGCCTGTCCTTCCGGCAGGAGTGATAGGGCGCCGGCGCATTCGCCGCCGATGATCTCCAGAAGGCCGAAGGCGTTTCCTTCGGAAACCCCGAGAGCCGATGCGAGCCGCGCCCTTGCCCGCTCATCGGGAAGAAGGCCCGAGAAATATGGCCGCGCGACCGGATCGAGATAGGCGTCCTCCCGAAGCAGCATGGAAACCGAGATTGGCCTCCGGCCTTTGGCGAGATACGTCGCGTCGTAGCGGAAGGCGAGCTGACCGGCGTCATCGCGCGTCAACCGCCCGACCTTGGCCTCGTGCAGATACACGTCGAGCACTGCCGCCATCAAGCACTCTCCCCACGGCCGCGGGCTTCGAGAACGAGCCCCAGTGCCCGGATCACCTGGAAGGCGAGACCGATACGGCAATTCTCTTTGCCGAGCTCAAGCTCACGCAGAAAGCGGATGCCGACGCCGGTCAGGGCAGCGAGTTCCGCCTGCGTCAACCCCTGCGCTTTCCGTTCCTGCCGGATGAGTTGGCCCAGCGCCTTATGATCGTAGATCGTCCGCATGAAAGTCCCTATCGGGATCATTATAGGCAAAAATCGATAAGAAATCAATAAAACGACCCGATCGGGACTATTCAATAGCCTATCGAAACGAATGGCAGAAAAACATCCCGATCGGGACCTCCATGGTCACCTAAAACCGACTGCTCGACCCCCAGGCTCGCAACTTCCCGATCAGACCCGAGGAGGGGCGACGTTGCGAGTGGGAGCCACACTCCCGCTTCATATGGCCGACCGATCCGTCATCGCCGAATTGACATTCGAGCCTCAGCTCGAAGTGATCGACACCCAAGGCGCAGGTGACAACGGCATCTGCGTCGCCGCCAGCGACATGACCCGAACGGAGCTCCCATGGATCTGCGAAACGCTTCCGACGCCTTCCTACGCCATTGCCGTAACGGCAGAAACCTGTCGCCGAACACTCTGAAGGCCTATGCGCAGGATCTGGCGGAACTGATGCGCTATGTCGCCCTACCGCAGAGCATGGCGCCGACCACTCCGGAAGGCCTAACATCCTATGCGGAATGGCTGTCGGCAAAACGGTGTCTGGCGCCGGCCACGGTCAAGCGTCGGCTCGCCTGTCTGCGAGCGCTCTTCCATTGGGCGGAGCGCCAGGGGCGGATCGCCGCTTCCCCCTTCCGAACCGCCGAAATCTGCATCCGGCTTCCCAAGCGCCTACCGCGCTGCCTCACGGCCGGCGAACTCCGCACCCTTTTTCGGAGCCGCAAGAACGCGCCGCCGGCGATTGCCCTCGCGATCCTTCTTTTGTTCACCACGGGCATGAGGGTGGCGGAACTCTGCTCACTTCGTATCTCCGACATCGACCTCGACCGCCGGACCCTCCGCATCCGCGGCAAGGGAGATCGCGAGCGCCAAGTGTTCCTCGTCTCGTCCGAAGTCGTTGCCGAGCTCAAGGGCTACCTGCGTGACCGGCTGCGCAAGGGACCCTCCCCCGAAGCCCGCCTCCTGTCGTCGACCGGCGAGGTCCCGACGACGGATCGCATTCGCCGGGGACTGAGGAAGGTCGCCGACGCCGCCGGTCTCACCCGACGCATCACCCCCCACATGCTGCGCCATTCGGCCGCGACGAGCCTATTGGAAGCCGGTATCGACATCCGCTTCGTCCAGAGGCTTCTGGGGCACAGGTCGATTTCGACGACCGAGATATACACCCACGTGAGCGACGAACGGCTCAAACAGGCCGTCTCAAAGGCCAACGTCCTGGCACGCCTGAGTGCCGGATAACTGAGAATTATGTGGACCGCGCGAAATAGTGCCACCGTTATTTCGGGG
>ERZ1645192.105-NODE-105-length-55124-cov-8.008535_pt1 | contig 55124 bp, 49 predicted proteins | sample MGYA00575354_ERZ1645192 | MGnify/ENA primary metagenome ERZ1645192 (study PRJEB40844, sample SAMN11349763) | freshwater sediment metagenome | isolation source: river sediment | host: Sediment | place: India: Faizupur Khadar , New Delhi | collected 2017-02-21 ... | reverse complement strand
CGTGCATTCATCAGATCGAGGCCGTCAAAGGTTATCTTGCCGGCATCCGGCCTCTCGAGGAACATGAGGCAGCGCGCAAGGGTGCTTTTGCCGGAGCCGCTCTCCCCCACTACCCCGAGGGTCTTCCCCGCCTCGAGCGCGAAGCTCACGCCGTCAACAGCCTTTATGATCTCCTTTTCTACCGAAAAGACAGACCTGCGGACCTCGTAGTGCTTTTTGACGTCTAGTACAGATAACAGCGGACCCATTGATCCTTCCCGACCTCTTTTATGACAGGCTCATCCCCCCTGCAGATATCCATGGCATGCGGGCAGCGCGGGTGGAACGTACACCCATCCGGGAGCTCGCTTAAGTTCGGCACCGAACCGGGTATGGCCTTGAGCCTGCCCGAACCCGAAAAACCGTATACGGACTCGAGGAGCCCCTGCCCGTAGGGGTGCAGAGGTTTTGCGAAGAACTCGCCCACCGTGTTCCTTTCGACCATCCTGCCCGCATACATGAGCCCCACGGACTGGCCCATGGACCTCACGATGGTCAGGTCGTGCGTTATGAAGAGCATCGACATCCCGAGCCTTGCGATGAGGCCCTCGATCAGCCCGAGTATCTGCGATTCGGTCGCCACATCGAGGGCCGTCGTCGGCTCGTCGGCGATGATGAGCGACGGGTTGCATGCAATGGCCATCGCCATGAGGACCCTCTGCCTCTGGCCGCCGGAAAGCTGGTGGGGATACTGGATATACCTTTTCCTCGGTTCGTCGAACCCGACCTGCGTGAGGAGCTCGTACGTCCGCTCCTTCATAGCGTTCCCGGACAGGCTCGTGTGTATCTCAAGCACCTCGGAAATCTGCTCGCCGATCCTGAGCACGGGGTTCAGGGCGGTCATGGGCTCCTGGAAGACCATCCCGATGCGCCTCCCCCGCACATCCTCCATCTGCTCCCGGCTTAAGGTCAAGAGGTCGGTCCCTTCAAACACGATCTTTCCCGAGACGACCCTCCCGGGCGGCTGAACGAGCCCCATGATGGAATGGGCGGTCACCGTCTTGCCCGAACCGCTCTCCCCGACAAGGCCGAAGATCTCGCCCTTCCTTATTGCAAAAGAGACATCGTTGACGGCCGGAATGACCCCCTCTTCCGTGAAAAAACGGGTATTGAGGCCGATGACATCGAGAAGGTTCGTATCGTTGATTTTGACCATGAATGACCGATACGGCCCAAAGGAAAAAGTTTTTGATTATTTGGACCTTATGCATTATACTTAACCCTATTAAAATGGCAAGCCTTTTATGTATGAGCTAATGAAAACCGGCACATACATGTTTTATAGAGCAATTCCTATTTTTATCCCCATGAGGTGAATCATGTCTAACAAAGAGCCGACGGATTTCAGGGAGGGTCTAACCTTCGATGATGTCCTGCTGGAGCCGGCATCGAGCGAGATCATGCCCTCCGATGTGGACGTCTCCACGTACCTGACACCGGCAATAAAGCTCCACATTCCCATTCTCAGCGCCGCCATGGACACGGTGACCGAATCGAAGACAGCGATCTGTCTCGCCCAGGAAGGCGGCATCGGCATCATACACCGGAACATGACGGTCGCGGAGCAGGCGCACGAGGTGGAGAAGGTAAAGAAATCCGAAAGCGGGATGATCGTCGACCCGATAACGATCTCCCCCGAAAGCAAGATAAAAGATGCCCTCGACCTCATGGCCCGGTACCGCATCTCGGGCATACCCGTCACAAAGGGGACACGGCTCGTCGGCATCATCACGAACAGGGACTTAAGGTTCGAGACCAACCTGAACAGGAAGGTCGAGAACGTCATGACGAAAGAGAACCTCGTGACGGTCAAGGAAGGCATCGGCCTCGAGGAATCGAAGAAGATCCTCCACAAGCACAAGATAGAGAAGCTTCTGGTCGTCGATAAGAATTTTGACCTCAGGGGGCTCATCACGATCAAGGACATCGAAAAGATGCGGAAATTCCCGTATTCGTGCAAGGACCAGCTCGGAAGGCTCCGCGTCGGCGCCGCGGTGGGCGTCGGCCCCGACAGGGACGAACGGGTGGAGGCGCTCCTGAAGGCTTCATGCGATGTTATCGTGATCGACACCGCGCACGGCCACTCCCGCAACGTCATCGAGTCGATCAGGGCGATACGGGGTAATTTCCCGAACATTCAGCTCGTAGCGGGCAACATCGCGACCGCCGAAGGGTGCGAGGCGCTCATCAGGGCGGGATGCGATGCGGTCAAGGTCGGGGTCGGGCCGGGTTCGATCTGCACGACGCGCATCGTGGCCGGGATCGGGGTGCCCCAGATCACCGCCATCATGGAAGCGGCCAAAACCGCCCGCAAGCGCAATGTACCAATCATTGCCGACGGGGGCATTAAATTCTCGGGCGACATCACGAAGGCGATCGCGGCAGGCGCGCAGACCGCAATGATCGGGAACCTCTTCGCCGGCACGGATGAAACGCCGGGGGAGACGGTACTCTACCAGGGCCGGACGTATAAAGTATACCGCGGAATGGGCTCTCTCGAGGCGATGCGCGAGGGAAAGACGCGCGACAGGTATTCGATACCCGAGGACGAAATCGAATCGAAAATAGTCCCGGAGGGCATCGAGGGCCGGGTACCGTACCGCGGCGCCCTCTCGATCTCCGTCAACCAGCTTGTCGGGGGCTTGAAAGCCGGCATGGGCTACGCGGGGACGCGGACCATACCCGAGCTTCAGGCGAAAAGAAGGTTTATAAAGATAACGTCCGCAGCCCTGAGGGAAAGCCACGTCCATGATGTTATCATAACGAAGGAAGCGCCCAATTACAGGATCGAGTGAACATGAAACGATACAATGATTATCACCAGGAACTGATACTCATTCTCGATTTCGGCTCCCAGTATACCCAGCTCATCGCCCGCAAGGTGAGGGAGCTCGGCGTCTACTGCGAGATCTATCCTTACAATCACAGCATGGACGCGATGAAAGCGATGAACCCGCGCGGGATCATCCTTTCGGGCGGCCCGGCCAGCATCAATGAAAAAAATGCCCCGCTCTGTGATAAAGGGGTCTTTGACCTCGGGGTCCCGGTCCTCGGGATCTGCTACGGGCTCCAGTTATTGTCACGGGTCTTCGGCGGCAAGGTCGAAAAGGCGCCGAAAAGGGAATTCGGCAAAGCCCACCTGTATGTCGGGACGAAAGACAAATTTCTCGACGGCATAAAGGATGGAGATATCGTATGGATGAGCCACAGCGACAAGGTGCTCACCATGCCCCGCGGGTTCGTGACACTCGCCCGGTCCGATAATTCACCCCATGCGGCCATCCGCAACAAGGAAGCGACTATCTACGGCGTCCAGTTCCATCCCGAGGTCCATCACACACCGAAGGGCAAACGGATACTGAAGAATTTCCTCTACAAGATCTGCAGGCTCAAGGGCCTCTTCTCGCCCAAATCATTTGTCGAGCTTGCAACGGAAAAGATCCGCGAGGAATCGCAAGGTGAGAAGGTCATCTGCGCTTTAAGCGGCGGCGTCGACTCGTCCGTCGTTGCGGCCCTCATCCATCGCGCTATCGGCGACAACCTGCAATGTATCTTCGTGAACAACGGCGTCCTGAGGAAGAACGAGGCGGAGGAAGTTATTGCGGCATACAGGGAAGTCCTTCATCTCAACCTGAAATACGTGAACGCCGAGGACAGGTTCCTGAAGGCCTTGAAAGGGATCAAAGACCCCGAGCGCAAGCGAAAGGTGATCGGCAGGCTTTTCATTAAGATATTCGAGGAGGAAGCCGGAAGGAACGGCTCGGCACGGTTTCTCGCGCAGGGCACGCTCTATCCCGACGTCATCGAGAGCGTATCGGCGAAAGGGCCCTCCGCAACGATAAAAAGCCATCACAATGTGGGCGGGCTCCCGAAGAGAATGAAGATGAAGCTGATAGAACCCCTCCGCGAGCTTTTCAAGGATGAGGTGCGGATCGTCGGGCGCGAACTCGGCGTACCGGAAAACATCGTCAACCGGCAGCCCTTTCCGGGGCCCGGCCTGGCCATCAGGATCATCGGTGATGTGAACAGGGAAAGGCTGGAGATCTTGAAGGAAGCCGACAGCATCATCCGCCAGGAGGTGGAACACAACCCCGCCTTCAAGCACATCTGGCAATCATTTGCCATACTCATCCCCGTGAAGACCGTCGGGGTGATGGGCGACGAGAGGACATACGCCAACGTCATCGCGCTGAGGGTCGTGGAAAGCGAGGATGCGATGACGGCGGACTGGGCGCGGCTTCCCTATGCGACGCTCGATACGACGGCCCGAAGAATAATCAACGAGGTCCCCGGAGTGAACAGGGTGGTATACGATATATCATCGAAGCCGCCCAGCACGATCGAATGGGAGTGATCGCCAATGCCGGATTTCGTTCATCTCCATCTCCACACCCAGTACAGCCTGCTTGACGGGGCCATCCGGTTCGACCGGCTTTTCAAGGCGGCGAACGATTACCGGATGCCCGCCTGTGCGATAACGGACCACGGCAACATGTTCGGCGCGGCCCAGTTCTACCTGGAAGCGGGCTTAAGCAACATCAAGCCCATCATCGGGTGCGAGGCCTACATCGCCCCGCGTTCCCGGCACGATCAGAAAAGGGTCAAAGGAGAGGACATAGCCTATCATGTGGTCCTCCTTGCCATGAACACCACGGGTTACCAGAACCTCTTGAAGCTCATAAGTCTCGCCCACCTCGAAGGGTTCTATTATCAGCCCCGGATCGACCGTGAAATCCTGACCGAGTACAACGAAGGGCTCATCTGCCTTACCGCCTGCATAAAGGGCGAAATACCGAATTCGATCCTGAAGGGCGACGACGCGCTCGTCCGCAGGAACATAGACTACTACCTCGGCCTTTTCGGGGACCGGTTGTTCTTCGAACTGCAGGACAACGGGCTCGAGGAGCAGAAGGTTGTGAACGAGCGCCTCATAGAGCTTTCGTCCTACTACAACGTCCCGATCGTGGCGACGAACGACTGCCACTACCTGCGCCGCGAAGAGGCGAAGGCGCACGAGCTTCTCCTGTGCATCCAGACGGGAAAAACGGTCAATGACAAGGACCGTCTGAGCTTCTCGACCGATCAGTTCTATTTCAAATCCCCCGACGAGATCGCGCTCGCATTTTCCCGCTACCCCGAGGCCCTGTCGAACACGATGCGCATCGCGGAGATGTGCAACGTCACGATCGACATGAAGACCTACCATTTTCCCGAGTTCCACCCGCCCGCCGACATGGACCTCAACGACTACTTCGAAGAGCTGTCCCGGGAAGGGTTCATGAAGAGAATGCCCGAGATACGGTCGCGCTATGATTCGTTCGACGAGGACCTGGGAAAAAGGTACGAGGACCGCTTCAGCTATGAAATGGGGGTCATCAAGAAGACCGGGTTTTCCGGCTATTTTCTGATCGTGGCCGATTTCATCAACTATGCGAAGACCCACGGCATCCCTGTCGGGCCGGGCAGGGGCTCGGCGGCCGGGAGCCTGATCGCCTACTGCCTCGGGATCACGGATATAGAGCCGATAAAATACGACCTTATCTTCGAAAGGTTCTTGAACCCCGAACGCATCAGCATGCCCGATATCGACGTCGATTTCTGCAGAAAAGGGCGCGACGAGGTCATACAATACGTGACCGACAAATACGGCAAGGACAACGTCGCCCAGATCACGACCTTCGGGACAATGCAATCGAAGGCCGCGGTCCGCGATGTCGGCAGGGCGCTCGGCATGCCCTACGCCGAGGTCGACAAGATCGCCAAGCTCATCACATCCGGGGACAGGGGGATAGAACGGGCTATAAACGAAGAGCCCCAGATACGGGAACTGTACGAGACCGACGATCGCATCCGGGAGCTTCTCGATAACGCATCCGTTGTCGAGGGCCTCGCGCGGCACGCATCCACGCACGCCGCCGGGATCGTGATCGCCAACAAGCACCTGTCGGAATACCTTCCCCTCTACAAAGGAAAACACGATGAGACCGTGACGCAGTATGATATGAAGATGATCGAGAAGATCGGCCTCATCAAGATCGACTTTCTCGGTCTTGAGACGCTGACCCTTATGGATACCGTCGTGAAGCTCCTCAAGGAGGAGGGGATCGACATAGACCTGGCGCAGCTTCCGCTCGACGATAAGAAAACCTACGACCTCCTGTCCTCAGGAAACACGTCCGGCGTCTTCCAGCTTGAAAGCCGCGGGATGCGCGATCTTCTTACGCGGCTCAAGCCGTCTCAGTTCGACGATATCATGCCTTTGATCGCCCTCTACCGGCCTGGCCCCTTGAAAAGCGGCATGGTGGACGAGTTCATCAAGCGACGGAACGACCCCTCCCAGGTGACGTACGAGACTCCCAAGCTCAAGGAGATCCTCCACGACACATACGGGGTCATCATATACCAGGAACAGATCATGAAGATCGCCTCGGTGCTTGCAGGGTTCTCAATGAAGGACGCCGATGCCCTGCGCAAGGCGATGAGCAAGAAGATCCCCGAACAGCTTGAAATGTACAAGCAGCAGTTCGTCGACGGTTCGGTCGCGAACAGTGTGCCGAAAGACGTTGCCGAGAAGATATACGACGTCATACAGCGTTTCGGCGAGTACGGCTTCAACAAGTCCCACAGCACCGCCTACGGCTACATCGCGTACCAGACGGCATACCTCAAGGCCCATTACCCGATACACTATTTTGCGGCCATGCTGACGACCGAGGTCGGCGACACCGACAAGCTCGTCAAGTACATCGGCGAATGCCGCGAATCCGGCATCGAGATCCTGCCTCCCGATATCAATATGAGCCAGAGCGATTTCGCCATTGTCGAGGGGAAGATACGGTATGGCCTCTCCGGTATCCGCAACGTCGGCGAAGCCGCGATAGAGAGCATAATACAGGCGCGCAGGGAGGCCGGCGGGTTCAAGTCGTTCGTGCACTTCTGCGGCGTGATCGATTCGCGCAAGGTCAACAAGAAGGTCATCGAAAGCCTGGCGCACGCCGGGTGTTTCGACAGTCTCGGCCTGAAACGCTCTCAGGTCCTCTACCTTGCCCAGGAAATGCTCGACAGGCTGACAAAGCGCGACACGAAGACGAACCTGAAACAGGGCAGTATATTCGGCGAGAGCGATGTGGAAGAGGCAACCGTGTCGTTCGATATCCCCGCTATGGAGGAACTTACCCACGACGAGATCTTAAGCGGGGAAAAGGAGGCCCTCGGCTTCTATTTCAGCAAGCACCCTCTGAAACCTTTCGAGAACCTGATCGCGGAGCTCACCCCCTACGACAGTCAGGCCCTCAAGGAAGCGGACAACCAGGATGACGTCGATGTTGCCGGGATCGTGAGCACCCTGCGCGAGATAACGACAAGGAACGGCAGCAGGATGGCCTACGTGAACCTCGAGGACACGAAAGGGATCGTAGAGGTCATATTTTTCCCCGACCTGTACGGGAAACAGTATTCCATGATCCAGAGCGGCAAACCGCTTATGGTCACGGGCACGCTGGAAAAGACCGACGAGAGCGCAGTGAAGATCAAGGCGAAAAGTGTGGCGCTTCTCGAATCGCTCACAGGGGAATTATTGAAGACGGTCAAGATCACGGTGCACTGCGAGATCATCAGGAAAGATCAGCTCAGGGTGCTCAAGGATATCCTTGTCAGCACGCGCGGCAGGTCAGCCGTGCTCCTCGAATTCAGGCTGAACGGCGAAAAACAGTCGGTACCGGTCAGAAATATTAAGATTGACCCGAAGAAGAAAGATGTTATATTGAAACATTTTAAAAAAGGCATAGACGTAGAGGTCGTCGATGAGATATTACCTTGATTTTGAAAAGAAGCTTGAACCGCTCGAAAGACGGATCTTCGAAATAGAGCGTTTCTATGATGAGAAAGACCCGCACTACTCGAAGGAGCTGGCGGTCCTGCGGAAGAAAATCTCCCGGCTCGAAAAAGAGATATATTCGGAGCTTTCCAACTGGCAGCGGTCGCACCTGTCGCGCCACCTCAACAGGCCGCACACGCTCGATTACATCCACAGCGTCTTCACGGATTTCGTCGAACTCCACGGCGACCGCAAGTTCAAGGACGATGCGGCCCTGGTAGCCGGGTTCGCCCGGTTCGAGGGGATAAACGTCGCCGTCGTCGGCCACCAGAAAGGTAAGGACGTCCGCGAAATGGCCCACAGGAATTTCGGCATGGCACACCCCGATGGTTACCGCAAGGCCATGCGTGTCATGGACATGGCGGCCCGCTGGGGGAAACCGATCATCACCTTCATCGACACGCCCGGTGCCTTTCCGGGGGTCGGGGCAGAGGAACGCGGACAGGCGGAAGCGATAGCGTCGAGCATATTTTTCATGTTCTCCCTCGGCGTTCCCATCATCTCTGTCGTAATCGGCGAAGGGGGAAGCGGCGGGGCCCTGGCCATCGGCGTCGGCAACCGGCTCCTCATGCTCGAGAATGCGACATACTCGGTTATCTCTCCCGAAGGCTGCGCGGCCATCCTCTGGAGGGACGGTTCCAAGGGCCATCTCGCCGCAGACGCCTTAAAACCTACTGCGCGGGACCTTCTCAATCTCAAAGTGGCTGATGACCTGATTCCCGAGCCCTTCGGCGGCGCCCACAGGAGCTGGCAGGAAACGTTCGAGAACACGCGGTCAGTCATTGCAAAGCATTTGAACGACCTGATCGGTACGGAGCCCGACACGCTCAAAGCCATGCGCTACGAAAAATTCCGCAACATGGGAGTATTCGAGGAGAAGAGGCGATGAGGACAATAACGATGGACCTTTCCAACGTGCTCGCCGGCGCTGTCGGCGAAAACGGCATCGAGGAAAATGACCTCAGGCTGACGCTGGGCAAGCTCAGTGAATATTATGCGAGACTGCTCACGAAGCCTTTCCCATTCATGATGCTCCCCTCGATGCGCTTCCAGTTCAACGAGATGAATGCCCTTGCCGAAAGGGTTTCAAAAATGAACATTAAGAACCTGGTCATTCTCGGCATAGGCGGGTCATCGCTCGGCACGCAGACGATCTTCGAGGCCCTGCTCCATCCTTTTCATAACATGGACGAGCGTTTCCGCAACGGGAAACCGCGTTATTTCATCCTCGACAATATCGATCCGCATAAGATGACCGCGGTCGTCGAAACCGTCCTGCCGGATATCGACCGTACCTTGCTTGTTGTCATCAGCAAGTCGGGCGAGACACCGGAGACCATTTCGCAGTTCATGCTTTTCAACGAGCTGATGAAGAAAGCCGACGGTTACAGGGACAGGATCATCCTGATCACCGACATCGACAAAGGGCTCCTCAACACGATCGCACAGAAGGAAGGCTACGCCGTCCTCAACCTTCCGCCGGGGATCGGAGGCAGGTTCTCGGTGCTGACGCCGGTCGGCCTTTTTCCATCCTTATTGATGGGGATCAACATAAAGAAGATGTCGGACGGTGCAGCCGGCATGGCGGCGCATATCGTGAGGTACGATGCCGAAGAGAACATGGCCTTCACGCTTGCCGCGATACTCTATCTCATGTACAAGAACGGCAAGCCCATTCACGTCATGATGCCCTACTGCGAACGGCTGGCCGCCTTTGCGAACTGGTTCCGGCAACTTGAAGCGGAAAGCCTCGGCAAGAAGGGGTCCGGGCCTACCCCGGCACGGTCCGTGGGTGTCACCGATCAGCACTCCCAACTGCAGCTTTATGTGGAGGGGCCGAAAGACAAGTGCATCCTCCTCCTTTACAGTGCGACGAGCGAAGCGCCGATCCCCGACAGTTTCGGTTACCTCGATGACGTTGCGTATCTTGCCAACAAGGACATGAAGGACCTGTTCCACGCCGAGTTCCAGGGAACGCGCATGTCGCTGACCGACGCCGGTACACCCAATATCGCGCTAATGCTCGACGAAGTGAGCGACTACAACATCGGGGCCCTTTTCTACCTCTTCGAGATGGTCACAGCCTTCATGGGAAACCTCCTCGGCGTGAACGCCTTCGCCCAGCCCGGCGTCGAACAGGGCAAGATCTACACAAAGGCGATGATGGGCAAAGAAGGGTTCGAGAAGGAAAAGGAAAAAACCGACAATTTCCTCTGCTGTCCGGTACGGCAGATAATATTTTAGGCTATGGGCTATGGGCGATAGGCTATGGGCTATAGCCTGGTTTTCGCCAATCTTTCGAATTTCACTTTTACTATCCGCCTTGCATCTACATCGACCACCGTGAAACGGTAGCGGCCGTAATAGACGACCTCTCCTCCCTTTGCGATCTCCTGGAGCTGTGTCGTCACGAATCCGCCGAGGGTCTCATAGTCGGGTGATTCGGGCAGTTCGAGGTCGAGGCGGTTGTTGAGGTCGCGGACCGAGTAGGACGCGTCGATAAGATACGACCCGTCGCGATGGCGCTCTATCTTATCGTCGACATCCGTTTCATCGAGGATCTCGCCGAAGATCTCCTCCACTATGTCTTCCAGTGTGATGATGCCGACGGTCGTCCCGTATTCGTCGATGACAACGGCAAGGTGGAGACGCGTGCGCTGCATCTGCTTCAAAAGCACGCTGACCTCCATCGTCGATGGTACAAAGAACGGGCGCTTCATGAGCCTTTCCAGCTGGAATAATTCCGGGTCCCTCCAGATCTGGCGCGATATGTCCTTCTGGTAAACGAAACCGATGATGTTATCCAAGCTTTCCCGGTAGACCGGGTACCGCGAGAACTCATTTTCGATAATGTATTCCAGGATCTTTTCCTTGCTTTCATCCGCATCGATGGCATACACGTTGGGCCGCGACACCATTACCTCGCGCACGGAGCGGTCGCTGAAGCGAAAGACCCTGTTTATCAGCTCTTCTTCCGTTTTGTCGAAGACACCCTTGCGCCTGCCCTCCTCGAGAAGGATCTTGATCTCGCCTTTCCCTATGTGCTCTTCCCCTTTGCCGAGGCCAAGGGCCTTGACGAAAAAGAGCGTTGTGACGGACAGGAAATTGACGAAAATGGAAAAAATACGGGACACGATGTTAAAAAGGGGCAGTACCGCGAGTGCCGCTTTTTCCTTATAATGGAGGCCGATGTATTTCGGGACGAGCTCCCCGAAGACGATAAAGAGATACGTAAGGACGATGACAACGACGGCAACGGATATCGATTCAGAAACGGGCTTCAGGAACTCAACCCTGCTTATATAGGGCATCAGGTATTTCGTGGCCATGACGCCGCTGATCGCGGAAGCGAGCGTACCGAAAAGGGTGATGCCTATCTGGACGGTCGAGAGAAAACGTTCCGGGTTCTCCTTCATGCCGAGGAGGATATCGATCCTCCGGTCCTGTCTCTTTTTCTGGAGCTCCTTGATCTTGCTCTTGCGGGACGCGACGATCGCCGTCTCGGCGGCGGAAAAAATGCCGTTCAAGACCAGAAGAACAATGATTATGATGATATCGATGAGTGGATTGCCCATTTAACTCCTGATATGCTCCTTTACCTGGTGCATGAACGCCTCGAGCCTCGTCAGGATGTTCGTATTGCCCTGCCCGTCGTACGCGACATTGATCACGGGTATGTCATGGTCCTTCTGTATGAGGCGCATGATCGCGCTCGATATCGTACCGGGCATGCAGGTGAACGGCATTGCATTGATGATGCCCGCAACCCCTTTACGGGCGAAATCGACGCTCTTGCCGACGGTGAGCACTGCCTCACCCTCGAAGCTGTCATGTATGTACGGGCTTGCCTTCTCCAGGATGTCCTTTATCTTCGGCTCGGGGCCGTACTTTATGAAAGGCACGAAGATCTCTTCCATCAGGTGTTCGTCCTTGTTCTGTATGTACTCGGTGATCAGAAAATCGATAACGCCGAGCAGGCTGTCCCTCTTTTTGCTTTTCCTTTTCCCCGTGTAATTCACGTAGGATATCCATTCGGAAACGGGGGCGAGCCACACCTCGCCGCCTAAGTCCTCCACCGTCCGTATAAGGTCAGCGTTGCTGAACCTGTTCGAGCGGATGTAGATCTCACCGACGACCCCTATGACAGGCCTTTTTCCCTGAGTGCGTTCGACCGATGAGAATTTACCCAGGATATCCCTGAGCACGGCGTCGATGTCCCGGGCACCCCTTTCCACGCACCGGCACACCTCCTCCATGGATTCTCTGTATATCCTGTCTGTCTGTCCGGGTATTTTTTCATACGGGCGTATCTCATGAAGGATCTTTGCCAACAGGTCGGCTGCGACAACCGCCCTCCAGCCGAGGCGCCGGAACTTGCCCCCGACGATGTTCAATTGCTTGTAGAACCGGTGGTCCTGGTTCGGGGCGTATATGGGGACATTGGCATATCCTTCCTCGTCAAGGACCATCCTGTGAAAACGGTTATACTGCCCGAAACGGCAGGGGCCCTCCCCGGACGGCATGAAAAAAGCGCTCTTCTCAGGGTCGAAATCGGGGCTGCGGACAACACGGAGCATGTCCCCTGTCGTCAGGATGCAGGGATAACATTCTTTGCCCGACGTAAAGCGCCTCCCTATGAGAACGGTCTCCTCGGTGGATTCCTTGATGACCTCGGCATTCACCCCGCACCCCCTGAAGGCCGCCGCGAGGGTATGCGCATGGTCGGACATGTAGGGGACATAGATCTTCCGGCGCTTCCCGTTCAATTCGAAAGGGACCTGTTCCCGCTCCGGTATGTGCTCGTCGAAATGCGCATTGTTAATACTGTCGAGGAAGGCCTCAAGCCGCGTGACGACGCCCGCATCGGCGCTGTGCTCATCGATCTCGAGCTGAAGGTACGGCTTGTTCCCCATTATCTTCTTGAAGAAATGGGAGATGAAGGAATCGGGGCCGCACCCGAAGCTCGTCACGTAGATCGCGTACAGGTTCCGGTTGTTCTTCACGGCCCGGGCGGCCTTGAGTATCTTCTGGCCGTATCCCCAGTACATCTGTTCGAGGTCGGCCGGGTCTTCGATCATTTCGTTCACGGGCAGCATGTCCATCGGGACCGCCTTCACTCCGAGGCTGAGCAGTTTCTTGTGGATGTTGAGGTTCGCACCGGCGTCCGCACTGTTGTATGGCCGCCCGATTATCACCATCACCTTCTCATCTCTCCCGAGGGAACGCAGGAAGGCGTTTCCCATCTGTGTCAGGCGGGTGTAGAAAGAGTCCTGGACCCTGGTCGCTTTTTCAAATGCGTCCTTCACTCTCCTTTTCGATATCCTGTACGGTTTCAAATGTTCGGTGAGGTCGTTAAGAACGGTCTCGTTTCCCTCACCGAACCTGATGATGGGAGTAAAGACCCTCACCCCTTTGTGATCGAAGTCGATCGAGCCTTTTATAGTATAGGGAAGGGACTGGGCATAGGGACACGCAAAGGAATTTCTCGCATGCTCCGACGGCTTCTTGAGGCTGATCACGCTCGGGATGAATATATTGCGGATATCCTTCCGGATAAGGTTCATCACGTGCCCGTGGGCAAGTTTTATCGGGAAGCAGCTCTCGACGATGATGTTCTCGACGCCGTCCCGCACCGTCTTTTTGTTCGTCATGTCCGAAACGACCACATTGAAACCGAGCTCCGTGAGAAAGACCTTCCAGAACGGCAGAAGCTCGTGCATGTGGAGGACCTTCGGTATGCCGATCGTGTGTTTTCCGCCGCCTTTGCCGTAGGTCTCATCGAGGAGCTGCTCGCGCTGCGAAAAAAGGTCCACCATGTCCTTTCTGCCGCCCTTGCGGACAACATCATATTTCTCACACCTGCTCCCGTAATAGAGCGGCGCCTCGTTCTCCACGGTGACCTTGCGTATCTCGCAGAGGTTCTCACAACCTTTACATTCGAACGTGTCGACCGCGTACGGCCGCCTGCTGAGGTCAAATCCCTTGAAGCCGCTCGTCTCCCACGTTCTCTCCTTCATCGCAAGGATGGCGACACCGATCGCGCCCGTCACGTCGTGGTGGGGAGGGACGGTTATCGACGCCCCGACAATCTTCTCGAAGGCAGCCACAACGCCTTTATTGAAGGCGGTGCCGCCCTGGAAAAATATCCTTTTGCCGACCCGCCGGTCGACAACGACCTTGTTCAAGTAATTCTGGACGATAGAATAGGCGAGGCCGCTCACGATATCTTCACGGTCGGCGCCCCGCTGCTGCTGGTGGATGACGTCCGACTCGATGAACACGGTGCAGCGCTCCCCCATCTTGACCGGCTTCTTTGACTGAAGCGCCAGCTTCCCGAATTCTTCCTTGATCGATATGTCGAGCCTTTCCGCCTGTTCCTCGAGAAAGGACCCCGTGCCGGCGGCGCATGCCTTGTTCATTTCGAAATCCACGATGACACCGTTGTCGATGCTGATATACTTGGAATCCTGGCCGCCGATCTCGAAGATCGTGTCGACAGAAGGGTCAATCGATATCGCGGCCTGCGCCTGCGCCGTTATCTCGTTGCGGACTATGTCCGCCCCCAGGAAATCGGCCGTCAGGTACCGGCCTGAACCGGTCGTGCCCGCGCCGATGATCTCGACCTTATCCCCGATCTCCTCGCCGATCTCGGCAAGCCCTCTTTTCACCGCTTCAAGCGGCCGCCCCTCGGTCATCAGGTACCGCTTTGCGAGGACATTCCTCTCTTCATCGATAATGACAAGGTTTGTGCTGATGGACCCGACGTCGACCCCGAGATATACGAGCGTCTTCTGTGCGGCGGTTTTCATCTCGTACGCGACATTCATGTTCTTTTCGGAGATCGCCAGCGGCTCATGCGTAGGCTCGTCCCTCGTCTCGTTGAGATAGGTGTTAAGCCTGTCGAGCCCGGCGAACGGGACCTTGAGGGCCGGGTCCTGCATAACGGCAAAAACTGCCCCTGCCGCCCCGATCGCGGTATAGTTGTCGGGTACAAAAAATGTCTCGTCGGTCAGTTCAAAGACATCTTTGATCGCCTTCCTCATCCCCGCATTAGCGGCAACACCCCCTATGAACGCGACAGGGGTTTCGAGTTCCTTACCCTTGCTGATATTGCCCTTGAAGTTGCGCGCGAGTGCATAGCACAGCCCTGCCACGATTTCGTAATCGGGGGTCGCTATCTGCTGAAGATGGATCATGTCGGATTTTGCAAAAACCGTGCATCGTCCGGCTATCCGCGGGATATTGGCAGCCTTGAGCGCAACCTCGCTGAACTCCTCTATGGTAAAGCGAAGCCGCGATGCCTGCTGGTCGAGAAAAGACCCCGTGCCTGCGGCGCACAGGGCGTTCATCGAAAAGTCCTTCACGCGGAGCGGGATGTTCTTTTTGCCGGTATGCTCGAAGATGATCAGCTTCGAATCCTCGCCTCCGATGTCGATGACGCTTCCCGTTGAAGGATAGAGACTGCCCATTGCCCGCGACACGGCAACGATCTCGTTGATGAAAGGCGCCCCGATAAGCGAGGCGAAGACCTTCGCCCCCGTACCCGTCGTTGCCATGAACTCGATGTCATACCCGCTCAGGCACTGCTCGATGACATCCCTCGCGACGACAAAGGGTTTTCCCTTGTGGCGGATATACTGCGACGTGACGATGCTTCCGCTCTCATTCAGGACCGCCGCGTTGATGCTGACAGAACCAATATCTATGCCCAGTCTGTACATATTCGCTTTTCCCCTCAAAGGCCCGACGCAAGCTGGATTTTATGTGAATGTTGTGATAAGTATAATACAAAAAACCTTTACCAACAAGAGAGAATGTAAGGAAGACGGCATCCGGCAGAGCATTGATATAACAGGGTTTTCAGACGAATGAAGACAAGGGCGCACATAATCGTTCACGGCATCGTCCAGGGGGTTTACTTCCGGTACCTGACTCAGCGGGAAGCAACGGGCCTTGGACTTACCGGATGGGTGAGGAACCGTCCGGACGGGACGGTCGAGATCGTGTGTGAAGGCGAGAAGGAAAATGTCGGGGCATTGGTCCGCTGGTCTCATACGGGCCCGCCCGGGGCCTCAGTCGAATGGACCGATGTGTCGTTTGAAGAATACACGGGTGGGTTCCCGAAATTTGAGATCAGATACTGACCGGCACCACTATTACCCCGTTTTTCTCGATGTCGCGGGCAAGGAATGCCTGATAATCGGAGGCGGTGCCGTGGCCGAGCGCAAGGCGGTGATGCTCCTGAAATTCAGGGCCTCCGTCCGCGTCGTAAGCCCGAAGGCAACGAAGAAGCTCAAGCATCTCGCCGAGGCCGGCAGGATCAGCCTGGCCCTTCGTGAATACAGGCCGGGCGATCACGCACATGCCGTCATCATCTTCGCATGCACCGACGACAGGGAAACGAACCGTCTCATACGGGAAAATGCCGCTGAACTCAGGATACCCGTCAATGTCGTCGACCGGCCCGAGGAATGCGATTTCATCGTCCCGTCCATTGTCAGAAGGGGCGACGTTACGATAGCGATATCAACTTCGGGGATCCTCCCCATGGCATCAAAAAAGATCCGGCAATCTGTCGAAGAGACCATGAACCGGGACTGGGTTGCCTATGTCCGGATCATCGGTGCGGTGCGCCGCTATCTTCTCAAAACAGTGGCTGACAAAGCGGTGCGCCGGAGCATTATGAGATATATCGGCTCCATGGACCGGGAGGAGATAGTCAAAACGGGCACTTCAGGCATGAAAAGGGTCGTGAAAAGCCGGATACCATGAACGTCTATCTCCTTTACGCAGCCCTCGGTTTCTATCTCCTGTCCACGCTCACATACGCCCTGAGCCTCGCCCTCAACAGGCCTGTCCTTGAAAGACCCGGATACTACAGCATCCTCACGGCTTTCGTCATTCACCTGGCAAGCCTTATCACGCGGTATTGTGCGGCAGGGTACACGCCGATAACGAACGTCTATGAATCGCTGTCGTTCCTGTCCCTGTGCATCACGGGCTTTTTTTTCTATATCCGGCGGGCATACCGCGTCCCCATGATCGGGTGCATCATCGCGCCGCTTGTGAGCTTCATCTTGATAATGTCCCTTAACTTCCCGTCGGAGATCAAGCCCCTGGTGCCGGCTTTGAAAAGCGCGTGGCTCCCCGCCCATACCATCCTGTCCTTCATAGGGAACAGCATATTTATCGTCGGGTTCTTTATTTCCCTCGTCTACCTGGCGGTTGAAAAAGAGATCAAGAAAAAAAGGGCGTTTTTCTTCTCGGAAAAATTCCCTTCACTGTCGACTCTCGACAGGATCAATTACAGGTGCATGTCCCTGGGGTTCCCGTTTTTGACAGCGGGCATCATAACGGGCTCGATGTGGGCCGGTTTTGCCTGGGGCTCGTACTGGCAGTGGGACCCGAAAGAGACATGGTCCCTTATAACCTGGATCGTATATGCCATCCTGTTCCACAACAGGCTCGCCCTCGGATGGCGGGGCAAGCGTACAGCATACATGATGATCCTCGGGTTTATACTCATCGTCTTCACCTTTCTTGGCGTAAACTTTCTCCTGAAGGGCAACCACACGTACATATAGACATGAAGAAACGGGCTATCGGCATAATCGGTCTCAACCATAACACGGCACCGCTCGAGGTCAGGGAGAAGTTCTACATCAAGGAAGGATCGATCCCCGACATCCTCGCCAGAATACAGCAGGAAGGGATAAACGAGGCTGTCGTCCTGTCCACGTGCAACAGGACCGAAATATATTACTCCGGGGACAACAACGATGCGATGGTGAAGAAAATCCGGCACGTCCTGTCGGATGCGGTAAAAGCCGGGGCTGACGTGTTCGACCGGTATACGTACAGCTTCCGGGACGAAGACGCCTTCCGCCACCTTTTTCTCGTTGCCTCCGGGCTCGATTCGATGGTCATCGGCGAACCCGAGATATTCGGGCAGGTGAAAGAGGCGTACCGGATCGCGGCGTCTTCGAAAACAACCGGGTTTTTCCTGAACAAGACCTTTCACAAGACGTTCAACGTTGCCAAGCGGATACGGACCGAAACGAAGATAGGGTATAACCCGCTGTCCATCAGCTCGATGGCAGTGGAGCTCGCCAGGAGGATCTTCGGCAGCCTCGACGAGAAGAAGATACTCGTCGTCGGTGCCGGAGAGATGTGCGAAGTCGCCCTGAAATACTTTCAAAGAGAAGGGGTGCCGGACATTTTCATCACGAACAGGACATTCCAGAAGGCCCGCAAACTGGCAGACGAGATAATCGGGGAAGCACGCCCTTTCGAATCGTTGTTCGAGCTCCTCACGGTGGTCGACGTGGTCCTGACGTCGACCGGGTCCGACGTGCCTCTCATTGCGCCGGACATGCTCCATACGGCGATGAAGAAACGAAAGAACCGGCCTCTATTCTTCATTGACATAGCGGTGCCCCGGGACGTCGACCCGGCCGTCAACGATATGGACAATGTCTACCTCTACGATATCGACGATCTCAAGGATCTGTCCCTGAAGCACCTGTCGAACCGGGTAAAGGAATCTGAAAAGGCGCAGGTCATCATAGAGGACGAGGCGTCAAGGTTCTCGGAATGGCTTGATAAGGTCGACGTGAACCCGCTGATCAGTCATATCACGGCAACCGCCGACATCATCAGGGCCCGCGAGGTCAAAAGGACAATCGCCAGGCTTCCCGACAGGGACCCCGAGGTCGCAGCCGCGATGGACGCAATGACGCGCTCGATCGTGAACAAGCTGGTCCATCCGTACCTGGCCCTGCTCAAGGACACTCAGGACCCGGCCGTGTTCGACGCACTGAAAAAGCTCTTCCAATTCGAGGAAAACGATGAAAACGACGTGGATAGTGGGGACACGGGGGTCTAAGCTCGCACTTGCCCAGGCCCGCATTGTCATAGACGCATTGAAGGGCGCACATCCGGGGCATACCTTTGAGGTGAAGCTCATCAAAACGACCGGCGACACCGTGTGGGACAAGCCGCTTGCGGCTATCGGCGGGAAAGGCGTCTTCGTCAAGGAGATCGAGGATGAGCTGGCACGCGGCTCGATCGACCTCGCGGTGCACAGCACAAAGGACATCCCGGCCGACCTTGCAGAGGGCCTCACTATCGAGGGTTTCCTCAAGCGCGAGGACCCGCGTGACGTCTTCATATCGACCCGCCTGAAGGATATCGGGGAGCTTATCCCCGGCTGCCGCATCGGCACGGGGAGCCTGCGCAGAAAGGCCCAGATCCTCCGGCACCGGCCCGGCATCACCGTCGTTCCCGTGCGGGGCAATGTCGACACGCGTTTGAGAAAGATGGATGCCGAGGGCCTCGACGGCATCATACTCGCCGCGGCCGGCGTCCGCCGCCTCGGGCTCCACACCTCAATTACCCAGATCATCCCAGCTGACATCATGGTGCCCAGCGCCGGGCAGGGCGCCATCGGCATCGAGGTGAGACGCGACGATGAAGCGGCCGCGCTCGTCCGGCCGATAAACCATACAAACACGTATAACGAGGTCACCATCGAGCGCGCCATACAGGCCGCCATCGGAGGCGGGTGCAACATACCGCTCGGCATCAACGCCCGCATCGAGGGCGACCGCATCGACCTCAACCTCTCCCTCGGCAACGAGGAAGGCGCGACCCTCGCCCATGAAGCCTTATCGGCTTCTATCTCCGACACGGACACCCTCATATCCCGGGCTATAAACATTCTTCTCGGCCACCGGTAGCCCCACCCGGTATTCCGTATCCCGTATACAACGAGACCGACCATCAGGGAAGACGAGGGAACAAAAATGCCTCTCATCATGAGAGGCATTTTTGTATTAAATTACTCGAAATTGTAGATCAGATGGCATCCTTGAGTGCTTTTCCAGCGGTGAATTTCGGTACTTTCCGTGAAGGGATTTTGATCTCTTTGCCTGTCCTCGGGTTTCTTCCCTTGCGGGCTTTCCTCTTTGAGACTGAAAAGGTGCCAAAACCGACAAGTGTTACGCGTTCGTCTTTCTTGAGGGCTGCCTTCACACCATCGAGAAAAGCTTCCAAGGCCTTGCCTGCAGCGGCTTTAGATATTTTTGAGCCTGCTGCCATCTTACTGATCAATTCCGCCTTCGTCATACATACCCCTCCTTTAGATTATTGTTTACCACGGGTTTACAGCCCGACCCCCGTCTAAATAGTTTATACTCCCCTATCTACAAAATATGCAAGAAATTTCTTCCATTTATGAAAAATAATAAAATGAGAGTGTTTGATCGGGTTTAGCTAATATAAACGGCGGGCTATGGGCAATAGGCTATGGGCGATAGGAAGGTTTTTCCTGTTGCCCATAGCCTATTGCCCATAGCCTTTTTCCTGCAGCGATTTGGACACTATTATTTCTATCCTGCGGTTCCGGGAGCGGTTTTCGGGTGTGGTGTTCGGGACGACGGGGTGGTATTCCGCGTACCCGACGGCGGATATTCTCCCGGGGGAGAGCTCGTGCCTTTCTATCAGGTAGCGTATCACTTCGGTTGCCCGCCTTACCGAGAGCTCCCAGTTGGAACGAAACTCAGATGTGGCGATCGGGATATTGTCGGTGTGGCCTTCCACCCGGACTGGATTGCTTACGGCGCTTATGACCGGGGCAAGGCGGTCAAGCGTCTTTTTCGCACCCTGCTTGAGATCGGCCTTGCCCGGGTCGAAAAAGGCCTCGTCCAGAATGCGTATCACGATGCCGCGCTCATCACTGATAACGGACATCTTCTTGTAGACCTCGTCCCCGTTCGCCTCGGCCCTGTCAATCTCCTGTTCAAGCCTCTCTTTCACGTCCTTCGTCGAGCCGCGGGGCGCCAGGGAAATGTCGAAGGGAACCGAGGCCAATGCGCCGCCGTGCGCCCCGACGGGTGGTCCGCCCGCGAATATCGTCTTGAGATGTCCCGTCACTTCACGGTATTTCTGGGTGTCCTGCTTGGAAAACGTGTACATCATGATAAAAAAGGCCAGGAGCAGGGTTATGAGGTCGGCATACGTGATGAGCCAGCGCTCGAGGTTGTCATGCTCTTCCGGTTTCTTGCGACGCCTCATTGTACGGCCTCCGAACGTTTGTCGGGCAGCAGGAACGAGACGAGCTTTGTGCGAATGACCCTCGGATTATCGCCCATCGCAAGCGATATGGCGCCCTCGGTGATGATCTCGAGGTAGAGCGCCTCGTCCTGATGTTTCTGCTTGAGTTTGTCCGATATCGGAAGGTAGATGAGGTTCGCGAGCGCGACGCCCCAGAGGGTCGCAATAAATGCGCTCGCGATGGCGGACGCCATATTCGAGCTGTTCTCCATGTTGCCCAGCGCATGGATGAGCCCGAGCACAGTGCCCATGATGCCGAGCGTCGGCGAGAACCCGCCGAGCTTCATGAAGAAGTTCGCACCCGCTTTGTGCCGCTCTTCGATGTACGCCATCTCGATCTCGAGTATCTCCCGGATCTTGTTGGTCTCGAACCCGTCGATGGCAAGCTGGACGGCCTTGCGCAGGAAAGGCTCGTGAATGGAATCGAGGTCCTTCTCCAGGCTCAAAAGCCCGTTCTTGCGCGCCTTCTGGGACAGGTCGAACAAGAGGTCGATGAGCCGGGGGGAATCCATCTGCTTCTCGAAGAAAGCGACCCGCATCAGGTTCGGCAGATTGATGAGCTGTTTAACAGATGTCGTTACGGTCGCCGCTCCAAAAGTCCCGAATATGACAAGTATCATCGCCGGCACCTGTATCAGTGCGGACAGGTGCCCGCCTTCCATGAGGAAAGACACGAGCACCGCTCCGATACCAATTACCAGGCCAAGTATTGTGGCAATATCCATAGCTCATCAACTCGCCGTTTCTTTTTTCTCACGCAGGAACTGGCGTTCCTTCAGAAAGATGTAATTGATCAGGATATCCTGGTCTTTTTCATTTATGACCATAAACTTGAACGCGGTCTTTTGCCCGGGCACAGCCGGGTCCGTCTGTTTCTCGGTGCGCACGACCTGGCACAAACAGGTTATCTTGGGGTAGGGAAACACGGGCACAATGATCTTGACCTCGACGAACTGGCCTTCTGAAAGCTCCGGGGTACAGGCAAACTGTATGCCCGACCCGCTTATGCTCGCCTCCGTCTGGATGCTGACATAGCTTTCGGGGGCCCGGGCCCTGCCCAGCATCTCGATGATCATGTCAAGTTTCCGGTTGATCAGGTGCATGTAACTGTAGATCCGGTCCTGCCCGTCGGTGACTTCGCCGCGGGCCTCCATGAAATACAGTTCGTGGAGGCGGTCCACGACCTGCGTTGAATTGTAGCGGATAGTGTCCTGCAGTTTTATGAACTCTTCGCGGCTGATGCTGCGGAATTCCACCGGGACCCGGTCGCGGATCCTGAAAAATTCCCGTCTTTCGCCATCAGCAATCATATCCGTCCCGGATAATTTCGTTAAATGCCTCGACTATCACCGGATCGAACTGGCTCCCCCTGCACCGGGTCATTTCCGTCAGGATCGCGTCTTCTTCCATTCCTTTCCGGTACGGCCGGTCTGTTACCATGGCGTCATACGCGTCGCATACCGCTATTATGCGTGAACATACCGGTATGTCGTCCCCGGCGAGGCGGTCGGGGTAGCCGCGCCCGTCATACCGCTCGTGGTGGTGACGTATTATTTTTGCCTCCTTCGCAAGTATCTCGAAGCGGCTCATTATCTCTTCTCCGTATTCCGAGTGGCTCTTCATGACCGCATATTCGTCGTCGGTCAGTTTCTCCGGTTTCAGGAGGATCCTGTCCGGGATACCGATCTTCCCGAGATCATGGACGGGGCCGACAACCCTTATCACATCTTTTTCGTATTCGCTTATCCTGAGGCGCTCCCCGAGTGCGAGGCTCAAGTTCGTCACTCTTTTGCAGTGGCCGTCCGTATAGAAATCCCGCCTGTTGATGGCGATGATCAAGGACCGCAAGGTATGAAGGATATTTTCGAACAGGCTTTCATAGAGCATCCTGTTCTCGATCTGGGTCGACGCCTTTTCGGCGATCAGGCGGAGGAAAAAGATGTCATTGTCGAGCGTCGTCGGGGTGTTGCCGCCGTTCAGCTTTGCTTCCGTCATAATGAACCCGATCGGCTCGCCCTGGATAACAAGGGGAAGATAAACCTTGTTGTCCCGCACAAGATGCTTGCGCGGCCCGCGATAATCCTTCTTGAACTCGTCAGGGAGGCCCACTCTTTTCCAGTCGGCCCCGGGGTCGCCCCCGTCCTTCACATGCCCGGTATACAGGACGAGCTCGTCTGCTTCCGGGTCGGCGACGTAATATCCGCATGAACGGACATCGAGGGTCTCTCCCACGATGTGGATCATCTTTTCATACACGTCTTCAAAGATATTTATCGCGTTGAACTTGTTCGATATGTGGTACATCGTCGTCAGTTCTCTGATCTTCTTCTGCAATGCCCTGTTGAGATGCTCTATCTTCCTCTTGTCCTCGAGGTTCTGCATCATGTTTTCTTTTTCGATGAGCAGGTTTCTTTCACGGATGACCCGCATCATGACAAGAAGCAGTTTATCGAACTCGAACGGTTTGAGCAGAAAATCGGATGCGCCTTTTTTCATCGCGTCGATGACAAAATTCGGGTCATAATAGCCGGTGGCCATGACAACAGCGGTGGCCGGTCTGTCAACCTTGATCGTATCGATGAGGTTTATACCGTTGATATCGGGAAGCTGGACGTCAAGAATAACAACATCGATGTCCCTCTTTGCCAGGACATCGATGGCTTCCCTGCCGCAGACGGCCTTGTGAACCTCGCAACCGTTGAATGCAAGGAAATCAGAAAGGACTGCGATGACGTCGGGATTGTCGTCAACGATGAGCGTCTTTGTCCCCGAGAGCATGGCTCAATCCCTGGTCCCGGTTAATGCCGATGACATTCTGTCATTCAATGAGAAGCCTCCCTTTTCTCAGTTTTTCGAGATCTCTGATCTCGTCCACGATCTTTTCGGTATCGCTTTGCTGCCCGGTGTCTGATGCCGCAGTCTCCCTGGGTCCGGTTTCGTCGGACCTTTTCTTCCGGTACCTGTCCATCTCATCGTAGAAGCTCTGAAGTGTCTGGACGAGTTTGGCATTGAGCTTTTTCAGGGTCACCTTGTCGCGGGCGTTTTTTACGACGACATGGAGCTCTTCCATGCGGAAGGGCTTGACTATATAGTCGAAGGCCCCGATCCTCACCGCCTCGACCGCGGTGTCCATAGAGGCGTAACCTGTTATGATAACGAATTCCGTATCCTGGTCTTCTTTCCGGATGGTCTTGATCAATTCCATACCCGATATCCCGGGCATGTTAAGGTCGGTGATGATCAGGTCAAACCGTGACTTCTGGTGCCTCTCCAGGGCATCCCGGCCGTTCGGTGACCCTTCTACGTGATGACCGTCGGCCTTGAGGAACTCTTCGAGTATTTCCCTGAGCTCTTTATTGTCGTCAACAACGAGAATGCGGAAGGTTTCATCATTTTTCATCATGTCTTTTCAGCTTTTCGGTAACGTGCTCGCCTATGCGTTCGTACATCATTTTCTTCATCCCTTCCCTTGAGATGGCAACCTCGTCCTCGCGATTGTCGATCTCCTGGTCATTACCGGGCCTGTTCATCCGCACCTTCATGTTCTTCATGTAGGTCCTGATCACGCTGCTTATCTGATAATCTGATATCGTCATGTTCTTTTACCTGTATAGGTTATCGAACAAAGGAAAGGTGGCTTAAGGGTTTTTTAGTCTTTTTTTTCGAAAAAAGGCCGAATGGGAGGAAGGGGAAATTGCGACCTGTACGATCTCATGGCTTTTTCGCTCCGGGCGTAGCGCTCTATCTCAGCCAACAACTGTGACCGTTCCGCCTCGAGCCTTTCAATGACCTGCATTTCCTCACTGTAAAGCCTCCCGGCGGTCTTGTGTGCCATGACCGGCGCGCACCGTGAGATCCCGGCGGATAGTTTTTCCCTTTGAAGAAGCTTCTCGATAAACGCCCCGTTTTCGGGCTCGCTCAGGGCGGCCTGCGTCAATTCCTGAAAACGGCGCACATCCCTGTCATCGATCCGTTTCATCACCGGGCCCCGCATTGTTCAAAGACAGGCTCTGCATAAACACGTCCTTCAATTCATAGGAGCTTCTCAACAACAGCTGCACCCTGTTCAGGCGTTCTTCAAGCCGGGCCTTTTGTTTATCGTTATCATCACCGGCCCTGTCTTTTCTGCCGGCCCCTGTGATGCCGGCAGCGTCCCGGCCGCCTGCATACACGCCTGCAAGAGGATTGAAGTCATACCTCAGCCCGTCCTGCAACGATCTTCCGAAATCCCGGATGAAGGTGACGGTCTCCTCCTTTTTCGCCGAAAGGGACTCGACAAGCATAACCCTGTCGATCCGGAGGGTGCCGTCTTCATTGATACCTGCTCCAGGAAAACCTTGATCAGCGGGGCCGGCCGCCGTCCGGTAATCCCGGGACGCAGCACTCAAGGCCTGGCGTACCGTGGTCGTTATCTGTTCGTGAGCCGAACTTATGGTCTCCCTGAGCGCCGCCCGATCGTCTTCCGATCCCCCCTCCGAGGGCAGGGATGGCCCGGACATGCCCTCGATCAGTTCCCCGAGTGATGCAAGCTTATCCACAATGAGAAGTCGCGGGTCCGTCCCTGCCGGGACATCAGGCGAAGGCGGCGACAAATGCACATACCGCACCGTGATACCGGGTATAGCATCTGCCAGTGCATCGGCCGGCGCAACCGGTATCAGCGATCTATCCAGTCCGGATTTTACGGGGCCATCCTCTGAAAGCGCCTTTTCCGGCTGACCGTCAACTTGCGGAAGGTTAACCTGTTCAGTGATGAATTCCCTTATTTTCGTTATAACGTCCTGTATATCCGCCTCGGGGACCTGATCCCCGGTCACGGGCTCCGAACGCCCTGACGCCTTCTGCCTGATGATGGAAACAACAGGCACATCATTCTTCGTTTCCGTGAACAGGATGAAGCGGTCGCGTACGGGTATCGATTCGATGTCCGCAAGCCTTAACCCGATGCGCGGGGTTGCAGCTGCCGGTTTTTGCGCGGCGACTTTAACCATGGCCCGTATGATCTCTTCGTCCTCCAGATTACGTGCACCATCCGAAAAAGACAGGCCGTTTCCTATCACGACGACCTGACCGGACCTGGTTTCGCTCTCCCCCGGGGCGGGGCCGGGGAAATAAACACAGGTATCCCGACCGGTCATGGCCCGGCAGTGCGTCAGGGCCCCCGGAAAAGCGACATCGTCAGCCGGCAATCCGGCCGCTACATAGGCATCGACAATGCGCATAAGGTCCGAAACAATGTGATCAACAGCTTCACGGTATTTGAGAAGCGCCTTATCGGGTATCTGTGAAAGCACAATCGTGTCGGACGTCGCGGAGCCGGGGGTGCTCACCCGTCGGCCGCCCTTCTGCGGGGCATGTGCCTGCGACATGATCAGCAGGGGATCTCCTGCAGTGATGATATTCATTACATGGTCTCCGATATACCGGCTATCACTGTTATCGCACGAAGGAAGATACGCTTAAGGTCTTCTCACCAGAATCGTCAATAATCTGACGCGGATCGGGAAAGGCGGCACGTTCTGCTTACGGTACGGATAACGCCGGTTTGCTGTGCTGACAACGTGTACACCCGTTTATCCCGCGACAAACCCCTGAATACTTGCCGGGTTACGCCCGGGCACTGTTCCGGGGCGGATGTCAAGGCACACATCTTGCATACTTCAGGGAGAGTATGCAGAACACACACTTTATGTCCGCTTTCTCTTCGGCAGTCAACGAGACCGTCGCCGTCCTGACGGGTATTCTCGAAGACTCAGCAATACCGGACATTCTCGCTGCTGCGACCGACGCTGTCATACAGGCCTACAGAAAAGACCACAAGGTCCTGACATGCGGCAATGGCGGAAGCGCGGCGGATGCCCAGCATATAGCCGCAGAGCTTTCCGGCAAGTTCTTTTTTGACCGCCAGCCTCTTTTTGCGGAAGCGCTGCACGTCAACACGTCGTACATGACGGCCGTTGCGAACGATTATTCATACAACGATGTGTTTGCGCGGCTCGTCAGGGCGCAGGGAAGGCCGGGAGACGTTCTTTTGGCGCTTTCAACCTCCGGATCTTCTCCAAACGTCGTAAAAGCGCTGGAAGAAGCGCGGCGGCGGAAAATGATAACCGTCGGCTTTACGGGGCAGCGGCCGAACAATATGGAAGACCTGTGTGATTACCTGGTAGCAGTACCGTCGATGGTAACACCCCGGATACAGGAGGCGCACATCACACTTGGCCATGTCATGTGCGAAATGATCGAGAACAGGTTGTTTTCCGTCGATGCACCGGCCATTTTCCTCGACAGGGACGGCGTCATCAATGAGAAAAAACCGGAAGGCGATTACGTCACGTCCGTTTCAGAATTCTCCATCCTGCCGGGCGTTTTCGAGGCTATCAAACTTTTTAATGACAGCGGTTATCTCGTTGTTGTCATCACAAATCAGCAGTGCATCGGCAAAGGCATGGTGTCCCCGGACACCGTCGGGGCGATCCATGAACACATGAAAAGCGAGGTTCGCCGGCATGGAGGCAGTATCGACACTGTCTATATGTGCCCGCACACCGCCGCCGAGAACTGTTCATGCAGGAAACCGGCGCCGGGCCTTATTGAAATGGCTGTCCGCGACTACCGGAGAAAGGGCGTTTCCATCGACATGACGAGGAGCTATATGATCGGCGATTCCGAGAAGGACATCATCGCCGGGGAAAAGGCCGGATTGCATACCGTGCGCATTACCACGGACGGAAAAGGTGACACGGCACCGACAGCTGCAGGCATACTCGAAGCTGCTCACCGTGTGATCTACGACGACATGCGAACAAGGAAAGCTATGTAATGAAAAAAGCCCTCATCACGGGAATAACCGGTATGGTCGGTTCGCATCTTTGCGATTTTCTTCTGGCGAACACGGATTGGGACATATACGGAATGTGCCGGTGGAGAAGCCCGCTCGATAACGTCGAGCACCTCCTCGACATGGCAAACCGGAAAGAGAGGGTCTATTTTCTGAACGGTGATCTCAACGATTACGTTTCTCTCATTAATATCGTGGAAGAGAGTGAACCGGACTATGTCTTTCACCTGGCCGCGCAGAGCTATCCGAAAACGAGCTTCTCGTCTCCGATCGATACCCTTCAGACGAACATAACGGGAACTGCACGCCTGCTCGAGGCAATCCGACGATCGGGCCTCGATCCCCTGATCCATGTGTGCTCATCGTCGGAGGTCTTTGGAAGGGTCCCCCGGGAGAAACTGCCCATTAACGAGGAATGCGGTTTTCACCCGGCATCCCCGTACGCGATCTCCAAGATCGGGACCGATATGATCGGCCGGTTCCATGCAGAGGCATACAAGCAGAAAATAATGGTGACACGCATGTTCACCCACACGGGGCCGCGAAGGGGAGACGTTTTCGCGGAATCGACGTTTGCCAAACAGATCGCCATGATCGAGCACGGGTTGATCCCGCCCGTCGTGAAGACGGGAAACCTCGATTCCATGCGCACCTGGTCTGATGTCCGTGACGCGGTCCGGGCATACTACATGCTTCTCACCGTCAACCCTGTTCCCGGGCAGTATTACAACATAGGCGGAACTTATTCGTGCACGGTCGGCGATATGCTGAAATTCCTTATCAGCGTCTCCACGGCAAAGGACGATATTCGCGTCGAGACCGATGCGGAACGGCTGCGCCCGCTCGATGCGGACCTGCAGGTCCCCGATACGTCGAAATTCGGGGCGCACACGGGATGGAAGCCGGAGATCCCGTTCGAGACAACAATGACGGACCTTCTCGATTACTGGCGCACACGGGTCCGTGCAGGCAAAGGGTTCCTTACGCGATGACAGGAACAGTGGCGCCACATGAGGTGTATTTCGACTCTCCGATGGCGCTTCTTCTGCGCCATATATTCATATCAGTAAAGGGCCAGGCATGACGCATAATCCCGACATAGTCCTCGTCAATCCGGGGGGAACCCGCAAACAGGTGTACCAGGACCTGGGTAAGGTCTTCTCGGCAATCGACACACCCTTTTGGGCCGCCCTGACGGCGGGGTATCTCAGGAACCGGGGTTTTCATGTGGATATCCTTGACGCAAACGCACTGAACCTCGACCCTGACGAGACGGTGGAATATCTCAGCAAGGCCAATCCCCGGTTTATCGCTATTGTCTGCTACAGCCAGCAGGCCAATGTATCGGCGCCTATAATGGTCGCTGTTGGCGACCTGTGCCGGAAGATCAAGGAGCGCATGAGCGAAACGGCCCTGATCCTGACCGGGTGGCATCCGTCCGCGCTTCCCGAAAGGACGCTGAAAGAAGAGGCCTGTGACCTTCTTGTTAAAGGTGAAGGCTTTCATGCCCTGGCCGACATTATTGCCGGGAAAGACCACCGGGACATCAAGGGGCTCTGGTGGAGAAACGGGTCAGGCGTCATGCACGGACCGGCGCCCGAGAATATCCGGGACCTTACAGGCGAACTTCCCGATGTTGCCTGGGACCTTTTGCCCATGGACAAATACCGTGCGTTCAGCTGGATGTGCCTCAAGGACTTCAGCGAGCGCACAAAATTCGCCTCGATCTTCACGAGCCTCGGCTGCCCGTTTAAGTGCAGCTTCTGCGCGATACACGCCACATACGGCGAGCACCGGATCCGCTACTGGAGCCCGGACTGGGTCTTAAGGCAGATCGATACGCTCGTCAACACATACGGTGTACGGCACATAAACATCCATGATGAGCTTTTTGTCTTTAACCCGCGGCATTACATGCCCATTGCCGAGGGGTTGATCGAGAGGGGATACGACCTCAACATCAACGCATTCGCCCGGGTAGACATCCTCGACAGGCTCGATATGAAAGATCTCACAACCCTGAAAAAAGCCGGGTTTCACTGGCTCAAGCTCGGGATAGAGACGGGAAATACCCACATCAGGGCGAACGTCGGGAAAGACTCATATGGGATCGACTCGGTAAGGAACGCGGTGGCAAAGGCCCACGAAACCGGCATAGAATTCTGCGCGAATTTCATGTTCGGCCTGCCGGGCGATGATTACGGGTCAATGCAGGACACCCTTAACCTGGCACTGGAGCTCATGCCGGCCTTTCCCAGTTTTTTCTGCGCTATGGCGATACCCGGGTCTGACCTCTACGGGGAGGCCCTGGAGAAAGGATATCCTCTGCCCGATACGTGGCTGGGGTACGCCTCACAGGGGTATGAGTTCCAACCCCTCCCGACCGAGCATCTGTCGGCGGCCCAGATTGTTGAATTCCGGGACTACGCCTTCGATACCTATTTCAAGAACCCGGCCTACCTCAACATGATCGAGGCAAAATTCGGGCCCGGGGCCCGGGACCACTTAAAGGAAATGACGGCCATCAAACTGAAAAGGAAGATCCTCGGAGATTAAGGCTCATGGACGGATTATCACTGCAGATAAGGGAAAGCATTTTAAAAATATCTCATCATAGCGGGCACGGGCATATCCCGACCTGCTTTTCGGTCGTTGAAACGCTTCGCGCCGTCTATGAGACCATGAGGCACAACCCGGCCGATCCGGATTGGGCTGAGCGCGATCTTTTTGTCCTGAGCAAGGGGCACGCCGCCCTCGGGCTTTATTGCACGCTTGCGCATTTCGGTTATTTCCCGATACAGGACGTATATGCATTCGGGGGCTTCGGGTCCCGTTTCGGCTGCCATGCGGACCGGTTCAAGATCCCCGGGATCGAGCTGTCGACCGGTTCTCTGGGCCACGGAATAGGAGTGGCAACGGGCATGGCGCTGGGATTGAAAATGTCCGGCTCGGACCGCAGGGTGTATGTGGTGGTCGGCGACGGCGAGGCAAACGAGGGCACCGTATGGGAGGCGCTTATGGTCGCCGCGCACCGGTCGCTCGATAATATGACAGTCGTTTTCGACAACAATCGTTCCCAGGCGCGATGTCTCCCGGTTAGGGACCCTGAAAGGAAATTCTCCGCGTTCGGGTTTGATGTCACATCGGTTGAAGGCCACGATGTATCCGCAATCCGCGAGGCCCTCGCCCTGAAGGCGGACAGGCCGCGAGCGGTCGTGGCCAACACGGTAAAGGGGGCCGGATGCCGGACGCTCGTCAACGATGTCTTCGCGTGGCACCGCAGAAGCCCCGACGCACACGAACTTGAAATACTCCTGGGAGAGCTCCATGAGACAGCAGTTTAAGAAAACGGTGCTGCAGCTCGCCGAAGAAGATGACAGGCTCGTCCTCCTGTTCGGGGACATAAGCGTATTTCTTTTCAACGATTTCTCGCAGAAATACCCGGAACGCCTCCTCAACATCGGGATATGCGAAAACACCCTGATAAGCATGGCCGCCGGGATGAGCGCAACGGGCTATCGCCCCGTGGTCCACACGATAACCCCTTTCGTCACGGAGCGCAGCTACGAACAGGTCAAACTGGACCTGTGTTACAACCGCTTCGGCTGCACCATCGTAACGGTCGGAGGCTCCTTCGATTATGCCTGGGACGGTGCGACCCACCATTGCTATACAGACCTCGAGCTTATGAGGATGCTTCCGGGCATGGAGGTCATGCAGCCCGGCTCGAAAAAGGAGTTCGATATCCTCTTCCGCGCCTGCTATAAAAACGGGAGCCCTTCCTATATCAGGATAGCCGCGGATGGGCACGGGCTCGACCTGCCGTGCGAGTTCGGGAAAGGGATCATTGTTCAGGAGACGAAAGGGGCGGAGGTGACGGTCATAACGTCAGGGCCCATCCTTGGGAACGTCGCAGAGGCATGCTCCGGCCTGCCCGTGAACATCTTGTATTTCCCCACGATAAAGCCCCTCGACGTATCGCTCCTGAGGAAATTTGACGATACCGATCTCATCGTTGTCCACGATGCCTTCGGCCTGTTCGAAGCCATTACTGCAGCGGGCGGCGTCAAGGCCGCATATCACGGACTGCCCGACGAATTCTGTTGTTATTACGGGGCGCTCGATGACATCAGGCGGGAGATCGGGCTTGATCCGGCAGGCATCAGAAACGCCGTCCTGGAATATTCAGGATGTTCTGAAGCGCCCGCACGGCGCGCCGGCCCCCATAAAATTGTGAAGGTAAACTGACATGAAGAATGAGCTTCTCCTGATATCCATTGCATCCGACAGCCACCGCAACATCGGCTGCCTGTCCCTGTACGCAAGCGCCGTTCATGACGGGATATCGACGAACCTGCTTTTCATACCCCGCGTCGCCGAATATTCCGAACGGGAATTTGCACAATATCTGGCAGACAACGCATTCAAAGTGGTCGGTATTTCTCTAACGACACGGGATTATTACTTCGCAAGAACAGTCACCGCTCATGTCCGGAAACACCTGCCCGGCGCGCACATTGTGTGGGGCGGTATTCACCCTACATCGAAGCCCGGGGAGTGCCTTGATCATGCCGACTCTCTATGCCTTGGAGAAGGTGAGGTGTTCCTGCCTGAGCTCGTGCGGACATTGAGGGCCGGACGGGACATCTCCCGCATACCCGGGATAGGCATCAGGACCAACGGGGAAGATATCATAAACCCGCCCGCATTGATCGAGGACCTGAATGCACTGCCCTTCCCGCGCTTCCATTTCGAGCATTTTCGCGTGCTGGACGGCACGGGGCTCCATCAATTCGGGCCGCCCGATTATGTCAGGTACGCGCGGCACAACGGGGACGGATACGTTCTCCTGACCTCCCGGTCGTGCCCGCACCGCTGCTCGTACTGCATCAACTCGTTCCTCAATCGCCTCTATACGAACAACGTAAGGAGATTGTACAGAAGGCGGACCGTGGATGACACCCTGGCTGAAATATCTCATGCGCTGGCGACCATTCCCGGGATCGGATTTATCAATTTCATGGACGATCATTTCCTGACCGACGAGAAATGGCTTGTCGAGTTCTGCGAGAAATACAGGAGGGACATCCGCCTGCCCTTTATAATCAGGGCCACACCCGGGACCGTTAAGGACCGGTATATCACCCGGCTGAAGGACGCCGGGCTGCAGACGGTCCAGATGGGAATACAGTCAGGGAGCGAAAAGACGCACAGGACAATTTTTCATCGGTCGTACAAGGTCGATGAAGTGCTTAGCGCGGTGAGCGTCCTGAAAAAACACGACCTCGTATGCATGTATGACTTTATAATTGAGAATGATTTTGAGACCGACGAAGACAGGGACAAGACGATCGAGCTCATGCTCAGGATCCCGAAGCCTTTTATCGCCAATCTTTTTGCGATGACCGTTTTCCCGCGCACGGACCTTGAAGCCATGTACAGAAAACGGAACATGGTCCCGCGGATCGATCCGTACGCGAGCAATTACTTCGATTTCAGCCAGGACAATTTCTATTACCAGCTTGCGAGCCTTATACCGCTTATTGATGAAAACGAAGCGCGGCGCATATTCGAGAACAGGCACGACACGGCCGTCGTGCGGCAGTTGCGGGAATTGTACGCGCACAAGATGGCCGCCGATTCCTGAAAGGAATGCCCGGAGAGAAACCATGAAAGTGACGGAAACACAATTGGAAGGTGTACTTCTCATCGAACCTCCGACAATGTTCGAGGATTTCCGGGGCGATTACATCGAACTGTACAACAGCGACCTCTACAGGGGTGCCGGCATAAACGTCGATTTTGTCCAGGACGACATATCGACCTCGTCACGCCACGTGCTGAGGGGAATTCACGGCGACCGGGAAACCTGGAAGCTTATCTCCTGTCTTTACGGCCGGTTCTATTTCGTAGTGGTGAACTGCGACGAAGCCTCGCCCCGGTTCAGGCAATGGCAATCGTTCACACTTTCGGACCGGAACCACCTGCAGGTGCTCGTGCCGCCAAAGCATGGCAACGGCCATCTTGTGCTGAGCGATACCGCCATCTTTCACTACAAACAGAGCACCAATTATAACCCGCGGGGCCAGTTCACCTATACGTGGGACGACCCGTCCCTCGGCATATGGTGGCCCGTGAAAGACCCGATCCTGTCCCGGCGCGACGAACAAGGACATTTTGTTTAGACCATGCCCGATAATTTTACGATAAGGGCCGGAGGGCCCGAAGATATCGCCGGGATGGTCGCCATCCAGAAGGAAATATATTCCGAATACAAAAGGGATGCCGCCTTCTTTCGGTGGCAGTGCTTTGCGAACCCAAATCCCGCCGTCATCGTCATTGCCGAGCATGCGGGCAGGGTCGTCGGAACTCTGGGCATACAACGTCTCAGGACCACAGGCGGCCTAAGCGGCGGTCAGCTCAGCTGGATCGTGATCGCGAAAGACCATCAGAGGCACGGACTTTTCGGAATGATGGCGGGCCGCGCCATCGAATCGATGCCGGGCCTCGATTTTATATTTATCTTTGCAAACAAGGCGGCGGTCGTACCGGCCGAAAAAAAGCTCGGCATGGCATTCATCGGAAGACTCCATCACATGGTCCGGGGGCCGGCCGGTCCTCTTGCTGCAGTGACGTACGACCTCGAACCGGTAGACAGCCGCACCGCTTTCCCCTTAAACGGCCTGTCCGGACGGCCTACGACCTTTGCCCGCACCGATGCCTACAGATCGTGGCGCTATGCCGGAAGCTCCGTCTACCGGTATTTCAAGGTGTCCGTTTCGGACAGCGAGTATGCGGTGGTCAAGCTTTTCACAACGCCCGCTTCGCGGGATATTACAGGCGATATCGTGGATATCGAATGCGACATTCGCGATCGGGATGCCATCGAAAAGCTCTACGCGGCGGCCTCCTTTGCGTTGACGACAATGGGCGCATCGGCCGTCTCGACATGGGCTGTTCCCGGGACCACACTCCGCCGGACGATCGAGGACATGGGATTCAGTCAGTCCGGCCATTGCAGCCATTTCGGGATCAAGCTCCTGGGGGTGTGCGGCAATGACCCGCTGGACGCATTCGAACGGTGGCATCTGGTCCAGTCGGATGCCTCGAATTATTAGGACAAAACAACTGCGGAACGGAGATAAGGCTATGAACGATATCATGAACTCAATGGAAAGAGCGCTTGTTGAACAGGGATGGATATTCGGCGATAAGGCGACGCGGATAGGCTCGCCGTTCGTATGGGCCGAAAATGAACACAAAAGCAACATTCTCAGCCTCAGGGGGCTTTACGCCGTCGGATTCTACTATTCGATGTGGTACGTGAAGAAAGACACTCCTGAGGCCCTCATCATGGATAATCATGACGAGGTCAACGGATACATGATCTCTGAAATAACCCGTTCGTTCAAGCATTTCTTCCCTTTTCTCACGTTTTCCGATACGTGGAAAAACCACGTGGAAGCGCAGGCCCTGGCGCGGGCGCAGGACCTTTTCTTTATTCAAAAGTACTGCCCCGGTCTGCCGGAGACCCCCAATCACATCGATATCGGCCCGGGCCTCGGTTGCGCCGCCTCCTCGAGCACCAGGTTCCTCAACTCACGCTTCTACGCCCTTGAAGCAAGCCCGATGAGCTACGAGGTCCAGAGGCATTATTTCAGGTTCATGTCGCCTTATCCCGGTGCCTACCTGGATGCGGTCGAATGCGAGAATTACCAGTTGCCGGGGCCGGCGATACGCGAGGAAATAAATTCCGGCAATTACAGGATCAAGCATCTCCCTTCCTGGAGATTCCCCTGGATCGATGACGCGTCCGCGGACATCATGTCGGCCACATTCGTTCTCAACGAGCTCAATTATGCCGGCATTCTATGGGTCCTTGCCAATGCGTCGAGAACGATCAAGGAGGGCGGCTGTTTCTATATCCGTGACAGCGAGATCTTAAAACCGGGCACGCACAACATCAACTACGACAGGGTCCTTGAAAAAATAGGCTTCAGGAAAACGGCTGAACTGCGCTTCGCGGACAGGCATGTTTATTTCGGGATCCCGAGAATGTATCAAAAGATCTCGCCCGAAATTCTCTCGTTTGATGAGATTGTCGAGCTTTGCCTGGGCAAATACGCATCCGTCGCCTCGGGAAGCGACCTGGCATACAACACCGACAAGATGCCGAAACTGTAGCCGAAAGAAGAGGGATGATGGAAGAGCTCAATGCCATATCGAACAGCAGTATTTTCCGTCGGACCAGGCCCGGCGCAGAATTCTCACAGGCACCGCTTCGTTTCATCGATATCGGCGCAGCCGGAGGCGTCCACCCCCGGATGCTCCCCGTGGCGTCCATTACACATTGTCTGTGCTTCGAGCCCGATCCGGCCGCTTTCGGTGCATTGACGGGAACCGACAGCAGCCCCTTTGCCGGGATGACCGTCCATAATACGATCGTAGGCGCCCGGGACGGCCGGGCAGACTTCTTTCTCACCCGCAACGGCGTCACATCGTCGCTCTTAAGGCCCGGCACCCATATACGCGACCGCTACGGCAAGACCGGGCTCAATATAAAGGAAACGGTCAACCTGCCTGTGAGGACCCTCGACTCGATCGTCGCCGGGATAAACTCACAGATCGACTACCAGGCTGAGATAATTAAACTCGATTGCCAGGGCGCCGAATACGAGATCATCGAGGCATCCCCGGAGGCGTTCGGTACGCAATGCATGTCCGTCTGGTGCGAAGTTGAATTCTACCCGATCTACGAAAATCAGAAGACATTCTCCGATATTGATCCATTGCTGCGTTCAAAAGGTTTTGTATTATACGGCCTGACACCGAAGTACATTTCCCGGCGAATGCTGGACAGAAAGGAATATGAAACAAACGAGAGGGCTCTCTGGGCCGACGCGATCTACTTCCGGGACCCCCTGGATGAGACAAACTCGGGCCTCGATTTTACGAAAAGGCAGATCGATGTGTTGATCATGTGCGCGGCCATCACAGGCTTTTTCGATCTTGCGGCTGAAATTGTCTCAGAATGTGTCGAAGGCGATGAAGAGAGAAAGAGACTGCTCGAGTTTGTACGCCACTGTGCCGCACGAAAGAGACGCAGGGTCGAGAACGATGCCAAACGATTTATTGACACCTGTCAAAAAAATCCTCACAACAGCTACCTGATTGCCAAGAAATTTGTCGACAACAACAAAGATAATAACGATGTTGACTTCCTGGCTATCGAATACTGAAGCCGCCGCACCGTGCTGCGCCCCCGGTACCGCACATGACAACATTTTTGGTCCAACGGGGGCCATCCCGGCCGGCACCTGCGGCTTCTCAACACCATTATGGTACTGTTCTTGCATAATTTCCTGCGTATATCTTGCATAAAGTGCGATTCGAGAGGAAGCAATGATAATTACCCGAACACCATTCAGAATCTCGTTTTTTGGGGGAGGCACCGATTTCCCGACATGGTATGAGCAAAATGGAGGCGGGGCAGTCCTCTCCACGACGATCAACAAATATTGCTACATAAACTGCCGCAAACTCCCTCCATTCTTTGAATATCGCTACAGGCTCAATTATTCAAAGCAGGAGCAGGCCGGAGGGGTCAACGAGATCATCCATCCATCGATCAGGGAAACTCTCCGTTTCATGGATGTGACGTCGGGACTTTCCATCAGTCACGACGGTGATCTCCCGGCCATGTCGGGCCTCGGTTCGAGTTCCTCATTTACTGTGGGCCTCCTTCATGCTTTGTACGCGCTGAACGGCAGGATCGTTTCCAAAAAAAGGCTTGCCCTGGAAGCGATACACATCGAGCAAAACATGATCAAGGAAACGGTGGGGTCACAGGACCAGGTGGCGGCAGCGTTCGGGGGCCTCAACAAGATCGAGTTTACAAAGCAGCACAATATCCAGGTCATACCTGTCACCATGGGCCGCGATGCGTTCATCGAGCTTCAGGACCATTTCCTTCTCTTTTTTACCGGAGTCACCAGGTCCGCGTCAAAGATCGAAGAAGACAAGATGGGGAAGGTCAAAGATAAAAAGGCGAACTATAAGGAACTGCTGGGAATGGTCAATGAGGCCGTTGCAATCCTTGCCGGCGAAAAAGAAATGATGGAGTTCGGCAAGCTGCTCCACGAGACATGGAAATTGAAGAAAGGCCTGTCTCCCCGGGTAACGAACCCCTATATCGACACAATTTATGAAACGGCAAAGAAGAACGGTGCGATCGGCGGAAAAATCCTGGGCGCCGGGGGCGGCGGTTTCATGCTGTTCTTTGTCCGGCCCGAAAAGAGGGAAAAGATCAAAAACGCCCTTCATTTTCTCCTTCACGTACCCTTCCGCTTCGACACCCTCGGAAGCCAGATTGTCTATTATACCGAAGAGGCCTCGTGACGGGTTTGCCTGTGAAATGCATACTGCTTGCCGGAGGCATGGGTACGCGATTGAAGGATGTCGTTGCCGATGTGCCGAAACCGATGGCGCCGGTCAGAGACAAGCCGTTCCTCGAGTATATCATCAACTTCATCGTGTCACAGGGAATGCGGGACATAATAATCTCCGTAGGGCATATGGCCGGGGTCATCGAGGGTTATTTCGGCGATGGTTCTTCCTTCGGCGCGCGCATCTCTTACTGCCGGGAAGAGAGTCCCCTCGGGACGGGCGGGGCGATCCGCGAAGCGATGAAAATGGCAGATTGTTCTCGCTGCTTCGTCCTCAACGGCGACACTTTTAACGATGTCGACCTCAGGGAGATGGAAAGATTTCACCTGTCGCGGGGAAATATCGTGACAATGGGCCTCATCTTCGTTGACAATGCAGGGCGCTACGGATCGGTCGGCACAGACGGAGCGAACAGGATCACAGGTCTCCACGAAAAGAAAGGTACGGGGCCGGGCTATATAAACTGCGGCATATATATCATTGAGAAAGGCCTGGTGGACCGCATGCCTGGCGGCCGGTTCTCATTTGAGGCCGACCTTCTGCCGGGCATACTGGATATCGGGATCAGGGGATTCGTCTCCCGGGGCTTTTTCATTGATATCGGGATACCCGAAACATACCGGTACATAAACGAGCATGCATATATTCTCGCAGAAATATGCCGGGGACCGCACAGAAGGCCGCAGCGGCAAACAGGGGCAGGACAATGAACAGGACCATCATCAACGTCGTATACGCGCATTTAAAACCAGATTTTGTCTCTGCAATGGGCAGAGGGGATGTTCTTCTCGTTTACACCGCACGGCCAATCATCGATTGCGATATGTATGTGTACTGGGACGCGTTCAGTTTCCCCGGCCGCCAAAAGGGCATCAACACCCTTATGCTCATGGAGCCGAGTGTCGTTTTACCGGGGCAATATAACGAAGACCTCTGGAAGCACTTTGACCACGTTTTTACCCTTTATGACGCTATAATCGAGAGATACGGCTTTACGAAATACGTGCTTACACGCCAGGGCTTCCACCCGTGGTTCGGCGAAAGCGACGATACGGCGATCACTGAAGACATCGGGGAACGAGCCCGGAGATACCCCGTCGGGGACCGTGCCAACGCGATATGCCTTATCAACGGGAACAAGCATTCGACCGTACCCGGCGAATTGTATTCAAAGCGGATCGAGGCAGCACTGTGGTTTTCCCTTCACTCTGATATCCCGCTTGATGTCTTTGGCTTCCTGCCTTTCTTCCTGCCCAACTACCGGGGGCAGATCGGAAATAATAAAAAGCTCGAGACGCTTTCACGCTACAAGTACTCGCTCTGTTTCGAAAACACGGGCGACCCTGTCCTCGCACAGGGTTATGTCGACAAAATCCTCGATCCTCTGGAGGCGCGTTCATTGCCCATATATCTCGGATGCCCGAATATCGAGGACTATATACCAGAGTCCTGCTTCATCGATTTCCGGGACTTTGCAGGGTATGAGGAACTCGATGCATACCTGAGATCATTATCGGACAATGAGTACCTCCGCTACATCGAGAACATTGACACATGGGTCGCCGGGGGCGGTCTTCGCCCGTTCTCCTGGTCTCCGCTGTACGACAAATTTGTGAGGTATTACGCCGAAAGAACAGGCATGGACCACGATGCCCTGGTCGGCCATGACACCGCATGGAAGCCGGTGCCGCTCACGGAAAAACACAATTTCATCGATGCAGGGCCGCGCTGGACGTTCGAGGAGCTTGCAGACATGAGATCTCCCCTTATAGACTACGAGAATAGTGCCGGCGGGACGGAACAGATGCCCGACAGCGAGCGCCTCGCACATGCGGTCGGCCTCGCGAAAAAAGGATTTTACCGGGAAGCGCTGCAGGCGATGGCATATATGCACTTTTACAGGAATCCGGACCTTTTCTGCTTTTACGCACAGCTTCTTCGCATGTGCGGCTTTTATGACGCAGAGTCCGTCCAGCTCGCGTTCGCCCTGTACCTTGATGCCAACCATGCCCCGTCCCTCAAGCAAAAGGCCAGCCCCTGTACAACAGAGGCCGAGTTTCTTAAAGCCGTTTCAGACTTCGAAAATATACTCAGCAACAGGACCATCGCCTCGGAAGCGACAGCAGGCCTTGTCTCGGTCATTGTACACATCTCCGGTGATGAGAAAAAGGCCGGCAGCTGCATCGCGTCGCTGCGGGCGAACATAGAAGCCCCGCATGAGCTTTTTGTTATCCCGGATTCCGGCCATGATACATCAGCCTGGCCCGGAAAGATGATCGCCGGGTATCCGGAATGCACCATGATCAGGCATCCCGGCGGCACAACGTACGCGTCGGCCTGTAATGCGGCGATCAAGAACGCCCGGGGCGAGTACATTCTCATCATCGGTCCCGATGTACATGTCCTGCCGGGCACGATCCCGGCGTTGCTGGAATGCCTCGACAGGGACCCCATGCATGGAATGGCAGTGCCCCTTGCCAATCGGGCGATCGGCACCCAGGAGATCCCGGGGACCGGGGCCCTTTCGTTCGACCACTTTCTATCCTATGTAAAGGAAGCCGCGGAACGCAACAGGCATCGGGTCGCCCTGACCTATGAATGTGATTCCCTCTGCGTGCTTGTCAAAAGGACCGTCCTTGAACGCGCAGGCCTTATGAAAGAATATCGCACGCCTTACCACGTCCTGAACGACCTTCGTATGAGGGCCCTCATTGAGGGATACCAGAGCGTTGTCGCGGCAGACAGTTACGCGTACCTCGATAATGAGGAACCGCGGGAAAAGACCACGGACGGATCCTTCAATATGCAGTGGGACACATTCAACCCCAATTCGGAAACCGGCCGTAAGCTTCTGTCTGCCGTCACAGTGAAGAATGCCCGGGACCACTACCGGAAAGGGTCGCTTGACGAGGCCGTTCAGGACATCATCGACGGCATAAAGTTCATTCCCGACGAAGGACCGCTTTACTGGTGCCTGGCCGATATCCTCTCCGATGCGAAGCTTTACGAACAGGCCGATGAGGCGCTGCGGTCTGTCCCCGGCACTATGAAGACGACGCTCGATCACCTTGAGAGATACGCGGCGTGCAGCTACAACCGTGGCAGGATAGACGATGCGCGCGCCTATATCAACCAGGCGCTGTCGATATCCGCCCGCTCAACAGGAGCAATTAATCTGACAGGCCTGATAGCGCTCCAGATGAGCTCACAGGAAAAAGCCGAGGAGTTCTTCAGGCACGCAATTGCCCTTGAGCCGGGGTTTGCAGAGCCATACATGAATATCGGGATCATGAAATGGAACAGGGGCGAAGATAATGAAGCGCTGGACTATATTGAAAGGGCATTTATCCTTTCCCCCGAAACAAGCGACTTTTCAACGACATATTATTCCGCCATTTCGTCCCTTAACGAATTCGGGCGTGCGGAGAAGATATTCGGGGAAGCCATCGGGCTCTACCCCCGGAACAAAACCCTTACCTTCAAATATATCGGCGCCCTTCTGCAACAGGGAAAGAACCGGCAGGCGATGGAGGAGACCGAAAAGGCAATGATCACGTTCGGCATAGACGACGGGATCCTGGGGGCCGCGCTAAAGGTCCGTGACAGGCTCGGCTCGGCACGCGCAGACACGAATGGCCGGACAGGCACGCTCTCCGTGTGCATGATCGTAAAAGACGAAGAAGACAGGATCGCCCGGTGCCTTGCAAGCCTGAAACCCGTTGCTGACGAGATAATCATCGTCGACACGGGCTCGACCGACAGAACAAAAGATATCGCGCGCGCATTCGGGGCGCAGGTCTTTGACTTTCCCTGGGCAAACGATTTTTCCGCGGCCAGGAATTACTCGATGTCCAGGGCCCGGGGACGATGGATACTCGTTCACGACGCCGACGAGGTCATTTCGCCCCGGGATTACGGCAAACTCCGCGCGATCCTCGGTTCCGGGGCCTTAGCTCCGGCCGCATATTCGCTCATTACGCGGAACTATTCGACGGACTCTGTTTACGAAGGATGGACGGCGAATTCAGGGGAATATCCCGAGGAGGAAGCGGGCACAGGCTGGTTCCCCAGCCCCAAGGTCCGGCTGGTCACCAACGACCCGAGGTTCCGGTTCGAAAACCCGATCCACGAACTGCTTGAACCGTCACTGAATAAATCAGGGATCGAGATAAGGCCCTGCGATGTCGTCATCCATCATTACGGACAGGCGAATCAGGAAAGGTCGCAGGCGAAGGCCCTCATGTATTATGACATCGGCAGAAAAAAGCTCGAGATGGAGGGAGATAACGAAGCAACGCTCCGCGAACTGGCGATACAGGCCCGCAGCCTGGGAAAACATGAAGAATCCATCGGGTTATGGAAGAGATACACCGCTGTGAATCCCGGCAGTTACCTGCCCTACTTCAATATGTCGGGGTGTTATTTCGAACTCGGGCAGTTCGAGGATTCCTACAGGGCCGCATTGAAAGCCGTTGAACTGAACCCGGCCTCCAAGGAAGCCGCTCAGTGCTACGCTGCCGCTTCTCTTTTCCGCGACGATGCCGGTGAGGCCATGAGAAACCTCGAAGGCCTCCTCCGGAAGATACCCCCGTATCCTACCGGCAAGGCAACGCTCGGGGCTGTGTACCTGGCGTCCCGCATGGAGGAACAAGGGTTGCATGAATTGTTCGAAATGAGGCAGATGTCGTTCGATTGTTCCGAGATGCTTTACTCCCTGTCAAGGAAGTTGATATCCGCGGGCAAGACGGATACAGCCGTTCTCCTTCTCGAAGGCATGATAAAGAGCGGGCATGGCCACCCTGGATGCGACACGCTTCTCGAGGAATGCCAGACCAGGCCGGCGCATCACGCCTGAGAATATCTCCTGTCTCCTGTAATGTGGGGGAAGTGGCAGCGGGACCTGTGTTAAGGCGGCGAGCCGCGCAGGCCGGCAGCAATGTTCAGATTGATATTGATGATGATATCGAGTTTCTCCTTCGCCGGGTCCTTCATGATATCGATGATCCGTTTGTCGACAAAAACGCTCAATTGCAGGATGTTTCCCCTGAGTTGTTGAGGCAGCGGGTTGTCTCCCCTGATAAGTTCATCCTGAAAGATCGTCCAGATCTTTTGATTAAATGTGAGTGCCTTGTCGAGCCGGGAGAAATGACCTTCTTCGTCCCATTTTTCCTTGCACGACGTGAGAAGCTGCGCCGCCTTTGTCAGTACTGAAGCTTCAAGCTCGCGCCCGGACAGGTTAATCTTTTGACTGTTCTTATAGGCGTTCAGTCCTGAGGGCATTTGCCGTAACCTCCTCTTCGTATTCTATTAATTTCCGTGCCAGTTTCAGGGCGGGATAATATTTACCCTCTATGATAAGGCTTGAAACCTCGGCCAGCGTATCGGCCGTCCTGGGTGCCGCCTCGACAAAATCCTTGACCAGGGACCAGTAAAGATTGTGCTTGTCCACAATATTTTTACCGTCGACATACATGAGCTGAATGATAAAATATATTCTCTTTGACGGGGTGTCCGCATCCTTTTCACGAAGGATATCCTTGTCCCGCAAAACGGGGACCTCGTTTTCTATGATGAGGTCGCATTTTGTGTCCCCGTTCGCTACAACCGCCCCGCCTACGATCAATCTCTCATGGGGTTTCAGCTTTATCTTCAGGGCCATTCATTATTCCTTTATTTTTTGTAGATACTCTGCGTATCGCCGAGCGGGAAAAAGGGAGGATAGTTGACCTGCGTGAGGTCTCCCGAGCTTCCCCTGTCATGGACCACGGTATCGTCCCGGGCCACGTCGTTTTTCTGCTGCCTGTGACGCAAGGAATTATAATTCATGGCTATATTCTGGTCTATTTTACCAATTTTATCTACTGACATTTCGCATCACCTCCCTGGAAGTGATGAACGGAAGGGGGTTTTGGCCCCCTTCCGGTTTTGTTCGCTTTCGCTTACCTGAAGAGCTGGAGGACAGACTGCGCTGCCTGTGCTGACAGGCTCAGAGCGGATGTGCTGAGTGACTGGCGCGTCTGGAGCATGAGCATGTTGGCGCCCTCCTCGTTGGTGTCGGCGAGTGTCAGCTTGTCGGCACCGGTCTGGAGGATATTTGCCACGCTGCTGATCCATTCATCCCTGGCATTGATGATGCTCAGGTTGTTCGACAGCTTGGAGGATTCCGTCCGCAGTTTTGTCAAAGCGGCGTCCAGCTGGTCGATCGATGCGTCAATGGTCGTTTCGTTGATCCAGGTCGAAGATGCATTGGTGATCCCGAGGCCGGTCGCCGAACCGTCAAAAGCGCTGACCGTCAGAGTGTGGTCGTTGCCGAACTTGACAGTCATGTCGTCGCCGCTCTCGAGAAGGTTCTTGCCCTTGTAGTACCCGTCCGCCTGCATATCATCGAGCTGTGCAAGAAGTGTCGTGAACTGGGTTTTCTTGGCTGTGAACTCATCGCTTGCCGCTGCAAGGGTGGATTCGGTAACGTTCGCGCTCGTTGTCGTGATGTCGCCGGCCGCCATGGCGTCACCGTCCTTGTTGGCTACCGTCACTGTTCCGTCGCCATTGTCCGTCATGCTGAAGGTCGTATTGCCTGTAATGGCAAATGCGGATGTCAGCGATGCAGCCATCTGGGCCGCTGTACCGCCGGCGTAGAAACTGGCGCCCGTTGCAGAAGACGTTGATGTCACAGCGGTCAATGTCACGCCGCCGATAACCACCGTTGCGCCTACCGTCACTCCGGTCGAAAGGGTCAGGGTCTGCTTTGTCGCATCGCTGCCCACAACGCTCTTGGCCGCCTCGGCCGTCGCTTTCGCCGAGTTGATCAGGGTTGTTATCGCCGTGATCGCTGCATCGGCAGCCTTCACCGTCTGGATCGCTTCAGAAATGGCGTCCTTGAACCCCAAAAGGTCGCTTGCACGCGACGTGTGGTCGAGGGCCGTGAAGAAGTTGACCGGATTGTCGAGAGCAGAGTTGACTTTCTTGCCCGTTGACAGTCTTTCCTGGGTCCTGTCGAGTAATTTTACGCTTGACTGGAGGGACAGAAGGTTTGCCCTCATACCGCTGGTTAATGAAATGTCTGACATGGTTGATCTCCTTTTCTAGGATTTTTTCTCCCGGCGATCTCGCCGGGGTGGTACGGTCTGTGTGCCCATTCCCGAAATTGTTTTCACCTCCCTGGTGAGCACTGTTTTTACGTTCATGAAAGAGTTATCGACGATTGTGAAAGGAACTTAAGGAAACTCGAAATGATAAGGCGATGGGAATGATCGGGGGTAATGGGTAATTGGTGACGGGTGATGGAATTCCTTTGGTTTTTCCTATCGCCTATTGCCCATTGCCTATCGCCTGTTCTTAGCCTATTCTTTGCGGATGCGTGAAGACGTTTCCCCGCGGTTCGCGCAGGGAGCCGATGAGGGTGATGCCGAGGGCGTCGGCGACCTTTATGGCGAGGGAGGTCGCGGCGGATACGCCGGTCAGGATCTCCGCGCGCATGCGGGCGGCCTTCATCACCATCTCGTAGCTCAGGCGGGAACTTAAATGAATGATCTTCGCCTCAGGGAGCCTTCCGTCAAGGAGCAATTTTCCGATAGCCTTGTCGAGGCCGTTGTGCCTGCCGACGTCTTCGGAAAACGACAGGAAATTCCCCTGCCCGTCGAATATCGAGGCCGCATGCGTGGCGCCGGTGGAGCGGCGGGCGGCCTGGTTTTGCTCCATGACGTCCTGCATCGGGAACAGGTCCGTGAACCGGACCGTTATCGTCTTTTCGATCTTTTCTATCGAAGCCGTCAGGTCACGGACCATGTCAGAGCCGCACAGGCCGCAGCTCGAATAACTGGTAAACTGCCTGTCCCTCACGGGAAGGGGCCTTTTCTTCCGTTCTTCGCTCAGGTAAACGTCGATCTTGTTCGTTGAAACGTCGCTGCAATAATCAGCACCGGAAACGTCGCTCATCGAAGCGATAAGACCGTCCGTAAAACACAACCCCAGGGCGAGCGCCACCTCTTCCCCCGGCAGGCGCATCGTCATATAAAAAGGCGTGTTGTCGACGAATATTTCGAGCGGCTCTTCCACCGCGACCTGTTCAATGACCGCACGGGAACCGTCTTCCCAATACTTCACCACCGGTACATCGAGAACATTCATAACGGGTCTCCTTATGAAATAGCGATTATATAATAATCCGGTCCGGGCAATTTATAAAGAACGTTCTACGTTCCGGGTTCTACGTTCTACGTTAACAAATCGGGGAAATGCTGCGATGGCTTCAATCCTGAAAAGAAATTTGATGGTTGCGATCTCACAGGACAGTCGGGCCAACTTCGCCGGCACTTTTGCAAGATTTCAATTTTCCGGATGCAGAACGGTCAGTTAAGGTAGTTCAGGATGCTGATAGACTGTATCTTCGAGAAAGCGGACAGGAGCGTCTGATAAGTGTTAAGCAGGACGCCGAACTCGGTCCCGAGTGTTGCGGTATCGGCATTGAGAAGGTTCGTCTTTTCGTCTTCGATCTGATTTGCTCTCGTCTTATTGTTCTCGATGAGCTTGTCGGCCTGGGTGCCCTCGAACGCGACAACGGCATTATTCTTCGAATTCAAGGAGCGGGCGGAATCGATGTGCGTGATATTCTTTGCGATCCATGTCGTATTCCCGCTGTCGAAGGCATCTTTGAAATTTTTCAGCAGCTCGAAGACACTGAGATCTTTCACCTGAAAAGCGTCACTGGCAACGAGGGGGTTGTCCGCGGTCCCGAATGCCAGCTTTATGCGGTTGTTGGTGCTGTTCACTGTCCCCGCGCCGTCGATGAACATGCCGGCATCATAATCGCCCGTATCGGCATCGCCGTTACTGAGGACAGAGTCGATGTTGTCAAACCCGAGAACGCCTGCCGCCGTGGCGCCGGCATTCGACCAGTTGAACGTGACGACACCCCCGGTGTTGTTGGTGGTGGAAAATTTCCTCGTTTCACCGTTATACGACACGGCATACCCTGCTCCAAGCCGGGCCTGAATTTCCGCCGCAAGGGCTTCGCCCGTATAGGTCCCGTTCGTCAGCGTGACGGCCGTGCCGTTGCGATAGAGCGTATCGTTGGTCCCGTCGATCGTTATGTCTCCCGTCGCATCGGCGCCTCCGGTACTGACCGCCATTGCCGCGGACCACGTCGAGCCTCCGTCTATCGAATAGGAATATGTCGCCCGGTCGGCAACCGTACCCGTTGCGGCACCGCCGGCAATGATCTTGACGAGGAAAGACTTCCTTCCGGAATCGATATCGCTCATCTCCGTCTCACCTGCCCCGACAACCGAATCGACAGCGTCAAAACCGAGGGTTGACGCAGCGGTGGCCCCTGCATTCGACCAGTTGAACGTAACGGAGGCCGTGCCGTTATTCGTTACAACGAATTTTCGCGTTGCGGAATCAAATGCTACGGAATAGTCGGGCCCCAGCCTGCTCCCGATCTCCTTCGCGAGGGCGGTCCCGGTATAAACCCCTGTCGTGAGGCTAACCGCAGCCCCGTTCACCATGATAGCACGATTGGCGGCGCCGATAACGTAGGCAAAACTTTCCGTATTGGAATAGATATCGCCCTGGTACGTATTGGAAACGTCCCCGAACGCTACCTTCGATGTGCCGTAAAATACCTCCCTGCCGGAAAGACCGAACTTCCCGAGTTGGCCTGAATCGACAAAGATGTCCGTTGCATCCTCGGCGTCGGCACTGACATTATACGAAACCGAATAATCATTGTTCAGCCGGAAAGGCGCGCCATCGGCCTGCTGGCCGCCGAAGACGTACATGTTGCCCAACCTCGTATTTGCGACGGTGGCCAGCTGTTCGATCATATTTTCCAATCCGTCGACGTACGACTGGCGCAGGGCGGCGTTCGCAGTATCATAGTTGTTTGCCATCTCGTATAATTGCTTGAGATTGCTTTCGACGTTCGTTAAAGAAGAATCATAGATGCCCACAAGGGTTTTCAGGCGCTGCAGGTTGTCGTTGAACTGTGTTCCCAAACTCAGCTGGGAATCGTATTCCACCGTCCGTGCAAAAATGATCGGGTCGTCCGAAGGGACATTGATGTTTTTCCCGGTCGATATCTTCTTCTCCAGGTCCGTCAACCGCCGGTTGACGTTACTGATGCACGATTGGAAGAGTCTGTACCGCATCGCCTCGGATATTCTCATCTGGCGATCTCCATAAGGGCCTGCATCAAGGCGTCCGCGGTGTTAATGAGGCGCGCGGAGGCCTGGTATGCGTACTGGAATTTGATGAGGTTCGACATTTCCTCGTCTATCGACACCCCGGAAACACTTTCCCTCTGGTTCTTGACTATCTCCATCAGGTTCTGATGATATTGGGAAAGGTTGCTCGCATTCCGGGACAGGTTGCCAACCGTGCTCGCAATAGATGCTGAATATGAAACATATGTGGTCGTCTTGCCGCCGATCGTCACATCAGAACTACCAAGACCGGCAAGCACCAGTGCTATATCGTTATTCGATCTGTTCGACGCGGAGGACGATGCGGCAATATAACGGGAATCGGCCTTGATCTCATCGCTGAGATCGAGGTTTGCCGCAAAATCCCGGGTCATATCCTCGAAGAAGTTGACACCTGTCATGCCGCCTGCGCCGTACCCGGTGCTGTGGACAGCGTTGACCTCCGTCATGAGGGACTGCGCAAGGTTGTTGATATCATCGATAAAACCGTTTATCTGGTTGCTCCTGAGGTCCATCAGGCTTTTCAGGCTGCCCCCTGTAACAGCACCACTGATGTCAACGGAATTGACTGAATTGCCCTGCCAGTAAACATGATAGAAATTATCGGCGACATCCTTCTGTGCAGAAAGTTCATACACTGTTCCCTTCTCGACCAGGATCTTTCCGTCCCCGGTCATCACGGTCAGCCCGCCGTTCTGATCTTCGAAATACTGTATGTTCATTTTGCCCGACAGTTCCTGGAGCGCGGCGAGGCCCTGCGTCTTGAAGCTCGAACCTTCCGCCCCGTCCACCGCCGTTTCGTAGGTTTTCTTATTGAACTCGGCAATAGAGGCAAGGAGGTTGTTGATATCCGTAATCTGACTTGCCACATTACTGTCGGCCTCCGCCTGCAGGCCCTTCAGCTGCGTGTATATGTTCCTGATCCCCTGCGCCACGTTTGCCCCGTTCATCGCCACATCCGCCCGCGCAACCGAACTTAAAGGGTCGGCCGAAAGGGTCTGCCAGGCATTGAAGAAAGCGGTAATATTCGATGTAAGCTGTGAATTGCCCTCGTCAAGAACGCTCTCGATCCGCGTGAAGAACTTTTCGTACGTCATCTGTTCTTCCATGGACGTATACTGCTTCGCCATGGAATATTCGAGGTATTTATCGTAATTGCTGATGATCTGTTCGACCCTTACGCCATTCCCCAGAAGTCCCCCGTCGGTCATGACGGAGTCGGCCTCATTGAGGACCGCCGTCTGCCGGGCGTATCCCGGCGTGTTGACGTTGGCAATATTGTTCGATAAGACCTGAAGGGCTGACTGCTGCGCAAAAAGGGCGTTTCTGGCGATATTGAGGATAGACGTGATACCCATAGGTTACCTTTCTTAAGACGTCATACAACCCTGGAGAGGATAAGGGACGAGAGGTCCTCTCTCTTTTTCCCGTAACCCACTGTCGTACCGATATTCCCGATAATGTTCTCTATCGAGGACCTGACATGATCGATGGAGAAGGACAGGAGCTTCATGTTCTTGTCCATGGCCGTCTTGATCTCCTTGATGGTAACGGCCAGTTCCCTGTTCAGGGTTTGCATGGTCGTATCGGCGGCCATGGTCTCCCGCGCCCCCGCACCGTCAAGCAGCTTTTCCTTCTCAGCCTTGAGATAATCGAGCTTTCTCAAGATCTCTTCCTTCTTGTTGTTCCCCGCGATAATGCCGTCAAGGGAAAACGATATGATGGCATCCCGCTCCATGCGAAGGGCCGAAAGGAATTCCTTCAGGGTCTTTTCCTCTTTCTTCGTCATCTCAATTATAATGTCGGTCATCATCACAATATCTCGTCAAGGATAGTGTTCTTCAGGATGCTGGCTGCCACTATCTCACCTTTGGCATTGTAAGTCCCCTGCTCGATGGCCTGCTTCAAGATCTCGACCTTTTCTTCCCGGACGACCGGCTGCGCCTTTGCCTGTGCGGTAAGGTTTTCGATCTCCTGGCTTCTCGAAGAGATCTCGACCCTGTCGTCGTAACCTACCCCCTTGCCTTTCTTCTGATCGACCGAGGGATCTTTCTGGGTCTTGACCTGCTGGGTCTTGATGAGGCCGTCAAGCAGGTCTGTTTTACCACCGTTTAGTATCTTCATAGTCCACCTCCTCTATCGCTTACCTCTGTTATCGGCGACAGCGGGATTTACTTTAATATTTTCTTTATCGGTATATTTCATAAGCACTTCTTTGATCCCGATACCCTTTTCGGCAAGAAAATCGGCTACTTTCTGATATACCATCGCCATGTAGGTCTCTTCTTCGTACCCTTTTTTCGACATTTTGGCCGTTTTTTCCATGTACTTGAGCATACTGTACAGCATGAAGCTTTCAAAATCCTTGCAGACCTTCTCCCTGTCGCCATCCGGCGAGGCCGACAGGGAGCTTTCATATCGGGCGCCGCCCACCGCCAGTGAGGGGCTGAAACCTGCCATGACGGACTTGACACCTACACTTTCGGACATATTTTATAACCCTCCTATATCACTTCAAGTTCTGCATGAAGCGCGCCGGATGCCTTTATCGTCTGCAGTATGACTATGACATCCCGGGGCGATATTCCTGTCGCATTGAGCGCGTTGAGGAGGTCGCGTATCGTAACCCCTGCCTCCAGGAGATAATATTTCCCTTTATCTTCGCGTACCTTGATCTGCGTGTCCGGAGTAACGACGGTCTGCCCCTGCCCGAAAGGCATCGGCTGGCTCACCCGGGCATCCTCCTTGATCTGGACGCTCAAATTGCCATGGGAGATCAATACCGTTGAGACCCGTACGTTCTCGCCGATAATGACCGTACCTGTTTTTTCGTCTACGACGATCTTGGCGAGCATATCGGTCTTGACATCAAGGTTTTCCATCATCGATACAAACCGGACCGGGTTCGCCCTCATGTCTGCCGGTATCTTGACCCTTATCGTTCCGGCGTCCCTCGCGTGGGCGCCGCCGCCGAACGTTTCGTTGATGCGTTCCGCCACGCGCCTGGCATTCGTAAAGTCCGGCATCTTCAAGGCGATCGTTATGTCGGTGCCCAGATAGTCCTCGGATAATACCTCACGCTCTATCGTGGCCCCATTGGCGATCCGTCCCACGGTAGGATGGTTCTTCTGTATGGTGGCCCCCTGCCCGCTGGCAAGAAAGCCCCCGACGACCAGAGGGCCCTGTGCCATAGCGTAAACGTTCCCGTCGGCCCCCTTGAGAGGGGTCGCCACGAGAACGCCGCCCTCTATACTCTTCGCGTCGCCGATGGAAGAAACGGTGATGTCGACCTTGCTGCCGACGCGCGCAAAGGGCGGCAGATTGCAGGTAACGATGACCGCTGCGACATTATTGACCTTTGTCGTCTTGGGGTCCACCCGTATTCCCATTGTTTCGAGCATATTTGACAGGGACTGGTTCGTGAATATCGTCGTTGATTTGTCTCCCGTCCCGGAAAGGCCGGTGACAATGCCGTACCCGGTCAGCTGGTTGGAACGGGCCCCGTTGATATAGCCCATTTCCTTGATCCGGGCCGCATCTGCCATACCGGCTATGAGGAGGAGAAACGCTGCGACGAGAAACCCCATGCAGACAGCCATTTTCGTGAGATGTACCCGTCTTTTGTAGCTCATGCCTTCCTCCGTCAGAACGGCCATATCGCGTCTACGATCCGTGCCATCCATCCGGGCCTTGTTTTTTCGCTGACGATGCCGACACCCGTATAAATGATCTTGGCGTCGGCTATCATGCTGGATGGAACCGAGTTGTTGTAATCGAGATCTCTCGGCCTCACGATGCCCTGGACAAGGATCTCCCTTTTTTCGTCGTTGATCACGACCTCTCTTTTGCCCTCGATCGCGAGGTTGCCGTTCGGCAGCACGTCGACAACGCGCGCCGTTATCGTTGCGGTCAGGGAGCCGGTGCGTGTCGTTTCCCCGGAACCTTCAAAATTGTTCTGCGTATTTGCATTTATCATTTTGTCAGGGTTTATGCTCGACGGGTAGAGGTTCGTTTCAAGCCCGAAAAAATTCGGGATGCCGGCAAGCGTGTTGGATGTCCGCTTGTTCGTCGTCCCTGCCTTTTCACTTGCATTCGTCCGTTCATCGATGACGATTGTGATGATGTCGCCGACGGCCCGGGCCCTGTGATCGCTCAATATGCTGCTGCTCGAATTAACGCCCCGGTATATTGTCCCCTTCGGGGGCTCGGGAGCAGTCTTTATTCCCTTGTATGTATTATCGAGAACAAAAGGTTCATCCTTGATCTTCGACTGTTGCACGTTCTGGCACGAATTTAAAAAGGCCATCGTAAAGATCACAATAATTACAAGGCCGGCAATCCTCTTCATGACCTCACTCTCCTAAAAATCGACTCTGACCGCATCACTGCTCACGACCTTCGCTACCACTTCTTTTCCCGATGCGATGTTCCTCACGCGTATTTTCTCGCCAATCCTGCCCTGATCGACGGTCCTGCCTTTCGTACGGACGACCAGAGCGCTCGATTCGGCGACGATGGTAACGATATCGCCCCGTTTCATGACGACCTGGTTCTCGAGGACCTGGTCGGTAATGACCGTATTCGCCGGCACGTCGCGCTTGAGCGCCTTGCCGATGACATCCTCGGCGCAGGCAGGGTAGCCGGCCATTCTGCCGTTCATAAATGTCTCGCGAACAGCAATATCCTTTTCCCTTATCAGTTCACCCTTCTGGCCCGCCTGTTTCAGGACGAAAAGCTCCCGCTTCGAATAGACCTTGAAAGGTATGTGGGCGGTCTGCGTCCGCCCGGCAGGATTCTTTACATCTACCGAGCATATGCCATCCCCGTTGACATCCGGCACCTTCATGAAGCTCACGTTCACGACCTTCGCATTCTCCTTGAACTCGGCGGGGACCGCGTTAAGTTTGACCCGGATGGAATTGCCGTCAGGGTACAGCCCCTTTATAAACTTGATTATCCGGGACTCCAGGACGGACTCCGTTATACCCGGTGCCGCGTGGACGGGTACCGTCATTCCCGTAAAAACAATGATCGCCGCTATTACCAGAAGAAAGAGGGCGTGATTCCGGACAGTCATGACTATCTCCTCAGGTTGTTCGTCATCTGGAGCATTTCATCGGCCGCCTGCACCGCCTTTGTGTTGACCTCGTAGGCACGCTGCCCGATGATCATGTTGATCATTTCCTGCATGACATTGACGTTCGACATTTCCAGGAAACCCTGTATGACCGTGCCCATACCGTTCTGGCCCGGCTTTCCCGTTGTCGGAGCGCCGCTGGCGTCCGTTTCCATGAACATGTTCTTCCCGATGGCCCGAAGCCCGGTGGGATTGATAAAATTGGCAAGCTCGATAGTGCCCACCTGCTGCGGGGCGGTCTGCCCCTGTATCTGCACGGTGAGCGTCCCGTCGTGCTCGATCGATATGCTCGTTGTCTTGGCCGGTATGATAAGGTTGGGTTCAATGGCATAGCCGTCGGGCGTCACAAGCTTGCCCGTAGCATCTGTTTTCAGTGCCCCCGCCCGGGTATATGCCTTTTCCCCGGAAGGCAGGGTGATCTGAAAAAAACCGTTCCCTTCAATGGCGACATCCAGTTCGTTGTCCGTTCTCTGGTAATCGCCCTGCTGAAAGACCTTCTGTACCGAGGAGAGCATTGCGCCGAGACCGATCTGGATACCGGTCGGGACCATTCCGCCGCCTTCGTTCCGGGCGCCCTGGAGCCTCAAGGTCTGGTACATAAGGTCCTGGAAGTCCGCCCGGCTTTTCTTAAAACCATTCGTATTTACGTTGGCTATGTTATTGGCAATGACGTCCAGGTTCGTCTGCTGAACGTTCATTCCTGTCCCTGCTGTCCAAAGAGCCCTTATCATGGCTTTCCTCCTAAAATTTCGCGAGGCCTGTCAGTTTCTCGTTTATGTCGCCAAACATCTGATCGATCTTGGTGTAGCACTCGAATGCCCTCATCGTATGGATGAGGTCGACCATTTCAAGGACAACATTGACGTTCGACGCCTCGTATGAGCCCTGCCGTACCGAATACACCTTCGGCGCCTGCCCCGGGTCATCTCCCGTGTTGACAAAATTGCTCCTGCTCACAGGCTTCAAGTCCTTCATGTTTTTGAACTCTGTTACCTTGATGATATCGACAAGCATCTTGCCCAGAAAGATCGAACCATCAGCTTCTATGCTGATCGCCTGCCCCTGGGTCACGTTGATTGTGATCTCGCCGCCCTTTCCCATGACAGGTTCACCCGTCATCGTGACAAGCCGCCCGGTATTGTCGAGCCTGAACTGGCCGTTACGGGTGAATTGAACGCCATCCGGCGTCATAACACTGAAGAACCCCTTCCCCTGTATGGCGACATCGAGGGGCGCCCCGCTCTCTATGATGGGTGCGTCAGAAAAATCGATATAACTGTCAGAAAGACTGACATATGCGTTCTTCAGGATCGCCTGGTTGCCGGCCCCGTCCCCTGACGTTGAGACCATGCCGAACACCGGCCGCGATGCCTTAAAGCCCGCCGTTAGCGAGTTCGCCAGGTTGTTGGCGATCATATCCAGCCTTTTCTCGTTCACGTATTTTCCGGCGACTGTAACGTAGTAGCTCATGCC
>ERZ1645192.103-NODE-103-length-55362-cov-14.735079_pt1 | contig 55362 bp, 51 predicted proteins | sample MGYA00575354_ERZ1645192 | MGnify/ENA primary metagenome ERZ1645192 (study PRJEB40844, sample SAMN11349763) | freshwater sediment metagenome | isolation source: river sediment | host: Sediment | place: India: Faizupur Khadar , New Delhi | collected 2017-02-21 ... | reverse complement strand
CTTCAAGTGAAAAAATCTCTTGTTCTGTACCCGGATTCCATCCAAGAAATGCAAGAAGATTTACGAATGCTTCAGGAAAGTAACCATCCTCTCTGTATCCTCTAGACTTCTCCCCTTCGCTGTTTGTCCACTCAAGCGGGAATACAGGGAAGCCGAGTCTGTCTCCATCCCTTTTGCTTAATTTCCCTTTTCCGTCAGGCTTAAGAAGAAGAGAGAGATGTGCAAATTTTGGCTGCTCTTTATCCCAGCCAAAAGCCTCATAAAGTAGATAGTGCAGGGGCAGTGACGGAAGCCACTCCTCCCCCCGGATTACATCAGTAATCTCCATAAGGTGATCGTCAACAATATTGGCAAGATGATATGTTGGAAGTTCATCTGCGGCTTTCCACAGAACTTTGTCGTCAAGTGTATTGGTGTTCACCTCAATCTCTCCTCTGATCATATCCACCATTTTAACCACTCTGTTTACAGGCATTTTAAATCTGATGACCCAGTGATTCTCCTCTTTAACTCTTCTTGATGTCTCCTCAGCAGAGAGTCTTAATGAGGTTACCAGGCTCTCCCTGACCTGATAGTTGTATGTAAAGGTCTCTCCTCTTGATTCACACACTGCTCTTAATTTATCCAGCTCCTCAGATGAGTCAAATGAATAATATGCAAAACCCTTTTCAACCAGCTCCTCTGCATATTTCCTGTACAGAGGTTTTCTTTGTGATTGCCTGTAAGGAGCATGACTATGTTTTTCAGATGGATTTTCAACAATCTTCCCATTCTCTACCCCCTCATCGGGAGAGATTCCGCACCATGCAAGAGCCTCAATAATATACTCCTCAGCTCCGGGTACAAATCTTTGAGAATCTGTGTCTTCAATTCTGAGAATAAAGTCTCCCCCTCTCTGTTTTGCATAGAGATAGTTGTAAAGTGCTGTCCTCACCCCACCTATATGTAGTGGACCTGTTGGACTTGGTGCAAAACGAACTCTTGTTCTTTCAGCCATTTTATTAGTCTTGTGTTTGATGGAGGTATGAGTTGTCTGAAAGAAGATGTTGCTTGCCATCTCTCTCCTCAAGTCTCATTGAATCTGCCCCTCTGTTATCTGGTCTCTCGTGATGCATTGGGGCCTTCTCCTCCTTGTTAATCATTACCTTTCTTCTTATGTATGCCGGCTGATTTTCCAGATCAACTATATTCTCTTCCGGGGCCAGTATCAGAGCCGGTTTTGTCTTCACACTCCCTGGTGCAGGAGAAGATTGTGCAGCTGGTTGTTTTGCTCTTTCAGTTCTGGAAATAGGCTCAATCTGTATTTTTGGATTACTCTTGATATCAATAATAACCTGTCCCGGTTGTTGCTGACTGTTGAGAGAATCACCTAATGTAACAGTCTCAACTATTTTGTCCCCCTCTGTTGAGATCTGAGGCAACGAATGCATATCAAATCCTGTAGCAACTACTGTTACGCTGATAGCCTCTCCGATTTCAGGATCGTTAACAACGCCTCTCTTAAATTTAAGAACATTCTCCCCTGTGTACTCCTTAATGTAGTCCATAATCTGGGAGAGCTCCGCCATTGTAAGGCCATTGTTGCTGCTTGAAGTTATATTTACAAGAACACCCTTTGCAGTTTTAAGGTCATAATCATTCAGCAAAGGAGAGGAGAATGCCTCCTCAACTGCTCTTATTGCTCTGTTGTCTCCCTCTGCAGTACCGGTTCCAAGCAAGGCCATTCCACTGTTCTGCATAATCATCTTAACATCTGCGAAGTCAACATTGATGAACCCTGGTCTGGTAATAATTTCTGCTATACCTTTTACAGCTGAATTAAGAACTGAATTTGATTTTGGAAAGGCCTCAAATATATTGAGTTCTCCAAAAATCTTGTAGATCTTTTGGTTATCAATAATAAGCAGCGAGTCTACATATTTCTCCAGCTCCTTTATCCCTACAACAGCTCTTTTGAGAAATTCCTGCCCCTCATCTCTGAAAGGCAAAGTAACAACCCCTACTGTAAGAAGATTCAGATCTTTTGCGAGTTTTGCGATAACCGGGGCGGCTCCTGTGCCGGTGCCACCTCCCATACCTGCAGTTATAAATACCATCTCAGTCTGTCCGGAGAGAGATGCTTTAATTGTGTCAATAGACTCAAGAGCGGCGCTTCTTCCTCTCTCAGGATCACACCCTGCACCAAGACCCTTTGCAAGGTCATGGCCCAGCTGAATCTTTTCAGGGACAGGGCTGTTCTTAAGAGCCATAGTGTCTGTATTGCAGATCATAAAATCCACATCCTTGATGCCCTGCTGGAACATCTGGCTAACGGCATTTCCACCGCCGCCCCCAACACCAATCACCTTAATGATTGAGCCGTTAGATTCCCAATTAACCGGTATATAATCTTTCATCTTTACTTATGCTTCGTTGTCTCCTGAATCAAAGAAGGTGCCAATATTAACCTTAAAGTTGTCAAAAAACCGTCCTCTTTTTTGTTTCTTTTGAGGTGCTTTTTGTGCCGGTTTTTGCTCAACTACTGCACTTACTAGCTGCTCCTCACTAAAGAGTGTAGTCTCTTTCATAATGTTTGCACTTGCAAAATCATTCTCCGCCTCTCTCATCTTTTCACAGCCATATATAAGGAGTCCCACCGCTGTTGATGAGCTCGGCTTGTTAACACCCTCAGGCGAGTCAAAGGTAATATTATTATTTGGAGAGGCAATCCTTGTCTCGTATCCTGTCTTGTAACTCACATAGTTACAGATATGAGCAAGTTGAGATCCGCCGCCTGTGAGAACGATGCCGGCGTGTAATTTTTCCTGAAAACCTGAACGCTCTATTTCATACATAACAGCTTCCACAATCTCGGCAACTCTCGCTTCTATTATGCTGGCAATAACCTTAAATGATACCTCTCTTGAGTTTGCTCCGTTCATGCCGGGGATAATTACCGTTTTATTATCAGGAGCATATTCGGTGATACAAGATCCATACTGTATTTTCATCTGCTCAGCATTTCTTGAGGAGACTCCGCACCCCTGCTTTAGGTCTTCTGTGATTGAGTTGCCTCCAAAAGGTATTACTGCTGTATGCCTGATTATATTATTTTCTATCACCAATAAATCTGTTGTTCCCCCTCCGATATCAATCATTGCAACACCCATCTCCATCTCCTCTTCAGAAAGCACTGCCAGGGCAGATGCGACAGGTTCCAGAACCAGCTCCTTTAGTTTAAGATTTGCTCTGTTTATTACTGACTTACTATGTTCGGCAGAATTTGTCCTTCCTATGAAAAGCTTATAGTTCCCCTCTATCTGGCTGCCAACCATACCCACAACTTCTGTCTGGCCAATGTGGTCATCAACATTGTAGCTTTGTGGAATTACATGCAGAATTTTCTCCCCTGCATTTACTCTTGTTTTGTACATCTCCTCCTTCATCTCATCAATCTCCTCCTGGGTGATAAGATTATCAGGCCTCTGTCTGTTCCTTTTACAACCCTCATCTGAACACCTGATGTGCTGACCTGCTATTCCAACATACACCTCCTTAATATCTACGCTGCACTCGCTCTTTATTTCATCAAGAGTGGGCATCAGTGAATCCAGAACATTCTGGATATTTACAACCTCCCCTCTCATTATTCCCTTAGAGGGTGCCTCATGAAAAGAGATAATTTTATAGCCGGATTCGCTCTTCTCTCCAACCAGGCTCACAACCTTTGTTGTGCCCAGGTCAATTGCTGCTGTGTAAGTTTTCATATATTCAGGTATTTTCTTTATTTATCGTTTTGGTATTTTTAATATCTCTTTTAGTACATACAATCTGATCTGTGTACTGAAGGTTTATTGTACTGTACAGGTCCCATCCGGCATTTGGAATTATGTGTTCATAAAATGCCATTAATTTTTTAAATTTTGACTCAATATTATCAGGTTTTCCAAAGGCAATCTCATGCTGCCCTATTCTTGGAATTATAAATAAATCCCCCTTTTCGTCAACATCAATCTGCTCTATCTGTGCATTGATCAGTTCATTTTTGTCAATATATTTTCCAAGAGCCAGTATCTGATCACACCACTCCTTGTTCTCTTTAACTCTGCCTCTGTAGCCCGGTACAATTGAGAGAGGAATGTTTCCTGTAACAACCGGCACAAATGAGGTAAATGTCTTAACAAGAGGGAAAATATATCCGGAATCATCCAGGTAGAACCCTCCGTTCTCTGTTTCGAGCCTTAAAACCGGTCTTCTTTGTTCAATTTTAACGAACAGAATTCCTTTACCATTATAGTTTGTGTGAGATACTCTTACAGCTGTTCTGTTGTTAAGCATATTCTCAAGTTCGTGCAGATTAATGTGTTTTATTTTGCTCTCTCCAGCGGTAATTCCCTGCTCTCGTATCAGCTCCCCAATCTCTTCCCTGCTTACAAATCTGTTTACAGTACTATCCAGGATTGAAATATCAATCCTTTTGCAAACAACTTTGTCGCTTTCGCTCTTCTCCAGTTTATACGAGAAAAAGAAGTAAGCAGAGAGTGCTGCTAACAGCAGAGTATATCCTGTATATATGAGAATCTTTTTAAACATTGTATCTCTTTTTGAGCATCTCTGTCAGCGGGTCAATAAATCTGTCAATATCTCCAGCACCAAATGTTATGAGTATATCCGGCTCTGTTGAGCTGACATAATCCAGTAAATCTTCTCTCTTTACAACTCTTCTCTTTTCAAGGGACATCATATTTAGTATCATTTCCGAATTTACCCCCTCTATTGGAAGCTCCCTGGCCGGATAAATATCCATAAGAATCAGCTCATCAAGCTTGTCCAGGCTTTTAGCAAACTCTTCTGCAAAATCACGGGTTCGGGTGTAAAGATGTGGCTGGAATATCCCTGTAAGTCTTCTCCCGGGGAAAATGTCTCTTATTGAACTGATTGCTGCTGATATTTCATTTGGATGGTGTGCATAATCATCGATATATGCTATTGAAGGGGTGTTTATATGTATGTCAAATCTCCTCTCCACCCCTGCAAATGAATTAAGAGCAATCTTTACGCTCTCTTCATCAATACCATTAAGTAATGCGGCAGCGGATGCTGCTATGCCGTTCTCTACATTAACCCAGCCCGGAATGCCTACCCTGCAATCTGTTATTCTGCCTTCAGGGTGTACCAGCGTAAAGCTGAAGTATCCACCGCTCAGCAGTTTAATATCCTCTGCATGAAAATCTCCTCCTTTGTCAAAAGAGTATGTATAGAGCTTTACACCTTCATTCAGACTCTTATCAAGTTCCAGGGAGTTTTTTATAATCAGATTCCCCCCTGGTTTTATCTGGGATGCAAATTCTGAGAAGGCCTCTTTTATATTCTTATGATTGCTGTATATATCCAGGTGATCTGCATCTGTTGAAGTTATTATTGCAGTATCAGGCCACAATTGCAAAAATGATCTGTCAAACTCATCAGCTTCAGCCACAAGAAACTCCCCTTTTGACAGGAGCAGATTAGTGTGGTAGTTTTTGGATATTCCACCAAGGAATGCTGTACAGCCCTTCCCGGAAGATGTGACTATATGAGCAAGAAGAGTAGATGTAGATGTCTTGCCGTGTGTTCCGGCAACTGCCAGAGTTTTTTTTGATGCAGCTACCTCACCCAGTGCCAGTGACCTCTTTACAAGCCTGAATCCGCCATCTCTGAAATAGACAAGTTCTTTAAGATCTGCCGGTACGGCAGGTGTATATATTACCAGAGTATCATCTGTATTGAATCTTATCTCTGAAGGAATAAGATCAATATTATCTTCAAAGTGTATATCTATTCCCTCGTTCTCAAGTTCTGCAGTAATTTTACCGGGAGTACGGTCATACCCCGCTACCAGAGATCCTGCGTGTTTGTAATAACGCGCCAGTGCACTCATCCCAATGCCTCCGATACCTATAAGATAGACTCTTTTCATTTGTCTCTTTTTGCAAGTTTAAATACTTCATTCACAATAATTGAGGAAGCATCTGTATATGCCATCTGCTTAATCTTCTCCTCTAGTTCCTCAATTCTTAGTTTGTCTTCAATAAGTTCTGATGCTGTTTTCATTAAATAAACATCTGATTCAGAGTCTTTAATCATCATAGCTGCTCCATTGTTGACTAATGTCATAGCGTTGTGAGTCTGATGATCTTCAGCAACCATAGGGGAGGGGACAAATATGCAGGCTTTACCGGCTATACTCAACTCAGATATTGTCCCTGCACCCGCTCTTGTTATAATAACATCGGCTGCTGCAATTGCAAGATCCATCCTCTCCAGGAAAGCATAGTGTTTTACATAATCTCTCTGGTGTTCATTAATGAATTTGTCCATCTCCTCTTTATAAAACTTTCCCGTTTGCCATAGTATTCTGAACCGGCACTTCTCGTTTTGTTTAATCCACTCCTGAACAGCTGTATTCAGAGTTCTTGCTCCAAGACTACCACCCGTTACAAGAAGGAGTCTCTCTTCAGGATCTATTCCAAAATATATTTTACCCTGAGCCTTGAGTTCTGCAGTTGTTAGTTTGATGCCCTCTCTGACAGGATTTCCTGTGACCAAAATCTTGTCTTCAGGAAAAAACTTTGACATCCCTTCGTAAGCAGTACATATTACAGAGGCCTTTTTTGAAAGGATTCTGTTTGTCAGTCCTGCATACGAGTTTTGCTCCTGAATAAGATAGGGGATGCCTCTTTTTCCTGCCATCCAAAGAAGAGGAGCACTGGCATAACCACCAACTCCCACCACAACATCCGGTTTGAATCTGTCAAGTATCTTACCCGCTCTTCTTAAACTCTCCATTACTTTGAATGGTAACATTAAATTCGAAAAGGAAAATTTTCTTTTCAGCCCTGCAACAGGTAACCCTTCAATCTCATATCCAGCCTCCGGAACTCTCTCCATCTCCATTTTCCCCAAAGCCCCAACAAAGAGAATCTTACTTTCAGGACTTTTTTTAATAATCTCATTGGCTATCGATATTGCAGGAAAAATATGGCCACCTGTTCCTCCTCCGCTAATTATTATTCTTTTTGGACTCATCATAGCTCAAGGGCCTCCTCTCCCTCTTGTAGTTCTGTGATTGGCTGGTCCGGCGTAACGCATTTGGTGTTTTCTACACTTCTGCTAACTGCCAGAATAATTCCAAAAGCAGAGCTCATAATTATCAGGGATGTTCCCCCCAGACTGATTAACGGCAGGGTGTGTCCTGTCACAGGAAGTATACTGACATTGACCAAAATATGCAGCATTGCCTGAGATGTTATAAGAAGCCCCAGGCCGATTACCGTGATGGCTGAGAAGATTTTTGTGCACCCCCGTGCAATCGCAATACACCGGTAAAGAAAAGATATATACAAAAGCAGAACAGTTATTCCGCCTGCAAGACCCCACTCCTCAACAATGATTGAATATATAAAATCTGAATAGGGGTGAGGCAAGACATATCTTTGGGTGCTTTTACCGGGACCCTTCCCTATACCTTTTGATGATGCAATGGCTATTTTGGCCATATCTGCCTGGAAAGTTTTGTCCAGAATCCGCTGTTTTTCCTGAGGTGAGAGGTGGTCTTCAATCTGCTTTTCGTTGGTGAAATTCTTAACACGGGATATCATTGTTGATATCCTTGGGAAGAATCCAAATGCTATATGGGCAAGGAAAATCACTGCAATAAGAGCAGTTGCTATACCGGCTGACTTGAACAGATGAGAGCTTTTTATTCCAGCTACAATCAGAACCAGAAAAGAGAGCCCTCCGAGTACAAGAGCAGTTGATGCACTGCCATTTAGAATCAGCACAAGTACCAGTCCCAGAGGAGCAACAACCCATATTAAAAACTCTTTGAATGTCTCAAATTTGTGATCTTCCAGCACCTTAGCCAGGTAGAGCATTGTGGTGATTTTTGCGATCTCACTGGGTTGAAAAGAGACTCCAAAGATTGTGATCCATCTCTCTGCATCGTTAATTTTACTTCCAATAAGCATTGTCGCAATAAGCAGCCCAATACTGAGAATCATGCCCATATATGAGAGCATCCTGTACCATCCCAATGGAATTCTGGAACATATATACAATGCAGTAAGACCCAAAATTACAAATCTAAGTTGCTTCATCAGATAGAAAAATGTACTCCTATCCTCTCTAAACGCAAGCGAACTGCTTGATGAATAGACAGCTGCAATAGATATCAGGGAGAGGGCAATTACTATTACCCATATCACCTTATCCCCTTTGAGTCTTTTTACAAATGTATCACCCATAACTTTTAAAGTGAGGCTACAGCCTCCTTGAATTGTTTCCCTCTGTCTTCATAATTCCTGAACAAATCAAAGCTTGCACAGGCAGGAGAGAGAAGTACGCTCTCTCCGGGTTTAGCACATCTGTATGCTATCTCTACAGCCTCTTTGGCAGATCCCGCATCATATATTTCATCAACCATCTCTCCGAACTCTTCGTGAAGGCGGGTATTATTAACTCCCATACAAATAAGAACCCGTACTTTGTCTTTTACAAGGTCGTAGAGCGGAGTATAATCATTTCCCTTGTCTTTTCCACCTGCTATCCATACAATATTTGTCTTCATACTTTCAAGGGCATACCAGGTTGAGTTTACATTTGTCGCTTTTGAATCATTGATATAAAGTACATTCTTTACTTTTAGAACATTCTCCAGCCTGTGCTCAACTCCTTTAAAACTGGAGAGGCTCTCTCTGAGTACATTATTGCTGATTTTAAGTACTTTGCCTGTGATGGCAGCAGCCATTGAGTTGTATATATTGTGTTTTCCCTGAAGAGAGAGCTCATTTACAAACATTGTGTACTCTTCGCTGTTATAAACTACATGCATCTGTTCGTCTTTCATGTATGCACCCTCCTCAACCTCTGTAGTCTGGCTGAATGGTAGTTGCTTTGCCTGCAGTACAATTTTATTAAGGTGAGATATGCTTATTTCATCATCAGCACAGAATATGAAACAATCATCTGAAGACATATTTCTTGTTATCCTGAATTTTGCCTTAATGTAATTCTCCATTTTATTATCATACCTGTCCAGATGATCGGGTGTTATGTTTAGCAGAACAGCAATGTCTGCCTTGAATTCATACATACCCTCCAGCTGGAAGCTACTGAGTTCCAGTACATAGTAGTCATGTTTCTTCGTTGCCACCTGGAATGCATAGCTTTGACCGATATTTCCGGCTAAACCAACATTAAGACCGGCATTTTTCATTAAAAAGTATATAATTGATGTTGTGGTAGTCTTGCCGTTACTTCCGGTAATGCATATTTTCTTGGAGCTGTCATATCTTCCTGCAAATTCTATTTCTGAAATAACCGGAATTCCCACAGAGAAAATTTCATCCATAATAGGCACTGTATCAGGAATCCCCGGGCTTTTAATAACCTCATCGGCATCAAGGATCCTCTCTCTTGTGTGACCGCCCTCTTCGTAAGGGATGTTAAACCGCTCAAGCATTGCTTTAGCATCGTCCTGCAGCATATTGCAGTCAGAAAGGAATGTTTCGTGTCCCTTAACTATTGCTAATACAGCTGCTCCAACACCACTCTCTCCTCCGCCAAGAACTACTACTTTTGACATATCTATCTAATTTTCAAAGTTACTATTGATAAAACAGCAAGAATTATTGCAATAATCCAGAAGCGGGCAACAATTTTTGCCTCAGGAAGTGCTCTTCTTGGTCTCTGGATCAGAGCAGGTACACCCTCTTTCTGAAAGTGGTGGTGCAAAGGAGCCATCCTGAAAATTCTTACGCCCTCTCCGTATTTAATTCTTGTATATTTGAAGTAGAGCCTCTGTACAATTACAGAGATGCTCTCAACAAAGAAAATTCCGCACAGAACTGGAATCAGAAGTTCCTTTCTTATCATTATTGCCGCTACAGCAATGATACCACCTATTGCAAGTGAGCCTGTATCTCCCATAAAAACCTGAGCAGGATAGGAGTTATACCATAAAAAGCCTACGAGCGCACCAATAAATGCGGCAAGAACCACAACAAGCTCTCCTGTATTTGGTATATACATTATATTGAGATAATTGGCATAAATTATATTACCTGACAGATAGGCAAGAATTGCCAGAGTTACTCCAACAATTGCAGATATTCCAGTTGTGAGTCCGTCCATCCCGTCTGTCAAATTGGTGCCATTTGAAACAGCTGTTACAATGAAAATGACCATTAGAACATAGATAACCCAGCCCACTTTCTGTCCTATTTCTCCCTTCACCGGAGAGAGCCAGGCATAATCAAACTCGTTGTCTTTAACGAAAGGAATTGTAGTTTTGGTGCTTTTTTCATCTTTGAAATACTCAACCTTGTCTGTAAACCCCTCCTGTGAAATTACCTCAGCATGAGCCTCCTTTACCAATTCACTGGAGGGAACCCTCACAACAGCCTGATCACTCAGGTAGAGGCTTACTCCCACTATAAGACCAAGTCCTACCTGCCCGAATATTTTAAATTTTCCCTGCAGCCCCTCTTTATTCTTTTTAAATACTTTTATGTAGTCGTCCATAAATCCGATTAAGCCGAGCCATACGGCTGTAAGAATCATCAGCTGAACATAAATATTTGTAAGATCACCCAGAAGAACAGCAGGAATAAGAAGAGAGACAAGTATTATAATACCCCCCATTGTTGGAGTTCCCTTCTTTGACATCTGACCCTCCAGTCCCAGGTCCCGGATACTTTCGCCAATCTGCCTTTTTGCAAGTTTGTTTATAATCCTTTTCCCAACAAACAGAGCAATAAGCATAGAAAGAATTACTGCAGATATAGCTCTGAATGAAATATACCTAAACAAACCCAAGCCGGGGAAATCAACAGATTCTTGCAAATAATCAAACAAATTGTAAATCATCTTCTAACTTTTTTGATTGAATAGGTTATTAATCTCCTCCTTATCGTCAAAATGGTGCTTCACACCCTTGACATCCTGGTAGTTTTCATGCCCCTTACCGGCTATCAGTACAATACTGCCCGGCTTAGCCATTATCAAAGCTGTTCTTATAGCCTCTCTTCTGTCAGTTATGAATAGAGTCTTTCCCATATCTTTTACAGAGAATCCTTTTCTTATATCATCAATAATGGCTTCAGGCTCCTCAAATCTTGGATTGTCAGAAGTAACAACTACTCTGTCAGAGTATCTTGCCGAGACCTCTGCCATCTCTGGCCTTTTAGTTTTGTCTCTGTTTCCTCCACATCCAAATACAGTTACAATCTCTTTGCCTTCAGCGCAATCTTTTAATGTTTTAAGAACATTTTCAAGTGCATCAGGTGTGTGGGCATAGTCTACAACAGCAGTAATCTCTTCACCCCCCTTGAGATATTCGAGTCTTCCTGCAACGCTGGAGAGATTGCTAATCTCAACAAGGAGTTCATCCTCCTTTGCTCCCAGCAGAATGGCTGCTGAGTATACTGCCAGAATATTGTAAGCATTGTGACCGCCTATGAATCTTGTCCAGACCTCTTTACCGCCAATATTCAAAAGCATTCCGTCCAGTGTGCTTTCAATTATTCTGCAGTTAAAATTTGCCGGAGATTGACATGAGTATGTATATTTTGATGCTGCAGAGTTCTGAAGCATTACCATACCATTTTTGTCATCAACGTTAGTCAATGCAAAGGAATTTGGACTAAGATTATCAAAGAAACTCTTCTTAACTCTGATGTATTCAGCAAAGGTTTTATGATAGTCAAGATGGTCGTGTGTAATGTTAGAAAAGAGGCCTCCTGCAAATTCAATACCTGCCACCCTCTTCTGATCAAGGGAGTGAGAACTCACCTCCATAAAACAGAATTCACAACCCTCAAATGCCATCTCTGCCATTAATCTGTTTAGCTGTACAGGATCAGGAGTTGTATGAGTTGCACTCACCTCTCTCTCTTCAATATAATTTGCTATTGTAGAGAGAAGCCCGCATTTATATCCAAGAGCTCTGAATACTCTGAATAAAAGAGTTGCTGTTGTGGTTTTGCCATTTGTTCCTGTAATACCGACAACTTTCATCTTCTCTGAAGGTCTGTCATAGAAATTTGAAGATGCAATACCCAGAGCAGAGTGAGTATCTTTAATTTTTATAACAACTCCATTGGATCTCTCTGATGGCATCTCTTCGCACAAAACAGCAGCAGCGCCACTCTCAAGTGCTGCGTTAATGAACAGATGTCCGTCAGATGCAGAGCCTCTCTGAGCAATGAAAAGTGAACCAGGTGTACAACATCTTGAATCAAAGCATATACCTGTAATTTCACACATCTCAGGTGAACCTCCGGTAACTTCAATTAGATCAATGCCATTTAATATATTACTCAGTTTCATACCTCTCAGAAAGTTCTATGTTAATTATTCCGTTTTTTTCCAGGCCGCTTCCCGGAAGTGGGTTTTGAGTAATTACTCTTCCCTTTCCGGAGAATTTTACTCTGTAACCCTTGTTCTCAAGCAGATAAAGAGCATCTTTTAACCCCATATTCAATACACTTGGAACACTATCTGCAACCTCCCTTAACTCCCTGGCAACAACTCTTTCAAGCGAGTCTTTTTCAATATTGACCCACTCTCCGGGGAGTGCGAAATTTACTTTGGTTGAAGGGATTTGTTTTGCAATTTTCTTAATCTCTTCACTATTTCCAGACAAAACCTTTGCGTATGATGGAGTACTTTTCCCATCACCTTTAACGGGCTCTCCCCATTGAGGATTGTTAACGAATATTCTGTCAGAAATTTGTTTGAATACAGGAGCAGCCCAAGAACCTCCGTAAAAGTTTGCCCTAGTTTTATTTGTGTAGAGGACCACTATTGCAGAGTATTTTGGGTCATCACTTGGAAAGAATCCGGCAAATGAGGCCTGATGCTTTCTGTATCCCTGGGAATCTATGTATCTTCCGTCAAAAGCTATTTGCGCAGTACCTGTTTTTCCTGAGATTTTATATCTTGGATCATTAATCCCTTTTCCTGTGCCATGCTCAACAACTCCTCTCAGGGCTTCATGTACAAGCTTAATTGTAGATTGAGAGCAAATTGAACCACTCATCTCCTGAGGCTCAAATATCTTTTCAACTTCACCATGTTTCTGTAAACTTTCCACAAAATATGGCTTCATCATTTTTCCCCCGTTAGCTATCGCATTGTAAAATGCCAGAGTGTGAAGAGGAGTAATAAGAGAGGCATAACCCATTGCCATCATCGGAAGGGTAAGCTTACTCCACATAGCATCTCCAGGTGAGTGAATAACCGATCTGCCTTCACCCATAATATCTAGATTGAATTTTTCTCCAATCTTCATATTGTGAAGTCTGTCCACATACTTCTTTTCGTTGTTTGCATAATATTCAACTGCAAGTTTGGCAAATGCAACATTGGATGATTTCTCAAAGGCCTTTCTTACATCTATCAGTCCGTAACCACCCTTTGTAACATCAGTAAACTCTTTTGTACTGTATTTCCATCTGCCGTTTCCTGCATCAACAGGAGTCTCAAGATTTACATAACCATCCTCTATAAGGGCTACCAGAGTTGCAAGCTTAAAAGTAGAACCCGGCTCAGTTGCCTGACTTATAGCATAGTTAAATGACTCATCAAACTCACCGTTGTCCATTTTTTTCATATTTGTAATTGCTCTGACAGCACCTGTCTTTACTTCAATAACTATTGCAGTAGCACCTTCAAAAACATCTGACAGTGAGAGCTGATTTCTCAGCGCATTTTCTGCAGCCTCCTGGATTTCAATGTCAATGGTAGTTCTGACATCCATGCCATCCTGAGGCATAATAGTCTCCTCCTCGTTTACAGGCATCCACTCACCTCCAAGTAGTCGCTGAACAGTCTGCTTTCCGGGTATCCCTTTAAGGTAGTAGTCGTAGCTACCCTCAATCCCCACACCAACACCATTTGAGTTTATAAAGCCGATGGTTCTGTATGCCAGTCTTCCGTAAGGATTATTTCTTTTATTTTTCTGTTCGCTGATAAATCCTCCTCTGTTGCTTCTCTCTCTAAACAAAGGAAACATCCGCACCTCCATCATTTCCGAGTAGTCAACAAGCCTGTTGCCTATTGCCTTGTATCTGTTTCCCTTTTTTCTTGCAGAGAGCAGGTCGCTTTTATACTGGGCTGCACTCTTATCCTTAAAGAAGCCGGAGAGAGCAATTGAAAGAGAATCAATATTGTTGTTAAAAAGTGTCTCCTCCGGGAAAACGCAATCCATCCTTATCTGATAATATGGTACAGAACTGGCCAGGGATCTGCCGTCCCTTGCAAGGATACTTCCTCTTACAGCCTCAATCTCCTCGGTTCTGAATGATATCTCCTCAGAACTTACAGGAAGATCTGCAAAAAACTGCAGATGTACTATCCGGCCAATTACAATCAGGCCAAACAGTACCATAAAGAAGTATATTACACCAATCCTTGATATTATGTCCTTCATATTCAGTCAAGTTTGATATAAGCAGGTGGGTTAGACGGAGATTTCAACTCGGAGCCTGATTCTGTAAGCCTTCTCTCTATCTCGGTTTTTTTACTCATATAAAGCAGTCTGGCCCTTTTTCCTGTGTAATCTGCCTTAAGGTTTTTAAGTTCCCTCTGGTTATGTCTCTCAGTTATTAATTTGCTCTCAATGTTAAAATTGAGAGATATGTAAAAAATCACAAGCGCAAAGAGATATAATACAAAACCAAGCTGCTGCAGAATTCCGCTGTGAATAAGAATCTGACCACCCATTATCTCTGAAACCCATCTCTTTTTTGCCATTTCAGTTAATCTCCATCTTTTCTGCGACCCTCAGCTTTGCACTTCTTGCCCTTGTATTTCTTGAAATCTCCTCCTCTGCAGGCACCATCGGTTTTCTGAAAACTACTGTAAAAGGTGAACTCTGCTTTCCGTAAAAATCCTTTTCAATTTTTCCGGAGACATTCCCTGTCTTTAAAAAGTTCTTAACCATCCTGTCCTCTAGAGAGTGGTAGGTTATTACAACAAGTCTTCCTCCCGGTTTTAACACATTCAGAGAGCCTGAAAGAAAACCCTCCAGCGACTTCATCTCTCCGTTAACCTCAATTCTCAGAGCCTGGTATATTTTTGCCAGATATTTATGACCTCCTGTTCTGGGAGTTACAGGCTCCAGAATCTGATTAAGCCTTGTCGTAGTCTCAATTGGCTCAATCTCTCTCTCTCTGCATATAATCTTTGCAACCCGTCTGCTGTTGTCAACTTCACCATATAATCTGAATATCTTATCCAGTTCGTTCTCTGATCTGTTTGCAACTATTCCGTCTGCTCCCTCTCTTGTTAACGGATTCATTCTCATATCAAGTCTTGAATGGAATCTGAATGAGAAACCTCGCTCCTCTGTGTCAAACTGATGGGAGGATACTCCTAAATCTGCCAGAATACTGTCAGCCTGAGATATGCCTAAATAATTCAGATGATTTTGAATAAACCTGAAATTATTATTTACAAAAATTATCCTCTTATCTTCCGGTATATTTGCAATAGCATCGGGATCCCTGTCAAAAACAACAAGCTTTGAATTTTTCCCCATTCTTGAAAGAATCTCCCTGCTGTGTCCGCCTCCGCCGAATGTTGCATCAACATAGGTGCCTCCGTCACGAATAGCCATCGCGGATACACTCTCTTCTAGCAGAACCGGTGTATGATACTCACTCATATGCAACCCTCCCTATCCTAATATTTTTTCGGCGAGCGCCAGGTAGTCGTTGTCAGTGAGTTTGTGGGATTCATATGCCTCTCTTGCCCAGATCTCGATCTTATGCCCGTTTCCGGCAAATGTCACCTCTCTCTCTACCCCTATCTGCTCCAGCAGTTTTTTTGGAATTGTTATTCTTCCGAGTTTTTCATCCGGCTCTACGATAGCCCTCTCCCTCATATACTCTCTCCAGAAACTGGCATGCTCCCTGTTAAAGAAATTTAATCTGGATTTAACTTGTTCGCTCTCCTGAGTCCACTCTTCGTATGTGTACATCTCCAGGCAATCAGAGAAGAGATCCTTTTTCAGGACCAGTCTCATGTCTCCTCCGGGTGTAATAGAAGCCTTGAATGAAGAGGGGAGAATAAGTCTTCCCTTGTCATCAACCTTAGCATTATATTCACCTATGAATTTGACCATTTTAAGAGCTTTTACAAGTCGCATTACAACCTATGCAAAAATATAAAATGTTTTCCACTTTGTTACATTATTTTACATTTTTTTCCACAATTTTATCAACACACAAATTTGAAATCCCTATCTTAGTGGTGAAAAAATGAATGGTATGAGATATTTGAAGCTATTTTTATTTCTTTTTCTGATAGTTGCATGTAAAAATGGGCGAACAGATTCTGTAGTAAACACAAATCAAAGGGACAGTCTTGAAGTAATAACTGAATTTGGGATACCAGTATCTGAATTTGATGTCAGGGAGGGGACAATCAGGAGAGGTCAGTTCTTTACAAATCTTCTGACAGATCTGGGTGCGGAAAATGCAGATATTTATGCTCTTACCCAGGCTGCAAGAACAGTTTTTGATTTGAAAAAAATGAGGATTGGGAATGGCTATAAAGCTTACTATACAATGGATGAAAATCCAAAACTAGCATATCTGGTCTATCAGGACACAAAGAGTTCGTTTGTTACATTTGGTGTTCACGACTCAATTTTTGTAGAGATCCACGAACTGAATGTAACCGTTAAAACCAGAGTGGGAGAGGCTACCATTAACTCTTCTCTCTGGAACGATTGTATCAATTCAGGAATGAGTCCTCTGATTGCAAACAGATTATCTGATATATACGCATGGACGATTGACTTCTTTGGATTACAAAAGGGAGACTCATTTATGGTTGTCTATGACGAGATTTATGCCGGTGATGAACTCCTGGATATTGGGACTATTCACGCTGCATATTTCAGGCACAATGGAGTGATGTATGAAGCCCACAGATTTGTACAGGATGAATCACCAAACTACTGGAATGAAAAGGGTGAAAATTTAAGGAAGGCTTTTTTAAAGGCTCCACTCAAATTTTCCAGAATATCATCTGGATTCAGTTATGCAAGGAGACACCCTGTTACCAGGGTGGTAAGGCCACATACAGGAGTTGATTATGCTGCTCCAACGGGGACACCTGTTATGAGCATTGGAGATGGGGTTGTCATACAGAGGGCTTACGCCGGAGGAGGGGGCAACACAGTTAAGATCAGACATAATTCAACTTACTCGTCAGCCTATCTGCACCTTTCAAAATTTGCGCCGGGGCTTAAGGTAGGAAAGAGGGTAAGACAGGGTGAGGTGATAGGATATGTTGGGAGTACAGGACTCTCCACCGGACCCCATTTGGATTTCCGTATTTGGCAAAACGGAAAGCCGATAAATCCGCTTAAGATGGAGGCACCGCCTGCAGATCCAATTAAGAAGGAGAATATGGAGGCCTATAGGGCTCAGCTTCTTAGATCGGCTGAGATCGCAGACTCTGTCAGGTCAGTGCAATATCTTGACTCTCTTGTTATAAAGCTTGGAGCAGGGAAATCTGATGTTTAATATTATCTTTGCCGCAAATTATAATAATTTATGGCAGACGAGAAGATAATATTTTCAATGAATGGTGTGGGAAAAATATTACCCACGAACAACAAGGCAATCCTTAAAAATATCTACCTCTCCTTTTTTTACGGAGCTAAGATAGGCATCATAGGTCTTAACGGATCAGGTAAATCAACTCTTTTAAAGATTATTGCAGGTGTTGAAAATGCTTACGACGGAGAGGTGGTATGGGCACCCGGTTACTCGGTTGGGTATCTGGAACAGGAGCCTCATCTTGATGATAATAAGACAGTTCTTGAAGTTGTTCAGGAGGGGGTTCACGAAGTGATGTCCCTGCTAAAGCAGTACGAAGAGGTTAATAATAAATTTCTAGAGCCTATGGATGACGATGAGATGGCAAAACTCATTGACCTCCAGGGCGAGCTTACCGAAAAAATAGAGCATGTAAACGGATGGGATATTGACTCCAAACTTGAAAGGGCTATGGATGCGCTTCAATGCCCGGAACCGGATGCTGTTGTAAAACACCTCTCCGGTGGTGAGCGCCGCAGGGTTGCTCTTTGCAGGCTTCTTCTCCGTGAACCAGATGTTCTCTTATTAGATGAGCCAACCAACCACCTGGATACTGAATCAATTCAGTGGCTGGAGGCGCACCTTCAGCAGTACAAGGGTACTGTAATTGCAGTTACTCACGACCGTTACTTCCTGGATAATGTTGCCGGATGGATTTTAGAGCTTGACAGAGGCGAGGGAATTCCTTGGAAGGGAAATTACTCCTCTTGGCTTGATCAGAAATCTACAAGACTGGCAACCGAAGAGAAGCAGGAGAGTAAAAGGCGTAAAACTCTGGAAAGAGAGCTTGAGTGGGTTAGGATGTCTCCCAAGGCCCGTCAGGCCAAATCAAAAGCCCGTCTCTCTGCTTACGAAAAGATGCTGAATGAGGATGGGAAGGTAAAAGAGGAGAAACTGGAGATCTTTATTCCGAATGGTCCCCGCCTGGGAGACAGGGTGATAGATGCTAAAGGAGTAACAAAAGGATTTGGTGATAAACTGTTATATGAAGGTCTGGAATTTAGCCTCCCGCCTGCAGGAATTGTGGGGATTATCGGCCCTAACGGAGCTGGAAAAACGACTCTCTTCCGCCTTATTATGGGACTCGAAAAACCGGATGCAGGCTCTTTTATGGTAGGGGAGACAGTTAAGGTTGCCTATGTTGATCAGCAGCACAGACACATTGATCCGGATAAAACCGTATATGAAACGATAGCTCAAAACTCGGATTTTGTAAAGCTTGGGAACAAAGAGGTAAATGCAAGGGCATATGTCTCCAGATTTAACTTTTCAGGAGCAGATCAGGAGAAAAAATGCGGAATTCTTTCAGGGGGTGAGAGAAACAGACTTCACCTGGCACTCACTTTGAAAGAGGAGGCAAATGTTCTGCTTCTTGACGAACCAACTAACGATGTGGATGTGAATACAATCAGAGCTCTGGAAGAGGGCCTGGAAAATTTTGCGGGGTGTGCGGTAATTATATCACACGACAGATGGTTCCTGGACAGGATTGCAACACATATACTGGCATTTGAGGGTGACTCAAAAGTGGTATTCTTTGAGGGAAGCTATTCAGAATATGAGGAGAACAAGAAGAAGAGACTTGGTGATTTAACTCCAAAAAGATTCAAGTATAAAAAACTTATGGAGTAAGCTCCAGCCATCGATCGCTGAGCCGGTCAATATTTGAAATAACTTCACCTATTCGCAATGAGTATTTTGTAAGCTCCTCAGGTGAAAGAGAACCTGATGAGAGGGCAGCTTCAAGGCTGCTCTTCTCTTTTTCAAGAGCATCTAGCTTCTCATCAATCTCCTCGAGCTCCCTCTGCTCTTTCCATGATAACTTTCCCGCAGTTTTTTTTTCGTCATTATTCTTAATGATGGCGGGTTCTTTTGTCTTTATCAGCTCTCTCTCTTTTGCAGCCTCAAGCTCTTTAACCATTTCCCGGTACTCACTGTATTTTCCAACATAATCTTTAATCAGGCCATCACCTTCAAATACAAAAATATGATCTGCAAGCTTGTCCAGAAAATATCTGTCGTGAGAGACTATAATGAGAGATCCGGGAAAAGCCAGGAGATACTCCTCAAGTACATTTAGACTGACTATATCAAGGTCGTTGGTAGGTTCGTCCAGTATAAGGAAGTTTGGGCTTTTCATAAGAACAGTTACCAGATACAGCCTTCTTCGCTCTCCTCCGCTAAGTTTCTCAATTTTAGTATTGTGAGATGAGTGCGGAAAGAGAAATCTGGAGAGAAATTGTGTCACCGGAATAGTTGATCCATCTGCAAGTGTTACTACCTCAGCAACCCTTCTGACAGCATCAATTACAGTCTCTTCAGGATCAAAACTGAGTCCATCCTGTCTGTAGTGGCCAATAACAAGAGTCTCACCTCTGTCAATTTCTCCTGTATATTTCTCAATCTCTCCTGTAAGCAGTTTAAGGAAAGTGCTTTTACCGGCACCATTAGCACCTACAATACCAACCTTTTCCCCTTTGGCAAAGTTGTATGTAAACTCCTTCACTGTGCAATAATCATCCCAGTAATGGGTGAGATTTTTGCAGTTTATTATCTTGGTTCCCAGTCTTGATGCACCTACATCTATCTTCATCTGTTTTTGAACCACTCTCTTATCTGCCCTCTCCTTTAATTCGTAAAAGGCATTTATTCTGTACTTTGCTTTTGTAGCTCTGGCCTGTGGCATTCTTCTCATCCAGTCTAATTCAGTTCGCAGGAGATTTCTCGCCCTCTCTGTCTCTGTATTAAAAATATCTACCCTTTCATCTCTTTTTTCAAGGAAGTAGGAGTAGTTCCCCTTGTAGGTATAAAGCACCCCATTATCAAGTTCCAGTATATGGTTGCATACCCTGTCAAGAAAGTAGCGGTCGTGAGTAACCATTAGCAGGGATGAAGCGGTTCTTTTTAAGTACTCCTCAAGCTGCTCGATTATTTCAAGATCAAGATGATTTGTGGGCTCGTCCAGCACAATAAGATCGGCCTCATTTATCATAATTGAAGCCAGAGCAACTCTCTTCCTCTCCCCCCCGGATAGTGTGGAGATCTGCCTTTGCGAATTTGGAAGGTTGAGTCTGCTTAAAACCTGATTAACTTTCTGCTCATACTGCCAGGCGTTGTGAATATCCATGTCATGAACAGCATTTTCAACCCTTTTGTGGTCGTTTGCCGCAATAGCAGCTTCGTACTCCACAATAACTGAAGATAGAATCTCTGACGCTCTGAATACCTCCTGAAAAATTGTTTTATCAGGATCCAGTTCAGGATCCTGCTCCAGCCAGGCTACCTTTGCCCCCTGCATCAGCTTAACCGAGCCATCACCATCAGATGAATCTTTGCCTGCCAGAATTCTTAAGAGAGTACTCTTGCCACTTCCGTTTGGAGCTATAAGGGCAATTTTATCACCCTCATTTATGTTCATATATAAATTCTCAAACAGAGTTCTTACGCCGTATGATTTTGACAGTCCTGCTGCCTGTAGTATGCTTGCCATTGTGCAAATATACGAACTACTATTGTCATCCTGCGCCCACTCAGGAACTTTTCCTCCTCATCCGCTTCGCTACTTCCGGCGGAGGTTCCTTCGTGTCTCGGTTGACCGGGGAGGGATTGTGCTATCTTTTCACAGGGTAGTTTGCATGACTGAAGGAGCTCCGCTGAGATGTTCTGGTTTTTCTGACAGTCTTTATGGTGGGGAGGATTTTCCGGGCTGATACAGATAACTGATAATACGAAAAGAGGCTAACCAATAATGGTCAGCCTCGTTTTATTTTATTGAATCGTGCAGTTAAATAGTAATCTTAACCGGTCTGATCATATGTTTAGGGTCAAGTATTTTGTCAAGTTGCTCTTTGGTAAGGATTCCTTTATCAAGTACAAGTTTGTAAACGCTTCCGCCTGTCTCAAGGGCCTCCTGGGCAATCTCGGTACACTTTGAGTAACCGATGAATGGTTTAAGAGCAGTAACGATACCTATTGAGTGTTCAACCATTTCGCGGCAGTGTTCAGGATTTGCCTCAATTCCATCAACGCATTCAACTCTTAGTGTATCCATTCCTCTGCGCATCCAGTCGGCTGACTCAATAAGGCTCTGTACAAGTACAGGCTCCATCACATTGAGTTCAAGCTGCGCAGCCTCAGATGCCATTGTAATTGCAAGGTCGTTTCCGATGACTTTAAAGCAAACCTGATTCATAACCTCTGGGATTACAGGATTAACTTTGCCCGGCATAATTGAAGATCCCGGTTGTTTTGGAGGCAGTTTTATCTCGGCAATACCTGTTCTCGGTCCTGATGAAAGGAAGCGGAGATCGTTACATATTTTTGAAACTCTGATTGCAAGAGACTTCAGTGCCGATGAGTATGCCACAAAGCAGGATGTGTCGTGGGTAGCCTCAACAAGATTGTAGGCTAGCTTCAGATCAAATCCTGTAATTTTTCTGATATGGTAGATACATGCCTCGGCATAACCTGGCTCTGCAGTGATACCTGTGCCAATTGCAGTAGCACCCATGTTTATGTAGAGCAGCTCGCGGGAGGCCTTGTCCAGCCTGCGTCTCTCGTGTTTCATCGCTGAAGCAAAGGCACCAAAGCTCTGGCCTAGTGTCATTGGAACAGCATCCTGGAGCTGTGTTCTGCCCATCTTAATGATATTGGCGAACTCACGCTCTTTTACTTCAAATGATTCAATCAGTTTGTCAAGAGCCTCTCTTACTTCAAAGTGAGTTATGTACATTCCTATGTGCATTGCACTAGGGTAGGCGTCATTTGTGCTCTGAGCCATATTAACATGGTCGTTAGGGCTGCAGAACTGATACTCTCCGCGCTCTTTACCCATTATCTCCAGTGCTCTGTTTGCAATTACCTCATTTGCATTCATATTCACAGATGTGCCAGCTCCACCCTGCACCATATCTATTGGAAACTGCTCCAGATGTTTGCCATCCATCAGCTCCTGACATGCCTCTACTATAGCATTCTTAACATCATCCTTAATAAGACCAAGTTCATGATTAGCCAAAACTGCTCCCATCTTTACAATACCCAATGCTTTAATAAAGTGTGGAAACTGTGAAAGAGTCTGTCTGCTTATATCAAAATTCTCAATACACCTTAGTGTTTGAACTCCGTATAATGCCTCTGCAGGAACCTGTTTGTCACCCAGTAAATCGTGTTCCAATCTGGTTTTTGCGCCCGATTTGATACTGTTTTTGCTCATAATCGCACTAATTTTTATGGTTTTTAAAATGTGGCGCAAAGGTAATAAATTATAATTTATTACACCATAAAAAGTAAAAATCTGTAATTAAAATGGAGTGTTATGCAAAAAACTTATTGACTTTTGCAAGGGCAGTTGGAAGCGCAAAAACCACAACTCTGTCGTATGGTTTAATCTCAGTATCGCCTAATGCAATGAAGCTGCTGGTGCCTCTGATAATTCCTCCAATTATCGCATCTTTGGGGAATCCTAGGTTCCTGAGTTTATCCTGGGTAATCTTACTGTTTGGATTAACTATGAATTCAAGAATTTCTGCATCTGATCCGTTAAGACATTTGATGGACTGTACTTTGTTTGACAGGGTAAAACGGAAAATACGGCTCGCTGTTATGAGTTTTTTATTAATAACAGCATCAACTCCCATCCCTTCTGCGAGTTTTATGTAGTCAATATTCTCTACTTCTGCGATTGTTTTGGCGACCCCCATCTTTTTAGCCATAACACAAGATAGAATATTTGTTTCTGAGCTGCTTGTAACTGCTACAAATGCATCAAAATCATTGACATCCTCTTCAATAAGAAGGTCGGTATTCCTTGCATCTCCGTTAATTACAAGGGTTTTTGTCAGGCTCTCATTAAGAACATCGCATCTCTCTCTTCTTCTCTCTATAAGCTTAATATAATCAACTGTTGGTTCAAGTTTTTTGGCTACCATCTCGCCAATTCTTCCGCCGCCAACAATCATAAGCCTTTTTACATCAATATTGTTTTTTCCGGAGTAGGTCATCACCTCCTGTGCCCCGCTTCTTCTGGAGATAACAAATACCAGATCTCTCTCCTTGAATTTAGTGGAGCCCCTTGGTATGATGGTATGTCCATCGCGGGCAATAGCAACCGCTCTGTAAAGAGGTTCAATCCCGGGAGTTGAATAGTCAGAAAGGGTTTTGTTGATTAAAGGGGCACCATCATCAAGCCGGAAAACAATAAGCTGTAGCTTGCCCCCGGAGAAGTCCATAAACTCAGAGGTGCCTGTCTGTTTAAGAAGATCAATAATTTCGTGAGATGCAATCTTCTCAGGATAGAACAACAGATCAATCCCCATCTCTGTAAAGAGGAGTTTGTTCTCGTTCTTCAGATATTCATCGTTGTTGATTCTTGCAGTAACCTTGCCGGCTCCCATTTTTTTGGCCAGCATAGCGCTGATAATGTTTACATCCTGCTCTTGTGCGGGACTTACAGCAATAAAAAGATCAGATCTCCTTACAGCTGCCTTTTCAAGTGTGGCAATTGAAGTAGGAGAACCGTATATGGGTATAATATCTGCAATCTCACCAACATGAGCAAGACGAGCCTCGTCGTTGTCAATAACGGTTAGTTCGTGATCTTCGTTTCCGAGCATCTTTGCGAGATGCGTACCCACATCACCCGCACCGGCGATGATAATCTTCATAAAGTATTAATTAATACTCCTCTTCGTTGAAAAAGAAGTCTTCCTTGCTTGGATAATCCGGCCAAATGTCCTCAATGCTATCGTAGATCTCTCCATCATCCTCCAGATCTTCGAGATTTTCAATAACCTCTAAGGGGGCTCCGGATCTGGTTGCGTAATCAATCAACTCCTCCTTGGTGGCCGGCCATGGAGCATCTTCGAGCTTGGAAGCAAGTTCAAGTGTCCAATACATAGTGTTAAAATGTTAAATATTAAGTACTTAAGATTCTCTTGCGAAAATTGTGTGCGAAGATAATCAATATATTTTAATTATAACACTATTGATACCAAAAATCATCTCCAATACCATTTTTAAAAGCTATATACCTTCCGTATACAAACAAGTAATCAGATAATCTGTTAAGGTATTTAACCACTTGCTCTACCCTTGGCTCCTCCATCAGAGATATACAAGACCTCTCAGCCCTGCGGCAAACTGTTCTTGCAATATGACACTGAGCTGCTGCACGGGGGCCTGCAGGAAGAATAAAGGCTATCTGTTCCGGAAGCTCTGCCACCATTAAATCTATTTGACTCTCAAGAAACTCAATCTCTTTAGTGTCAAATTCTTTCAGCCTTTTAGCTCCGTGGTCGTCAGCTGCCAAATGGGCTGCTACATGCATTAGATTTGCCTGAACTCTTCTCAGGTTCTCATACAGAGGTTCTCCTGATGCATCAGCTCTTATCAGAGCTATGTGAGATATTAGTTCATCTACATTTCCATAGGCGTTAACCTTTGGATCATCCTTTCTTACTCTGGCCCCTCCAACAAGTGAGGTTGTCCCTTTGTCACCTGTTTTTGTATATATGTTCATCTCTTTCATCAGGAATATTTTACCGGATTATGATTTATTTCGTCAGACTCAATCTTACCATCCCTTAGTCTTATTATACGGTGTGCGTGTCTGGCTATATCCTCCTCGTGTGTAACAACAATAATAGTATTCCCTTTGTTGTGGATCTTTGCAAAGAGTTTCATAATGTCCACAGATGTTTTTGTATCAAGATTACCTGTAGGTTCGTCTGCAAGTATCATTGAAGGGTTATTTACAAGCGCTCTTGCAACAGCTACCCTTTGTCTCTGTCCACCGGAGAGCTCGTTTGGTTTGTGGTGCATTCTGTCTGTAAGGTCAACACTCTCCAGGGCCTCTTCTGCTCGCCGTTCTCTCTCTGTTCTGGTGTCACCTGAATAGATCAAAGGGAGGGCAACATTTTCCAGAGCAGAGTACCTTGGCAGGAGATTAAAGGATTGGAAGATAAAACCAATCTCTTTGTTTCTTACCTCTGCCAGCTGGGAGTCTGCCATTGAGGAGACATCTGTGCCATTGAGGATATATTGGCCTGATGAGGGGCTGTCGAGACAACCAAGTATGTTCATCATTGTAGACTTGCCGGAACCGGAGGGTCCCATAATTGCCACATATTCATTTCTTCCTATGTGAAGATCTACTCCGTCAAGTGCTCTTACCTCCTGGTTTCCCACTTTGTAGATTTTTTTGATATCCTTGATGTTAATGACCTCGTTGCTCATCTTTTATCTGTTTATGTGGAACAAAACTACTAAATAAAGAGTTTATCTCTGTAAATAATTTTTGAATCTGTCAGGGAGAGCCGTTTGAAAAGTTCATAGACAGCCTTTTCTCCCTCAATTCCAATCTCAAGAGTGTTTTCGTTTACAAAAAGTCCGATATGTTTGCGCTGAACCTCAATATCCATCTCCTGAGCGTTGCATGATACATACTCCCCTGAAAGACCCGGATTTTTCATTGCAAATAGTATGCTCCTTTTCAGAACTCTTCCTACTTTCCGGGCGATCTCCCTCTCAATCCTGTCAGATACTGCTATCCCCCCCAGCGGCACCGGTAAGGCCGATATATTATGCCAGTTTTCGCCTAAATCCATTATTAGGTGAAGTCCTCTCTCCCTGTAAGTAAAACGCCCTTCATGTATAAGAACACCGGCATCAAAATTTCCGGATATAACCTCATCTGCAATCTCAGAAAAGAGAACAGGAGTTGTCTCTCTCACCTCTGGGAAAGCTATTTTCAGAAGTAGAGCTCCTGTTGTCATATCTCCGGGAATTGCAATCTTACACTCTGAGAGAGCACTCTTTAACTCAGACCCGGATAATGCAGAGAGTTTGCTCCCCTCCGGAGTAACCAAAAGTGGTCCGTTATGGTATCCAAGTGCGCTTCCGCTTCTGAGCATTTTATATTTGTCCGCCATTTTAAAAAAGGCGTGATAACTCATTTTGCAGACATCAAAAGCATCTTTGGCGGCACCCTGATTAAGTTGTTCAACATCTCCAAGAGTGACTTCGAATTCAAGTCCTTCACAATCCACCAAACCATGCACCATGGCGTGAAATGCAAATGTGTCATTGGGACAGGGTGAGTAAGCCAGCTTTATACTCATTTTGCAATTGCCTCCATAAGAATCCTTACGGCATCTCTCAGAGATGAGAGTGCCAGCGGAATATTCCATTTCCCTCTGTCTCTCTCTCCAACCTCATTTGATACAGACCTTAACTCAGCAAAAGGGATCCTCTCCAGCAGACACACATAAAAAAATGCGGCTCCCTCCATACTCTCAATCTGAGGTTTGAAATCGTGCTGGAGCTGCACTTTTTTTTCCGGCAGTCCGCTGACTGTTTGTACTGTAACAGCGGCAGCACTTCCGTATTGTTTTAATACACTTTCGGCCTCAGCAGAGAGAGTTGGCGCAATCAGAGCTCCCCCTTTGTAGGGATATGTATCGGCATCGAGTATTTTGTAATCAAAAAGAGTCTGAAAACCCGAATATGTTTCAAATCCCAGGTCTCCAAAAAACTCCTTTTCAACTCTGGCGACACTCCCTATTGGGTATTCGTCACTAAAAGAGCCCGCTATCCCGATGTTCAAAGCCAGAGCAAAGGGGGGATTACTCTCAGTAAGCATTTTTGTAAGTCTGTAGCTTGTTGAGGTTGTGCCTATCCCTGTAAGCATATATGTGATATCCAGCGCGTTTTGCTCGCTTTTTGAGAGAGAGTTGAAGGCTTGTCTTGCTGTAATAAGCTCCTCCTCTTCGGCAGCTGTAATGAGTATTCTCATGTGTGGTTGGTGATTTTTTTGTAATATTGCACGAAATTAGAGAATTATTATGGCATATACAAAGATAGAGCAGTATGATGAGGAGGTAACTCAAGAGCTGGCAGCACTCTATAAAGGAGTACTTGCTAAAATTGGTGAGGACCCTGACAGGGAGGGGCTTGAGAAGACCCCCGTTAGGGTTGCCAGGTCTATTCAGTTTCTGACACAGGGATATGAGATGGATCCTGCAGCTATTCTTAATTCGGCAAAATTCAAGGAGGAGTATCAGCAGATTGTAATAGTTAAGGATATTGAGATGTACTCACTGTGCGAACACCATATGTTGCCTTTTTACGGTAAGGCTCATGTAGCTTACATTCCAAATGGATATATAACCGGACTTAGTAAACTCGCAAGGGTCGTTGATGCATTTGCAAGACGATTACAGGTTCAGGAGAGGCTTACTGTTCAGATAAGGGATTGTATTCAGCAAACACTGAATCCGCTGGGAGTTGCAGTTGTAATAGAGGCATCCCACATGTGTATGCAGATAAGAGGTGTCCAGAAACAGAACTCTGTAACAACAACTTCTGCCTTTACAGGTGCCTTTTTAAAAGATATAAGAACAAGAGAGGAGTTTATGCACCTGATTGGGGTAAAACTACATTAGAGAGTGAAAAGCTGAAGAGAAGACCTCCCCCCGGGAGGTTTTCTGCTTTTATCTCCCCATTATGCATTTTAACAGCATTCTTAACTATAGAGAGACCAAGCCCGGAGCCACCGCTTCTTCTGCTTCTCCCTTTTTCAACCCGGTAAAACCTTTCGAATATCTTTTCGATTTGATGGTCAGGAACTCCCTTTCCGTTGTCACTATACCTGAAAAATGCATCTTTCCCGGCTATTTGTGAACACTCTATTATAATGGATACATTTTCCCCGGCATGCTCAAGCGAATTGTCCGTTAAATTTTTAAACAGAGAGTAGATTAGCATATAACTACCTTTAATCTGAAGCTCTTCCGGAATTGTAATCTCCATCTTAATTCCTCTCTCATCAAGTTTAAAGGAGAGATCACTCTTTATCTCTTCAACACATCGTTTTATATTCACAATCTCTGTGTGAAAGGCCCTGGGTGACTCCTCCATTTTATTGAGGATAGAGATATCATTAATTATTGATGCCAGTCTCAGTGTCTGAGCGTAAGCTCTCTCAAGAAAGAATCGCCTCTGGTCAGGATCCATATTCTCCTGATTGATCATTGTTTCAAGATAGCCTCTGATACCTGTTACAGGAGTTTTTAACTCGTGTGCAACATTATGAGTGAGCTCCTGTTTATATTTTTTATTCTCCTCCATTTGGGTGAAGGCCTTCATTATCTTTTCACCTACATCTCCAAGATCATCATTGGGAAAAATAATCTCTTTACTTTCAAGCTCACCATTCTGAATTGCCTCCATAAACTCCTTGAGTGCAGCAACCGGTTTGTTGATTCTTCTTGCCATGAAAATTATTGCTGCCACTGAAATAAGCAGCACAATTATAATTATGGCCATATATCTGTTCTCCCTGATAACGAAAGGAAGGACAGACTCATTATACTCAAGGGCAGTTCTTATATAGATGTCCGGATATTTTGTGGCATGGTAGAGATACTGAGCCTTTAGTGTATTTGAGTATCTAACAGCAGAGCCGCTCCCGTGAGAGGTTGCATCAATAAGCTCCGGCCTGTCAAGATGGCTCTTTGTAATATTCTCGTATTCAGAGAAGTTATCATAAAGTACCCATGAATCTTCTGAAAGAATAGTTACTCTTATTTTTTGTGGAATGGCTGACTCAATTTCAGCCATTGATTCAGAAATACCTTTTCCGGAGGCTAAACTTTTTGATAAATGAGAGTGGATAAACCTCTGATAAGGAACCATCTCATTTTTTAACAGTTCAATTTTGAAAACCCTCTCCCTGTGGGTGTAGATTAGTGCAAATGCAAGAGTTACAGAAAGAAGCAGCAATGTGAAATATGCAACTACTCTATATCTGTATGCAAGTTTATTCTTCATTTAAATATTACAATTCAAAACAATAACCATATCCGGATCTGTTTACTATTGCGGATCCCATCTCTCCCAGTTTTTTCCTTAGTCTCGCTATATGAACATCAACAGTTCTGTCAAGGACATAAGATTCATTGTTCCATACGGCATCAAGAATATCCCCCCTTGAGAATATCTTACCTGGATTAAGGGCTAATCTGGAGAGAATCTCAAACTCCTTTTTAGTAAGTTTAACTACTTTTCCTGAGATCTCCACACCTTTTGTCTGCAGATTAATTACCATATCACCTCTGTGTATAATCTCAGTTTTTTCAACAGATGTATCTGCAAAAGAAGATGAAGGAGTTGTCTCTCCCTTTTTTTCCTTGCTTCTTAACAGTACAGCGTGCACTCTTGCCAATACTTCTTTAACAGAGAATGGTTTAGGGATATAGTCATCTGCACCTGCACCAAATCCCTTTAGTTTATCCTCTACGCTATCCCTGGCCGTGATAAAAATGATGGGGACATCATTTTTGTACTCATTTCTTATTAGTTCTGCCAACTTAATCCCGGAAATTCCTCCCATCATAATATCAAGAAGGAGGAGGTCGTACCCTGTTTTAAGCAAAGCAAATGCATCCTCAGCAGAATAAGCTACATCGGTTAAATAACCGGCAGATGTAAGATTATACCTGAGAATCTCGCAAAGATCCTCTTCATCATCAACTACAAGGATTCTCTTTTTTTCCATAATGCAAATGTAAATGATTGTTTCAAATTTATTAAGATACCTGCCATTTTGTAATAATATCTTAATTTTTTTGTCGCTTTCGCTTAACACTATAAGGATACTTTTGCCATCGATTTTAAATAATTTACGGTGAGAAAAAACATCTTTAAACTTACAATTTTTGTTGCAGCACTTTTGATGACAACAATAACAACTGCTCAGAATGCAGCTGTTCTTTCAGGAGTAATTCTTGATAAAAAAAGCGGAGAACCTGTGATAGGGGCAACAATATTTATTGAATCCCTTAAGAAGGGAGCATCAACTGATTTAGAAGGTAAATATTCAATTGAGGGAATTCCTTCCGGGACTTACAGTGCAAGGATTGACTGTATCTCATATTTGAGTGTAATTATTGAAGAGATAAAGATCTCTTCAGGAATTAATAATTTGGATGTAATGCTTGAGGAGAATGCTACACTTCTGCAGGAGGCTGTTGTTACATCGGCAAAAAGGATGAATTCTGATATTGCAATTGTCCAGGCAACAAGAAGTGCCGGTGTTGTGATGAGTGGGATATCCGGCAGACAGATATCTAAATCTCAGGACAGGAGTGCAGCAGAGGTTGTAAAGAGGATTCCCGGAGTCTCAATTCTGAATGACCGGTATATTATTGTCAGGGGATTGTCAGGCCGATACAATAATGTATGGATTAACAACTCGGCAGTGCCAAGCACAGATGCCGATACTCGCTCTTTCTCCTTTGACCTGCTTCCCAGTTCTCAGCTGGAGAGTATCATGATTGTTAAATCTCCATCTGCAGAGATTCCCTCTGATTTTTCCGGGGGATTTGTAAAGATTCTTACCAAGAGTATGCCTGATGTCAACGACTTATCAATCTCTTATGGTATGAATTTTAATACTGCAACACAGTTTAACGACCATCTCTTCAATGGATCTGCACCAACGAAGAGACCCCTTTTTGGAGAGAGAATGGATAATAACGATCCAGAACAAGTTACTCATATCACTAAAAATGGGTTTAAAAATAATTGGAGAGTAAAGAGCCATCAGCCCTTTCCAGATCAGAGACTTAATCTGATGATGAACAGAAACTGGGCTTTTGGCAGTGATCTTTCATTGGGAATGGTTGCAGCTGTAAACTACTCTCACGGATATCAGACATATGAAGATATGCTTAATGCCAGATTTGGAGTTTATAACTCTGTAAGTGATAAATCTGAGTACATATATAATTATGTAGACAATCAATACAGTATAGATGATAAGCTTGGTGTGATGCTTAATCTTACACTGCTTGACAAAGAGACAAAGATTGAGTTCAGAAACATCTTAAACAGATTGGACAAGACGAGATACACAACCAGGGAGGGGTGGCAAAATATAAGTGCAATGTATATTCAGGAGAAGCAGGAGTACTTTAACTCATCCAGAACAACATATACAGGACAGTTTTTGGGCTCAGGAAAGTTGGGAAGGGGAGAATATGACTGGAATGTAAGTTATTCATTTGCCGGTATGGAACAGCCGGACAGAAGAATCATTAACCGTGAGGAGAATAATATTTACGGAGATGAGTTCTTTGGCCATATGGCAATTGATCAGAATGAGATTACCAGAGATTTCTCAGAACTTGACGAACATATTTTTGCAGGAGCAGCAAACTACACTATTCCGGTTTTCAGATCGCTACCATCACCGGCAGAGCTTAAAACCGGGATCTACGCAGAATATAAGACCCGGAATTATTCAAACAGGCAGTTCTTTTACAGATTTAACAACTATGGCCTTCCAAGTGATTTTGTATACAGAGATGTGGTTGAGAAGATACTTCAGGATGAGAATTACTCCTATGATAAACTTTATATTTTTGAAGATACAGATAACAGAAACAGCTATATAGGAAGCAACGGGATAGGTGCTGCTTACCTCTCGTTTAAACTACCTGCGGGCAGGTTTAATTTTCTTGCCGGTCTAAGGTATGAAAAGGGTTTAATGAAGCTTACTCTCTATGATAAGATTTACGAATTTAGTACTTATGATAAGAAATATAATCATGGAGATCTTTTCCCTTCTCTTAATATTTCCTATAATATTGACAGAAAAAACCTTGTGCGAGTTGCTTACGGGTCATCAGTTAACAGACAGGAGTTCAGAGAGGTATCTCCATCAGTCTATTATGATTTTAATCTGTTTTCTGATGTTAAGGGTAATCCTGATCTAAAACAGGCAAAGATTCACAATGCTGATATCAGGTTTGAGCACTACCCCTCAGACGATGAGTATATAACACTGGCATTATTCTATAAATATTTCAAAAACCCGATAGAGTGGACATATCTTGATGCCGGGGGCTCGTACACTTACACCTTTGAAAATGCACTCTCTGCAAAAAATTATGGTGTAGAGATAGATGTAAAAAAGAGGCTTGATTTTATTGGTCTCAAGAACTTTGTCTTTGGAATTAATGCTGCTCTCATATCCAGTATTGTAGATTTTGATCAGGAGTACTCACTTGAAAAGGACAGGGCTATGCAGGGTCAGTCGCCATATATAGTAAACTCAACACTCTACTACGACAATTCAAATATTGGTTTAAGCCTGGGTCTGCTCTACAACAGAATAGGAAGGAGGATTGTAGGTATTGGAAGAGTAGATACCGGATCAGGTGCAAGCATAAATAATGATGTGCCGGATACATATGAGTTACCAAGAGATGTTGTTGACCTTGTTGCAACAAAAAGCATTGGGAGAAATATTGAGGTAAAATTAAGTCTGAGAGATCTGCTTAATCAACCTGTGATCTTTGAACAATATCCAAGATACATTGATGGCAACGGTGTGATTCAGAACAGAAGACAGGTTGCAAAAAGCTTTAATCCGGGAGCAGGAATATTCCTTGGAGTACTATGTAAATTCTAACATTTAAATAATTATAATTTAAAGAGAGATGAAAACAAAAAATCTAATTTTATCAGCATTTGCGCTTATTGTTACGGCTACAGCCTGTGACAAAGATCCGGTAGTTCCTCCGGTTGTAAAACCGGAAGAGGAGCAGATTATCTTTAGTGGAAACCAGATTGGCAGCGGAATTCAGGAATTTGAAATCACAAAGAGCAACACCATCAAAAAGGGAACATATCTTCTTAAGGGATGGGTATATGTTACTTCCGGTGCAACACTTACGATTGAACCAGGGACTATTATTAAGGGAGATAAGGATACAAAAGCAGCACTTATTATTGAGAGGGGAGCCAAGATAATTGCTCAGGGGACAAAAGATCTTCCTATAGTCTTCACCTCAGCTCAGCCTGCTGGTTCAAGAAAGCCGGGGGATTGGGGTGGTTTGATAGTTTGTGGAAAAGCATCCAATAATAAAAATGAGATGATTATTGAAGGTGGTCCAAGATCAAAGCATGGAGGGAGTGATGATGCAGATAATTCAGGGGTATTGTCTTATGTAAGGATTGAGTTTGCGGGATATCCATTTAAAGCAGACCAGGAAATTAATGGTTTGACACTTGGTTCAGTTGGAAGCGGTACAAAGATTGACCATATTCAAGTCTCTTACTCAAATGATGATTCATTTGAGTGGTTTGGAGGTACAGTCAATGCAAAATATCTCATCTCCTATCATGGATGGGATGATGACTTTGATACCGATTCAGGATTTAGAGGAAATGTTCAGTTTGGCCTAATTGTGAGAAATCCTAAAATTGCAGATAAATCCATATCCAATGGATTTGAATCGGATAATAACAGTGACGCGCCTAATCAACTACCAATCACAAGACCGGTATTCTCAAATATTACCTTAATTGGTGCAACAGGCCAGGATCCACAGTTTTTAAACACTACAGCATATATTGACGGAGGGGTTTATAATCCCAATAACGGATCCAAGCTTGGACAACATCAGGCCGGTATACAAATAAGAAGGGGCTCGAATCTTCATATCTACAATTCAGTAATATCCGGATTTCCTGTTGGGCTTATGATATGTAATGACAAGGGATCCCAGACACAGAGTGCAGCATCGGACGGAAGAATCGGCTTTAAAAATAATATCATAGCACAGGCCGGTATTTTGGGCAGCGATAAAGATGCATCTTTTAAAGATTCTCTTTCAACAAATTCATCGACATTTGACAAGAGTGCAGCCGAATCATTCTCTTCTTCCTTCTTTAAACTTGCGGCAAATAAAAATCAGATATTCTCATCGCAGAGTCAGCTTGGACTTAAACAGCCAGTCTCTATATCGGGTAATCCAAACTGGGGCCCGGTGGCAGGCTCTCCTTTAACAGGAAAATCAGGACTTTTCAGTGAGACTCTTCTTGCATCAACATTTTTTGACAAAGTAGATTTTATTGGAGCCTTCAGAAGTGATAGTCAGGCAGATAACTGGAGTGCAGGATGGGCCAATTTTAATCCTCAGCAGACCAGTTATTAGTAATTATAAAAAGGGTTAGCTCCTCTTAGAGAGGCCAAGTTCTGATGCCTTATCCTCCATCAGAGCTTTGGCCTCATCTATATTATTGCCGATTTTGCCATCAAGAATGGCATTTTTTATAAACTCCTTAATAATTCCAATCTCTTTGCCAGGGGATATTCCGTATATCTCCATTATCAATTCACCTGTTACAGGATTCTGGAAATTTCTGACAGCATCCTTCTCTTCAACCTCAACAAGTTTTCTTCTGACCATCTCAAAATTGGATCGGTGCTTCTTTACAATCCTGTCATTTTTAGATGTAATATCGGCCTCGCAAAGTGTCATAAGATCTTCAATATCATCACCGGCGTCAAAAAGGAGCCTTCTTACAGCAGAATCTGTGACCTCCTCCTGAACAAGAGCTATTGGCCTTAAATGTAACTGAACCATCTTTTGAACATACTTCATCTTTTCGTTAAGAGGTAGCTTTAGCTGCTTGAATATTCCCGGAATCATCTTCCCTCCCAGAAAATCGTGACCATGAAAAGTCCATCCTACACCTGGCTCATAATTTTTGGTGGCCGGCTTTGCTATATCGTGGAGAAGAGCGCTCCACCGAAGCCATAAGTCATCGCTCTTTTCAGAGAGATTATCCAGAACTTGTAATGTGTGGGAAAAGTTCTCCTTATGACCATTGCCCTCGACAGACTCTGCCCCCTTTAACTTGACAACTTGAGGCAGTATGAGTTCAAGCAGCCCTGTCTGGTCAAGCAGGTAAAAGCCTACGGATGGTTTTGGCGAAAGGAGTATTTTATTCAGCTCCTCTGCTATCCTCTCTTTAGAAAGAATGCTTATTCTATCTCTGTTCCTTTTAATAGAAGAGAGAGACTCCTCTACTATATGAAATGATAATTGTGATGCGAATCTGATTGCACGAATCATTCTCAGGGGGTCATCCGAGTATGTCTGATCAGGATCAAGGGGGGTTCTTATTAATCCATTTTGAAGATCTTTTACTCCCGTGAAGGGGTCAATTAAATTCCCGAAGTCCTCTTTTTGTAGGCTAAATGCCAGTGCATTGATAGTAAAATCACGCCTTTTCTGATCCTCCTCCAGGGTGCCATCTTCAACAATCGGTTTTCTTGAATCAGCTCTGTACGATTCCTTTCTTGCACCAACAAACTCAACTTCTATACTACCGCTTCTAAGCATAGCAGTGCCAAAACTCTTAAATATTGTTACATTCACATTCAGCCGTTTTGCAACTTTTTCTGCTAGTTCAATCCCACTTCCCTCAACCACAATATCGATATCTTTACTATCCCTTCCCAGTAGTGAATCCCTTACAAAACCACCAATAACAAAGGCTCTGACTCCACTCAGCGCGGCCTCCTCACTTACCGTTTTAAATATTTTATTCTTAAGAAAGTTCATTGTAACAGGGGATCTCCGTTTTATATTCATATTTGCCGGAAGCTTCATTCAAAGAAGCAAAATATGTCTCCGGGCCGTTGGTAAGCAGTATGTGCTTTACTCCCAAAGATGAATTGTAGGTCAGAATCTGATCAAAAACATCCTTGCCAATCTTTACTGAGGGAGCTTTACACTCTGCCAGCAGTAAAGGGGTTCCGTCTCTTCCGTGTATTACAAGGTCACCCCTGTATTTATTACCATTAAGAGAGATAGAAAACTCACAACTCATAAGTGATACCGGGTATCCTTTATGCTCTGATAACATCCGGATTAACTGCTGTCTTACATCCTCTTCCGGAGTAAGAACTACTCTTTTTTTTCTTACCGGATCAAAAAATGTTGCTCTCATTATCAGGTTGCTGCTTACCGGGACAAAGATATAAAATTTGCCCATTATACCCTTTTTGACTATTTTTATCAATTCATACATCCATATGGCAAAATCATCAGCACAATCTGTTTCAGATAGTTTCAGCAAGATATTGTCTGAAATAAAAGCGGGAAAGTTCAGATATTTCTATGTTCTCTCAGGGGATGAACCCTATTATGGAGATATCATATCAAAGGAGATAATGGACAGAGCACTTACTCCGGAAGAACAGGGATTTAATCAGCTTCTTCTTTACGGGAATGATACAGATTCCAGGCAGGTCGCAGAGGCTGCCAGAAGATACCCAATGATGGCACAAAGACAACTTGTTGTAGTACGCGAGGCTCAGCTACTTAAAAATCTTGACCCTATTGAGATGTATATCCAGCAGCCGCTTCCCTCAACTATTCTTGTGCTGCTGTTTACCGGCAAGCAACTTGATAAGAGAACCCGGTTTTATAAAAGCGCAACCTCTTCCAGAGATGGTTATCTGCTGGAGTCTGTTCAGCTGAGAGATTATGAGGTGCCCGGCTGGATAGTTAACTACCTGGCAGGGAGAAATCTGACAATAGAGAGCAGAGCTGCAGCCATGCTTGCAGAGTACAGCGGAGCTGAACTTAGAAAACTTACAGTACAACTGGACAAAATTTTGCTCAATGTTGGAGAAGGTGTTACCAATATTACTTCTGAAGATGTAGAAAGAGATGTTGGTATAAGCAGAGATTACAATGTGTTTGAACTTAACGGAGCCATATCTGTAAAGAACAGAGAGAAGGCATTTAAAATCGTCAAACACTTTGCGCTTAACGAAAAACAATACCCTCTTGTTATGATATTGGCAGGCCTATTCAGCCATTTCTCAAGATTGCTCAAATACCACTCTATTGCATTGACCGGAAACGGAAGAGTAAGTGAATTTGAGGCTATGAAAATTGGGATATACAAATTCGCTCTCAGAGAGTTTGAGACAGCCGCACAAAATTATCCGTTAAAAAGATGTATGTCAATAATGGCAATTATCAGGAGGTATGATCAAATGGGCAAAAGCAACGAAAGGGGAGAGGCATCTGACGGTGAGCTTCTTCAGGAGATGGTTGCCAGGATACTTGTTTAATCGCAAACTTCTCTCTTAACCCTTGAAGATACCGATGTAAAGATTTCATAGGTTATTGTATCCAGAGAGTTTGCCAGAGAAATGGCAGATGGGTTCTCTCCAAATATAGTTACAATATCGCCTACTTTTACATTACATCCGGTTACATCCATCATAAACATATCCATACATATATTTCCAATAGTAGGGGCCATATGTCCATTTATACTGAATGATATGTTCCCTCTTCCAAGGTGTCTGTTTATCCCGTCTGCATACCCCAGAGGTATTGTGGCTATCTCTCTCTCCTGATCACCTATCCGGCCATATCTGCCATAACCAACGCTCCTGTTGTGTATTTTGTTTATATTAATCACCGGAGCCTTGAGCTCTGCTGCCGGCATAAGATAGCTGCTTCCGTCCACATAAGAGGAGCCATAAAGACCGATTCCCAGTCTGACCATATCAAACTGGTATTGAGGATACCTTAGTATACCGGAGGAATTAAGGATATGTTTAATTGGTTTGTATCCGATTCCTTCTGAAATCAATTTGTAAGCTGATGAGAACTCGTCAATCTGATTAAAGGTAAATGTATCATGGATTATATACTCGGCAGAAGAGAGGTGTGAGAATACAGATTTAACAGAAATTGTGTTTGTCCCTTTAAGGAAATCTGTAAGCAAAGGAATTTGCAAAGAGGTGAATCCAACCCTGCTCATCCCGGTATCTATCTTTATATGAACAGGATAGTTGGTTTTTCCTGACTTTTTAACTGCCTCAACAAACTCAGAAGCCGTTTCAAATGAGGCTAAGCTAGGTTCAAGGCCATGCTCTATTATCTCTTCAAAACCACCTGTTCCGGGTGTTAGGATTATAATTGGTAACTTAATTCCTGCTTTTTTAAGTTTTATACCCTCACAAGGGAAGGCTACGCCCAAATAATCGGCTCCAAATTCCTCGACAAGCCGTGCAATTTCAACATCGCCGTGTCCGTAAGCATTTGCTTTGACAAGGATTAGTAATTTAGTTGATTCTGAGAGTTTTGAATGATAGTAGTTGTAGTTGTGAAGCAGGTTTGTTCTGCTAATTCTGAGGGTAGAATGATGCATTGGAAAAAAATTTCAGTTGCAAAGTTATAAAATGTTTAAAAAAAAGTTTCAATTATCAAAAAACTTTCTACATTTGCGGCCGAATTAACAAACAAACCTAAAACATTTTATAAAATGAAAGTAAAATCATTTTTCGCAATTGCTGCCCTTAGCGTAGCTCTCGTTTCTTGTGGAACCAAAGAGGCTCCTGTATCAGAACAACTAGTTGGTCAGTGGACCGGAATGGATGCAATAACTGTTACAGTTCTTGATTCAACCGGAACTCCAATGACTCAGACTATGGAAGCTCCAATTGAGCTTGAATACCTTGCAGACAGCACATTCACAGCTGTTGTTATGGTAAATGACAGCACAAATGTTGCTCTAGGTGCAGTTGCTACTGTAGCTGATGCTCTTGTAAACTTTACCGGAAGCATGACTTGCGCTCAAACTCTTGAGGTATCTGGTACATTGACTCTTCAAGGAAAAGACACTCTTGTTCTTAACTACACAGGTGTTAACACTGAAGCTGGCATTACTCACGAAGGTAAAGCTCTTGTAGTTCGCAAAGTTGTTGAGGCTGCTCCTGTTCAGTAATCACTAGCCTTTAGCTATTGCATTGAAGCAGTGGCGACAAATTGGTTCGTAGGTGTCTTTTTCACCAAGTACAACCAATTTGTCGCTTTTTTTTGTCCTGTGTGAATGGTGAGCCAGATTCCCACACCTTACGCAGATAGCGTGAACTTTGGTTACATACTCAGCTACTGCCATTAATGAAGGCATCGGCCCAAAAGGGTTGCCAAGATAATCCATATCAAGCCCGGCAATGATTACCCTTACTCCGTTTGATGCCAATTGCTGGCACACCTCAACTATTGAGTTATCAAAAAACTGCGCCTCATCAATTCCTACTACCTCAACATCTGCCGAATAAAGCAAAATGCTGGCAGGAGAATCAACAGGAGTAGATCTTATTGCATTAGAATCGTGCGATACAACTTCAGATTCTGAATAGCGTACATCAATCATGGGTTTGAAAATTTCAACCCTCTGATTTGCGAATTTGGCCCTCTTAAGACGCCTTATAAGCTCCTCGGTTTTACCACTGAACATAGAGCCACAGACTACCTCTATCCAGCCCGCTTTTTTTGCACTTTCTAAAAACATTTTGCTTACTTTTGTGACTATACAAAGATAGTAAGAAGGATGCAAAATATTGAAAAAGTATCGGAAATTAAAGCAACAGTTTCCGCTATGCTTAAGAGCCTTGAACAGATAGAAAAAGGGGCTCAGATTCCTGAATCAAAGTGGGAAGAGCTAATGATTCAGGCTGATATAATAAGAGAGAAACTTGTTACATTAAGAAGCAGGGAGCTTAGGGAGATGATTGAGAAAATCTCTGCCGCAGAGGAGACAAAGAGGTTAGTTCAATCTTTTGCTGAACTTAAAAGAGCATTTTCTGATGTTCAGCTTAATATATCAAAGTCTGTAATACCCGTACCCTCTTCCGGCCATAAAAAATCTGAAGATTTTACAGAGAAGCCAAACTCAGTATTGTTTGAAGATGAAGGTGAGGAGATAGAGCTCTTTACTGATGATGATACAACGAGTATACTGGACTCTGCCCGTTCTTCAAAGCACTCGTGGAGGACAGATTTGCCGGGGAGCCATGTGGATGACATTAAGCATGCCATTACTCTTAACGATAAGCTTTTCTACATAAAAGAGCTCTTCAATGATGATGAGGAGCAGTACAGACTAAGTATAGAAAGAATAAACGAAATGAGAAATCTGGAAGAGGCGGTGGATTATATCAGAGGAGCATTCCCGGAGTGGGATGAAGATTCTCCAAGTGTTTACAGGTTCCTTATGATTCTAAGAAGAAGATTTGATGTCTAAGCTCTATATAGTACCAACTCCTATCGGAAACCTTGAAGATATGACCTTCAGGGCCGTGAGGGTTTTGCAGGAGGCAGATCTTATACTTGCGGAGGATACAAGGACAAGCTCTGTACTCTTAAAAAGATACTCTATTACAACAAGAATGGAGTCCCATCATAAGTTCAATGAACATAAAACCATATCCTCCGTAGCTGACAGAATAGAAGGGGGGCTCACTATTGCTCTTATTTCAGATGCAGGTACACCAGGTATTTCTGATCCCGGATTTCTGTTGTCTAGAATATGCAAAGAGAGAGGTATTGATGTCGAGACTCTTCCCGGACCTACAGCGTTTGTGCCGGCACTTGTAAACTCAGCAATGCCTATGGATCGCTTTTGTTTTGAGGGTTTTCTTCCCCTGAAGAAGGGAAGACAGACAAGGCTAAAGGAGCTATCTGAGGAGAGCAGGACTATGATTTTTTATGAATCTCCCTACAGATTGGTAAAGACACTCACTCAACTTGGAGAGTATCTTGGGTCAGAGAGAATGGCATCAGTGTCACGAGAACTTACTAAAATTCACGAAGAGAACAGAAGGGGGACTCTGGAGGAGCTTGCGAAATGGTACACGATAAAAGAGCCAAAGGGTGAAATTGTTTTGGTGGTTGAGGGATTAAAGTGAACGGGAATTAATAACAAATAATTAAGGAGGTGAGAGATGAGCAGGGATGTTAGAAAGACGAGGTCTTATGCCAGGGGCGTAGTGACCTTGATTTTTTTTGTACTCGCGGTACAAGTGGCAATTTTTACTATTAAGAGCTATGAAAATACCAAAACAGTAGTTTTGCAAGGTGAAAGTGTCTCAGGTGCACTATCACCTGAGTCCGATAAGGCGGAAAAACCGGAAGTGTCAGAAACAGCTAATCCTGTTAAAAATGGTTCTGACTATCAGCCAAAACGCAGAAAAGAGGCATATGTACCAACAAATCCTGAGGAGATTAGAGAAGAGCAGAAACCTGAAGAGAGAGCTCATTCTGAGGCCTATGTTCCAATAGACCTGAAGTCATTATCATCAAGAGCTAAGCTGGAATTAAACTCAGCCGATTCATCGGACCTTGTATCCCTTCCTGGAATTGGACCCTTTTTTGCGTCAAAAATATTGGATTACAGGCGGAGGCTAGGGGGATTTGCTTTCAAGGAGCAGCTGATGGAGGTTTATGGTATAGACAGGGAGCGTTTCTCTGTTTTTGGGGATAGGGTTTGGGCCGACACCACTCTCATTTCCAGGATTAATCTATCTGAGGCTACTCAGGATGAACTATCGGAAAATCCTTATATAGGCTCTTATGCAGCGAGGGCGATTATTAAGTTCCGTGAGATTGAGGGGTCAGGAGCAGCTACACTTGCAGCGCTGGTTGCCAACAGAATAATAAAGGCAGAATTGGTGAAAATACTTAAATATTATTTTGAGTAATCAAGGATTTAATATCTTTGTCACCAACTAACCAAAAAATCTTCATTTTAATGAGTATTGTCAAATGTAACAATGTGGTTAAGAGATTTAACCAGTTTACCGCACTTGACAGTGTTTCCATTGATGTCCCAGAAGCATCAATCTTTGGACTTCTTGGTCCCAACGGGGCAGGAAAGACAACACTGATCAGGATAATTAATCAGATTACTGTACCGGATAGCGGAGAGGTTCTCTTCAGGGGTAAAGCTATTCAACCTAGTGACATTGCGTATATCGGCTATCTTCCTGAGGAGAGGGGATTGTATAAAAAAATGAAGGTGGGTGATCAGGCAATGTATCTGGCCAGACTGAAAGGAATGAGCCACGCCGATGCCTCCAGGGAGCTTAAACAGTGGTTTGTTAAATTTGGGATACAAGCCTGGTGGAATAAAAAGGTTGAAGAGCTCTCAAAGGGTATGGCTCAGAAGGTGCAGTTTATTATAACAGTACTTCACAAACCATCATTGCTTATACTGGACGAACCATTCAGCGGTTTTGATCCGGTTAATGTTCAGATTATAAGAAATGAGATTCTGAATATGAAGGCAAACGGAACTACTATAATACTCTCTACCCATAATATGGAATCTGTTGAAGAGCTTTGTGATAATATAGCACTGATAAACAAATCAAAACTGATACTAACAGGAGCGCTTGATCAGATAAGGAGAGAGCATGGGAAAAATGAGGTTGAGGTTATATACAGAGGAGAGAGAGATTCAATTGCTCAAATGGATTCGCTTTACAAAATAGTATCTGACGAGGAGAATAAGGGGGAGAGGAGAGCCGTTCTGGAGGTTAACAGAGATGTTGTCTCTGCAGCAGTACTTGGAGAGCTTATTAAGGGGGCAGATATTGTCTCTTATAAAGAGTTAATCCCAAGGATGAATGACATATTTATCAAACTTGTAAGCTAGAGCAAAACTATGAAAATGGACAAATTATTTCTTATTATATCACGGGAGTTTTTAATCAGAGTTAAAAAGAAATCATTTATATTTCTTACACTGCTTACTCCTATCTTCTTTGCCTCCCTGATGATTCTTCCAACTGCCATAATGATGATGTCAGAGGGTGAGAAGGGCCAGAAAATTATTATATCCGATAAAAGTGGCGTAACAGAGGGCTTTTTTGCAGATAATGAAGAGTTTATCTGGTCTTATGATAACGATACCCCAGTAGATGACCTTAAGAAAACTTTTTCCGGAATGGGTTTTATTGCACTAGTAGATATCTCATCTCCGGATTCTCTTTTTAATGTCAGTGTCTCTGCCTACTCCTCCAAACAACTCAATGTAGATGCCATCGAGGCTATTGAGAAGGGAGTGGAAGATGCAATTGAGAAAAAGAAACTTCAAAGGTATAATATTGAAAATCTCAATGAGATTATTAAGGATTTAAACACCAATGTATCTGTCAAAACCTTCACTCTGGACAAAGAGGGGGGTGAGAAGAGATCAATGGTTGAGATATACATGGTTATAGCTTATGTAGCGAGTCTGCTGATCTATATGTTTATATTTATGTTTGGGTCTATGGTTATGAGGGGTGTAATAGAGGAGAAGACTACAAGAATTATTGAAGTAATTGTCTCTTCTGTTAAACCATTTGAACTGATGCTGGGGAAGATTCTGGGAGTAGGATCAGTTGCCCTTCTTCAGTTTACAATATGGATATTACTATCTGTAGGTATTGTTTCTGTAGCGCAAACTTTTTTAGGAGAAGATAGCCTCGCATCAACTGCTCAGATGACTCAAACGATAGCAGGATCACAGGTGACAGATTTGGATAATGTAACAATGGCTATTTCTGAAGACTCAACCCCTTTTCAAGAGATTATGAGTGCTCTTGGAAGTGTAAACTTTGTTGAAGTTATTTTATCTTTTCTTGCATATTTTATTCTCGGCTACCTGCTCTATGCTGCTCTCTTTGCAGCAGTAGGTTCAGCAGTTGATAACGAGGCAGATACTCAGCAGCTTGTTCTTCCGGTAACACTGCCTCTAATTATTGGACTCTTTCTTATGATGCATACATTCCAGCATCCGGGAAGTTCTCTCTCATTCTGGGGCTCGATGATTCCGTTTACATCTCCTATGGTTATGATGGCCAGAATCCCTTTTGGAGATGTGCCTCTATGGGAGCTTGCGCTTTCACTTGCTCTCCTCCTGGGAACCTTCCTCTTTATGACATATGTTTCGGCAAAAATCTACAGAGTCGGTATACTTATGTATGGTAAGAAGCCTAGTTGGAAAGAAATTATTAAGTGGTTGAAATACTAACAGAAATGAAGACTTTATCAAAATTTATTATAGTTTTGGCAATCACCGCCCTTTCAAGCTCCCTCTCTTTTGCTCAGGAGATGAGATTTGAATGGAGCGGTAGCAGAGTCGCAATGGATAGTACTCTTAACTATCCGGAAGAGCCAAAGGTCAAGGCAATAATCTCAAAATACAAACCATCTCTTGATGCAAAGATGCAGGAGGTAATAGGTGTATCAGAGGCAGAGATGAGATCCGGCAGGCCTGAGTCTCTGCTTTCAAATTTTGCAGTTGATGCTTTGTTTGAATTCGCACAAAGCAAAAGCGAAGGAAGGGTTGATTTTGCAGTAACAAATTTTGGTGGTATAAGAGCATCTTTGCCAGGAGGCAATGTAAGGCTGTATGATGTTTTCTCAATATTCCCCTTTGAAAATTATATAGTAATTCTGGATATGGATGGCAAAAGTGTGTTAAAGTTATTTGCCTCCTTTGCAAGAAACAGGGTTGAGGCATTCTCTGACAGCGTAAGGCTTGTAATTGATAAGGAGGATGGAGAGATTGAGCAGTTGCTTATTAATGGCAAGGAGATAGATAAAGATGCTGTTTACAGAGTGGCAACAATAGATTTTCTGCTTAGCGGAGGTGATAATGTTGTAGCTCTTAAAGATGCTGTTAAGATTGAGGAGACCGGTGCATTAATAAGGGATGCCATTATTGAAAAGATAAAGAAACAGACTGAAAAAGGGGAGAAGATCTCTTCATCAATTACAGGGAGGGTTAAATATGAAGACTAAAACTTTAATATCTATATCTGTCGCTGCTCTTATGCTCTCAACCTCCTGTGGAGTTGAGGCGCAGAATTTGGTAATACTCCACACGAATGATACACACAGTAATATTGAACCTCTTACCTCAGGAAGAAATGCCGGTTTGGGTGGAGTCCAGAGAAGAGCTAATTACATAGCTTCAGTAAGAGCTGAAAATAAAAATGTATTGCTGCTTGATGCAGGCGACTATAACCAGGGAACTCCATATTTCACTCTTTTTGGAGGAGAGGTTGAGATAGAGCTCAATAATGCAATGGGTTATGATGCTGTTTCGCTTGGTAATCATGAATTTGACAACGGAGTAGATCATCTGGCAAACAGACTGAAGAAAGCAAAATACGCCACTCTATGTGCAAATTACGATTTTAAAGGTACTCCTCTGGCCGGGATAATTAAACCATACACTATAATCAAAAGGGGAGGTAAGAAGATAGGAATAATTGGTGTAATGCTCGATTTAAAAGGCTATGTAGCAGAAAATTCTCGTAAGGGAATCAAGTATAAAAATCCTGTTCCAATAGTAAACGAGCTGGCTGAGATGCTGAGAAACAAAAAGGGCTGTGACCTGATAATTGTTGTAAGCCATCTTGGATATGATGGTGGTACCCCTGAAAAACCTGCAGATAAGGAGCTTGCTGCACTTACTTCAAATGTGGATATAATTATCGGAGGCCACTCTCACACATTTATGGAGAGTCCGGAGAGAGTAATTAACAGGGATGGCAAGGGTGTGATAATAAACCAGACAGGGGCTGCCGGTGTATTTGTAGGAAGGATTGATATTACATTCCCTAATTAAAGAATTAATTAAATTTAAATTAAAAGATACCTCTACTTCTTTATGTAGAGGTATCTTTTAATTTTCTGTGTAGCAGTTTTTTCAAACTGTTGAGGCGTATCCTTTATAAGAGCAATCCTGGAGAATTTATTTACCCTTGAGTTCACATATTCGGATACCTCTTTTTTAAGATGCTCCATCTTCTCGTTAAAGATTTTGGTTGCCTCATCTTTTGTCTCCTCGTATGAATTAATAAGGATGTCTTTTTTCTCGTAATACATTGCGATAGCCTCCTCTTTAATGTCCTGGAGTGCTTTAATCTTATCAGGATTAAAGTGGACGAGTGCTACTAATTTTCCTTTGTAAGATGTTACTATCGACTCAGAAACCATAGGGTGAGCGTTGATAACAGACTCTATCTCTTCCGGATAAATGTTCTCTCCGCTTGGGCCAAGAATCATATTGTTTAACCTTCCCTTAATGTAGAGTCTTCCTTTCTTGTCAACAATCCCTAAGTCCTTTGTGCGGAAATAACCATCTTCTGTAAATACCTGTTCAGTTGCCTCGGGGTTTTTATAGTAACCCATCATTATGTTAGGCCCTTTTGCGACAATCTCTCCCTCTCCGTTTTCCGGATTTGGATTGTCGATTCTCAGTGTAACTCCGTGTATAGCAGGTCCTGTGGATTGCCACTTTACCCATTTTCCCACTGCGCCTGCCAGAAGCGGGGCGGACTCGGTAAGTCCATATCCAATTGCATAAGGAAACTTCCCCTCAAGAAGGAACCTCTCTACAGTTCCGTCAAGTTTTGCTCCACCTATTCCAAAAAATCTTATCCTTCCACCAAATGTTTTCATCAGTTTTTTACCGGCAACCCTGTGAAGAAGTTTTCTTCCCGCAGATGTGCCGTAAATAGACCTCATAAGGCCGGATGATGTAAATTTAGGAAGGACACTGTTCTTGTATATCTTTTCAATGATCAAAGGGACACTAAGCATTGTTGTCGGCCTTACCTTAGCAAGAGCCTGAACAAGCAGGGATGGTGTGGGAGCCTTCTCCATATAGTATACTGATGCACCACTCATCATAGGAAGCATCATACTAAGACTATTCTCCATTGTATGAGAGAGTGGAAGAACTGATAGCCACACATCCCACTCAAAACTTGGCCTGAGCTTATAAGCTGCATAGAGATGTGTGCACAGATTTCGGTGACTGAGCATCACCCCTTTGGAATTGCCGGTTGTGCCCGATGTATATATAATGGCAGCAAGCTCTTCTCTTACAGGAGGATTTGTGTTTTCCACTGAAGCAAAACTCTGTGATTGAATCACTTCAAGAGTGTCAAGATTAATTACCACTTTAAGTTTTGAGATTCTCTCAGCAGAAATTTTGGAAGTTAACCTGGATGAAATCAGTAAAGCAGTGCTCTCTGAGTGCTCCAGCACATTCTCTATTTCTGCCTCCGAAAAGTCAGGAAGAACAGGTACTGCAATACGATTAAATGCAACAGCAGCAAAGTAAGCTACAGGCCAGTTTGGCATATTCTGGCCTAGAATTGCTACTTTTTCATTATCTCCTACTCCGGAACTGAGTAAAGTGTTATTTAATTTATTAGTTTGTTCTCCAAATTCTTTATAAGTGTAATTAAGACCGTCTATGTATGCGAATGCTTTGTTGTCCTTGTATTTATCTATACTGTAGTTAAATAGGTCTTTTAATGTTTCAAATTCCCTGATATTATCCATCTGCTTTTTTAATGTACGGGTGTAATACAACAAGAATCATTCCAAATCTTTACCAACTGTAAATTTCTCAGGAAATTTTCCCTCTACACCTTTATCTTTATACCATTGACGAATTCTCTTTAAATCTGCCTGAACATCATCGGTAAGTTCAAACTTAACGCCTCTTCCCACCTCTTTTCTCTTCCAGTCAAAGTATCCCAAATAGACAGGAACATTTGCTGCCTTAGCTATGGTATGGAAGCCGGTTTTCCATCTCTCTGTTGCACTTCTGGTTCCCTCGGGAGCAATGGCTAAATGGAGAACCTCTCTTGTCTGGAACTCTTTGATTACCTGAAGAACCAGATTTGCCCCTTTGCCCTGTTTTACAGGAATTCCACCCACAGATCTAAGAAATTTGCCAAACGGCCATTTAAAAAAACTCTCTTTAACCATGATATAGGCTTTGTGCCCTTCTGAGTTATAGTAAAGCAGAGAGATTATAAAATCCCATACAGAGGTGTGAGGCACGCCCAAAATGATGCACTTAGGCTCAGGAACAGGAGGTTCCATCACCTTCCATCCCATTACTTTTAATAGAAATTTGTAAAATTTTTGCATTTCTGTTTATTCTATCTCGTCTCCGGAAGTTATTCTTACTGAGAAATATTTGTAAGCTGACTCTTGTCCGGTTGCAACTGAATATGTCTTGTATCCTCCACTGAGGTTGAAAACATTCTTAAATCCGTTCTGTGACAGAATTCTTGCAGCCAGATAGCCTCTTAAACCAACGGCACAGTATATTACTACTCTTTTGTCAGCAGGTATCTCATCCAGTCTTAATCTGATCTCATCAAGAGGGATGTTAACAGATCCGGGTATGGCTGACTCCATGTGCTCCTCAGCAGTCCTTACATCAATAAGTATATCTCTCTCAGGATTTAGGTATTCAATTTCTCTCCAGGTAGTAATTTTAACTTTACCGGAGAGTATATTGTCAGCAACAAATCCGGCCATATTTACCGGATCTTTTGCAGATGAAAATGGTGGGGCGTAGGCGTGTTCAAGCTCCATAAGGTCATAAACAGAGCCACCTCTGCCGAGTACAGATGCAAACATCTCAATTCTCTTATCAACACCCTCAAAACCTACAACCTGAGCACCAAGGAGCTTTCCGGTATCGGGAGCAAATGTAATTTTTACAGAAAGAGGCAGAGCATTTGGATAGTAACCGGCATGTGAAGCAGAGTGGGTATATGAGTCAATATGTTTAATACCCTCTTTTTCCAGCCACTTTCCACTCATACCTGTGGATGCCACAGTAAGATCAAATACTTTAGCTATTCCTGTGCCTATTGATCCTTTGTACTCTGACCTGTTTCCGAATACCATATTATCTGCAGCAATCCTCCCCATTTTATTGGCAGGACCTGCAAGAGGTATAAGTACAGGCTTGCCGCTTACAAGGTGAGTAACCTCAACTGCGTCGCCAATAGCATATATGCTCTCATCAGATGTTTGGAGATATTTATTGATTTTTATACCTCCGGTAGTTCCAATTTCAAGACCAGCCTCCCTAGCCAGGCTCACTTCCGGCCTTACCCCGATGCTCCATATTGCCATATCTGCAAAAATACTTGTACCGTCGTCGAGAAGAGCTTCAATGTATGAACCACTATCTTTAAACTCTTTAACACTTTTAGAGAGATGTAGCTTAACTCCTTTTGCTTTTAGCTCAAGGTGAACAATAGAGGCCATTGAAAAATCGAGATGAGCCATTACCTGAGGTGCCATCTCAATCAGATTAACTTTAATCCCTAAATGTCTGAGGTTTTCAGCCATCTCAAGACCAATAAAACCTCCTCCGACAATAATTGCACTTCTTATACTGTTACTCTTTATATGCTCTTTAATTTTGTCAGTATCTGGAACATTTCTCATTGTAAAGAGACGTGGATTGTCCAGCCCGGGAAGAGGTGGCTTTAAGGGCTCCGCACCCGGTGAAAGAACAAGCTTGTCATAACTTTCAGAGTATATTGCTCCGTTTAGATTATCCTTAACCTCAACTCTCCGGGTCTCCCTGTTAATTGAGATTACTTCGCTTCTTACTCTTATGTCTATATCATACCTGCTTGTTATTCCCTGAACTGTCTGAACAAAAAGTTGCTCTCTTTCAGGGATTATATTCCCTATGTAGTAGGGTAAACCGCAATTTGCATATGATATATAATCTCCTCTTTCAAATAATACAATTTGAGCCTTTTCGTCAACTCTTCTTATTCTTGCAGCTACGGTAGCACCTCCTGCTACCCCTCCGATAATTACATACTTCATTTATTACAAATTTAATAGGTTTTGCAGCTCCTTTCCAATTCCCAAACTTTTGCTGCTCATCTCTGTTATTTTTGCCTTGCCCTCCTCTGTAAGTGTAAAGATCATCTGTCTTTTGTCCTCTTTTCCCATTGTTCTGGTAATAAATCCTTTCTGCTCTGTAGTATTTATTATTCTGGAGCCTCGTGAGCTGGAAAGACCAATAAATTCACAAATATCGTTAGCGCTTCTTGGGGTGTCGTCCTTTAGAGCACACAGCAGCATAGCCTCGTTAATTGTAATATCATTCTTTGTCTGGAACTCTCTTTCAAAGAGGTACAAGGTCCTGTACAGATCTTTAATTTTACAAATCTCCTCCATAATTATTTGCTATTATAAATAATCTTACAAAATAATACAAAATTTACAGATTTAACAAAAATATAATTTCCAATGGAAATTTGTTTTAATGGAAATAATTATTATTTTTGCATGTGAAATAATTTTAATATAAAAGATATGAAAATAAAGAGTCTCTCAATAATACTTCTGCTTCTTATAATGACTTTGCCTGCTTGCGGATCAGGAAAAGGGGGAGAAGATGTTAAAGTCAGCAATAGTTTAAATTCTGCAGAGGCAGCTATAAACTCAAAAACAAAAACTATTAAACTTACAAAGGCAGAGTTTTTAAAACTCGTAGTAAACTATGAGGAGAACCCTAACGAATGGAAATATCTTGGAGATAAACCGGCAATAGTAGATTTTTATGCAGACTGGTGTGGACCATGCAAAACTCTGGCCCCTGTCCTGGAGCAGCTTGCAGCTGAATATGAGGGTAAGATATACATATATAAAGTAGATACAGAGGCAGAGAGAGAACTTGCATCAGCATTTGGAATAAGAAGCATTCCTACAATGATCTTTATCCCGATGGGGGAGGATCCACAGGTAGCTCAGGGGGCACTTCCAAAGAATGTAATAAAAGATGCTATAAATAAAACGCTGCTTAAGTTATGAAGAAACTGTGCGCCATTAGAGATCTCCTCCGCTCACTAACAGATTACGAGCATAAGTTTCATAATGAGCATTCAATATGCCTCAACGAGGGTATGGTGCTTTGCTGTTTAAGGGATAAGAGGCTATCTTCAGGTGAAATAGCAGATGAAATAAATCTAACTTGTTCTAACACATCAAAATTGCTCAGATCTGTTGAGGAGAAGGGGTATATAAGCAGGGTGCTTGGAGAGAGAGATAAAAGGCAGATGTATTTTGAACTTACAAAAACGGGGATGGAGAAGCTTGAAAAGATTGAACACGATAATATTCAACTTTCAGAGCCTCTCAACTCAATGATTAAACCTTTAATTTGATTTATTATGGATATGTTTATAAAAAATGAGAGTAATCACAACCTTACAGATACTGTAGAAATAATTGAGAAGTCGCTTCTTGAGGCTAACTGGAAAATTATGCACACGCATCATCTTCATAACTCTCTGAAAAATCACGGATTTGATGTTCTTCCTGTGGTCGTTATGGAGGTTTGTCGCCCGGAGTATTCAGTTAAAATGTTATCTCTTGATGATGAACGATTGTTTTCATCTCTGATGCCTTGCAGAATTTCACTGTATGAGACATCAGACGGTAAAACATGGATATCCAGAATGAATTCGGGATCAGTTGCCCGAGAGGCAGGGGGTATAACGCAGGAGGTAATGACAATAGCATTTAATGAAATAGAAAAAATACTGGCTCCAATAATTAAATAAAATGATTATGAAAAAATTACTTAATTTTTTTCTTTTTGGAAAGTCAACCGGTGAGGGTACGGCATCTTTAGGTTTGCTGATTCTCAGAGTTGCAGCCGGGGTTTTGATGATGACACACGGATGGTCAAAAATTCAGAATTTTGAAGGTATGGTAGAGAGTGGTTTTGACCCTGTTGGAATGGGTGCCACCCTCTCAGTTGTTATGCTGATTGGTGCCGAGTTTATTGCTGCACTGTTCATAGTTCTGGGTTTGCTTACAAGACTCTCTGCTGTTCCTCTTATTGTGGCAATGAGCGTTGCTGCATTTGTTGCACACGCATCAGACCCTTTACAGGTAAAAGAGCTTTCTCTGATATATCTGACAATTTTTGCATCATTGATGATAACCGGAGCAGGCAAATACTCTCTTGATTCAATACTTTTCAGAAATAAATAAGAGTGGGGTTCAGACCCACTCTTCCTTTATTATCTCTCCTTTGATTGACATCACAAGTAATTTCAGCGGGATGTTCCTTGATGCCATCTCTTTTGCCCTCTTTGCGATTTGAAGAAGTCCTCCGCAGCAAGGAACCTCCATAATCAGAACCGTAAGGGTATTTATTTTTGACTGATCAATCATGGCAACTAGTTTCTCTACATAGCTGTTAAGGTTACTGTCCAGTTTTGGACAAGCTATAGCAAGTGTCTTGTTTTTCAGAAAAGTTTGATGAAAAGATCCGTGAGTAAAGGATGAGCAGTCAGATGCAAGTAATACATCGCTTCCCTGAAAGTATCCGGCTGAAGGATTAAGCAGATGTAACTGTACAGGCCACTGTTTAAGTTCACTTACATTTCCGGAGGGATGGAAGGTGACAGTGGAAGGAGCAGCAGGTGCTATGCTTCTGAAATCTCTCTCCATTGATCCCGGGCATCCGCAAGCCATTCCTTTACCCTCTGTAGAAACAGGGATTTTGTGTTCGGTTGTTGCTGGTTTATCGGGACCGGTAATTTTTGATAAATCTATTGAGAAATTATTTTTCCGGCACCACTCAACGCCCTGATTGAACCACTCCATCTCTCCGTGATTTTTGAGATGCTGAAGATGAGCAAGAACTACTTTTTCACCCTTTACATGTATTCTCTCCATTACAGCAATCTCATTATATGGTTCAGTCTCTTTCTCAATAAGCTCAATTGCCCCAACAGGGCAATCACCAATACATGCTCCAAGACCATCGCAATAGAGGTCGCTTATCATTACCGCCTTTCCGTCAATAAGCTGTAATGCACCTTCGTGACAACCCTCAACACAATTTCCGCAACCATTGCAAAGCTCTTCATCTATTTTAATTACTGTTCTTTTCATTTTTTTAGTTAATTTTAATGGTGCAAAAATAGCATGCTCTTTTTGCTAAAAGTGTAATATTTGAAACAATTGTAACAAATGAAAAAATATTTGTCCCTTTTTCTCTCCTTTTTAGGTTTTTCCTGTGCTGCCCCGCATATTGCTCTTGAACCACAGGAGTCTTTTGATATAAAGAAATATATGGGCAAATGGTACGAAATTGCCAGATTGCCAAATAGCTTTGAAGAGGGACTAGAGGAGAATACTGCTTTTTATGAACTTAGAGAGAACGGGGATGTAACTGTAATAAATCAGGGAAGGGTAGTTGCCGATAAAAGCCGATATAAAGAGGTTAAAGGTAGGGCATGGATTCCGGATGCAAACGAACCATCCAAGCTAAAGGTGAGTTTCTTTTGGCCCTTTGCCGGAGACTACTGGGTGCTCAGAGTAGACCGGGATTACTCAATAGCGCTTGTTGGAGATCCTTCAAGAGAATACCTCTGGATCCTGGCTCGTGAAAGAGACCCTGATCCAAAGGTAGTGAGTGAACTAAAGGCTTACGCCTCAAGCCTTGGATATGCTGTCGAAAATATGGTCAGCGGCCTTGCGGACTAAATTGTCATCTGCAATATTGGGAATCGTAACCCTGAGTTCAGGTGTTCTCTCCATCTCCCTCTTTATTGCAAAAATAGCCCCGCTGTTTCTTGCCCAGGCTCTTCTTGAGATTCCGTTATTTACATCCCAGTGAAGCATATTTTTTATTCTTCTGTCTGCCTCTTCGCTTCCGTCTATTACCATCCCGAAACCTCCGTTGATAACCTCTCCCCAGCCAACACCTCCTCCGTTATGTATTGATACCCATGTAGCACCGCGGAAAGAGTCTCCTATTACATTCTGAATTGCCATGTCGGCTGTAAAGGATGAGCCGTCGTATATATTTGAGGTCTCTCTGTATGGAGAGTCTGTTCCTGAGACATCGTGATGATCCCTGCCAAGTACAATTGGAGCAGATACCCTGCCCTCCCTTATAGCCCGGTTCATCTCGAGGGCAATTTTTATCCTTCCCTCAGAATCGGCATAAAGTATTCTGGCCTGCGAACCCACTACAAGCTTGTTGGCACCGGCCTCCTTTATCCAGTGAATGTTATCCAGGAGTTGATTCTTAATCTCTTCCGGGGCACTCGTGGCTATCTCTTCCAGGACACTTGCTGCAATCTGATCTGTGACGGCAAGGTCATCGGCATTAGAGGATGTACATACCCACCTGTATGGGCCGAATCCGTAATCGAAAAAGAGAGGACCCATTATATCCTGAACATAGGAAGGATATACAAAAGTGCCATCCTCGCGGAGAATGTCTGCACCAGCTCTGGATGCCTCCAGAAGAAATGCATTACCATAATCAAAGAAATACATGCCTCTTGAAGAGAGCTTATTTATTGCCTCAGCATGTCTGACCAGTGTTGTCTGCACCTCTCTCCTGAATCTTTCAGGCTCATCTGCCATCATCCTGTTTGACTCTTCAAAACTAATTCCGGCAGGGTAGTATCCGCCTGCCCAGGGATTGTGAAGAGATGTCTGGTCGCTGCCCAGATCAGGGTCAATGCCGGATTCAATAAATTTCTCCCATAGATCTACGATATTCCCCTGGTAAGCAATTGAAACAGCCTCTTTATTCTCCTTTGCCTTAACGATTCTTTGCATAAGCATATCCAGGTCTGTATACACTTCGTCAACCCACCCCTGAGAGTAGCGAGTATGGACAGCCTTGGGATTAATCTCAGCAACAACTCCAATTACACCGGCAATAACAGCTGCTTTTGGCTGTGCGCCTGACATCCCGCCAAGACCTGAGCTTACAAAAACTTTTCCTCTTAAATCAGTTTCTCCCGGCTTCAGCCTCATTCTAGCGGCATTGAGAACTGTGATTGTTGTGCCATGAACGATTCCCTGAGGGCCTATGTACATAAATGACCCTGCAGTCATCTGGCCATATTGAGATACTCCGAGTGCATTGAACTTTTCCCAGTGATCTTTTGTGGAGTAATTGGGTATAACCATCCCATTGGTTACTATTACCCTTGGAGCCTCCTTGTGAGAAGGGTAAAGCCCCATAGGATGCCCGGAATAGAGCACGAGTGTTTGCTCGTCCGTCATTGTTGCCAAATATTGCATTGTAAGGAGGTACTGAGCCCAGTTTTGAAAAACTGCACCATTTCCCCCGTAGGTAATTAGTTCATGAGGATGCTGAGCAACGGCGTGGTCAAGATTGTTGCTTAGCATAAGCATTATTGCTGCAGCCTGTTTTGATTTGTGAGGATAGTCATTTATAC